>Ga0182743_1003018_pt1 | contig 13979 bp, 9 predicted proteins | sample eDN3rd30CKraftOP_FD_128522 | JGI IMG/M metagenome (GOLD analysis project Ga0182743, IMG submission 128522) | Enriched Organic Plus compost microbial communities from Emeryville, California, USA - eDNA 3rd pass 30_C Kraft OP (version 2) (version 2) ... | reverse complement strand
GTCAATTCCTCGCAACGGCAAACAATCGTATCGTCGCTCGGTGCAAAGATGCTTGCCCGCGGCGGATACATGGCGTCCAACATAGGACGCAATCGTTGCTGGCCTGCCAATTGTTCACGCAACGGTAGCGCCTGCTCAACAGCCCGCTGCGCAGTCAACTTGCCCGCCTGCAACGCGATTCCGATTGCCGCCAGTTCCCCTCGGGTGCAGGCGGCGTTGGCCCCCGCAATACCGGCGCCATCGCCTGCGATGTATACACCGCGCAGCGAGGTTTGTCCCCACTCGTCGACATCGGGTACCAGGCACGCCTGCTGATCACTCCAATGATGCGCGCAGTCGAGGGCTCGCGTCATATGGATGGACGGCACTACCCCTTCATGGACCAAGAGGACCTTCGCAGGGACTTGTCGCGTACCTCCACCGTTCACGGTGTACTCGAGCGTTTTCAGCTTGCCGTCGCCCAGTGCGCGAAACGACTGCACGTTTCGGATCCGTTTGACCCCAGCCTGTTTCAACTCACGCAGCCAACCTAAACCCTTGCGGATTTCGCCAAAGCGTTGCAACACGTCACCCAGATAAGGCATGGCACGCCGCCAACCACCGGCAGGCGAAGTATCCAGCCACCCTGCAACACGGCCGCCTGCGCGCACCAACTGCGCCATGTACAACAATGGCAAGGGGCCGCTGCCAACCACCCAGACGGGATCGGCAGGAACTTGCTGCGAGGTTTTCAAAAGGATCTGCGCAGCTCCCACTGTCAGCACACCGGGCAAGGTCCAGCCCGGAAATGGCGCGGGCCTTTCCTGTGCTCCTGTGGCTAGCAACACTTGATCGGCACGTATGACTTCGGCCTGGCCTGCGCAGCTTTTATACACATGCCAGCCCGGCTCGATCTGCCAGACCTGCGTCTGAGGTTCATAATCCGCCCCCGATGCACGAAATGCAGCCGCCAAATGCTGCCCAGCGCGATACTCGTCGCCCAGCAGCTTTCCCGTCGTGGTAGGAGCCACGGTTTCTACCGCGCGCCAGATCTGGCCTCCCGGCGCAGGCTGCTCGTCCACCACCAGCACCGACAGTCCCGCCGCCCGCAAACGTATCGCCGCGCTCATGCCGGCAGGCCCTGCCCCCACAATCAACACATCCACTTCGCGCATCATGGCAGGACACTCCGCTTTCCGAATTGACGCTCGACGCGCATGCCTTCACGCACTGTCACGAGACAGGTCTGTGTAGACGCGACGCCATCCACGATGGCGAGGCAATCGAAGCACACCCCCATCATGCAATACGGCGCGCGCGGGCTTTCGTTTACCGGCGTCGTACGCAATGCTGCCGTTTGCTGGCGCAACAATACGGCCGCTACCGTTTCGCCTGGCTCGGCACGGACCGGCACCCCGTCTATCGTCAAAGTCAGCGCCTGTGCGCCAGGTTCATGCAGCTTGCGAAACATCGAAGCGCTCATGGTGAAAAATTTCCAAAGAATCCGGCAGCTTGCGTTCGGCCAAAGCACGGGCAAAGGGCCCGGCGTGGAACGACGCCAGCGTGACGCCAGAGTGACAAAGCGCGGTCCACGCGCCGGGATACTGGGTGGACTCGGCATAGACCGGTACACCATCGGGAGTCATCACACGCAGGCACGACCAATGACGCACCCATCTCGCATCAGCCAGGTCCGGCAACACGCGCAGTGCCTTGCGGCTCATGCGCACGGCAGCATCGGTGGTCGTGCTCAGGTCATAGCCGACCTCTTCCTGGGTCACGCCTATCATTACCGTGCCTTCGCCGGTTTGCCGCAGTCCACTGGCTGGCACGGGCAACAGCGGTGCGACACGCTCAGTCACGAGCAGCTGACCACGCTGCGGACGCAGCGGCACATCAAGTGCCACCATCGGCCCCAATGCCACGGACCCTAAACCAGCAGCTAATACGACGTTCGAGGCGCCATACACGGTGGGGTGATCTTCTGTACCCGCATGCACCAGAAACCCACCGCCTTGCTGGGCTTGAATATCCAGAACAGGATGCTGACTGCGCAATGCCCCGCCGCGCGACAAGAATGCTGCCTGTAACGCGGCCAGCAGACGCAATGGATTCACATGCCCGTCCATCTGTCCAAAACTCGCACCGGAGACCTCAGCCCCCCACCGCACAGCAGGGAACATGCGCTCGAGTCCGCCACGATCCAGCATGTCGATACAGGACCCTGTCTCGGCGGCTTGTGCCTGCCATTGCCCCATGCGCAGCGCACGCTCATCCCATTGCGCCTGCCCTAGACAAAAATGCAAACCGCCTCGCTGCTCGTAATCCAGCTTTATCCCCGTTTCTCGCTCCAGTTCGTCAGCGAACGCGGGCCATAACCGAGCCGCCAAGCGGGATAAACGCTGGTAGTGCGGATTACCGTAGCCTTTTCCCTGCACCCAGACCAGACCGAAATTCGCCTTGGCGGCGCGCAAGTCGGTGTCTGCGCCGTCCAGCATCAGCACGCGTTTCCCTTGCCCGGCCAGACCTGCGGCAATCGCGGCACCCACCATCCCTGCGCCGGCAACGATGTAGTCGTAGTCCTTAGCCATGGCGGTTCAGACCTCTGTTGACAGTACGACGCGCATCCGCGCGGGGCGGTTTGCGCTATAAATCATCCTATAACCAAAGCAGGAACGATCACTCGCAAAGCCACCAAAAGTTATAGGATCACGGTCATGCAGCAACCCTTGAATCTGAGACAAGTAGAGGCCTTCAAAGCCATCATCGAACACGGCACTGTCAGTCAGGCAGCGCTGGTGTTGAACGTGTCCCAACCCGCTGTCAGCAAACTGCTGGCGCATCTGGAAGCAGACACTGGGCTGACCTTGTTCGACCGCGTACGCGGCAAGCTCGCTCCCACGCCGCAAGGCATGCAGCTCTATCACGAGGTCGATCGAGTCTTTGCCGGTCTGCGCCAAGTCGAGCAAGCCGTCGACTCTATCCGCCGCAACGAAGCGCGCAATCTGGTGGTGGGCGTGATGCCGGCGTTGTCCGGGTCTTTTATACGCCGCGTCATCGAGAATTTTCTGAAGATTCACCCCGATGTACATGTGTCGGTCCAAAACCGCGCCTCGCTGTTTCTGGCAAACTGGCTGGCCACCCGCCAAATCGATGTCGCGTTGGTCGGCAGCCGCGTGGACAATCCGTATATCGAGCGAGAGACGCTGTTTCAACATCCCTTGGTCTGTGCCATGCACGTCAATCACGCATTGACCCGCAAACGCGTTATTCGCCCACGGGACTTGAGCGGCGAGCCTTTTGTGGCTTTTGCGTCGGACAGCCAAACACACGAGCTGGTAGAGACCGCATTCGAACGCAGCAACGCCACCTTGAATGTGGTGTTGGATGCGAACACGGCGCCCACCGCATGCGAATTGGTCGCCGCTGGCTTGGGTGTATCCTTGATTCATCCGTTGTTTGCCGATGGGTTGCAAAATCGCCTGGTATTGCGACGCTTTGATCCCGAAATGCAGTTCCATTTTCAGCTCTGCCGCGCACATACCTCTCGCAACGCGAGCTTGACAGATACATTCATCCAGGAAGCCCGAAACGTCGCGTCGCAAGTATCCCGCGAGGTGCTAAAGGGTTAACAAAAGGGGTCGGCCAAGGCCTCTCTTCACTCATGGGGCCGACAACGTGGCTGCCTCCGTGATGGATGGCTGCAAATTCAGCGCCCCCTTCAGGTCATAGCCGTAGTTCACACCGTCGCCGCGCGCCCATACTTGCTTCAACCCAAAAAGCGGCACGGAGCAGACATCGTCGTGAATCTTGGCTTGCGCGTCTTTCCAGAGGGTGAGTTGCTTTTGTGGATCCGGCTCGATGCGCGCGGCGCGTATGTCCGCATCTCCTACCGCGCAATGTCCAAAGTTCGACATCGCAGCGGGAGCGCCTATGGCGGCTGCCGAATCATAGAATTCGCTCAGGTACACATCCGCGTTGGGGAACCGCGCCGCACCGTAGAACACCAGCGCACTCTGGTCTTTTCGACTCTTGGCCTGATAGGTCGCGTGGTCTACGACCTCCATTTCCAATTTGATCCCCGCCTTGACCAACTGCGCCTGGATAATCTCCATGATGGGCTGTTGCGCCGAAATATTCGAGACGATCGATTTGATCGCAATACCATTCGGAAAGCCGGCTTCGGTCAATAGCGCCTTGGCGCGATCTAAATCATGGGCGTACCCGCCCGCGCTGCAGTCTTGGCCCAGATACCCGTTTGGCACAACGGAACAGCCCTTTTCAGCCACGTCTTTGCCCGCATAACGCACAATCTCATCGACGTTGATGGCGGCGGCAATCGCCTGACGCACCTTCAGATTATCCAAAGGCTTGATGCTGCGATTGATAAACAATGTGCGGAATTCGGCCGGCTCGAAAATATCGACCTTCATCCCGCGCTTGATGGAGCGCTCTACCCAACGCTGTTCACGCTTGCCCTGCATCACGTCGATTTCGTTCGACGTAAAGGCCAATTCGCGCGCACTATCCGAAGGAATCATGCGATACGTGATGCCCGCCAGTTTTGGCTTGCCACGAAAATAGGCATCATTAGCGACGAGCTTCACATATTGCTGTGTCACATGTTCGCCAAAGGCGAATGGACCCGTACCTATCGGCGCCTGCCCAAACTTATCGCCGAGTTTTTCTGCCGCGGCCTTGCTGACGATGTTGCCACCATGATAATCAGACACGCGCCCCAGGAATGCCGCGTCCGGGTACTTCAATGTGAATTTCACGGTGTAGTCGTCGACGGCTTCGACCTTATCCAGGATGGCGAAATTCGCCGCGAAACTGGAACGCTTGGGGTCTGCCGCTCTCTCAATCGAGTACACCACGTCAGCAGCCTTCAGCTCTCCGTACTCGCCATGAAACTGCACACCTTTACGCAAATGAAAGGTCCAGACCTTGCTGTCCGGCGAAGACTCCCATTTTTCTGCCAAGTCCGGCTCGAGGGCCTTTGGATCGGCGCTGCCCGGCGGAAAACGAACCAGGCCATCGAACATCTCCGACGCCACGCCCTTGTCCGCTGTCGACGTGGCACGATGGGGATCCAGTGTCGCGTTGTCGGCAGCGCCCGAGCTGATGCGCAGCGTCGGACGATCTTGAGCATAAGCCGTAGATTGCAATCCCGCGCCCAAAGCAAAAAGAGCAGCGGCCAGAACAGTAAGTGCAGGACGTTTCATGGTTTCCCTTTGGGGCCACGTGACGCACGCGGCGATGGTGGTTGACACATCAGCCGCGAATGGAGCGGCACGGTCGCCACCTTAGGCGCGTGCCACTCACCCCGTCAAAGTCCTTCAACTACACCAGCTATTCTCAAAGGTTATAAGGTCGGCCGGGTGCGTACTCGCCCTCCAGGAAGCGATGCACGGGGCTTATGGTTATTACTGATGCCCCGAAATTTTCGAACCTAGGGAAAACACTAGGCGAATTATGCCCAGGCCTACGCCCCTGTTTACATCTTGATGTTCGCCTTCTTTGCGACCTCGGCCCATTTTTCGACCTCGGCCTTTTGGAACCGTCCCAGTTCTTCAGGACCGGCGCCGGACACATCCATCCCCAGCCCTTGGAGTTGCTTCAACACTTCAGGCTGCTTCAACGTTTGAGCCATGGCGGAATGCAGCTTCTGAATTACGTCATCCGGCGTCCCGGCCGGCGCGAAGACGGCTTGCCAGGACAACACCTCGAAACCGGGCAGGCCCAGCTTATCGAGCGGAGCGACATCCGGCAGGACAGGCGACGGCGTTTTCGATGTCACGCCCAACGCACGCAGCCGGCCTGCCTGAATAAGCGGCACGGAAGACGTGATGTTGTCAAAAACCAGATCGATCTCACCGCTCATCAGCGCCTGCAAAGAAGGCGCGCTGCCTTTGTATGGCACGTGCAGCATCTTTATGCCCGTCACGTCCATGAACAATTCACCCGTCAAATGCTGCGAGCTGCCGACACCCGACGAACCGAAATTCAACTGGCTATCGTCTTTCTTGCCCGCATCGATCAGATCCTGGACGGTTTTATAAGGGCTATCGGCTCGGACCACGAGCACATTGGGCAGGCTGCCCGTCAGAATGACCGGCTTGAATGACTTGACCGGATCGTAGCCGATATCGGGATAGATGCTGACATTGATGGCGTGGGAACTGATCGTGCCTCCGACGATGTTGTAGCCGTCGGGTTTAGCGCGTGCGACCTTCGCCGTGCCGAGACTTCCACCCGTGCCTCCCATGTTCTCTATGACAATGGGCTGACCCAGGATTTTCGCTGCTGAGACACTATAAATCCGGCCGATAGTGTCGGTCGCGCCACCCGGTGCAAATGGCACGGTATATGTGATGGGCCGATCCGGCCATTCTGCCGCCAGCGCGGTAAAGGGCAATCCGACAGCGCCCGCGGCAACGGCGGCGCTGGCTTTCAACAGCGATCGACGGTGGTGGTCAATGACACGTGACATGGTTATACGCTCCTCAATATTGGATTTCTAATTCAATGATCCAAGGCCAGTCAGCCTGAGCCTTGGCGATGATCTGTGGGGATCAGTCCTGCCTGCCGGCGATGTCCAGCCCCTAGAGAGGCATCCTGCGCAACAAGGTGTGGTCGATCTCGTAGGGGTGATTGATCCCCAGCAAAGCCATATCACGATCGACTTCGGTGCGCAGAATGTGGATAGCATGCGCCACGCCCGCTTCGCCCGCCACGGTTGCAGCATAGTTGAACGAGCGGCCATTGAAAACACAGCGGGCCCCCAGCGCCAGGGCCTTCAAGACATCGGTACCGCGGCGCATACCGCTGTCCATCATTACGACGAGGCCATCGGCCGCCTCGGCGATCTCCGGCAACACATCCAGCGGCGACAGCGAACTGTCCAACTGACGTCCGCCATGGTTGGATACGATGATGCCGTCCGCCCCTGCCGAACGCGCGAGCAGGGCATCTTCCTTGCGCATGATCCCCTTGATGACCAAGGGACCTCTCCAGAGCTTGCGGGCGACTTTGACGTGCTCCCAGCATAGATGGTCGCGCGCGACAAAATCGCGCTTGACGGATGCTGACAGAATCGGAGCTCCGCGCTCGGCACGCCAGTTTTCAAAATGAGGCATACCATGGCGGGCAAGGGTTCTCAAAAACGTCCCGGCCAGCCAACGTGGATGGCTGATGCCGTCCCATGCCAAACGCGCACTCGGCCGCAGTGGCGTGGAAAAGCCATTTTTCACATAGCGCTCGGGATTCACTTGAACCGGCAAGTCCACCGTCAACACCAAAGTGCCAAAGCCCGCCGCCTCAATACGCGCCAGCAGCTCTGCGATACGCTTTTCGTCTCCCGGCAGATAGGCCTGAAACCACGTCCCAGGAGCGGCCTCGGCGATGTCTTCCATCCGGATGAGCGAGGCGCCGCTCATGACCGCAGGAACGCGGTGCTCACGAGCAGTCTTGGCCAGGACGATGTCCCCGCGATAGCACCACATTGCAGCCAATCCCACAGGGCTGATTCCGAAGGGGCTCGCATACTGCTGGTCGAACAACGTGATGCCCTGCGTCCGCTTTTCTACCCCCTCCAACACCCGCGGAGAAAACGCCCAGCGGTTAAACGCCTGGCGGTTCCGGCCCATCGAGACCTCATCGTCCGCGCCATTGGCAATGTAGCTATAGAGCTGTCGAGGGAGCTTGTTGCGAGCCAGCGGCTGAAAATCATCCAGGCAGTGCACCTGCTTCAACACGGCAGGTAGCGGTTTGGCGACGATTGGCTGTGTGCCGGCCGCCGCGCTCGTGTCTAGTGGAGGAATCGAGGTTGTGTAATTCGTGGGAGCGGTCATTTTTCGGTTTTTCTGGGAACAATCCCCTTGATGTGCCGCGATCAGGAACATCTTGCGGACCAGCGGCATCGACGATGCTATACGCGCGCGTATGGAACCGCTATGCGGATTCGGCACATCAGGTATGCACGAAATGCGGCGCATAACATCCCTAAAGCGGGATAACCTGCCGCCATCCACAGCCGCAAGCCCCGGCACTACGCCGATCGGCCCAAGGCAACTGACTTTTCTACCGATTATCGCCCATGAACACCCCCACCCAACAGGCCGGGCGCACCGCTGGCCGCGCCCTCGTATCCTCGCTCGTCGCTCACGGCGTAGAGCGCGTATTCTGTGTCCCCGGTGAAAGCTATCTGGAAGTCCTGGACGCCCTGAAAGACGTCGAAGGCCAGATCGACCTGATCGTCACGAAACACGAGGGTGCAGCGGCCAACATGGCCGAGGCGGATGGCAAGCTGACGGGCAAACCCGGCATCTGCATGGTGACGCGCGGCCCCGGCGCCACACATGCCAGCATCGGCCTGCATATCGCCCAGCAGGACTCCACGCCGATGATTCTGTTCGTGGGCCAGATTGCCCGCAGCCATCGTGGCCGCGAAGCCTTTCAAGAAGTGGACTACCAACAGTTCTTCGGCAGCATCGCCAAGCTCGTCATCGAAATCGATGACCCGCATCGCGTTCCCGAACTGCTGGCCAAGGCATTCAACGTCGCGGTATCCGGCCGCCCGGGTCCGGTGGTCGTGTCGCTGCCCGAAGATATGCTGACCGAGCTCACAACAGCACCGGATTGCCAGCCCATGCAGCTCCAGACGACCGAGGTCGGTGCAGCTACGCGCGAGCAGATCGCCTCTGCCTTGCAGGCTGCTCAACGCCCGCTCGTCATCATTGGCGGCAGCAACTGGCCGGATCAAGCCTGCGCAGATCTCCGTGCCTTTGCCGAAACGTGGAATCTGCCTGTAGCCTGCTCATTCCGCCGCCAAGACCTGCTGGACAACGAAAACAAGCAATACGTTGGCCATATGAGCCTGGGCATGAGTCCGGCGCTGAAAACCCTGGTGCAGGAATCGGATTTAATCATCGCTATCGGTACCCGCCTGGGTGATGTGCCTACCGACGGCTATACACTGCTGGACCTGCCCACGCCGAAACAGAAACTGATTCACTTCCACCCGTCGGCCGACGAAATTGGGCGCGTTTTCCGGCCAGACTTGGCTATCCAGGCGACCTCGGACGCTGCCCTGCGTGCGCTGGTGCAGTTGCGGGCACCGAACCAAGTTCCGTGGAGTCAACGCACAGTCCAGGCGCGTGAAGCTTTTGTGGCGTTCACGTCGCGCCGTGAACCAAAGCCATCGCTCAATGGCGTCGACCTCACCGAAGTGATGCTGCATCTGAACGAGGTGCTGCCAGAGGATGCCATTTTGACGAATGGAGCAGGCAACTACTCTGTCTGGCTGCACCGCTATTACCGCTATCGCACCTCCAGGACTGAGTTAGCCTCGACCTGCGGCGCAATGGGATATGGATTGCCCGCTGCCGTCGCGGCCGCGTTGCGCTTCAAGGGGCAGCGTCCGGTTGTGTGCGTCGCAGGCGACGGGTGCTTCATGATGTACCCGCAAGAGATCGCGACCGCCGTCGAATTTGGTGCTCCTTTGATCGTATTGATCGTCAATAACGGCATGTACGGCACCATCCGCATGCACCAGGAACGCGAGTATCCGGGACGTGTGTCAGGCACGCGTATTCATGGCTCGAACTATGTAGGCTTGGCCACCTCCTTGGGTGCCTACGCAGAGCGTGTGCAGGATGCAGCCGACTTCCCGCAGGCATTCGAGCGTGCGCAAAAAGCCGGTGGCGTTGCCGTGCTCGAACTGGTCACCGATCCGTTGCAGATCACGCCTGACAAGCGGATCCAGGCGTAGCCTGTACGTTGGGCCATTGACCGGAGCGCACCAGGTCCGCGACAGTCTGTTTGATGATTTGTACAACGGTCCAGTAACTATCCACCTGAGCCCGTCCGCGCGGTGTCGCCAACGCCACCGTACGGGTGGCTCTGGGATGGTCGATACGTACGGCCTTCAGCGTTCCCGCGGCCAGCTCTGCCGTGACCGCCGCCAGGGGCAAAATGGTGTAGCCATGGTTTTGCTGCACCAGCCTACGCATCAAATGCGTGGAGCCATCGCACTCGATAGCGATATTCGGCGGTTGGCCGATATCCTGAGCCAGAGCCTCCAGCCAGGTTTTCAGACCATGCGCAGTGCTGGGCAGCACCATCGGCAGTTTGAGCAACTCCGCGCCGCTGAACTTGGTGCGCGGACTGGTCATCGTTGATGAGCAAATGCAGTACAAATCTTCGCGTAGCAGTTCCTCATAGTCGATGAGTTTGGACTGCGTGGGTTGATACAACAAAGCCACGTCGACCTCGCCGTCCTGCAGCATACTGATGATGTGAGATCCCAGCCCTTCGACAAAGCGGATCGTCGAACGAGGGAACTCGGCTTTCAATGCGTGGCCAATCGCCCCAAAAGTCGTGTTCGCGATAGTCGGCTGTGACGCGATGGTAATTTTTCCCGGGCCGGACGAGGCCAACTCCGCCGCTGTCCTGCGCGCGCGGGACACAGCGCCTACAACTTCTTCCGCCGCCCGGAACATCGCCTGCCCCTTCTCTGTCAGGACCATCCCCCGTCCCGAACGGTGAAAGAGCCTCATGCCCACACTATTCTCCAGGCGCGTGATGTGCCGAGTCAACGTGGACTGCTCAATACCTAAATCGGAGGCGGCACGGGACACGCTGCCAGCCTGTGCGACGACATAAAAATACTCAAGCGCGACGAGGTCCATCGGAATGATTTCAAAATCAGAGGGTTACGGGCAATGTTTGACATTAGGCGAACTGACTTCAGTCAGTTTTCTGATCACCATCTGCCCCAAATTTCCTTTTCGTCCTATTTTTAGCACGCGCTGGAACATTCCATCACACAGGTGTTTCTGATCCCTGGCAATTGGGGTAGCAACCAGCGGCAGCGCCAGTCGCTCTGGCCCACAGACCGTCGCAAAGAATTATCCTCCTCCCTGCCTCTCAGTAACCCCATTTGCATTTCTGCGCAGTTCGGCTCTAGCCCTACGTGACCATCACAGAAAGCACATGGCCCCGAGGGATCCGGCACGCCCTAGTCCCTGGCAGCGATTACCACTTAACACATAACCGCCTCTTTGTTCCCGGAGGCCAACTAGATGCACAGCGAATTCCAGCACTCTCCGAATCTCTCTCCATTAAACGGCTCACAGGACTCGGCGCTGAGGCTGAATGCTCAAACTCCGGGGTCGGAATCCGATGCACTGCGGGCCTTGAAAACCAACGATGCAGTCGCGCTTAAAGCATTGATAGACCGGGGTTCGCTCAATGTAGCCGATGGCTTGTTCGATAACGGTCAAAATTGTTTGCATGCCGCCATAAAGCTGGGGAGTCTTTCAATTGCTCTGTACCTGGCACAAACCTCTCATGCGCTGCCGCGCGACCTGATCAATAGCAGGGATAGTACAGGGCACACCCCGCTCATGTACGCGATCGGCACACCGACCGATAACGTCGAATTGGTCGATGCGCTGATCAACGCGGGCGCCAGTGACGACCGAGGACATATGCTGATGTATGCGGCTGCGAAAGGTCACACGAAAACAGCTGAACGCCTAATCGCGGCTGGCGCGGCCGCATCGGACGCTCTGAGAATGGTAATTCAAGACAACTGTATGTCCGACGTGACAAAAGCCGGCGCAGTGAAGTTGCTACGATCGTTGGGAGCGGATGCGTCGGATGCGCTGAAGATGGCTATTACGAAAAACCGTATGCCTGAAACGAAAGCAGTGCGCGCCCCGGAATGGACCGGCCCGTGGAGCTGGACAGCCCCTCCGAGCGCGATGGATTATACGGCTGCGGACGACGATTTGCGCGCTTTAAGAACATTGTCTTTACTCGGAGCCAAAGGCTCAGACGCGCTGACATCAGCGGTGATCGGAGACAAAACAGGGTTATCGAAGCGGTTGATCCTGGGCGGGGCGGATGTCACGACGGCGCTGATCAACCTAGTGAAAGACGCCAGAGATAATGCGGACCAGCTAGCCAGAAAATTACTATTCATCGAAAAAGATACGCAGAGAAAACATGCGGTGCCTTCCGGTCGCATAATGACCGTTTTGATGTTGTCGCTAGCGAAAAGCAAGAACATATCCGCCATGATCACTTTGAGCAAAGCGGTGGATGTGAGAACACTGGTGTGGGATGAGTTGCTAAAACACGGGAGCATCGACGCGGTAAGAGCAGTAATTTCGTCTTTGAAGAAGCCAGAGAAGATTGTGAATGACTACGCTCTCGAACGAGATCTTTCCACGACCACGAAATTTCTCAATGCAGGCGTCAAGATGTTCACCAGTCCGGGAGCCTGTCATTACTGGGGCCATCGGACGTACAAAGATCGGCTTCCGGAAGTAAAGCTGTTAATTGCTGCAGGAGTACCTTGGTCAGCACTGCCAAAAGAACACACATCACTGTCAACCGGCGACGCACAGCGACAACTCATTCTGAACAAACAGACGAAAAATAGAATACAGTCCTCGCCACCAGACAAGAGGATGGAGTTGCTATTATCCGCAGCCGAACGCGAAGACGTGGTGGATGTAGCGCTAGTGCTAGATAAGGGTGTCGACCGAATCGCCGCCCTGCAGAAACTGAGTCAAGATCGCAACCTCCGCGGAATACGAACGTTAATCAAGGGCGGCATGAGCGCGACCGAGGCGTTCATTGATCGCGTGAAAGCCACAGACATGAACACCGCCCAAGATTTAGCGAAGGCAATCAGTTCGCTCAGAAAACCCGTGGCCACCCTCGCGCTCATTGAGCTCCTTTCACGAGGCGACGAGGACACTGCCCGCACGATCATTCCGGCCTTCACAGACGGCGTTCAGGCACTTATCGAGGCGACCCTGAGTCATGATAGGAATCTGGCAAAAAGACTGATTGCGCTCGGTGCAGATGGGCCAACCGCATTATTGAACCTAATACAAACTAACAATTACGAGACAGCGGGCAGATTGGTTGCTTGGGGAGTAGATATTCATACAACACTGATGCTGACGTATCGTGAGATCGACTCCATCGGGACCTCTATCCAAAAAAAAGCCATCGCTGCTGTACGAAGCGCGCTGATAATAAGTGGAGCTGATTCATCCATCGCGCTGCTGCGAGCGGCCGATTCTAACAACCTCTTGGCTGCAAGACGCTTGGTGCGCGCGGACGTATCAACGGGAGAAAAAGCCCTATTGCAACTCATCGCGATGCCTGTCGGCACGAAGACACGTGCAACGCTGACGTTCTTGCAACATTCCGGAGTACAGATTGATGAGGTAATGATGACGTGGGCCGAAGAGGGTAAGACTTCCCAACTAAAAGGGCTAATCGCATCGGGAGTGCCCACTGCAGGCCCATTGATGGATCTATGCAAGAAACGCGATCGGCTTAGTGCCCAGACTCTCATTAGCGCCGGAGCAGATTACATCACTGCCATGCGTACCCTGCTGATCAGCAACGAGACAGAAGCGGTGACCGTGCTGGGACTTGCCTTGACCTATGCGCGAGATCGCGTAAAGACCGCGCACTAGCCATGACATAGACGGGGGCGTGCAAATCGCCAAGAAGCCTCCAAGAAAACCGTATAACTCGTGGTTTCTGCCCCCGCAAGTGCACCGCCAATGCCTATTTGCGTTTGAGCTCTTTGGAAATATCCCAAAGGTTGGGCAGGCTTGTATTGTGATAGCCAGAGATGAACGGCTTGCGCTCACCCTCCGGCGTATAAACGGAACGGCTCACGGCGCCGATATTCGCACCGTAGACATGTATGCTGATCGAAACCTGATCGTCGTAGGCGTTAGAGACCTGGTGCACATCACCGACGGTAGGGGAAACAGCCTCTACCTGTCCGGGCTCCAACCGGACAGCATCCCCTGATTTTTCGACACCGGTTAAAGGGTTCAGCACATACGGCTGCGAGTACTCGGCGCCTCTCAGCATGCCGATCAAACCCCATACCGTATGATCATGGATGGGAGTGACCTGCCCTGGCCCCCAGACAAAACTCACCACCGAGAACCGCTGTG
>Ga0182743_1003012_pt1 | contig 13992 bp, 13 predicted proteins | sample eDN3rd30CKraftOP_FD_128522 | JGI IMG/M metagenome (GOLD analysis project Ga0182743, IMG submission 128522) | Enriched Organic Plus compost microbial communities from Emeryville, California, USA - eDNA 3rd pass 30_C Kraft OP (version 2) (version 2) ... | reverse complement strand
GGGGGTGGGGCGGTCTCCTGAGTTGTGCGCCGGGAACCGCGGGGGTGGCGCCGGGAACCGCGGGGGTGGCGCCTGGGACGGGCCGGGTAGGGGTGGGGAAGGGGGTGGGGGTTGCGAAGGCCGGGAGGGGCCGGGCGAGGGAGTGGGGTGACGGGAAGGGGTGGGGAGCGAAGTCGGGCGGGTGGCAGGTTGCCGAGACGGGTGTAACCGTTGTACTGTTGGACAATGGACAGAAGCGGACCCCGGAGATGACGGAGTTCGATCTGGACCGGCTGATGCACCGGCTCGAGCACCTTTCCGGGTACGGGAGTTCGGCGGATGGCGCGATGCAGCGCGTGCCGTACGGCGAAGCCGACCAAGAGGTGCGCGAGCTGTTCGCCTCCTGGGCGGCCGACGCGTCGCTCCAGGTCGCGATGGATGCGGTCGGCAACGTCTCGGCCACGCTCGTCGGCACGGATCCCGATCTGCCCGCCGTGATGGTGGGGTCGCATCTGGACACCCAACCCAACGGCGGACGCTACGACGGGATCGCAGGCACCCTCGCCGCACTGGGGGCAGTGGAGGGGATCATCGCCTCGGGACACCGACCGCGCCGCACGATCGAGGTCGTCTGCTGGGCGGGGGAGGAGGGGTCTGGTCGGTTCGACATCGGCTGCATCGGCAGCAAGGCCATGCTGGGGGCGCTGCGCGAGGCGGATCTCGATCTCGTGTGCCGGACGACGGGGCAGACGCTCCGAGAGGCGATGGCCTCCTGCGGGCTCGACCCGGATGGGGTCGCCTCCTGCGAACGGCCAGCCGGATCGCTCCACGCCGTGTTGGAGATGCACATCGAACAGGGTCCGTACCTGGAGGAGGCGGGTATCGGGCTCGGTGTGGTGACGGCCATCTCCGGGAATCGTCGTCTGCCGTTCTCCCTGTCGGGAGTCCAGGCGCACTCGGGGGCGCAGCCGATGAGTCACCGGCGCGACGCGCTCTGCGCCGCGGCCGAGCTCGTGCTCGCGGCCGAGAGGCGGGCGCTCGCGACATCCGGCGCCGTCGTGGCCACCTCGGGGATGTTCGAGCATGCCCCCCGCTCGATCGCCGCGGTCCCCGGCACGGCGGAGCTGGTCGTGGACGTGCGCAGCGCCGACCTCGTCGCTCTCGAGGACGCGGCACGCGACATCCTCGAGGAGGCGCGACGGATCGCCGCATCCCGGCAGGTCGGTGTGGATGTCCACGACGTGTGGGGCGTGGACCCCACGGACACGGACGTCGTCGTGACCGAGCTGTTGGAGCGCACCTGTCAGAGGATGGACCAGCCCTACCTGCGAATGGTCTCGGGTGCCGGTCACGACTCCGCCATCCTCGGCAAGCGGTTTCCCTCCGGCCTGCTCTTCGTCCCGAGCAGGGATGGGATCAGCCACAGCCCGCTCGAGTACACGTCCGCGGAGAACCTCGGTCTCGGAGGGTCAGCACTGCAGGCCGCGCTCGTGGACGTCGCATCGTGACGCGGATCGCCGCGGCGGAGTCCGCGCACGAGGTGGCCTTCGACGAGCCGTACGGCCTGCTCATGGAGCCCGGGCCGACACTGGTCGACCCGCGAGTGACGGCCGCCGCCGGTCAGCCACCCATCCATCACCTGCACCCCCACTTCCAGCAGGTCGTCGGCCGCGTCGTCGACGGGCTCTCCGCGGTGACCGGAACCAGCTGCAGCACCCTGATCCCCGCCACCGGGCGCGGGGGCGTGGAGGCGGCGATGACCAGCCTCACGCTGGAGGGTCGCCGCATCCTCGTGCTGCGCAACGGCGAGTTCGGCGACATGCTCCACGCGATCGCCCGGCGCCAGCCCGCGCAGGTGCAAAGCTACGAACGGGCATCCGGTGAGACGTTCGATCGGGAGGCCGTCGCGCGGATCGCGGCCGCGTGGCGGCCGCACGTCGTCATGATGGTGCACTCCGAGTCATCGACCGGAATGCTCAATGACATCGCCGCCGTCGCCGGGATCGCCGCCGAGGTCGACGCGTTGCTTCTCGTGGATGCGATCTCGTCCGCCGGCGCGCTGGAGCTGGACGCCGATGGTGTCGGGATCGATCTCACCGTGACCGCCTCCCAGAAAGCCCTCGGCGCCCTGACCGGGCTTTCGAGTGTCTCGTGGAGCCGTCGTGCGCTGGATGCGCTGCACACGCGGCCGCGCGACCCCGACCAGTACTATCTGGATCTTCGCCGATGGTGGGACAGCTGGCTGACCGAAGCCGAGGGCGGTCGTGCTCGTCCGGGCGCGCGCCGCCTGCCGTGGAGCATGCCGACAGCGCTCGTGCTCGCGCTGGAAGCCGCTCTCGACGCGATCGATCGGGAGACGCTTGCCGCTCGTGCCGGGCGACACGCGGCGATGGCCGCGAGGTTCCGCCTGCTCGCTCGGGATCTCGGATACTCGACGCTCGTCGACGACGACGTCGCGAGCCCCAGTCTCACCGCCCTGCTGCCGCCCGACGGCATCGCGGCAAACGGTGTCCTCCGTGCCCTCGAAGCCGACGGTATCCGGGTCGCCGGTGGCATCGGCGAGCTGGCGGGACGCATCCTGCGCGTCGGCCACATGGCCGAGTCGGCTCGACCTCTTCCGCTGGCTCGCACGGCGGTTGCTCTGGGGAACGCGATCGGTTCGCGCATCGATCTCCCGACGGCGATGAAGTGGATGGAAGATGGACGCTAGTCAGCCGCATGCAGGGCCCGCGGTCTTCGCACCGTTCGTGCCCTGGTCAGCGATTCCCACGAGGTCGGCATGGAGCTGGCCCGGCGGCTCCACGCTCGCGGTGGCCTTCCTCCTGCACGTGGAGTTCGTTCCGCTGAACCCGCCCGGAAGGCCGCTGGCCAGCACGGTGGTCCACCGTGGTCCCTATCCGGACCACCCGGACATCCATGAGATCTCACCCCACGAGTATGGGAACCGCGTGGGGATCTTCCGCCTGATGGACCGGCTCGCCGCCCACGGCATGACCGCCTCGGCGGCGGTCGACACCACGATCGCGCGCTACTACCCGGCCGTGGTCTCTCGCATCGCCGACGCCGGATGGTCCGTGCTGGGACACGGCCGTACCGGTGCGGTGCTGCAGAGCGAACTGATCGGGGAGGACGAGGAACGTCTCCTCATCGAGGAGAACCTCGACGCGTTGGAGACCGCGTTCTCCCATCGGCCCCGGGGCTGGGCCGGTGTGGAATACGGGGAGTCGTCTCGAACCGTCGAGCTGCTCGCGCGGGCGGGTCTGGAATACCTCTGCGGCCGGCCGGACGACGAGCAGCCGTTCGAGCTGGAGAACGGGTTGACGGCCGTCCCCGTCTCCATTCACCTGGACGACGTGTACGCGGGCCGGCTGCGCAAGATCGACGCGTTGGCGCACGCGGATGCGGTGATCGAGGCGATCCGCGTGCTGGAGGCGGAGTCCAACGCCTCGCCCCGGCTGCTGGTGCTCGGCGTCAGGCCGTGGTTCACCGGTCAGCCGTTCCGCGTGAAGCAGTTCGAGCGTGTGCTGACGGCACTGGAGGCCTCGTCGGCGTGGGTCGCCGGTCTCGACGAGGTCGTCGACCACCACCGGCGGGCGATGCGAGGCAGGGTATGAGCACGACACCCGTAGCGAGGCAGGATCCGATCTGGGATCACGTGGGGATCTCCGCGATGCCCGATCGCCCCCCGCTCACGCTTCCCGACGGTCACCGAGTCGCCGTGAACGTGGTGGTCAACGTCGAGCATTACGACTACCTGCCGCCGAGCAACCGCTTCAAGAACCCGTACCCGAGTGTCCCGGCGCATCCGGACATCGTCGGCTACTCGTACCGGGAGTACGGGAACCGCGTGGGCCTGTGGCGAATGCTCGACGTGTTCGATGAGTTCGAGATCCCGATCACGTGCTCGCTCAACGTGGCGGCGGTCGAGCTGTTCCCGGAGGTGCGCGACGTGGTCGTCGACCGCGGATGGTCGATCATGAGCCACGGCGAGTACAACACCCGCCTGCTGTACGGACTCTCGTATGAGCAGGAGTGGGACCTGCATGCCGACGTGGCCCGGCGTGTCACGGCGATCTTCGGGCGTCCGCCGAGGGGTCTTCTCGGTCCCTCGTTCACCGCGACCGAGAGCACCTATGAGATCATCGCCGCGCAGGGGATGGACTACACGATGGACTGGTTCGTCGACGACCAGCCGTTCCCGATCCGCGCGGGCGGGCGCACGCTGGTCGGTGTCCCGTACTCCCGAGAGCTCAACGACGCGTTCATCATGCCCGGCGGCGCGTTCTACGGCTTCGGCGGTGACTATTTCGCGCGGATGTGCCGCGATCAGTTCGAGGTGCTCGCCGCGGAGGGAGAGCACAGCGCACGCGTGATGACGATCGCCCTCCACCCGTTCTACATGGGCCTGCCGCAGGAGATCGAATCGTTGCGCGCGATCTTCGCCGGCATCCGGGAGCAGGGCGGTGCCTGGTGGACGACGCCCGATCGAATCGTCGACTGGTACCGCGGGGAGGGGTTCGATCGCGTGGATGCGCAGACCACCTGGCCGAGGGGGGCATCCGATGTCTGACGGGCCGACCGCCGTGCGGATCGACGGTGCGTGGCACTCCGGCGCCCCCTATTCGCCGGCCGTCCGGATGGGCGATCTGCTGTTCCTGTCCGGCCTGGTACCGGTCGACCCGCGGGACGGGTCCACGGTGGGCGCCACCATCCAGGATCAGACCCGTCAGGTCCTCACGCTCATGCGGCGACTGCTCGCTGCCGGGGGTGCGACGCATTCGGACGTGGTGAAGACGACGGTGTTCCTCACCGATCCGTCCCTGGCCGCCGGCATGAACGAGGTCTACGCGGAGTGCTTCTCGGAGCCGAGACCGGCCCGTTCCACCGTCGTCGTCGGACCGCTCGCCCGAGCGGAGTTCCTCGTGGAGATCGAGGCGATCGCGAGGATCCCTTCGCGGTGAGCACTCGGGAGATGCGGCTGCGCCGAGCCGTCGAGGCTCTTCCGCGGGTGAGGATCGCCGTGACCCCCACGCCACTTCAGGCGGCGCCTCGGCTGGGTGCGGCCGTGGGCATCCGGTCCTTGTTCGTCAAGCGGGAGGATCTGACCGGTCTGGCGTTCGGGGGGAACAAGGCGCGCGAGCTCGAGTACCTGATCGCGGAGGCGGTTCGCAGTGGGGCGGACACCTTCGTGGCCGGCGGTGGCGTCGCTCAGTCCAACCACGCCCGCCAATGCGCCGCCGCGGCGCGGGCGGCCGGTCTGCGGCCCGTGCTCGTCCTGCGCCGGGGTCTGCGCGGCGACGCGGCGACGGGCAATCAGCTCATCACACGGCTGCTCTGTGATGAGATCCACTGGGTCGATGACGACCCCGAGGTGGAGGACCGGCAGTCGACGTCCGCGCGGATGGACGAGGTGGCGGCGGAGCTGGCCGCCGCCGGGCACCGACCGTGGGTCCTTCACTCGTCTATGCATCCGTTGGCCGCTGCCGCCTATGTGGCTGCCGGCATAGAGCTGATCGACCAGCTGGATGCCGTCGGGGTTCATGACGCGCACCTCGTCTGCACGTCGATGGGTGCCACGCACGTCGGCCTCCGGATGGCCGTCGACACCATCCGGCCGTCCTGGAAGGTCACGGCCATCGGATGGCGCCCGCTGCTCCCGGGGCTCGAGGAGCAACTGCGGCGACTGGCCGCCGAGACGGCCGCCACGCTGGAGGTGGATGTCGATGTCGCCGAATCCGGCTACCGCACGATCGACTTCGGCGGACCGGCCTACGGCGTGTCCAGCCCATCCGGGAACGCGGCGATCCGGCTCGCGGCGCGCACCGAGGGACTCCTGCTGGACCCCGTCTACACGGGCAAAGGATTGGCCGGGTTGATCGACGCCGTCGCCACCGGCACGATCGACGGTGCGGCCGCCGTGGTGTTCGTGCACACCGGTGGCGCGCCGGCGCTCTTCGCCTACGGTGACGAGCTCGTGGACTCCAGGCCGATCTAGGTCCGCCCGCCCCACGTCAGGGATTCCCCGGCACGGCTGCGTGTCTGTGGCACCCCCCACGGGTTGTCGTCGCGCAGCGGCAGGGGAAGAAGCTCTTCGGGCGTGTCCTGGTAGACCACGGGCCGGGTGAACCGGTCGACGGCGGCCGTCCCGACCGAGGTCGTTCCGGCATTCGTGGAGGCGGGCCAGGGGCCGCCGTGCTGCATCGCCGGGGTGACCGCCACCCCGGTGGGCCAGCCGTTTATCACGACCCGGCCGGAGTGCGCTTCCAGCCATCGGACGAGCCGCGACGCGTCCTCGGCGTCTCCCTCGGCCAGGTGCACCGTTCCGGTGAGATTGCCACCGAGCACCGCCGATGCGATCCCGACGAGATCCTCGGGGCGGTCGTACTCGACAACGATCGACAGCGGCCCGAAGGCCTCCTCCGCGAGGGCCTTGGCGTGCGCGGAGAGATCGTGCGTCGTCGTGGCCACGATCGTGGGCGTGGCCCAGGCCTCGCCCGACGCGTCGCGTTCCAGCCCGCCGGGGCGTACGACGCGCACCGGAGAGCCGAGGATCGCCGACCGGCGCTGTTCGAAGGACTCCGCGATCCCCGGGGTGAGCAGGCGATGGGGAGACTCGTCGATCACCGCTTCCCCGATCCGCTCCGTGACCTCGGATCCGGACGGCACGAAGAGGAAGCCCGGCTTGGTGCAGAGCTGACCGGCGGAGCCGCCGACGCTCGCCAGGTATCCGGCGGCGATCGATTCGGCACGCTCGGCAGCGGCGCGTGGCATCACGAACGCCGGGTTGACGCTGCCGAGCTCGCCGTAAAACGGGATCGGGTCGGGACGGCTCGCCGCGATGCCCGCCAGCATGGCACCGACCCGCACGGAGCCGGTGAAGCTGGATGCAGCGACGAACGGGTGACGCAGCATGGCCACGCCCGCCTCCTGACCCGTGATGAGCTGCAGGACATCCGAGGGCATCCCCTCGTCTGCGAGGACTGAGCGCGCGAGCTCTGTGACGGCGGATGCGAGTCTCGGATGCCCGGAATGCCCCTTCACGATCACGGCGCAGCCGGCGGCCAGGGCCGATGCGGTGTCTCCGCCGAGCACGGAGAAGGCGAACGGGAAGTTTCCGGCCGCGAAGACGAGCACCGGACCCACCGGGATCCGATACCGGCGAAGATCCGGGCGGATCCCCAGCGCGAACCGATCGTCCCGTTCATCGATGCGGACGTCGAGGAACGCACCCGCCCGGGCGACCGACGCGAACATGTCCAGCTGGACGGCGGTGCGTTCCAGCTCACCGGACAGGCGGGTCTCCGACAGCCCGGTCTCCGCGCCGGCGATGGCGGTCAATCGTTCGCCGGAGCCCCGGAGCGCGTCGGCCAACGCGGTGAGCACGCCGGCGCGGGTGGCCGGGTCGGTCGCCGCCCACGTCTCCGACGAGCTCCGTGCGCGCGCCGCGATGTCGTCGATGCCGCTCACGGTCGCCGCGATTCTTCGAAAGCCCTGAGGATCTCGGGTCCTGCGGGGTAGACGCCGTCCAGGGCCTTGCCCGCGCCGATCTCACCGAGGATGAACTCCTCCAGCTGCTCCTGCTCGAAGGCGTCCCGGGCGACGTCGGCGGCCCACTCACGGGGAATGACCACGACGCCGTCGCCGTCGCCGACGAGCACGTCGCCCGGATTGACCAGGACGCCGCCGCATCCGATCGGGACATCGAGATCGACGGCCCGATGCAGCACCGAGGAGAGCCGTGCGTTCGCTCCCGACGCGTAGACCGGGATCCCGACCTGCGACATGGCCGAGGCGTCACGGACGGATCCATCGCTGACCACTCCGGATCCGCCGCGCTCGCGGATCCGGGTGGCCAGGATGTTCCCGAGTGTGCCGGCCGAGGTCTGCCCGCGCGCATCGATCACGAGCACTTCGCCCTCGCCCACCGACTCGACCGCCAGACGCTGGATGTCGGTGCGGTTGTCGAAATGGACGCTCATCCCGAGGTCCTCCCGGGCCGGCGCGTACCGGACCGTGAAGGCGACCCCGACGAGCTTTCCCGATGTGCCGATCGGCTTCGGGCCGTCCATGAACGGGTTGCGAAGACCCCTCGCGAGCAGCTGAGTGCACAAGGTCGCGGTGGAGACCTGCTCGAGCAGCTCGCGGATCTGCGGATCCAGCCGGGCCCGGGTGGTGCTATCCGACATACAGCGATTCCGCGATCTTCGGGTCGTCCACCGTGCCGCAGTACACGGCGAGGTCGGCCGGGCAGAGGTCCTGCTCGGACACGGCGATGTCGAACTCCGCGTAGATGGGATCTGGCAGGTCGGACACGGCGACCTCGCCCTCCAGCAGCGGCGAAGAGATCGGGCCTCCCTCGAGGTACTGCGTCACGATCGAGACGGCCTCGAAGCCCATCTGGTACGGGTGCTGGACGACCAGGGCCTGCACCGTGCCATCCTTCAGGTCGCGCTGCTGGCTCGGGCTGGCGTCGAACGATCCGACGAGCACCTCGCCGACCAGTCCGGCGGCGCGGATGGCGTTCCCGGCGCCGATTCCCATCTGCTCCCCGACGGCCATGATCGCCTTCACGTCCGGGTTGGCCGTGACGATGGCGTTGGTCACACCGTTGCACTTGGCGGCGTCGCCTTCGCAGTACTGCGTCTCGAGGACCGTGAGACCGTCGCCGGCGCGATCGATGCCCTCGGTGAACCCCTCGATGCGCAGGCGCTCGACCAGCGGGCCCGGGGAGGAGGCGAGCACACCGACCTCGGCGTCACTGACGTTTGCCGCGATGACTTCGGCGAGCGCGTTGCCCGACTGCACGTGATCCGTGCCGACGTTCGTCCAGCGCAGCTCCTTGTTGTCGGTGTCGTTGTCGACGGTGAACACCATGATCCCGGCTCGGGCCGCTGCCTCCAACTGCGGGTCGAGTGCGGTCGGCGAGGTGAGCGCGATGATGATCGCGTCGGGCTTCGATTCGATCACCGCGTTGATCACGGAAGCCTGCGCTGTGGGGCTGAACTCCGCGGCACCCTGCACATCCACGTTGACGCCCAGCTCCTCGCCGGCCGCGCGCGCGCCGATGCCGACCGTGTTGTAGAAGGAGTGCTCGCTGGTGCCCTGGATGACGACGATGTCCAGCGGTTCACCGTCGGGACACCATTCGCCGATCTCCTGGGGGCTGGTGGGCAGGCAGCCTTCTCCGCCGGTCGTGCCGCCCTCTCCGGGTGTGCTGCATCCGGCGAGGACCAATGCGGCCAGCGCCGACATTCCGAGGGCAAGTGTGGATCGCGTTTTCATGTCTGAACCTCTCTCGTTGTCGTGGTGCCGGGGGTGTTGAGCGTGCCGATCACCCGTGACGAGTTGGCGGAGATCACCTCTCGCAGGCTTTCGGAGGTCGTGCCTCTGAGGCGCGCGATCGCATCCAGGAAGGATGGGAGCTGGGACGGGGTCATGATCCCGTCGGCCCAGGCGACGAAGGGGCCGTCGGTCTCAAGGAGCAGCAGGTCGTCGGGAATCCACGTGAGCAGGTCCTCGCGGCGATCCGAGTGCAGCATGGCGGCGTTCACGGAGAAGCTGTTCCCGAGGGATGCCACGTGCTCCGCATCGGCGAGGGAGCCGTGGAACCAGTGGAACACGGCGGTGAGGCCGGCCTGGGCCAAGAGGTCGGCGACGAGACGTTCGGCGCCACGGGAGTGAACCGAGATGACCTTTCCCGCCAGCCCGTGAGCCAGAATCCGCTCGAAGAGGTCTTGCTGCGCCTTCATCGTGGGGGAGTCGCCGAAGTACTGCGACGGGCGATTGGCGAGCTTCTCGTCCAGTCCGATCTCCGAGATGAGCGGCGTCGAGTCGACGAGCGCGCTGAAGAGCCTCAGCTCGTGTGACAGGTAGGTGCTTCCCGCCGCCTCTGGGTGGATGCCGATGCCCACCGTCACGTCATCGGCGAGCACCTGCCGCACGTTGCGGAACTCCGAGGCGCGGTTGGTCGCGACGAGCGGTTCGACGCCGTTGGCCCGCGCGTCGGCGACGACACCCTCTCGATCCGGATAGAGATCGAGGTGGCAGTGCATGTCCAGGACGGTCATCCGCGCCTGCGCAGGGTGTCGTAGCCGATGGCGATGATGAGCACGACCGCCAGGACGACCGGCTGCCAGAACGGAGCGAGGTGCAACTGGATGAATCCGTTCTGGAGCACGCTCGGGAGCAACGATCCGACCACCGTGCCGGGGATGTTGCCGATGCCGCCGAAGAGGCTGGTTCCACCGAGCACGACGGCGGAGATCGCATCGAGCGCGTCCTGCCCGTGTGCCTCGACGGACGTGGAGAGGAACCGCGCGAGATCGATCATGCCCGCAACCCCTGCCGCCAGGCCCGTGAGCGCGTAGAGCCAGAAGATGTGGAGACGAACCCGGATGCCCGCGCGACGGGCTCCTTCGATGTTCGATCCGATCGCCAGCGTCCGCATGCCGCTCACCGTGAAACGCAGGATGAACCAGCCCGCGGCCGCGATGACCAGCGCCAGCACGACGGGCAGGGGGACGACCCCGAAGAGCTTGGCAGCCCCGAAGTCCCGCTGGAGCACGGGCGGCACGTTCACGAGATTGGTGCCGCCGGTCATCACCAGCGCGAGTCCCTGATAGCCGCCCATCGTCGCGAGCGTCACGACGAATGCGGGGAGCCGCAGGAAGGCGATCAGATAGCCGTTCAGCGCCCCCGCCGCAAGCCCGACGAGCAGTCCCGCGACGATTCCCGTCACGATCCCCACTCCCGCGTTCGGGTACTCGAACGCGGCGACCTGCTCCGGGGTGCCCGACACCTGCGCCATGACCCATGCCGCGACCACCGAGCTCAGGATCAGCGTCGAACCCACCGACAGGTCGATGCCGGCCGTGATGATGATGAAGGTCATCGGCACCGCGATGATCAAGGTCTGCGCCGCGTCGAGAAGGATGTTGTTGAGGTTCGATGCGCTCGCGAAGCGGCCCTGCGTGAAGGCCGAGAACACGATGACCGAGATGACCAGGGCGGCGGTGATCCAGGCCGCCGGGAACCGGTCTGCGAAGGGCCGTTTGAGCGGCTGACCGAGGTCCTCGGCGGGGCGGGCCGATCGGGTCCGTGCGTTCATGCGGCGGCTCCCGTGATCGACGCGATCAGCTCGTGCTCGGTGGTCTCGGAGGTGCGCAGGGTAGCGACGGCGCGGCCGTGCCGCATGACGGTGACCCGATCCGCGATCTCGAAGACGTGCGGCAGATCGTGGGTGATGAGGAGGATCCCCATCTCTGGCCGTTCGCGGCGAAGGCGTGCGATGAGGTCGAGCACCATCTTCTTCTGCGGCACGCCGAGTGCTGCGGTGGGCTCGTCGAGGATCAGGATGCGCTGACCCCATGCGATGGAGCGGGCGATCGCGACGGCCTGACGTTGCCCGCCCGAGTAGGAGCCGACCGGAAGCTCGGCCGATTGCAGTCGCGCGTTGAGCGAGGTGAGCAGTTCCGTGGTCCGGCTGCGCATGGCTCGTCTGTCCAGGACGCCCAGTCGCCCGAGGACTCCGGTCCGTTTGAGCTCTCGGCCGAGGAACACGTTCTCGAACGCGTTCAGATGCAGCGCGATCGCGAGGTCCTGGTACACGGTCTCGACCCCCACCGCGCGGGCGTCGTTCGGTGTGACGAAGGCGGTGTCGTTTCCGTCGATGGCGATGGTCCCGGAATCCGGCACGACCACGCCCGAGATCACCTTCACCAGAGTCGACTTCCCGGCGCCGTTGTCGCCGACCAGGGCATGGCACTCGCCGGCCACCAGCTCCAGGCTGGCGCCGTCCAGGGCGATGACTCGGCCGTAGGCCTTGGTGATCCCATCGACCTTGAGCAGCGGTGCTTCGGCTGCGGTGTGTGTGCTCATCGGGCCTCCTTCGGGTACGTGAGCACCACCGCGAGCGGGTCGGCACCGGGATCGGAGAAGACGTCGAACGCGCGTTGGGCCTGCGCGAAGGGGAACCGGTGGGTGATCATCTCGGACGGGTGGAGCGTCGGAAGCAGATCCCAGACCAGATCCATCCGGCGCTTGGCGTCCCACCGCGGTTTGAGCGGACCGCCGACCACGTTGACCTGCGAGCTCACCATGCGGAGCCGCTTCATGTGGAAGCTGGGCGACAGGACGAGGGGAACCACCTTCTCGCCGTACCAGGAGATGACCACGACCGTGCCCTCGAACGCCGTGGAGTCGAGCGCGGTCTGAAGCGCAGGCGGTGCGCCGCTGACCTCGAACGACACGTCGGCGCCGCGCCCGTTCGTGAGCTCCATGATGAGGTCGTGCGCCTCCTCGGGGGAAGCGACGGCGTGGACGCCGAAGTCCTTCGCCCGCTGGCGTCGTGACGGGATGCGGTCGATGCCGATGACCATGCCCGCGCTGCGTGCTGCCAGCTGGGCACAGAAGAGGCCGACCACGCCCAGCCCGTGAACCGCGACGATCTCGCCCAGACGCACGGGAGCATCCAGAAGGGCGTTGGTGGCGACCTCGAGGAGATTGCCGAAGACCGCGATCTCCGGGTCGGGGTAGGCCGGCAGCTTGTACATGATCTCGTCGTCGGGATCGATCGTGTACCGGTCCTGATGCGGATAGCGGCAGAAGACGACGTCCCCTTCGGCGTAGCCGCTGTCGCGGCCCGCCTCCGTCACCACGCCGACACTCTGGTAGCCGTACTTGATCGGGAACGAACCCATCGACTCGCCGACGCAGGTGCGCGGGGTCACGGCCTGGTCGGCCGGTCCCTCGCCCCGGTAGATCAGAGTCTCCGTTCCCTGGCTGATCGCCGAGTACCACGCCTGGACGGTGACATCCCGCGGCCCGCACGCGGCCACAGGCTCGCTGCGGATCTCCGTCGTCGAGGCTCGGGGGAACCAGAGTGCCTGGGCAGAACGAACCTGTTCCATCAATGCTCCTGTCGATTGACCATCAATCTACCTCAGCGGGTCGACACAATGCGAGCATTTTCTCGAACGGTCGACGACGCCGCGGACCGCACGGGGCAGTCCGCGGTGTGAGGCGCCAGAGCCTAGACGCGGTCGGGAGCGCCGAGGCGCTGGAGCAAGCCCTCGCCCGAGGTCATCACGTGCGCGTACACCACCGACTCCACCAGACGGGAGTCACCGCTTTCCACGGCCTCGACGATGGGCAGGTGGAGGTCGACGATCGGCGAGTACTCCTCGGCGTGCTGACGGGCCGCCACGATGAAACGACGGGTCTCCATCTGGAGCGCCTTGAGGTGACTGAGCAGCAGCTCGTGTCCGCAGAAGGACGACAGCGTCTCGTGGAACTCCGTGTCGCTCTTGGCGACGGCCAGGATGTCCCCGAATCGCACGGCATCGCGCTGTGCCTCGAGTGCGGCGCGCAACGCGGTCGCCAGCTCGCCGCCGGGGTTGCGCTCGACCGCGAGCCGGGCCGCGAAGCTCTCCAGCACCGCGCGAAGGGAGAAGATCTCGGCTGCGCGTTCGGCGCTGAGCTCGCGGACGAACGCGCCTCGGTGCGGCTCGATCTCGACGAGCCCGAGAGCCTCGACCTCGCGCAGCGCCTCCCGGACGGTGTTCCGCGAGGTGGCCAGCCGCTTGGCCAGCGGAACCTCGGGGAGCGCCTCGCCGGGGCCGAACTCGCCACGGACGATCGCTTCGGCGATCGTCTTGGCAGCCAGCGTCGTCAGCTTGTCGGAGCGCTGGATGGCCAGGTCGGTTGAGGCGTCCATCGAGGCCAACTGTATAACAATCTTGTCCAGCCCCGGCCGTCCATTTCGCGACAGGACACGTCGCCGCCGGGAGACGGTGCACGCCAAGGCCAGAGGTGACGACGCGGACAGAAAAGCCCGGCGCGGGGCCGGGCTTTCCTGGGTTGGTGACCCCAGCGGGATTCGAACCCGCGTTACCGCCGTGAGAGGGCGGCGTACTAGCTCAACTGGTCAGAGCACCGCGCTGATAACGCGGAGGTTTCAGGTTCAAGTCCTGAGTCGGCGACCACGCCCGCACTCCCGGGCTGATGATCCCCCGT
>Ga0182743_1003011_pt1 | contig 13993 bp, 13 predicted proteins | sample eDN3rd30CKraftOP_FD_128522 | JGI IMG/M metagenome (GOLD analysis project Ga0182743, IMG submission 128522) | Enriched Organic Plus compost microbial communities from Emeryville, California, USA - eDNA 3rd pass 30_C Kraft OP (version 2) (version 2) ... | reverse complement strand
GGCTGAACTGGATCGCTACCGGCCGGGCATGCTGCGCGTCGATCCCCAAATCGCGAGCCTGCGTCTTTCGGGGGTCTTCCCCTTGGCCGACACCGACCGCATCCTGGCCACGCTGCCCAGCGTGCTACCGGTACGTGTTCAGTGGCGTACCCGTTTCTGGGCAACGGTCGTACCGGCCGATTAAGGCCTCGGAAAAAAATTTTTCGTATCGACTGCCCGATCGGCGTTTTCGCGGCACCTACCTTATGAGGGACCGGAATTTTCGGAGGTCCAATCAAGAGGAAGAACATGCCGAAGCCGCACCGCGCCCACGATTCGGAGCGCTCACATTTATCTGCTGTTGCGCTTGCCACGCTCGCGCTGACCGTCGCCCTCGCGGCCGGCGCACCGCCTCTCGCGAATGCTCAAAGCGCCACCGGTGCTACCGAGACCGCCGTCGCCGACTTCAGGATTGCCGCCGGGCCGCTGGCTCCCGCATTGCGTCAGTTAGCCAGCACGGCCAACATCATGTTGACCTTCACCGCCGAGCAGACCGAAGGCAAACGCACGGCTGGCGTGAATGGCCGGCATCCAGTCGCCGGCGCGCTGGCCCTACTGCTCGCCGGCAGCGGCCTTCGGGCGGAGCAATTGGACAATGGCGCGTTCGTACTGCGTGTCGATCCTACGCAGACATCCGAGGCGTCCAACGCCGCCACACTGCCCGTGGTCACGGTGACCGGCGCGACTGCCGCCGACGGCACGACCGAGGGCACGGACTCGTACACCACCGGCAGTATGAGCACAGCCACCCGGCTCAACCTGTCCATGCGCGAAACGCCGCAGTCGGTCACCGTCATTACGAGCGAACTCATCAAGGATCAGAACCTGCAGACGATCAACGACGTGGTGCAAGCTGCACCCGGCCTGACGTACCGTCGTTTCGGGCCGGAGCGCGCTTCCTTTTATGCGCGGGGCATGTACGTGGACAACATCATGTTCGACGGCCTGCCCGTGAGCCTGGACAGCTCCAATCTGTCACAGGACCTGTTGTCCACCGATATGGCGATCTATGACCGCGTGGAGATCGTGCGTGGTGCCACTGGACTGGTGCAGGGCGCAGGGAATCCATCGGCCGCCATCAACCTGGTGCGCAAGCGGCCGACCGATGTGCCACAGGTATCCGCCGACGTGAGCGCTGGCAGCTGGGACCACTATCGAGCCGAGTTGGACGCCTCCGGCCCGCTATCGGAGGACGGCAGTCTGCGCGGCCGAGCGGTGATTGCCACTCAGGACTACGGAAGCTACAAGCGCGGCGAAGACAGCAGCGGCCAGACGTTCTACGGGATTCTGGAAAAGCATCTGAGCGCCTCCACCACGCTCACACTCAGCGCGCTGCATCAGGAGAGCCGGCTACATGGCAATGGCTTCACCGGTTTGCCCGTGGCCCGCGACGGCAGTGATCTGGATCTGCCTCGATCCACGTCGTATGCCAATGACTGGGAACATTGGAACAAGAACACCAGCTCGGCATTCGTGGGGCTCGACCACCGATTCGACAACGGCTGGCGTACGCATCTCTCGGCCTATTACGCGCAGGCCGAGGTCGACATGCTGGGCCATTACCTCAATTACAACGTCACCACCGATAAATACCGCCAATTAGGGGCGCGTAACGCCCATGAGGAAAAGCAGAGCAGCGTCGACCTCTATGCCAACGGCCCATTTGAACTGCTGGGCCGTACTCATGAGCTGGTCCTGGGCGCCAGCTACCGTGATGTCAATTTCGACGGCAACAGCCGCCAAGGCGTGGTCCTGTATGACGATCTCGATCTCTACGACTTCGACCCGAGCGCCGTTGCCAATCCCAACATCCCGCTGCGGGACTGGATGGACGCCAATATCACCCAGCAAAGCTTATACGCCACGACGCGTCTCAATGTGACGGATCGGCTAAAGCTGATATTGGGCGGGCGGTTGGACTGGTTCGACTACAACGACACCGTCAACACGTATCCCAGCTTTACCGCCAATACGCCGTCCGTCAGTGCGCATAACCGCTACAGTATCAATAACCAGCTGACAAAGTACGCCGGCATTGTCTACGACCTGAACGACCAGCACTCGGTCTACGCCAGCTATACCGACATCTTCAAGCCTCAAAACTACATGGATGCCAGCAACAATCTGCTGGATCCAGTGATCGGTGAAAACTACGAAATCGGCATCAAGGGCGAATACTTCGATGGCGCGCTGAATGCTTCGGCAGCATTGTTCCGCATGAACCAGAAAAACCGTGCCTTCCGCAGCAGCGATCAGACCCAGTGCGCTGGCTACCCGACCGTCACCTGCTATTCGGCCGCTGGCAAGGTGCGCAGCCAGGGTGTGGAATTTGAGGTGCAGGGCGCCATCACCCCAAATTGGCAGGTGAGTCTCGGCTACACGGTAGCCATCGCGCGCTATCGCAGGGATGCGAATCCCGACAATGTGGGTGAGCTGTTCGATACCGACACTCCGCGACACCTGTTCAAGCTGTCGACGATGTATAGACTGTCTGGCGCTCTGCAAGGCTGGCGCATCGGCGGCTCGGTCTATCGCCAGGGCTCCATCTACAACGAGGGCACCACGAGCGGTGTGCCCTATCGCATCAGCCAAAGCGCCTACACCTTGGCCGACTTGGTAATAGGCTGGCAGGCCACACCGAAGCTGGACCTGCAGCTCAACATCAACAACGTCTTCGACAAGAAGTACTACAACGCGCTGTCCGGCAATGTGAGTTTTCCGAGTAACGTCTATGGCGAGCCGCGCAGTGTGACGCTGTCGGCGCGGTACCAGTTCTGATGCGCGCCGGCATGCGTGGCGCGTTGGTGGTGCTGCACCGATGGTGCGGCCTGTTCATCGCCGTTTTCTTGTTCGTCGCCGGCTTGACCGGCGCGGTGATCGCCTGGAATCATGAACTCGACGAGTGGGTCAATCCCGACCTGTACGTGGCCGCCTCCGGTGAGACGGACAACCCGCTTCCTCCTTTGGAGTTGGCGCGCCGGGTCGAGGCAGCTGATCCGCGCCTGCGGGTCAGCTTTGTGCCCCTGACGCTGGAGTCTGGCCATACTGCGATGCTGGGCGTCGCTGCGCGCATCGATCCGGTCACAGGCGCTCCATACGTCCTCGGCTTTAATCAAGTGGCCGTGGACCCGGCCACCGGTCAGATCCAGGGAAAGCGGCAGTGGGGCCAAATATCGCTGTCGCGCAAGAACCTGTTGCCCTTTCTCTACAAGCTGCACTACACCATGCATATCCCCAAGGGTTGGGGTATTGACTTCGGCGTGTGGCTGATGGGCGTGGTCTCGGCTGTATGGATTATCGACTGTTTCCTGGCGCTCTGTATCTCGTTTCCCAGTGCACGCAGCTGGCGTAAGTCACTGAGCTTCCGGCTGCGCCAGGGCGGCGCCAAGCTCAACTTCGATATCCACCGCTCTGGAGGCGTATGGGTGTGGGGTCTGCTGCTGATGCTGGCCATGACCTCGGTGTCGCTCAATCTGGGAACGCAAGTGATGCGGCCGCTGGTGTCGGTGTTCTCGACCCTGACGCCTACGCCATTCCAGACTCGCCAGGGTAGTCGAGAGCGGGAACTGGCCGATCCGCTGATGGACCGGGAACAAGCCATTGCGGTGGCCGAGGCCGAGGGCCGCCGCCGCGGCTGGGAGGCGCCTGCGGGGTCTGTCTTCTATGCCCAGCGCTTCAGTATCTATGGCGTGACGTTCTTCACACCGGAGAACGACCGAGATGACAACGGCATGGGTAACGAGGTTCTCTATCTAGACGGGAACACAGGTACGGTCCTCGGCGAACACGTACCGGGTCAAGGCTCATGGGGCGACGTGTTCATGCAGGCGCAGTTGCCGCTACACTCAGGCCGGATTGTGGGCACGCCGGGGCGCGTGTTGATATCGCTCATAGGGATTTTTGTTGCGGCGCTGAGCGTGACCGGCGTGGTGATCTGGGCGCGCAAGCGTCGGGCGCGGACGGCGACCAAGTTGCAGTCATTCTAGGCTGATGTAAATGAGCGGCGCATGCAAGACCAGATCCGGGGCAGCCATCGCATAACTGCACTCTTTGCAATTCTTGATTTGGCCGCATTCCTGAGCCGCATGTAAGGTTGAGCCCTGAGCTATCAGTTCACGCTCATGCTGCACAAATCAGGAGATGGCGATGGAGTCTTTCTACCATCAAACACTTAAACCTTTATCAGAATCTGAATTACGCGCTCGGCGCGCTGTTGCTGCCGGACGGCAGTTGATCAATCCCACCCCCGCTCCCGCGCCGAGTCAGGCGACGTCCGCCGAACACGAGCTACGGGAATACATGCAGGAATTGGGATTGCGGCTCGCGAGCAGAGACCACAGGAGAGGTTGAAATAAGAACTAAAAGAACAGCGCTCCGCGCTTGCTCACTAACCGCCTGCGGGCGGTTTTCTTTTAGCCGCCTGCGGGTGGCTTTCTTTTTGGCCGGCCACCCTTCAAGCTTCTTTGTTTGCACGGGCGTAGTCGCTCTTTGGCATACATTGCGATTCGATCTGGAAATCGCTGCGTTGCCACGATGATCCTGCTAATTCGATTTGTTCTTGGTGCGAACTACTTGGTCCACATCAAACCCGAGCGTCCTGGCGTGGTCAAGCAATCGACGAACAGTCGCATCGTCCGCGCTACGTTCCCGGGATAGCACCCATAGGTACTTTCGATTCGGCGTGCCGACCAGCGAATACTGGTAGTTTCCCTCCAATCGCATGATCCAGTAATCGCCCCAGACCATGGGCAGCCATGATGTCCATTTCGGTGCGAAGCGTACTTCCAGGCGGGCTGGATCTGGCGGGTCAAACGCTGTCGCCAATCGTCCTTCGCCCCGAGCAACTTTCGTCTTTCCATCGCTGGTGAGGCACTGATTCACGACTTCGATCGATCCGTTGGCGAGAAGGGTGTAATCGGCACGGACATCGCCTGCACAGTCCTCCTGGAATCGATTTGGCAACCGCGCTTGTTCGTACCACGTGCCCGCGTACTTCTCCAGGTTGACGTCGGCCTGCGTAGGCAAATTGTTCGTTTGTGTCGCACAGCCAGCTAATACTGCAAGCAGCGGTACAGCAATCAAAAGCTTCATGGCGCTCCTAATGAATCTCGTGAGCGTATCGGAGTGATCAGAATAGCTATTTGCTCGCTATTCGAGGCCGGCTCATTCCCATCACGAGCAGAGGCACTCCCCCAATGAGCATACCGGCACCCAACAACATGAATGTGAGATTGCTCATGGACAGCCCAATGATGCCAAAGATCACCGCGCACATGAGCAGCGGTAGCGCCGCGGTGATGTATCCATTCATTGTGATAAGTCCCAAAGCTCTAGTGCAGATAAGGACTATATTACCTTGGCTCAATGCAGTTGAAACGGTTTGATTGGTCGGCTCTGGTGAATGCCCATCTCCGTTTATGGGAAAGAGCCGAGCCCTGTGAATTCCTTACAAACCGTGGACAGTTTTCAGACAAAAAAGGGCGGATCGGTTAATCCGTCCGCCCTTTTCTATCGCTTGCTAATTTGGTGGAGCCGGGGGGAATTGAACCCCCGTCCGCAAGCCCTCCGCAACCAGTTCTACATGCGTAGTCGACCTATTTAGTTTTAACCATGGACTTAGCCGATCGACAGGCCGGACCATGGCGATTCACGTAGTTTAAGCCTGAACCGTGTGACCCCAGTGCAGACCGATTCCTTGTAAAGGACGCTGCTGCGATTCGGGGTTGCCCCCTAGGAAGTTGCCTTCCCTCGCCTGACCCAAGGACAGATCAGTGCAGCGGCTCACCGCTTAAGCGGCGAGAGCGAAACGCTCTTCGTTTGCGTTTAATGTGTTCCAGTGGTTTTACGAGCTTACTGGTGCTCGGCATGCCCTGAGTTGTTTCGCGACCCACGTCGAATCCGGATCGGCCCCAAGATTCTCTATTGTACTCCAATTGGGCCAGATAAAGCAGTCGCACACACCTCTCGCACAATCTGCGCAAACCGTTCCTCCGCATCCAGCGGCAAGTCACGCACCTGGCGTATCAAGCTGACTGGTGGCAATTCCCAGTTCCATTCCCACGCCACGCGCGCCACGCCGCCACCCAGCTCCATGTCATGCGCAATATCCTCTGGAACAATGGACAGCAGGTTTTGATTGTTGCGCAACATCCCGGAGATCACATCGATGGAATAGGTCTCCACGCGTGCGACGGGCGGGCGGACTTGTTCGCGGGTGAAGAGCTCGGTCACCATATTGCCGATGGGCGTCGCCGACGAGGGCAAGATCCAGTCTACGTCGGCCAACATGCGCCAGTCGGGCTTGGTACGCGCAATGCGCCGGGCGAGCGCGGGATGAGCGATCAATGCAGGCCGCTGCGTGTACAGCACCTGGTGCCACATGTCGTTCATGCCGACGGCCGCTGCGGCGCGGCCAATGACGCAGTCGATTTCGTGGGCACGTAATTCCTTTAAGAGCTGATCGGTGGTCGCTCGATGCAGCACGACGTTGATGCCTTCAGCACACAGGCGCTCCAACGTGGGCGTCAGAATGCGGCCGGAGACAAAGGGAATCGCCCCTACCCGCAATTGGGCAGCGCGGCCAGATCGTACGGCCTCCATTTCCTGGCCCCAATGATCCAGGTCCAGCATCATCCGTTCTGCTCGCACCAGGGCCAGTTTGCCCAGCGGTGTGGGCTCCAGCCCCTGACGCGAACGCACGAATAACGGGGCCTCGAAGATATCTTCGATTTCGGCCAAGGCCTTGGTCGCGGCGGGTTGGCTGATGCCCATCGCGTCGGCTGCACGCGTCAGGGATCGCAGACGCCCCAATCGCGTCAGCAACGTCAGATGACGCAATTTCAGCCGTGAAAACAATCGGGCGCCGGGCCGACGGCCGGCAGTCTCAGGATGGGTTGAACGCGCAGCTGTCATGGCGGGGACGAAAAAGAAGGACCGGTCGGAGCGAAAAGGACCGAACGAACAAGGAAAACCAGCGGCGCATCCGGGGCAAAGAAATGCCGAATAGCTGCTATTGAGTTGCCCATAAATGCATAACCAAATGGTTATACATCAATTGGAAATACGCATATTACCGTTATTTGTACTCTTTATACTGACCTCCTCTTTCCCGCGCTTCCTCCGATATCCGCCTATGTCTTCCCCCAGTTTCACGACCCGCCCGGAAATCCGTGGCACGTTTGGCGTGGCGTCGTCCACCCATTGGCTGGCCACGCAGGTCGCCATGAGCGTGCTGGAGCGCGGTGGCAATGCCTTTGATGCCGCGGTTGCGGGCGGTTTTACGCTGCAGATCGTTGAGCCGCATTTGAACGGTCCCGGCGGCGAGGTGCCGATTCTGTTCTGGAACGAAAACGACCCGCGTATCCAGTCGATATGCGGCCAGGGCACCGCGCCTCAATTGGCCACGCCCGCCTATTTCCGGAATATGGGCGTAGATCTGGTGCCCGGCGTGGGCCTGTTGCCAGCCACCGTGCCCGGCGCGTTTGGCGCGTGGCTGACAATGCTGCGCGATCACGGCACCTGGGAACTGGCAGATGTACTGCGTCCGGCGATCGATTACGCACGCAATGGTTTTCCGCTGGTGCCGCGCATTGTGCAGGCCATTTATTCGGTACAGGATCTGTTTCGCCAGGAATGGCACAGCTCTGCCGAGGTCTGGCTGCCCGACGGCAAAGTGCCGCACCCCGAACGTCTGATGCGTACGCCTGCTATCGCCGACACGTACTCGCGGATCGTTAGCGAGGCTAATAACAAAGGCAGCGATCGGCGTGCGCGCATCGATGCAGCACTGGAAATCTGGTATCGCGGTTTTGTCGCCAAGGCGATCGACGCTGCATACCGTACCCCGATGCGCGACTGCACCGGCGAAAGGAATGCCGGCCTGCTGCGCCGCGAGGATATGGCGGATTGGAAGGCGACCTACGAAGAACCTGCCATGGTGGATTTTGGCCGCTATACCGTCGCCAAATGCGGCGTGTGGTCGCAAGGACCGGTGTTTTTGCAGCAGTTGGCGATGGCGCGGCATCTGTCGTTAGAGGGACTCGCGGCGGACTCGCCTGCGTTCGTGCACGCTATTGCAGAAGCGGCAAAGCTGGCGTTCGCTGACCGTCTGGCTTGGTATGGTGACCCACGTTGCAATGATGTGCCGTTGGCGGATCTGCTGTCGGACGACTATGCGCGTGCGCGAGCGGCGCTGATTCGTGATCAGGCGTCGCGTGAGCTCGTCCCGGGATCGCCTGGCGGACGTACGCCACGTTTACCTGACTTGGACGCCGCACGCCGTGCACTGGCACAAGCCGATACGCGTTTTGGCGTGGGAGAACCGACCTTTGCTCAATTGCCACCCGTGGACCAGTGGCTGGAGCGCGAGCTGTTCGTCGGCGACACCTGCCACATCGATGTGATCGACAAGGACGGCAACATGGTCGCCGCGACGCCATCAGGGGGATGGCTGTCGTCCAGTCCAGTCGTACCCGGCTTGGGATTCTCTATCACGACGCGATTGCAAATGACATGGCTCGACGAAGGTCTGCCCGGACAATTGCAGGCAGGTGCACGGCCCTGCACCACGCTATCGCCTGGCATGGCGCTGCGGGATGGCCAGCCTTATATGGCGTTCGGTACGCCGGGCGGAGACCAGCAGGATCAATGGACCGTGGCGTTTTTCCTGCGCCATGCGCTGTGTGGAATGAATCTGCAAGAGGCCATCGACGCACCGGCCTGGCATATCGATCACTTTCCAGGTTCGTTCTGGCCGCGCACGACAACGCTCAACCGTATCACGGTGGAATCGCGCATGCCCGAGAGCACGTTGGACGCGCTGCGCACGGCCGGTCACGAGGTCAAGGTCGGCGCGCCCTGGTCCGAGGGCCGCATCAGCGTATGCACGCGGGAACCGGCCGGCCATGGCGCGAGACTGCTGCGCGCAGGCGCAAATCCGCGCGGCATGCAGAGCTATGCAGCTGGACGTTGATGGCTATTCAACAAGCGGGCCCGTATTCGGACTCGCATTTTGTATCGCGGCGCAGGCCGCACATAACAAGGGGATTGATCCATGACTTTTTCATTTCGCAGCGCATTACGCGCCTTCGTTTTAGCGGCAGGCATCGTGCCTGCTGCAGCAATGGCGGCATGGCCAGAGAAACCGATTACGCTGATCGTGCCGTGGGCGGCAGGTGGCTCGACAGATATTCTGGCGCGCATGCTGTCCGAACAGATGACCAAGACATATGGCCAGCCGGTGATCGTGGAAAACCGCTCGGGAGCCTCAGGCAATATTGGATCGGCATTTGTGGCGCGCTCGGAACCGGATGGCTACACCCTGCTGGTCGGGTCCATGAGCACGCATACGATGAATCAGGCGCTCTACGACAACATGCCATTTGATGGCGTGAAGAGCTTTACGCCGATTGCAGAGCTCGCGCTGGTGACGAACACCATGGTGGTGAATCCTTCGCTGCCGGTCAATAACGTCAAAGAGTTCATCGACTATGCCAAGGCGAACCCCGAAAAAATCGCGTATGCCTCGGCAGGCCCCGGTTCGACCAACCACTTGAGCGCGGCCATGTTCGAAAAAGCGACCGGCATCAAGATGGTTCACATCCCCTATCGCGGCGGCGCGCCAGCGGTCTTGGACACGGTGGCAGATCGCACTCAGGTGCTGTTCAGCGCGGGCACGCAGACCTTGCCGCATGTGCAGGCAAAGAAACTGAAACTGCTGGCAGTGACTGAGGAATCGCGTTCACCACTATTGTCCGATGTGCCCACCGTTGCGGAAACCGTGCCTGGCTATTCGATGGCGGTTTGGTATGGCGCGTTCGGGCCGGCCGGAATGGATCCCGAACTGGTGGCCAAGTTGAACAAGGAAATCAACCGCATCCTGGCGCTGCCAGAAGTGAAAAAGAAAATGGGCGATATGGGAGTCCTGGTCATGCAATCAACACCGGAAGGTTTTGCCAAGACACTGGCGGCCGATGCGCAGAAATACTCCGCCATCGTGCGCGAAATGGGGATCAAGGCGCAATGACGGAATTGGACGTTCGAATCGCCCAGGCAGTGCGCGATAGTGCCGTCGTGACTGATGCGCTGACCAGCACCGATCCTGCGGCGGTATTTGCCGCCATGGATAAATGGTCTCAACCAGTGTTGCAACAGGCGTTATGCACGGTCAATCGTTTCGACTCGGTCAACATGGCTGTGGTGCGGCTGTACAGTTCAGATCCCGTGTCCTATCCGCCTGGCGGGTCGAAGCAGAAACGCGGCATGCCCTGGGGGGAACACGTGTTGTTGCAGCGGCGTATCTATGTCGGCGAAGGCCCGGACGCGATACGGGCCTCGTTTGACGACCATTCGGCGATCTTGGGGCTGGGTTTGCAGTCGGTGATCAATGTACCGGTGGTCGTGGGCGACGTATGCCTCGGCACGGTCAATTTTCTGATGCGCGAAGCTCGTGTTCAGGATGCGCATGTCAGCTTTGCACGACTGGCAGCGTATTTGACGGTGTCAGGATTTCCCCGCTGATCCCGTGTCGGGCGTTGGTTCGCGAACACGCTCGCGGCGCGAACCATGCGCCTCGGCATATATCCGAGTGAACTCCGCCCCCAGCAAGAATACCTGCGCGGCGTAATACACCCAGATCAGTACGATCACGAGCGAGCCTGCCGCCGCGTACGAGGACGCGACCGACGCTTTCCCCAGGTACAGTCCGATCAAGGATTTGCCGATCTCAAATAGCACCGCCGTCACGAAAGCGCCGGTCCAGACGTCCCGCCAGGCGACAGGCGCCTGCGGCATGAATCGATAGATCAACGCAAACAGCAGCGTCAACGTCCCCAATGTCACGGCGATATTCAGCCCCTGCAGCAGAACTTCCCAGCCGGGCATAATGACGCCCGCCCAACTGCCCAATGCTGCGAGTATCGAGCTGATGATCAGTGAGACCATCAACAAAAAGGCCAGTGTCAGCACCAACCCAAAGGACAGCAAACGGGCCCGGATCATGCTCCATATCCCGGACTGTTTCTTTGCACTGACTTTCCAAATGCGATCCAGCGCGCTTTGCAGCTCAGAGAACACTGTCGTCGCGCCAACCACCAATACCGCAACACTGATAACGGTGGCCACGATACCTTGCGACGGCTCCTGGGCACCTCGGACGACGCCTTCAATCGTCTTGGCGCCTTCTGCGCCGATCATGGCGTGGACCTGCTGAAACAGTTGGCCGCGAACGGCTTCTTCGCCCCAGAAAAAGCCGGCGATCGCGATGACAATGATGACTAAAGGCGCCAAAGAGAACACGGTATAGAACGCGATAGCCGCGCCCATACTCGGCGCATAATCATCCAGCCAGCTATTGACGGCCTGTTTGGCTAAGCCGTAGAAACGTTTGATATGCATTCGGCGCTCCGCATGGGCCGGGACTGCTCATCAGCTCAACCGCTTCACCACTCGCGCCACGCGCGCAATGCCGTCTTTACCACTGGCGGCTCGCCCGATCAACGCGGTACCGACCGCGGTCAGAATACCTCGCCGCAGCACGGTACGACTACGCATCCCCGCAACCATCAGCAAGGCGCCCAGGCTGAACACAATCAGATGTTCTCCGGGAAAACCGGGCCTTTCGTCGTCAAAGGATTTCAACTCTCTCAACATCGAGCCGGCATCTCGAGCGGGAATGGAAGTCTCGGGTAGGGAATGTGCAGGCATGATATTCCTTGATCGATACAGTAAACCGATGGCCCAGCAAGTCACGTGCCAGAGGTCATAGATGTCATCATGAGGCAACACATGCAATACTGCGTATCCCGGGTACCATTTCCATTTTTCCCCCTGGCCACGCCCTATGACCTCACATCCACGTATCGAGCCGACATCGATCGGCGCTTTAGCAGGTTGGCGCATCAACACCCCGTATGGAAGCGCGCTGGTGTCTCAGCAAGGCGCTCAATTGTTGAGCTATACCCCGGCGGGAGGCCGGCCCTTAATCTGGTTGTCCGAGCAGGCCGTTTTCAAACCCGGCACTGCTGTGCGTGGTGGAATCCCGATTTGCTGGCCATGGTTCGGCGTCTACGACCGCAACCCGCAATCCGTGAGAGACAGTGTGGCCGCCGCGCCCGGCGTCTCGTCGCACGGCTGGGTGCGGCAGGTAGACTGGCAGTTGGCGACGCAACACACAGAGGCTGATACCGCGAGCCTGGAGTTCACCTTCGAGGCCCCGCGAGGCCATGCGCCCGGATGGACACATCATGCGCAGCTCACGCTGCGGATGCGGTTCGGCAAGAACATCGAAATCACACTATCCGTGCGCAACAGAGGAGTGCAAGATCTGACCACCACGCTGGCGCTGCATACTTACTTGGCCGTCTCGGACAGCCAGCATGTCACCATCCAGGGACTCGAGGGCCATCGCTATTTGGACACCTTGGAAAATTGGGAACCTCGCCAACAGCAAGGCCCTGTCAGATTCAATGGCGAAACCGACCGTATCTACCTGGATACCACTACGCCAATCACGCTGCATGACCCTGGTTGGAAACGCGACATCCGCCTGCAAGCGAACGGCTCACGATCCTCCGTGGTGTGGAACCCCGGTGCGGCCAAGGCCGCGCGCTTGGCAGATATGGCGAACGACTCGTGGTCGCACATGGCATGCATCGAAACTGCCCGGGTGCTAGACGACGCATTGACAGTGGCTCCGGGGGCAACCGAAAGCGTGTCATTGTCGATCAATTGGGCGACGACGAACTAAAGACACCCATTAATCCGGAATTCGAAACAATCTGTCCACCAAAAGCAGATTTATCTCAAATAACAACAGAATTACAGTAGTAAAAACGGCGTCCTCAATGAGTTTGGCGCGCCTCTGTTTTATTGGAGATATCTGCTATGCAAGCTCAACCTACGCTTTTCGTCTCTCATGGCGCCCCGACCTTTGCGGTCGAGCCAGGCTTGGCCGGCCCGCAACTGAAAGCGTTGGGCGAGCGCCTACCCTCCCCGCGTGCCGTGCTGATCGTCTCGCCGCACTGGATGACGCGGGGTCTGACTATTACCGCCTCTGCGCGTCCTCAGACCATTCACGATTTTGGCGGTTTTCCCGCTGAATTGTACGCGTTGCAATACCCCGTCGCCGGCGATCCAGTGTTGGCCGAACGCATTGCCGCATTGCTGAGAAACGCGGGGTATCACGCGGACCTGGATACCGAACGCGGGCTGGATCATGGCGCCTGGGTGCCGATGATGCACATGTTCCCGGAACATCAAATTCCCGTGCTGCAGCTCTCATTGCCGATGCATATCAGCCCGGAACAGACCTGGGCGCTGGGACAGGCTTTGGCGCCACTATCGCAACAAGGCGTGTTGATTGTCGGCTCGGGCAGTTTGACGCACAACCTGTACGAATTTCGCCAGCATGGCGCGGATGAACCGTATGTGAAAGCGTTCGCGGACTGGGCTCGGCAAGCCGTGCAAACGCATGATCAGGATGCGCTGGTGGGCTATTTGGAACACGCACCGCAAGCACGGCGCGCACATCCTACTGCCGAACACTATCTGCCGCTGTTGATCGCCGCAGGCGCGGCGGCCCCCGATGCCCGGGTCGATGTGCTGGATGGGGGCATCACGCATGGTGTGTTGTCCATGGACAGCTATGTGTTCAATGCACCCGCTGTGCACTGAGTAGTCGATACATCTCATGCCGAGGTCTTGCCGTGCATCGGCGACCTCGCCGAGAACGGCAGTGACGTTGACGCGCGCAACGTCACTGCCGCATCCTGGCAAGCACGAGCGCAAAGCCCACTGCCAAGCACTGGACTACTGCGATGCAGCTCCGCTCGTCGTGGGCTGCTCCGCCGGCGCATTCTGCTGCAGCCATTGCAACGACTTCATCCCCGCCCGGCCATCGGGCGTCAGGCCTGCGTCGCGCTGGATGGATTTCAGGGCCTCGCGGGTACGCGCACCT
>Ga0182743_1003010_pt1 | contig 13994 bp, 14 predicted proteins | sample eDN3rd30CKraftOP_FD_128522 | JGI IMG/M metagenome (GOLD analysis project Ga0182743, IMG submission 128522) | Enriched Organic Plus compost microbial communities from Emeryville, California, USA - eDNA 3rd pass 30_C Kraft OP (version 2) (version 2) ... | reverse complement strand
TCTTCGTATTTGGCAGCACACTCCGTAACCTCCGCCGAACCAAAATCCGTACTGACGACGCCCAGCGCGAACATCTTACCACGTCGACACTACCCACTATCACCGTCGCCATTCCTGCTCGTAACGAGACAAATAACCTCATCACGTGCCTCGAATCTGTCGTATCGAGCGAGTATCCCAAACTTGAGATACTCGCGCTTGACGACAGTTCCCACACCAAGCGCACACCAGAGATTATTCGCTCATTCGCCCACAAAGGCGTACGCTTCCTGCAAGGCGATAACCCACGCGATGGCTGGCTGGCGAAGAACCAAGCCTATGACACACTTGCTGGCCAGGCAAATGGCGAGTATCTGCTCTTTATGGGCGTCGACATCGAACTTGCGCCAGAGAGTATACGGGCTCTTGTCGATCACCTACATAATCGGGGCAAGAAAATGCTGAGCGTCATGCCGCTGCGCTATATCAAGCAGCAGAGCAAGGGACTCTCGCTCTCACAAGCTGCACGTTACATGTGGGAGCTTGCGCCGCCCCGTAGATTATTCCAGCGTCCACCGGTACTGAGCAGCGTCTGGCTAATCGAGAAGCGTGCATTCCTCGAGCTCGGCGGCATGGCGGCAGTCAAGCGTTCCGTCACACCCGAAGCTTACTTCGCACGCATGCTCGCAAAATCGGACGCCTATGGGTTCGTCAGATCCAACAAAGCCCTTGGTGTCACCTCGCACAAATCTCTTGCCGATCAGCGGGATACCGCAATCCGTGTACGCTATCCCGCGCTTCATAAGCACATCGAGTTCGTCGCGCTACTGACGCTTGGGTATTGCTTAGTACTGCTTGGCCCGCTCGCACTCGTGGTCGGATCATTGCTCGGAGAACTCTCGATATATGTCGGAATCCTGGGGCTAACGTCGCTTACACTCTTTGGTTTAGCGTTCACCTTGGTAGTCACAGCCACGCGGCTCTCCCCGGCATGGCTCGCGATGCCAGCATTCCCGTTTGCGGTGCTACGAGACATAGCCATAACCCATGCTTCGCTCTGGGGCTATGAATTTGGCAGCGTCACCTGGAAACAACGAAATACCGTCGAACAAGTGATGGAAGTAAGCAAGCACCTCCCCAAAATCTAGCCGAGATCAGGAAATGTCACCGTAAACGTACTGCCTCGATTGATCTTGCTCTCTAGATCTATATCAGCGTGGAGCAATTCGAGCAGTTTGACCGTGACATAGAGCCCCAGACCGGTGCCGCTGCTTTCACGCGTTCGATAATCTTCACTGCGGAAAAACTTATCGAAAATCCGATCTTGCTCCTGCTTCTTGATGCCGATGCCGGTGTCTTTTACCGAGACCGAAAGCCCCTTTCGCGTACGCTCTGCTGACACAGTGACGCTTCCATCAGCCGTATACTTGATCGCATTGGTGATGAGATTCTGTAGAATCTCCTGCGCGTAGAGCCTCCCCGAACGGAGCAAAAGTCGCTTCTTTGGCAGATTCAGGATCAGGCGCAAGTCCTTCTCCGCCGCTTGCTCGCCATACCCGGAGACCAGCTCGGTGAGCAATTCATTGATATCGATATCTTCGAGCTCAACGCTCAGCTTGCCGCGCTCGGCACGCGATAGTGTGGACAGATCATTGATCATCTCAGCCAAGAATACGACCTGCTCATGCGCAGTAGCCAACGCTTTCTTCACTGCATCGTCCGCAGCTTTTTGCTCGGCTACGTACTGAGCGTTGCCGATACTTCCTTCTGCGATCGCGATCGGCGTACGTAGCTCGTGGCTCACGACACTGATAAACTCGTTACGTTCCTCTTCGAGCGATTTTTCTCTGGTGATGTCACGCAAGATCAACACATAGCCGCGCCGTGTGCGCTTACCATAACTATGCACGACCGGAGAAATACTCAGGTGCAGCGAGATCCACGTCTCGTCCGCATACTGGACGCGGTAATTGCGGTAGCTCGAAGCAGTTGTTGAGGCTTCGATAAGCCGCTTCAGATCGACAGGTTGCTTTTCGCGGTTAATGAGTTTCAGGTGCCTCGCGATAGACGTACCCTTGATACTTGCGTTGCTATCGAGGATATTGAGCGCCGCACCGTTGTATTGTTCGATGCGGAGACTCTCGTCAAGCGCAATCACGCCCGCGCTCATGCTATCGATTAGCGTGCGGAGGCGTTCTTGCTCGTACGTCGCGCGCTTGGCACGTCGCGAAACACGTCGATGTGGACGAATCATATTAGCAGTATACAAGCTTTGCGGTTATGTTTATAGCGCGTCTGCTTTGGCCGCGGGCACCGTCGGCTGATAGGACTTCATCTGTTTGCGACGCTGCCGAGCCTCGGGCAGGTGCGCTGTGATCTCAGCCCAGAAGCCTTCACCGTGATTCATGTGGCGCGTATGCGCAAGTTCGTGGTAGATAACGTAGTCGATGAGCTCATCCGGAAGTTGCATCAGATACACGTTCAGCACGATGTGTTTGTTTTGGTCGCAGCTCCCCCAGCGACCGCGAAGTTGCTTCAGCTGACAGGAAGCATAACTATAGCCTTCAGCGCGAGCTATATCTGCGAGGCGCTTGGGCAAATATCGCTCACCCTCTCTACGGAGCGCGCGGACCGCAGCTCTCTTGGCTGCCTCTTGGACGGCTTCGTCTGTCGATAGCCCCGCATGATGCACTTCGATACGGCTTGCGAGCACGCGAGCACGCGGCTTCACGATGCCAGGCTCAGCGATGAAGCGAAGCTTATGCACGCGACCTACCATCGTGCCGTCTTCGAGCAGTGTATGACGTGAGCGCTGCAGATTCACCCACCCGTTATTCCGTTTCACAAACTGCTCACCGAGCGCATATGGTACGAAATACGGCATCGTCACGACCGTCTTGCCTCGTGTGTCGACACGCAATTTCATATTGCGAACGCCGCGCCGTTTCTGGAATGAAACTTCGCCGATACCCTCGATATGTTTTGTGCGAACGGCCATACTCTTACCGCCCCTTAGCGCATGCTAGATAATATTGATTCGCCTGTTCGGCCCAGCGTCGACACGCCCGATATTCTGATTAGGGATGAGATTGACGAGCCCAGGCTTGACCACCGCCTTGCCCTGGCCGCCTGTCACGATACCCTTGTTTGCGAGATAGCGCATCAGCGTACTGTACTGCGTTGGGAATACATGCTTACCGCTCATGACGATATACTCTTCGGCCGTAGCTGGATTCTGCATAGCAGAAGCAATCTTCTGGAACGTGGAATAGTCAGGCTGGAGTGCGTAGCGATCGTCAGCTTTGCGGCGATCACGCTTCATCACGCGGCTTGCTGCACTGTCTGAGTCGATCTGCTGCCAGATAAGCACAGGCTCAGCACCAGCTTTGCGGGCCATATCACGGAGGTTGCGGCGCTGCTGCGTACGAAGCGCGTTGGTGTCATAGACAACGCTCACGCCAGCCTGCAGGAACTCGCCAGCCATGTAGTCCATAATCTGGGCTACAACGGCATTCTCTTCGCGATCATAGCGCGGCTGCTGGAAAAGCTCATGGCGAATGCGGTCAGCCTGCAAATGCGCAACTTGTACGCGCTCGGCTAGCTGCCGCGAAAAGTAGGTCTTACCTGAGCCTGGAAAACCATACAGCATGATGAGAAATGGTTTATTCGGAACTATTTTTGACATCGCTTTAGCTATTTATAGCATATTTTCACCTCTCTGTGAACGTTTTCTTCCAATCAAAAAGGCGGCCGATTGGCCACCTTCCTGGCAACTACCTACTATTTACGACGTGAAGCCTGAAATAACACGACGGAGCTGAGCGCCGCTACCACTGCTACGACAAGTAGTACTGCGGCTGCAGTCAACGCGATCTGACCGATAAGGCCATATGCGAAACCAGTGCCGAGCAAGATACCGCGGAGCGTTTCACCCATGAAGAGTTGCTGGCGAAGTGCACCAAGCTCGGTATTGGTCATGTCTTTCTGGAATTCACTGCTTACTTCTGAGTACGTTTTGCCATCAGCAGCTTCCTCGAGGTGATGGCCGATGTATGCCGCATATGCCTTGGCCTTTTCGCCGCTATCTACAGGCTCACCAGCGAACTTTTGGAGCTCTGGATATTTGATTTCTTCTGGGAACGTAATATTCTGAGCCGAAAGCTCATCACGCACCATGTTTGACGCGTAGCTACCGCCCCACCACGCCAGGCCAGCGAAGACAAGCGCGACAGCCGCTACTGCCGCAGTGATAATCGCAAAAACCCTCTGGATCGTACGCGCCTCTGCGTTACTTTTTGATTTTGTTGCCATATTTTCTCACCCTTTTCTGCTTATGCTCTTATCTTATCGTATACTAAGGTCAAAGAGCCAGAGAGTGATGTGATTCATATCACATAAGAGGAGGACCAATGACCAGCGCTCAGCAGCAAGTTGCCGATTATTTCAAAGCAGCACCTCAGCAATCGTATACCAAAGGCACCGTTTTGCTTCGACCTGAGCAGCAGCTCGAACACCTATGGTTCATCGAACGAGGCCGGGTCATCCAATACCATATCGATCCGAATGGCAATAAGCTCATCATGAATGTCTACAAGCCCGGCGTGATGATCCCTGCTTACCTTGCTGTTTCGCAAGTCGCAAATGATTTCTTCTTCGAGGTTGATGATGACGAGACCGTACTGCGGCGCGTGGGCGCAGAGGCGGCGCGGGATTTCCTCTCTAGCCATCCGGAGGTCGTGTTTGACCTCTTTTCCCGATTGTCGATCGGCCTGACGGGCGTTCTGCAGCGGCTCAGCATCCATATGAGCGGCACGGCCGAAGCACGACTTGTCGTAGAACTCCTCATCGCCTCACAGCGTTTCGGCGCTGCCAACACAAACGGACAGATCGTCATCCAACTCACCGAACAGCAGCTTGCAGCCCAAGCTGGCATCGCACGCGAGACCGTCAGCCGTGAGCTCAAGAAATTGCTTGCGAGAGATTTCATCAGCAGAGAAGGCCGCCAGCTCCACATCGACGCCCCCAAACTACGTGACCACCTAAAATCTATCTCATAGGAGCCCGGCCGATGGCTAATCCTACCTGTGAAATATGCTCTGCCCTAGACAATGAGCCAAATAATTTCATCGAGACTGAGCACTGGCGCGTCAACCTGGCACTAGACCAAGCCTACCTCGGCAGATGCTACGTTACGCTCAAATCACACAAACCCCGTCTGAGCTCGCTAACATCTGTCGAATGGACCGAGTTTTACCATCTCGTGCAATCTTTGGAGTCCGCTTGCAATCAAGCATTTGGGGCGGCTCTCTTCAATTGGTCCTGCCTCACAAATAACGCCTTCAAGGAATCTCCCTATAATCCACATGTTCACTGGCACTTCCGTCCACGCTATGAGCAACCCGTAAGCTTCGCAGACGTTACTTTCGTCGACCCTGAGTTCGGGCATCATTATGATAGTGCACGCAAGCAACCACTTGCCCCTGAACTAATCCAACAAATCAGCGCCGCACTGCGACAATTCCTGTAGATCGCGGATAGTTACAGATCGTAATTTCGCTGAGGCTCTTGCGAGCGTGTCTTTGCCCGCCCCATTTGTTCCGGCGATGCCGATTATCTATGGTAACTTCATAATTCGTTGATTATATGCCACGGCGGTCGGGCTCCAAACCACTAGCCGCATGTAGACTATTTCGCCAATATATTCTGAAGCTCGTCAGCAGTTACGTTTGCGCCGAATGCTTTCGTGCCAGGCTCGAGGCGCTTACCCTCTGATAGCTTGCCGATGGGCACCGGATCAAATCCGAGTGCGTCGACGAACCGTGCCACTGCCTCTACGTCGCGAGACTCATTGCCAGCGATAGCGATAGCCTTGCGGCCTGCTTCGCCATGAGGTCGCGTTTCGTCGTGCAGATCATGATATCCCATGTGATTAAACGCTTTCACCACCCGCGACCGCGGCAGATGCTGCTGGACTGCCTCACTTGATGAGACGCCAGGGTGTACCACACTCTCTCGAGGACCATCGACCTCCCACCAGTGGTTCATTGCATCAATGACAAGCTTGCCCGCGAGGGCGTCTACCGGGAGTTCGCGGAATCTTCCGAGCGGCAATGCGAGGATGACAATATCTGCTCCTTCTATCGCCTCCGCTGATGTTGTTGCCTCAGCACCTGGTGTGAGAACCTGCACAGTGAGAGCAATTTTGCCCGGATCGCCCGAGCCAGCGATCCGCACCTCGTAGCCAGCCTTGATGGCGAGTTGCGCGAGAACGATGCCGAGTTTCCCGGCGCCCAAGATAGCGACACGGGCCATAACTATTGCTCGTGCTCCGTGAGCAGCTCACGCACACGTGGGATGACCTTCGTCGCATACAGCTCGACCATATGCAGCCGCTTCACCGCAGGCACAGGGCCAAACCCATACACCATATCAAAGCGCTGCACGCCTACAGCTTGCATGGCCTTAGCGATTTTTTGCGCAACCGTCTCTGGCGAGCCTACGTACATCGAACCGCTACCAACCTCACTCAGGAAGTGTGCTTTCGTCATCGGTTGCCAGCCACGTGTTTTGCCGACCGCATCAAGCGCCTGCTTGAACCACGGGAATGACTCCTCGATCGCCTGCTCATCCGTATCAGCAATATAGCCTGGCGAATGCATACCAATCGGCCGCGCCTCATGGCCAAACTGTTCTGACGCTTTCTTGTACAGCTCCACGTAGGGTGCAAATCGGTCAGGTGAGCCACCGATGATAGCGAGCACCACCGGAAAATCATATGAGGCCGCACGGATGATCGACTGCGGTGAACCGCCGACACCAACGAATGTCTGAAGCCTGCCCGACTCAGTCTTCGGAAACACATCAGCATTATTGAGCGGTTCACGCATGGTGCCGCTCCATGTCACGGGTTTCTCGTCGAGGAGCTTATGGAATAGATCGATCTTCTCCTCGAAAAGCACCTCGTAGTCACGCAAATCATAGCCAAAAAGCGGGAATGATTCGGTGAATGAGCCGCGTCCGAGGATCACCTGTGCCCGGCCATTTGACAGCGCATCGAGCGTCGCAAATCGTTCATATACCCGCACCGGATCGTCCGAGCTCAGCACCGTCACACCAGACGCCAGCTTGATACGCTTGGTCTTCGTCGCGATACCAGCAAGCACCGTCTCCGGGCTCGATATCGCGTACTCTTCGCGGTGATGCTCACCGAGCGCGATCACATCCACACCGAGCTTGTCAGCCAGCACCGCCTCGTCTACGACTTGCCGAATGGACGCCGCATAGCTCATCGGCTTACCTTTACCGTCTACGGCGATATCACCAAACGTATCAAGCCCAAACTGATACTGCACTTCGTCTGCTTTCTCATGTTTCTTACTCATACTGCCTCCGCATAACGGTTTTACTTTACTTTGTATAGTATTATAGACCTTTTCTACGCGACTGTCATCACGAACAGTAGATGCATCTCCGTTTCGTCCGCTTGCTGATATATACTAGTAAGCATATGCAGATTCAGACCGTCGCCGACCAAGACCCGTGGCTCGAGCCGTACCGAGAGGCTCTGGAGCGCCAGCAGGCATATCTGAGGCAAGCCGAGCGTCGGCTACTCGGGCAGAAATCCCTAGAAGAGTTTGCGCTCGGCCACCTCTATTTCGGCCTCCATCGGACTGACGAAGGCTGGGTGTTTCGCGAGTGGGCGCCGAATGCGACGCACATATACCTCTTGTGCGATAAGAATAAATGGCAAGATGACGAGCAATACGCCCTCACTCGTAGCGATAACGGCATCTGGGAGCTGCACTTGCCCGCAGAGGCACTGGCTCACGGTGATCATTACAAGCTACGCGTCCATTGGGATGGTGGCCAGGGCGAGCGCATCCCGTCCTACGCAACGTACGCAGTTCAGGATCCTACCACCCACCTCTTCGATGCAGCCGTGTGGCAGCCGACCAAGCCCTATCAGTGGCAGCACGCCGCGCCGGACAAACCTGAGGTCACACTGATCTACGAAGCTCACGTCGGCATGAGCAGCGAGAAGCCAGAAGTCGCATCATATCAGTACTTCACGAAGCACGTTCTGCCCCGCATCAAGCAACTCGGCTATAACACCGTACAGCTGATGGCCGTCCAAGAGCACCCATACTACGGCAGTTTCGGTTACCATGTATCAAACTTCTTCGCCGCCAGCTCACGATTTGGCACACCAGATGATCTGAAGCAGCTGATCGACACCGCCCATGGCATGGGTCTGCGCGTCATCATGGATATCGTGCACTCCCATGCGGTCAAGAATGAAGCCGAAGGCCTGAGCAAGTTTGACGGCACGCTCACGCAGTATTTCCATGTGGGCGATCGTGGCAATCACGCTGCGTGGGACTCGCGCACATTCGACTATGGCAAGCCAGAGGTCGCGCATTTCTTGCTCTCAAATGTACGATTCTGGCTCGACGAATATCGATTCGATGGCTTCCGATTCGATGGTGTGACTAGCATGCTCTACCACGACCACGGTCTGGAACGAGCATTTGGTAGCTACGACGAATACGTATCGGACAATGTCGACCTCGATGCTCTCACCTATTTGCGAATGGCAAACAAGCTCGCGCATGCAGCTCAGCCAGAAGCGACCACAGTAGCCGAAGATATGAGCGCGTTCCCTGGCCTCGCTGCACCCGTCAGTGCGGGTGGCATCGGCTTCGATTATCGCCTCAGCATGGGAGTGCCGGATCTCTGGATCAAGACACTCAAAGAAAAACGCGATGAAGATTGGAATCTCGGCCATCTCTTCCACGAGCTGACAGCGCATCGGCCAGAAGAGCGCACCATCGGCTATGCCGAGAGTCACGACCAAGCGCTCGTCGGCGACAAGACACTCATTTTCCGTCTGATCGACAAGGATATGTATGATCATATGCAAGTGACCGATGCCAATCTCGTAGTCGAGCGTGGCATCGCACTTCACAAACTCATTCGTCTACTTACTGCGAGCACCAATGCCGGCGGCTACCTCACCTTCATGGGCAACGAGTTCGGCCACCCGGAGTGGATCGACTTCCCTCGCGAAGGCAACGACTGGTCGTATCATTATGCTCGGCGCCAATGGGGGCTGGCAGACAATCCGAAACTCAAGTATCAATGGCTGCAATCATTTGATGCTGCCCTGATTGATCTCGTCAATAAGCTCACCGATCCCGAATACCATTACGTCACGATCGACGAAGAGCGTCGACTGCTGTCGTATGTCCGCGATGATCATCTTTTCGTTTTCAATTTCTCGACCGACACCTCATACACCGATCACGCCATCCCGACGTTCGACGGCGAATACCGAGTAGTGCTCTCGAGCGACGACATACCCCACGGTGGCCAAGCTCGCGTCGACACCACCATGACCTACCGCGCCCAGGATCAGCAGCTCCTCCTCTACATCCCCAGCCGCACCGCCCTCGTCCTAGCCCGGCGCTAATTCACACCAACCACGCACATCTCGACGAAGAACTATTAAGCCTGCTTAAACGCTTCAGGGACAATCTCTTGAGCGTTTTCAAGATAGTCAGTAAGCGCAAGCCTAACAAGATGCGATCGAGTCGCATGCCTAAAGCCCTTTCCTCGGAAGTGTGCCTCTAACGCACTCAGATCAGCCTCCATTTCGCTACTGACTCTCACGCGCAAGGGGTCCTCGAGTTGAGTAGTTGGCTCAGGGGCCATTTCAATCCTAGCAACCAAGGATGCGCTGGTATTATTTGTTTCGAAACTATTTGCATTCATAAAAATAAAATACCACATTATATGGTATTTGTAAATAAAGCTAGGCTTGGCAGACTTCAGCAAACGACAGAACTACAATGAGTCAGAATCATCATTCAGGAGAGCATTCAATGCGCCATCTAGATATGCTCGAATTGCTGTATTTGCGAGGCCCTCTACCGAAGCCTCAGATATACCGGAGCCAAGGAACATTTCTGCCTGAAAAGCTTCATTATAAGCCTCACTTTGCTTGAAAAGTTCACTATACACAGCAAGTCGATCGGTTCGAGTCGATCTTCCGGATCAAAACAAAACGGCCAACCAATGGCTGACCGATTTTGTTTTGGCAGGGGAGACAGGACTCGAACCTGCGACACCTGGTTTTGGAGACCAGTGCTCTACCAACTGAGCTACTCCCCTATGAATAGCTAAGTTTGCAACGGAGGTATTGTAGCAGATTCACCTCTGAAGCGCTACAATCTTGCAATAATGCTTATGTATATGGTATAATATAGATATGGAGCGCACAACACCAACAAACAATATCGAGCAACCAAAAGTCGACGGCGTCTACTATATACCAGACACTGAAGTGCTCAGAAGCATGGCAGCAACAGTGATAGGTAACGTCGAAGATCTCGACGGGCAGGATGTCTCTGGCGACTTTTTCTAGGTCGATTTTGTGACCCAAGTCACAGTAGTAACAAAGTTGTTTATTCTACTACATTTATTCACATGGGCTTTACGACATCTCGGTTGTGCTAATTGCATCATTCGGCCTATAATGGGCTCAAACCATGTAACCGAAATAGAGGGTGATGAAAATATTGATGCTGGGCTGGGAACTACCGCCCCACAATAGTGGGGGGCTTGGTGTCGCCTGCCATCAACTCTGCAAAGCTCTCGCCCGCAAGGGTGCAGATATCGAGTTCATCCTGCCGTACGAGCACACTTCACCGATCGACTTCATGAAAGTTCGTGCGGCTACGCCACAAGATGTGCGCCAGGTACTCCTGAGCGGTATTGCCTATGATAGCGCCGAGTACGTCTACACGACTGGCGAGACGAAGCGCCTAAGTATCTATGACCAGCAACGACTTTACGAAGAATCCATGGAGCACATCGCCCTCGACGGCGAGTACGATGTCATCCACGCGCATGACTGGCTGACATTCCGTGCCGCACTGCGTGCCAAGCATATCACTGGACTCCCACTCGTCGTCCACGTCCACTCAATCGAGCGTGATCGTGCCGGCGGCGAAGCGGGCAACCCGCTCGTCCGCGAAATAGAATACATGGGGCTCATGATGGCCGACCGCGTCATTGCCGTGAGTGAACACACCAAACGCTGCATCGTCGAAGATTACGGCATCCCTGCTGAGAAAATCGCCGTCGTGCACAATAGCATCGACAGCGAGACACTCGCGCCGCTTGATCCAAGCAATGCGTATCACTACCTCACGCGCATGAAAGAACAAGGTGCACGTGTCGTCGTAAGCATTGGTCGCCTCACCGCACAAAAGAATCTTCCTATGCTCCTCGAGGCGGCCAAGGAAGTCATCGCCCGTGCACCAAAGACGTATTTCCTTATTGTCGGCAGCGGCGAACAGTATTATGAACTCATCGAACAGGCTGCGAGACTCGGTATCTCACGAAATGTCATCTTCACTGGCTTCCAGCGCGGCAAAGAATGGCGTGATGCCTATGCCATCGGTGATGTATTCGTCATGCCATCAGTCTCCGAGCCATTCGGACTGACACCGCTCGAGGCTATCGCCTATGGCACACCGAGCGTTATCAGCAAACAGTCTGGTGTTGCGGAGATTATCGATAATTGTCTCAAGGTCGACTTCTGGGATCGTGACGAACTCGCCAACAAAATCACTGCCATCGTCCAAAATGACGGCTTACGTGACGAGCTTCACAACAATAGTTTCCAAGAATTCGTTAAACTCAGCTGGGACGATTCTGCCCACAAACTCACACATATATATAAACAGCACATGGGAGCCTACGCATGAGCCGCGCCATAGTCCTCTATCTCCACGTCCATCAGCCATTCCGCGTCCGCCAGTACAGTATCTTTGATGCCGGGGTGGACCACAATTATTTCTTCGCCCAAGATTACGATGATCGCACGAGCAACGAACGCATCGCGCACAAAGTCGCCGAGAAATCCTACATCCCGACCAATCGCGCCCTCCTCGAGCTACTCAATAATCATCCCGAATTCCGCCTCAGCCTGTCCATCACCGGAACAGTCATCGAGCAGCTCGAGATGTGGGCACCTGAAGCACTCCAGTCGTTCAAGGATCTGGTCGCGACGGGCCGCGTAGAGATCGTGGGTGAGACATATCATCACAGCCTCGCGTTTTATTACAGCCGTGAGGAGTTCGAGCGTCAGGTGCAGATGCACCGCGAGAAGATTCAACAAACCTTTGGCGTCACGCCGCAAATCTTCCGCGGCACCGAACTCGCATACGACAATGACATCGCGTACTGGGCTGACAAGGCTGGCTACAAAGGTATCCTCGCAGAGGGTTGGGACCCAGTGCTTGGCTGGCGCAGCCCCAACCATGTCTATCGCCCCGCCTATACCGAGAACATCCGTTTGCTCATGAAGAACTATCGCCTGAGTGATGATATCGCCTTCCGATTTAGCGACCAAAGCTGGGCCGGTTGGCCACTTACCGCAGATAAGTTCTCACGCTGGCTCAATGAGACACCTGATAGCACCAACTTCAATCTCTTCATGGATTATGAGACCTTCGGTGAACACCAATGGGACGACACGGGTATTTTCGACTTCTTGCGGCACCTGCCACAAGAGTGGCTCAAGGGCGAGGGCAATAGCTTCATGACTATCAGCGAGGCTATCGATACCTTCGAGGCCAAGGATTCCATCGATGCGCCAAACACCACAACGTGGGCCGACGCAGAGCGCGACCTCAGCGCCTGGGTAGGCAATGACATGCAGCAGCAGGCAGTGCGCGCACTCTATGATCTGGAGTCGCCGATACTGTCTACGGGCGATTTCAATCTCATCGAAGACTGGCGTCGCCTCCAGTCCAGCGATCACGTATACTATATGTGTACCAAATGGTTCAATGACGGCAACATTCATGCATACTTCAGTCCATACGAAAATCCGTATGACGCGTTTATCGCATATATGAATGCCTATCATGACCTCAAATTCCGCCTCGCGGAGAAAGGCATCGAGACGTAGATATCCTATGGCACGATCAGTAATGCTTGGCAATGGCCAGCTGACGGTGGGACTGAACGAACAAGGACTCGTCCATGACTTCTATTACCCGTATGTCGGCCTCGACAACCTCACGACCGCACGCAGCGTCCACCACAAAATAGGCGTCTGGATAGACGGCGATTTCTCATGGGTTGGCGACGACGCGGGCTGGGAAACGCACGTCGACTTCGAAGAAGATGCACTCGTCAGCAATATCACCTGGCACAGCGAACGCCTCCAGGTCACACTTCGCGCCAATGACTTCGTAGATCCTCGCGTGAACGCGTTTTGTCGCAAACTCACCGCGTACAACGATGCCGATCATCAGCGTGAGATACGCGTCTTCATGCATCAGGTGTTTCAGATATCACGTGCTGGACGTGCCGACACGGCACTCTATGAGCCAAGCGAACACTATCTCTATGACTATAAGGGTCGCTGCGGCCTGCTCATCTATGGCCAGCAATCAGATGGCCCAGCATACGACCAATACTCTATCGGTAACTACGGTATCGAAGGCAAAGAAGGCACTTACAAAGACGCCGAGGACGGCGAGCTGTCGAACAATGCGGTTGAGCATGGCGGCGTGGATACGGTGCTGCGTTTCGTCTGTCATCTCGACAGCGGCGCATCTCAGGAGATTGATTACTGGATCGTCGCTGCAGATTCGCAATTTAGCGCTGAGAAGCTACACCTATCGCTCAAGACAGAAGGCCTGACAGCACGCCTCGCGGCCGCTCGTGAGTGGTGGAGCGAATGGCTTGGCACGGGCGAGGCACGTCTTACGACCATCGACAAGCAGTACCGAAGCATCGTCAAAAAATCCCTCATGGTCATAAAGGCCCACACCGACAAGCGAGGTGGCATCATCGCGAGCTGCGATTCGAGTATCTATAACTTCGGTCGAGACTACTACAGCTACGTATGGCCGCGTGACGGTGCCTATGCTATCTGGCCTTTGATCCGCCTAGGCTATCGTGATGAACCGAAGAAGTTCTTCGAGTTCTGCCGCGAT
>Ga0182743_1003009_pt1 | contig 14008 bp, 8 predicted proteins | sample eDN3rd30CKraftOP_FD_128522 | JGI IMG/M metagenome (GOLD analysis project Ga0182743, IMG submission 128522) | Enriched Organic Plus compost microbial communities from Emeryville, California, USA - eDNA 3rd pass 30_C Kraft OP (version 2) (version 2) ... | reverse complement strand
GACCGGAGGATCACGATAGGCGCAAGTGCGCGACGGAGGGTGCGCACTACGTGGGCGAAATGGCAATGGCCGCTCGCCATTCTCCGGCGGATGTTATCCGCCGGCTAAGGGGCTTTGCCTAGAAGAGCGATTTTACCACGCCGATTCCATCTGACCGACGATCTGCTCGGCCAGGCGCGAGATAGCCATCTGATGGGCTGTGGCAATCGACTGGCCCCCTTCGGGGATGAAGTTCGACGATTGCGAGATGCTGATGAGCTGCGGTTCGATCGGGATGTTGTGCGGGCCCGTGATCAGATCTCCGCGGCGATCAACCCAGGTGACCTGGGCGAAGAAGTCGGTCTCGATGTCGCGGGCGTCATCGGTGCGCGTTTCGGAAAGCACCCGTTTACGCTCGCTGATGATCCGTCCCGAGAGAATGCTGTCGGCTTCGTCGCGGCCGACGACCTTCATGGGCGTTTCGGCTTCGATGCGCTTCACCACCGCTTCGGTCAGCCGCTCGCCGAGATAGCGGCGCAGGCTGTCGGAGCGGATCATCGGCACATGGACGGTCTGGATGTCGCACCGATAGAGCGAGCGGTTGCCGATCTGATAGCTGGCGCAACCCGTGAGCGACGTCCCCACCGCGGCGGCGCAGCTCGAGCCGAGCCAGGCGAGCAACGTTCGGCGATGGAGGGTGGTGGGAGGCATGGCAGTTCTCGTTACGACGCTTTGCGTCGTAACGCACGTGTCGGACGCTCCGCGTCCTGTGTATCGATACTCGACGCTGAGCGTCGGAGCTTGCGTTCCCACGCAGAGCGCGCGAACGAGGCTCTTCGGCTAAGTAGCGGGTTTACCGCTGCACGTTTTCCTGCGGCGGTCGGGCGATCATCGTTTCACCGCCCGCTTCTTGCTGCAGGCGGCGTTGTTGTTCTTCTTCGTACTTGCGCGTGGCTTCGAGCAGCGGCTTGGCGGGGTCGGTTTCGGGGAACAGGCTCACGAGCCACTGCGCCTTCTGCGCCGGGACGGGGGGCAGGTGAGCGATCTGTGCGACGCGCTCTTCCGACTTGCGCGCAAACGGCGTGTCGTTGAATTCGTTGATCACGCGGTTGTAGTAATGCGCCGCCGCGCGATACTCCGACCGGCTGTCGTAGAAGCGGGCAAACGTCATCAGTTTTTCCGCTTTCTTGTAGCGAATCTCCGCCATCGCCCGGTCGAGATACTCCTTCTCCCGCTCGCATTCGCGCGGGAACTGGCGGCGCATCTGCTTGAGCAGCTTTTCCGCCTCATCGAGCGAGTTGGACGTATAGTTCGGGCCCATGTAGCTGTTCAGCTTGGCCTTGAGGCCGAGAAAGTGGGCCGTGAACTGGTGTTCGCTCTTGGGATAGGTCTTGATCAGGTCGGTGTAGTACTCGTCCGCCTTCAGGAAGTTACCGGCTGCAAAGTGTTCGTTGGCGGCCGCCAGCGTGGCGTCGTCGGCGAGGCGTCCGGTCGGATCGTCGATGCGGATTTTGTCGAACACGCGCAAGCCGTGGCCGCGGCGGTCCTTCCACGGGCGGAGCGGGTTGGTGAAGTTGACGTAATAGAACGGCTCCGGGCTCTGCCGCTCGGAGTCGACCCAAAACTTGGCGATGGCGAAACGCCGCTGGTCGACGACGTCGAGATAGCGGTTGTTGGGATACGATTTCACCAGCTCTTCATAGCACCGGTTCGCTTCGACGTAGTAGTCGGCAAAGAAGTAGCTCTCGCCAGCCATGTAGAGGGCGTCGAGATTGAGCGCCGAATCGGGCCAGCGCTCGGCTGCTTCGGAGAACTTGGCAGCCGCTTCGGCGAATTTCGCCGTGCGGGCGGAGCCTTCGAGCGCCGCCGCCTCGCGATACAGGGCGTCGCCTTCGCGATAGAGACGTTTGGCCACTTCGCGGTCGGGGCCTTTGCCAATCGCCGCTTTGAACTTGTCGGGCCACTTCTTGATCGAGATCGCCTCGTTGAGGTGGTCGGCGGGCGTTTTGATCTGTTCTTCCTGCTCGAACGAAGCCTGCTCGACTTCGCCGCGGCCCGACGACGACTCGTCGCTCGCCGCCACGGAGTTGGCCGGAGCGGGAGAGGCAATCCCCGTCGTGCTCGGCGCTTTCGGGGCAGCCGCACATCCACACGCTAGCGCAACCGCCGGCAGGGCGGCAGCGATCAGGCGGTGAAGGGGAGGATAAGGCATGTTGCTCGTTCGATGAGGAGTGTGTTCGCGGTTCGTCGTTCCCTTACGCGGCAAGGGAACGCAACGTTTTTCGGCGCTTCGCGTCGTCAGTAGCCGGCTAACGGCGATTTCGTGATTGCAATCCTTGCGTGTTCGGTTGGTGGCGCGAGGCGCGAAATGTCGGCGTCTGCGCGCGTAACGAGGCTGGGCGTCGTTACGAGGTCTTCCTTGACGTCTTCCCTGACTTTGTTCGGACTCCTGCTTAGCTGGCCAGCGCTCCCAGGTAGGGCTGCATCTTCGGTTTGTGGCCGAGGAGATGAGCCATGTAGTTGTTCAGCACGCCGCGCAGCTCACCTCGAATTTTGGGATCGAGCTCTGGTAGTACGTCGCCCGCCGCCGCTGGTTCGGCAAAGGTTCGCATCGCTGCGAGCGCTCCGCCGCTCAAGCTGACCACGTGCCGCTGACCGCTGCGACAGGCGTCGCAAAGCACGCCGCCGGCGAGCATCCCGAACGCAACTCGTCCCTGGCGCGCGACCGATCGGCCGCAGCCCGCGCATTCGCTGAGCGACGGCAGATGGCCGAGCAGGCGCAGCGCCGTCAGTTCGAACTGCAGGACCGTCGCCGCGAGCGGCGCATCGGTATCGATCGCTTGCAGAGCCTGGTCGGCGGCTGCAAACAGCTCGGGATGCGGGTCGTGGTTGTCGGTCATTTCCATCAGCAGTTCGGCGAGGTAATAGCCTGCGTACAGACGAGTCAGGTCGCGACCTGCCGAGCGGAATCGCCGTTCGAGCTTGGCCTCAGTCAGCAAATCGAGGGCATCGGACGATTTGCGGAGGAACAGTACCCGTACGAGCGCAAGCAGGTCAAGAGCGTTCTCAAAGGGCCCTTTGGGCCGGCGGGCGCCTTTGGCAAGGGCCGTGATTTTGCCGAAATCGCTGGTAAACAGCGTCACCACGGCGCTGGTTTCGCTGAAATCGATCACCCGCAGCACAATGCCCTGGGTTTTTTCACTAGCCATGTAGCTCGATGCCTTTCCGCTTGCTGATGCGTGAATTGTAGGCGGCTGGGGCGTGTGCGGGGTGGGGCTAGCGGCGCAGGGGCAGGGAAGAGGTAAGAGCAAAGAGCTACGAGGGTTGCTGTTTAGACCTGGTTCGACGTGGCCGTTTCTTTGCGCGCTCTTGGGTGGACGTGGGGTGGCCGGCTTGAGGGAAGTTCGGTTTTGGTGTGGGCACGGTTTGCTTTGTACCCGGTACGGAGTGCTCAAAACGGAGTATTGCGACTCTGACCGAGCCGTCTGCGTCGACGTGCTGGCAACCCAAGGGCACGGACTCCGCCCGTACTGCTAGCACCCAACATCAGGGGCCACTAACTCAATCCTCTTTCTCTTGTCCCTCCCGGACCCTCCCCCCTCTTGCCTCTTTGCTCTTATCTCTTCCCTCTTCCCCCCGATCTCGCTTTCCGCTTCTCCCCTCAAGCCGCTAGAATGCCGGGATATCTAAACGCTTCCAATGGAAGGAATTTCGCTATGTTCGCCGCGCCGCGTCGTTTTTTGGCGCCCTGGATGGTCATGGTTGGCTTCTGGGCGCTCTCGCTGTTGCTCGTTGGTTGCTCCGGAGACGCCGAGCCTGTAACGGCCGAGCGGTCGAAGTATCGCCCTGCCGATGCCGAGGGCGCCGCGCCGTCGGCTGCTGAAATCGCAGCCGAAGAAGGCTCGCTTTCGCCGGCCAAAGCTGGCGATCCCGCCGCGACCATGATCAACCCGCCGCTCAATGAGCCAGGCGAGGCGGCGAGCGGCAAGCCTTCGACCAATGTTCCAGCGGGCAACGATAGTCCGCGTCCTGGCGCGAAAGGCGCAGCCAATCCGCAGACGTCGGACGTCGCCGTCGCGGTGCCCGACAGCGAGAATCCCAAATTGCTGTGGCAGTTCATGCAAGAGCTGCAGTCCCGCGAGCCGCGCGGCGCCAATCGTCAGGAGCAGATCGAGGACTTCCTGCGCATTCAAAACGCCCGCATCATGGCTGGCGAGAAAATCTTGGCGTCTGACACTGACGAGCAGATGAAGCTCGACGTGCTGCAGGCGATGCAGGAGATCTATCTCCTCTACATGCAGATCGGCGTGCCGGGCGCTCCGCAAGCGCTGAAGGCTTTTGCCGACAACATGGCCAGCCGCAAGGATCCGACCCTCTCGCAGTACGGTGAACTGCTGCAGTTCCAATTGCGGATCTCGCAGATGCTCGGTCAGCCGACAACCACCGGCGACGACATCGAAGCGGAAGTCAAGAAACTGCTCGACCACTATCGCGACGCTCCGCCCGCCGCGCAGCAGAACGCCCTGATGCTCGCCTCGAGCATTAGCGACATGCTCGAGCAAAACGGCATGCGCGACGAAGCCGTGCGCGTGCAGCGGTTGATCGCTGCCGATCTGAAGGCGAACAAAGATCCTCAAATCGCCGAGCAATCGGCCCTGATGGAAGCCCGCGCGAGCGTCACCGAATCCAATCTTGGGCAACTTGCCAACGATGTCCTCACCGGCGAGCAGGGGGCGGAGGAAAAACTGTCGGCTGCCGTGAAGAAACTGCTCGAGCAGAAGAATCCGAGCATCGTCTTCGTGTCGCCGCTGCAGGAAGTCGGCCAACTCATGGAGTATTCGGGCAACGTCGAGCCGGCGCGCGAGATCTTCACCTCGCTGCGCGACGCCTACAAGGATCACGAGAATCAGCGCGTGGCGGAAATCGTCGGCGAAATGACCCGCAACGCCCTCGCTCGCCTGGATCTCGTCGGCAAGCCGTTCGAACTCGAAGGGTTCATGAAGGACGGTCAGCCGTTTGACTGGGCGTCGTACCGAGGCAAGGTGGTGCTCGTCGACTTCTGGGCCACTTGGTGCGGTCCGTGCTTGGAGGAAATTCCCAACATCGAGCAGAACTATCGCACGTTCAAGGACGAAGGCTTTGAAGTCGTCGGCGTGAACCTGAACGTGAACATGGCGGACGTCGATCAGTTCAACAAGACGCAGGAACTCCCTTGGCCTAGCATCTTCAGCAAGCAACAGCTCGACGGCGAAATGTTCGATAGCTGGTCGGACATTCCGATGGCCAAAAAGTACGGCGTCGACGCGATTCCGTTCATCGTGCTGGTCGGTCGCGACGGCAAGGTCGATTCGCTGCACGTCCGCGGTCCGAAACTGGCCGCCCGGCTGAACAAGCTGCTCGGCGGAAGCAAGGAAGAAGCAAAGCCGGAAGGCGGCGAGCCGAATGCGGAGGAGGAGAGCGCCGACGCCAAGACTAGCGCGGTGCTGCCCAAGCTGCCGGCGGTTCAGGCCATGCTAAGCGGCCTGTTTACCAGCGCTCTCTTTTATGAAGAGCAGGCTGCGGAAGGGGAGGTGAACCCCTATCTTGCCAAGCCCGGGCTGAGCGCCGCGCAGCTCGAAACGTGGCTGGAAAAAATGCTCGACAAGCCGAAGACGATCCAGGCCCGCGCCGGCTTCGCCGAAGCGGTTGCCGAAGCGTGCGATCGGCTGCTGAAAATGGAGCCGAAGCCGAGCGACTCGGCCCTGCAGCTCGCGATCGAAACCAAGCTGCAGATTCTCCATCAGGCGGCTTGCAACGGCGACGAGAAGGCTGAGGAACAGCTCAAGACGACCGTCAAGGAATTTGAAAAGGACGAGCGCGCCAAAATCGCCCGGCTGATCGCCTTCTACCAGGCGGAACGCAAGGCGCTCGACGGCGCGGATCTGCCGGCGGACAAGATCCTCGATCGACTCGCCGAGCTGCAGGAATACTTTGAGAAGGAAAAGCTGGCAGCCAAACATCTGCGGATGGCGTCGGCTACGGTCGCCCTCATCAATCGCCTCGACGACGCCGACGAGCGCGAGCGGCAATTCGAAATCTTCGGCAACACGTTCGCCACGAGCAGCGACAAGCAACTGTCTCGCTACGGCAAGAAAATCGCCAAGAAGCCGGCGGTGAAGGAATCGGATCTGGTCGGCAAGGAACTGCAGCTCGAAGGCGTGACGACGCAGGGCGTGCCGCTGGCTTGGAACACCTACCGCGGCAAGGTCGTGGTCGTCGATTTCTGGGCCACCTGGTGCGGACCATGCCAGAAAGAGCTGCCCAACGTGATCGCAGCCTACGAGAAGCACAAGGCGCAGGGCTTCGAAGTGATCGGCGTCAGCTTGGATAAGGATCTGGAAGCGCTGGCGACGTTCCTCGAACAAAAGCCGCTCCCCTGGCCGACCCTCGCCGGCGACGGGACCGAAGAGCTGGCCACGAAATACGGTGTCCGCGGCATCCCGACGCTGATGCTCGTCGATCGAGAGGGCAAAGTCGCCGCCGTCGCCCACCGCATCGAGCAACTACAGCCGAAGATCGACGAACTGCTGGCGGGCGAAAAGGCGAAGGGCGCGGAGTAGAAACGACTAATGACCAAATCCCAATGACCAAAGTGGATTGAAGCGGCTGTGCATAGATTTAGCACCGCCATCAGGGAGGCGCAGCCGACCTGATTTGGTCATTCGGGTTTGGTCATTGGTCCTTTGATGTCACCCGCCACGCGTGCTCGTTCACAATCGCCGCCCAAAACAAGAGTCGCCGCAGCGCTTCAAACCTAAATGGATTTTCGCGTCGAACTCGATTCCTTTCGCGGGCCGCTCGACCTGCTCCTCTATCTGGTGCGTAAGCACGAGGTGGAAATCACCGATATTCCGATCGCGGTGATCGCCGAGCAGTATCTGGCCCACCTCGACGTGCTGCAGACGCTCGACGTGAACGCGGTCGGCGACTTTATCGACCTGGTCAGCTCGCTGATCGAAATCAAGTCGCGCCTCGTCCTGCCTCGCGGCGGCGAGGAAGAAGAAGTTTGGGAAGACCCGCGGCACGAGCTGGTCGAACGGCTGCTCGAATACAAGAAGTACAAAGACGCGGCCAGCATGCTCGAAGAGCGGAGCCGCGACTGGCAGCAACATTACGCTCGCCTTGCCTGCGAATTGCCGCCGCGGCAGGTCGACCTCGCCGGCCAGCCGATTCAAGAAGTCGAGCTGTGGGACCTCGTCAGCGCGATGGGGCGCATCCTCCGCACGTCGCAGGCTCCGCGGCAAACCACGATCACCTACGACGACACGCCGATTCAGGTCTACATGCAGCGGATCCACGCCCGGATCGTCGAGCATGGGCGGGCTGCTTTCTCCGAGATGTTCGAGCCCGGCATGCACAAGTCGGCCATCGTCGGCGTCTTCCTGGCTGTGCTTGAGTTAGTCCGCCATCACTCCGTCATCGCCGAACAGCCCGATGGAGACGGCGAAATCTGGATCGTCCCCGGCGAAGGCTTTGATCCGAACCGGGAGATCGTGGCGGTGGACGAGTATGAGCGCAAGCCGGTGCTGGAGGATATGCCGCATAAGTTGCGGTGAGCGTGCCGCGGCGAGGAGCGAAGGGGCCGGGCGGAAGAGAGGGAAGAGCGAAGAGGGTTGCTATTTGCGCTTCGCTGTGTGTGGCCCGGCTTGTTGCTCTTGGGGGGAGGAGCGTTTCGCAATGCGTACTCGGTACTGAGTACTCGATTGAGTACTCAGTACCTGGCGTTTGCTTGTTGCCGCTGGCGTTGTTGGCCGCGGCTTGCGGCTTGGCTTTCTTTGCTTGCTTAGGCCTTGGTGGTCGCTTCCACCTTGGCCGCCGATTGGCTGTCTGCGGGAGGGGCTTTGGGCTTGGGGGCGAAGATCAGAATCGTGATCGCGCCGGCGGCTACTAGGATCAAACCTGCGGCAAAGAATGGGCTGATTTCTACCGTTTTGCCCGCGAGACGCGCCATGTAGATCGACGTGATGGTGCTGACCACCGGCGCACAGCCGAAGACGAGCGGCATCACGTAGGTCGTGCTCGAGGCGCCGCCGTAGTTCAGGGCCATGATCAAAGCGAAGGCGCCGAACGCCCCCGCCGCGCCGCCGGCCAGGCTCCAGATGATGCCACCCCAGCCCTTGCCCCATCCGCTCAAGACGCCGTCACCTTTTTCCATGCCGGTCAGGTGCATCACCAGGATGGGGCCGACGATGGCGATGATCAAGTAAGAAATGCCCACGCAGATGAATGGCCGGAGCCGGCCGCTTCCCATTAGCGTGTGCCCTTTGAGGAGCAGGGGTCCGTAAGTGCCCCAGAAGAATGCGGTGCAAAGGGCAAACATACCGGCCATCAGCGGGGAAGAACCACCGTGCATAACTCAGCACTCCGAGGGGAAGGCAAACTGGGCAGGAAAGGGGGCATTTTAACAGAGCACGTCGAAAGCGGGCAGGGCAGTGTGGCGGCCGCCTGCGGTCGTTACGAAATCTACAGCCTTGGCGGCGTGGCTAACGAAACGTGGATTGTGCCGGCTTTTCGGCTGGCTACGAGCTGCAGATCACTTCCGGCCAGGCGACTTCGAACGTCGCCGCGCACTTCTTGCACTGCACCCGCCGGCCGAGATGGCGCAGCGACAGCCGCCGCCCTTCGCAGCAGCCGGGGCAGCGCATTTCGAACTTCAGCGCGTTGAGCGCCGCGTCGCTGAGCGCTTCGGCCGGCACGCCTTCGACTTCGATGTCTTCCGGCTGCAGCACCGTGAGCAGTTCGGTCGTCAGCGGCGCCACGCCGGAGATGCGGTTCGCCAGGCGGCGAATCGCCCGCTCAAAGATGTTTCGCGCGAGGCGGCCGTTGCCGAAGTGTTCGTCCCGCCGCTCGTAGAGCCACGCCAGCGCCGCGAGGAGCCGGGCCTGCGTTGGGGGCGGCACTACGTAGTGGTTTTTCTCGCACATCAGTTGAAAAATGCGCCCCAGCTCGCCCGGCGTGTAGTCGTCGAACGTCAGCCGCGTGTTGAAACGCGACGCAAGGCCCGGATTGGTCGCGATCAGGCGGTCCATCGGTTCGTTGTAACCGGCGAGAATGACCACCAGCCGATGCCGGTCGTCCTCGATCCGCTTCACCAGCACCTGCAGCGCCTCGCGACCGTAGGAATCCTCGCCTTGCTCGGAGACCAGGCTGTAGGCTTCGTCGATGAACAGCACGCCGTCGATCGCCGAGTCGATCCGCTTGTGCGCCAGGTCGGCTGTCTGACCCGCGTAGCGAGCGACCAGTCCGCTGCGGTCGGTTTCGACGAGATGCCCCTTCTTCAGCACGCCCATCGCGGCGAAGATGCGGGCCACGATGCGCGCGACCGTCGTTTTGCCGGTTCCCGGGTTGCCGCCGAACACCATTTGCAGGCTGAGCGGCGTTTGCGGCAGCCCCGCCTGGGCCCGATGCCGCTGCACGTTGAGAAAGTTGGCAAGCGTGCGCACTTCGTGCTTGATTCGCGCAAGGCCGATCAGGCTGTCGAGTTCGGCGAGCGCTTCTTGCAGTGCGGCTTCGCCCGTAGGAGGCGTGGGGGGCGGCGTTGGTCCTGGCGGCGATGACGAAAGTGCGCCATGCGGCACCGCTGGCGTATCGAGCACTTGCTGCACCGTCTCGCTCGACGGAGTGTTGCAGGGCGAAGTGTCGTCCTGATCGTCGAGCGTGAGCGGTTTGAGCTGGCGATGCAATTCCTCTTGCAGCGAACGCAGACGAGCGGCCTCGCTGGGAGTCACAGTGCCGTCGGCTTTGGCCACCAGATTGGCCAGCCGCATGACGAGCGTTTCCAGCTCCGGCACGTGCTCCTGCAGGCAGGCGATGCGATCGAACGGGCCGACAACGGCGCTCCAGCTTAGCCGGAGCGATTCGTTTCCCAGGCTGATTACCGCCTGACGGAGGGCTGGGCCGTGGAGACGCGTTTGCCAGATGTGTTCGATGAGCGACTGCGCCAGCCGCTCTTTGTCGGCCGTCCAGACGCGATCGGCTTCGATGAGCGCGAAGAACACCTTGATGACCAGGCCGCAGTGCAGGGCGTCGAGCCGGGCCATCCACGCTTCAGCCGACTCGCCGCAGCTTTTCGGCGACTGTTGCCAGGCGTCGGCTGCCGCGAGGGCGTACAACTGCCGGCATTCCGCCAAGAGCTGACGAAAGTGATGGTCGGCCACTTCCAGCCGATCGGCGCCGATCGGAGGTGAATTCATTCTCGCTTACCTTCGAGAATTTTCCCTTTCAAGGCGGTGCGCAGCGGATCGTCTTCGGCCGAGCAGAACCCAAGGTGCAAATGCTTTCGCCAACCCTCGGCGTATTCGAACAGGCCCGACATCCGGCCCAATTCCGCGTCGAGCTGCTGCATCGTATCGAGGTAGGAGTCGAGCCCTTGGCTTTCGTCGAGCCATTGCTTTTGGCTGGCGTGATGGGCGAGCATTTCTCGCTTGCGGCCGACGAGCGGAGTGACGTCGACATAGAAATGCGGCTCGACCACGCGGCCGAGCGGGTCGCGATGGGAGTACGGCTGAGCGTGATAGACGGTCGTTTTGCCGGCGACGGCAGGGCGGGGAGGCTCGACCGGAAAATTGGGCATGCCGCGCGTGAACGCAGCCGACACGGCCAGACGGCAGGCGTTCATGTGGTCTTCCATGTAATCGGACGGAGCGTGCGTGAGAACGATCTCGGGCTCCACCTCGCGAATAACCGACGCCACGCGCACGAGCGTCGGCTTGTCGTAGAACACTTCCAGGTCGGGACAGATGCTCTCGTGAAAAATGGCGCCGATCGAGGCGGCCGCCGCGCGAGCTTCTTCGCGGCGAATGCGGGCGGTCGTGGCGGCGTCGGTCTGGGTGCTGCCGCAACAGCCGTTGGCCAGGTTCCAGTAGTGAATTTCGTAGCCCGCGTCGGCAAGCAGCATCAGTGTGCCCGCCATGAGGAATTCGATGTCGTCGGGATGAGCCGCAATGGCGATGGCTGTACGTCGCACGGTGGTCTCAGAATCGGTTGGAACTGCGGTTGGGTAGTTGATTCGGGATTTATTCTAGTCGCTGGGGACGAATTTTGTTCCTCAACTAGTCGAACGGGCTTTGCCCCGCGTGCTGGGGCAACACGGGTGATTTATTCTCCACGCAGTGCGGCCACAAGCGGGGCGTTGAGCGTCGCTCGAACGGCCAACAGGCCCGTGAGCACTCCGACCACCACGACCACGCCGAGCATGGCCCCCAGCGTCAGGAACGGCACATTCGCTCCGCCGACAATCCAGTGGGGGAGCACCGTCACCAGGGCGGAGAGCACGCCGGTCAGCAGTCCGCCGAGCAGCAGCACGAGGTTTTCGAGCATCACCAGCTCACCGAGTCGCGAGCGGCGAAAGCCCGCAGCCCGCAGCAGGGCCAGTTCGCGGCGACGCTCAAAGACGCTTCGCAATTGCACGGCTGCCAGACCGAACGTGCCGAGGATCAGCCCCAGCACGCCGAGGCTTTGGAACGTGCTGATGTAGGTGTTCTGCACCGAAAGGAGTTCGGCGAGGCGGCGTTTGGCGTCGACCGCGTCGAAGCCTTCGTCCGCCAGGCCGGTTTCCAATGCCTGGGCGACTTTTTCCTCGTTGCCTGGCGGCGTATCGATCAGAAACACGCGATATCCGCTGATTTCGGGAAACACTCGCTCGAAATTCTTCTCGCCGATGAGCAAGTTGCCCTGTAGCACGCTCCCCGCGAGCAAACCGACGATGCGGAACGTCACTTCGTTCTCGCCCGGATAAGTGAAGCTAAACGTGCTTCCGACGCCGCCGTAAACGCGCAGGCTGTAGAGCGCTGTGTTCTGATCCAAAACCACCGGCACCGGCTCGCCGCGCAGCACCGGCTCTTCGAGCAGCCGCCACGGATTGGCCAGCGTCGCTTCGTCGGCTGCAGCGGAGGCGGCAAAGCGGAACCGTGTGCTTTCGGGGCTATCGAAATGTTCAACGAGCGCGTGCGGAACGCCTAGCACGCGCGGCTGCGCCGGCTGATAGAGGTTGCGACAGCTTGCGTCGTCCCCTTCCTGCAGCCGAAGGGAAAAAACGGTCGCTCCCTGCAACTGATCGGCCACATTGGCCACGATGTCGGCCCGGCCTTCCTCGGTGTTCAGGTCGGCAAAGATCGGCTGCGAGGTTTCGCCCAGCAGCGCGAAGCCGCCGGTTCCTTGATCGGTCGGATCCATCCGGAACGAACTGACCGCGACGATCAAGAACGTGGCGGCTGCCACCAAGGCGATCGTCGCCACACTGCGGCCGACGTTTCGACGCGCGCTGCTCATCGCCAGCCGCGACAAACCGCCGCTGGCCAGCGCCGGAGCGCCGCCCGACGAAGTCGCTGGCGCTTTCAGCCGTCGATAGACGACAATGAGCGTCGCCGTGAGCACCGCTGCCCCTGCCGCCATGAACGATCCCGCCTGCGCTTCGGCGGTGAGCCATACGGCCAGCACCGCGAGGACAATCGCCAGACCATAGAGCCCAATTGCGACGATCAGGCCGACGCTAAAACGCCGCTCGCCCGCAATGCCGCTATACCGCGGCTTCGGCGGAGCAGTCGTATCGCCGGCGAGCAACTGCCGTACGCTCGGCCGGCGTAGCGCTCGCAAGCTGAGCCAGATCGTCAGGCCGCACACCACCAGCCCGGCGACAAATCCGATCACCAGGCTCAGCGGCGAGACATGCAGGCGCAAGAACGGCGAAGCGATCGCATCGACCCACCAGGTCGTCAGCCCCTTCACCATCAGCCACGCATAGCCGATTCCCGCAGGCACGCCGATGCCCGCGCCAATCGCCGCGACAATGAGCCCTTCGCGCGCAAACAGCGAACCCGTTTTGCCGCGCGTCCAACCTTGTGCGAGTAGCAGGCCAACTTCGCTTGCCCGCTGGTCCACGCCGAGGCGAAACAGCAGCCAAACGAGCAGCATCGCCGCGCCAATGACAAACATGCTGAGCAGCAAAAACAGCACATCGAACGGCGTCGTCCCTGCGGCAGCCGCCAGGCTACGGGCCCGAATCGGAATGAACTCCATCCCCAGCGAAACATCATCGTCGGCAAGCTGCTTCAGAAACGCAGCCTTCAGCTCATCCCCAAACGGATCGGCCCCTTTTGCCTCTTCGTTCCTTGGCCCCTCCGCCCCTGCATCTCCCTCGTTCCCTTGTCCCTTGTCCCTGTTTCCCTCAATCCGCACCGAAGTCGCTTCGCCAAATCGGCTCCCCCACAAACGCCGCCCGGTCTTCAGCGACACAAACGCCTTCGGCGTGGCCCGATGATTCTCCCAGTACTCGTCGTCCTGCGGCCGGATGCGCGAGTAGTCGAACGGAAACGGCGCGTCCCAGTCGTCGATCGACTCCTGGTCGGTAATGCCCTTCACCTCGGGCGTCAGGTCGGCGTCGTTCGCCGGTGTGGGTGACTCGGTGTAGACAGCCGCCTTACGGCGCGTCGCCGGTTCGCTCGGATCGGTCAGCGGCACAATCGCCGCGACGCGAAACTCCGCCGACGTCTCTTTTTCGTTGCCGTGCGTCGTCTCAGGCTCGAAATACGTCACCCGCACCCGGTCGCCGACTTTTAGATTCTGATCCTTCGCTGCCCACGACGTTACGACGATCTCGTCGTCCCCGATCGGCGGCAGCGGCTTGCCGTTTTCGTCGACGAGCGGACCGCCGGGCGCGGGATCGATGGCGGTGATCGTCGAGTAGGGGATTCCCTTCTGCTTTTCGTCCTGCGACTCGCCCGGCGCCGGAATCTTTTCGATGGAGTTGGCCAGGTAGGTAAGCACCGCCTGCGGCCGATGGGCGGCGAAGGCGCGCAGCGCTTCTCGCTCCGCGTCGGCGCTGAGCAACAGCCGATCGCTCGTCAGGCTGTGATAGTCGTAGATCACCCGCTCGTCGTCCCCTTGGCCGAAGGTCCGGCGAACGTGCTTAAGATTCAGGCCATAATCTTCCAGTCGAGGCCGAAGCGCCTTCGCCAGCACTGCGTCGGCCTGGGCCGCGCCACTCGCGTCG
>Ga0182743_1003008_pt1 | contig 14010 bp, 11 predicted proteins | sample eDN3rd30CKraftOP_FD_128522 | JGI IMG/M metagenome (GOLD analysis project Ga0182743, IMG submission 128522) | Enriched Organic Plus compost microbial communities from Emeryville, California, USA - eDNA 3rd pass 30_C Kraft OP (version 2) (version 2) ... | reverse complement strand
GTGGGCGGAACGCTTTACGAGGGGGTGGCGAGCTTCGGGCGCCGGCCGATGTTCGATAACGGCGCGGTGCTGCTTGAGGTGTTCCTGTTCGACTTCAAGGGCGACCTCTATGGCACGGTGATGGACGTCGCCTTGATCGGCTGGATCCGGCCGGAAATGACGTTTGACAGCGTGGACGATCTGGTGCGCCGCATGGATGACGACGTCCGCCGCGCCAAGACCATGCTGGGCCGTCACCCGGGCGAGTTTCCGACGCTGGGCCATATCGAGGCTTAGCGGACAGCTGTTGGCCGATTGAACCGGAAAACCGGTTCCAACCTTTCGGATACCTGCGGTAGAAGGCGCGTATGACCGACAAGCACGACAAGCGCGATTACAGCGAGACGTTGTTCTTGCCGCGCACTGATTTCCCGATGCGCGCGGGCCTGCCCCAGCGCGAGCCGCAACTTCTGGAGCGCTGGGCCAAGCAGGGGCTCTACGGCCGTCTGCGCGAGGCCGGCAAGGGCCGGCCGAAGTTCACGCTCCACGACGGCCCGCCCTATGCCAACGGCAACATCCACATCGGGCACGCGCTCAACAAAATCTTGAAGGATGTGGTGACCCGCAGTCAGCAGATGCTGGGTCACGATTCCAACTACGTGCCGGGCTGGGACTGCCACGGTCTTCCCATCGAATGGAAGATCGAGGAGGAGAATTACCGCTCGAAGAATAAAGCCAAGCCCAACTTCGCCGATCCGGAGGCGATGATCGCGTTTCGCCGCGAATGCCGCGCCTATGCGGAGCGCTGGCTCGAGGTTCAGCGCGAGGAGTTCAAGCGGCTCGGCATCGAGGGCGATTGGGACAATCCCTACACCACGATGAGCTATCCGGCCGAGGCGCGGATCGCGCGCGAACTGATGAAATTCGCCGCCAATGGCGCGCTCTATCGCGGCTCTAAGCCCGTGATGTGGAGCGTGGTCGAGAAGACCGCGCTCGCCGAGGCCGAGGTCGAATACGAGGATTACCAGAGCGACACGGTTTGGGTGAAGTTTCCGGTTGTCGGCGGCGAGGGTGAACTGGCGAATGCGTCGGTCGTCATCTGGACCACCACGCCCTGGACGCTGCCCGGCAACCGCGCGATCAGCTTTTCGCCGCGTATCGCTTACGGCCTCTACAAGGTGACCGACGCGCCGGCCGACAACTGGGCCAAGACCGGCGATCTGCTGATTCTCGCCGACAAGCTGGCCGAGGACGTATTCAAACAGGCGCGCGTGACCGGCTTCGAAAAGGTCGCGGATCCCACCACCGCGCAGCTTGAAGCCCTGACCTGCGCCCATCCGCTGAAAGCGCACGGCTATGACTTTGCCGTTCCCCTTCTCGCCGGTGATCACGTCACCGACGACACAGGCACCGGCTTCGTGCACACCGCGCCGGGCCACGGCCGCGAGGACTTCGACATCTGGATGCAATATGCGCGCGACCTCGAAGCGCGCGGCATCAACACGCATATTCCCTATACGGTCGATGCGGATGGCGCGTTCACGGCGCAGGCGCCGGGCTTCACCGGCAAGCGTGTCATCAACGACAAGGGCGAGAAGGGCGACGCCAACGAGGCGGTGATCAAGGCGCTGGTCGAGGCTGGCAACATCATCGCGCGCGGCCGTCTCAAGCATCAATATCCGCACTCCTGGCGCTCCAAGAAGCCGGTGATCTTCCGCAACACGCCGCAATGGTTCATCGCCATGGACCGGCCCATCGAGGACGACGGCAAGGCGAAGGACGGCGACACGCTGCGCGCGCGCGCTTTGAGCGCGATCAAGACCACGCGCTGGGTCCCCGCCGCCGGCGAGAACCGCATCACCGGCATGATCGAGGGCCGCCCCGACTGGGTGATCTCGCGTCAGCGCGCCTGGGGCGTGCCGATCGCCGTGTTCGTGCGCGATCGCGACGATGGCTCGGCCGAAATCCTGCGCGACGATGCCGTGAACGCACGCATTCTCGATGCCTTCGAAAAGGAAGGCGCGGACGCTTGGTATGCCGATGGCGCCCGCGAGCGCTTCCTCGGCTCTCGCGCCAACGAGGATTGGCGCAAGGTCGACGATATTCTCGACGTCTGGTTCGATTCCGGCTGCACGCATGCGTTCGTTCTGGAGGATGCCGAGCGCTTCCCCTCGCTCGCCGGCCTTCGCCGCAAGATCGACGGCGGGCCCGACGAGGTGATGTATCTCGAAGGTTCCGATCAGCATCGCGGCTGGTTCCATTCGTCGCTGCTGGAGAGTTGTGGCACGCGCGGCCGCGCGCCCTATGACGTGGTGCTGACCCATGGCTTCGTGCTCGACGAGCACGGCCGCAAGATGTCGAAGTCGCTCGGCAACGTGGTCGCGCCGCAGGATGTCATCAAGACCTCGGGTGCCGACATCCTGCGCATGTGGGTCTGCGCTTCGGACTATGGCGACGATCTGCGCATCGGCCCCGAAATCCTGAAGACCACGGCCGAGACCTATCGCAAGCTGCGCAACTCCATCCGCTGGATGCTCGGCAGCCTTGCGCATTTCCACGAGGACGAGCGCGTTGCCCCGGACAAGATGCCGGAGCTGGAGCGGCTGATGCTGCACCGGCTCGTGGAATTGGACGAGCTGGTGCGCCGGGCCTATGCGACCTTCGACTACAAGCGCATCTTCTATGCGCTGAACCATTTCATGACGACGGACCTGTCGGCGTTCTACTTCGACATCCGCAAGGACGTGCTCTATTGCGATCCGATCTCGTCGCAGACGCGCAGGGCGGCGCTCACGGTCATCGATCAGCTTTTCCGCTGCACCGTGACGTGGCTTGCGCCGCTCCTTTGCTTCACGGCGGAGGAGGCGTGGATCGAGCGACACAAGGGAGACGAGAACGCCTCCGTCCATCTGGAGCCGTTCCCCGACGTACCCGCCGCGTGGCGTGATGACAGGCTTGCCGAACAATGGCGCAAGGTGCGGCTGGTGCGCCGCGTCGTCACCGGCGCATTGGAGATCGAGCGCGCGGCCAAGCGGATCGGCTCATCGCTGGAGGCCGCACCCATGGTCCATATCTCCGACGAGGCTTTGTTCGAGGCTATCGTCGATGTCGACCTGTCCGAATTGTGCATCACTTCGGCTGGAAGCTGGGTTGAAGGTGAGGGGCCTGGTGATGCATTCCGGATGGCGGAGGTGCCGGGCGTCGCCGTCACGGTGCATCGCGCCGAGGGCGAGAAATGCGCCCGCTCCTGGAAGATTTCCCACGCGGTCGGCTCGGACCCGCATTATCCCGACGTGACTCCGCGCGATGCCAAGGCGCTGCGCGAATGGGATGCCACGCGCCGGGCTGCCGAATGAACGTCCGCGCCTATCTTTGGGGTCCGCTGTCGCGACTGGGGCTGATCGTCGCGGCGATCATTGCCGTGCTCGATCAGTTGACCAAGTTCTGGGTGCTGTATGTCTTCGATCTGCCCTCGCGGGTCCGGGTTCCGGTCGGGCCCTTCGTGGACTTCGTCATGGCCTGGAACCGGGGCATCAGCTACGGCTGGTTCCAGCTCGAAGGGCCCTATGGACCGTGGATTCTGGTCGGAATCACGGTCGTCGCGGTGGTCTTTCTGTGGGGCTGGCTTGCCCGCGAACGGTCCTGGCTCGCGGCCCTGTCGATCGGGCTGATCATCGGCGGCGCCATCGGCAATGGCATCGATCGGGTGCTCTACGGGGCGGTGGTCGATTTCGTGCTGCTCCATGCCTATTCCGGCTCATGGAGCTTCGATTGGTATGTCTTTAACCTGGCGGATGTAGCCATTGTTGCCGGTGTGGCGGGCCTCCTGTATGACTCCTTTGCTGGAGGGCGCGCCGCAAAAGCGCCCTGATCCGCGGCCACAGGTTGGCCTATGAGAGCCGCGACCGGCGGGCCGTCGCCGGCTGACGCGCCGCCGAAACAAGCCGTTTGAGGCGACCCTGGGTTCCTGGCGAACTCGAACGCGACGGGATGATACATGAGGCTGTGCTCAGAATTGTTCTCCAAGCGAAGCCTTGCCGTATGGCCGCTGGCTGTTGCCCTGGCTTTCGGCGCCGTTGTTTCCGGTTCCGGCCAGGTTGCCAAGGCTCAAGCCCAGGCCGAGGCCGAAGAAGAGGACGACGCCTGGGACACCCGGATTTTCCGCAGCGTGATCCGCAGCCTCGGTCTGCGTGACGGTTCCGAGCCGGGCATCGAGTACCGAGAGCGTTCGCCGCTCGTCCTGCCGCCCAGCGCCGAATTGCCCGCGCCGCAGCCGGCCAACGCCCACCGGCCCGATTGGCCCGAGGACGTCGATGTGAAGCGAGCGCGTGAATATCGAGCCGCCCGCAATGCGCCGCGCCGGTCCGTCGAGGAGGAATCGTTGCCTGAAACGCCGGCCCAGCTCAATCGGCGCGCCGGCCCGACCCGGAACGTGCCCGCGAGCCAGAGGCCGGGCCTTCCGGCGGACCGCAACCCTGTCGATCCGTTGCCCCCCTCGCTGCTTGGCGCAAAGGGCTTGTTCGGCAGCGGTGGCCTGTTCGGCGGCCAGAAGGAAGAATACGCGACCTTTACGGAAGAGCCGGAGCGTCGTCGTCTGACCGATCCGCCGGCGGGCTACCGGACGCCCTCCGCTGCCCAACCTTATGGTGTCGGCAAGGAGCGCTACCAGCCGCAAGCGCAAAATCCGATGGACACGCCACAGATGCGTGGCGAGGAATAGGTCCTCGTTGGCGCGGCCAAGCGCGATGCCGGCCATCGGTGACGGCATTGCGACATCGGGGTCATCCCGGGGACCATCGCGTCGTCCTTCATCACATCGTGTCTTGGCCATGCCGCGTCGTCCGTGCATGGTTGCCTTCCTTGCAATCGGTCGGTGCCGGTGCGTGACTGAGGATCGTGATCCTTTGTTCGCGCCGATCGGTCCCTCCGCTTTCTCAGCCACCGCTTTTTCAAGAAGCCGTTTGCCATGTCGATGATGACGAACCGTTTGCGTTTCGCTTTTGTGGGCGCATGGGCGGTCTTGTTGATGGCCGCCGCCATTCTTCCTCCGGTCGCGCAGGCCGCGCCGGAGGTGTCGCATTTCACTCTCAAGAACGGCCTTGAGGTTGTGGTGATCCCTGATCGCCGGGCGCCGGTCGTCACGCACATGCTCTGGTACAAGGTCGGCTCGGCCGATGAAGAGCCCGGCAAATCCGGGCTCGCGCATTTTCTGGAACATCTGCTTTTCAAGGGCACCGAGAAGAACCCGGACGGGCGCTTCTCCAAGGCGATCGCGGCGATCGGCGGTCAGGAGAATGCCTTCACCGCCAGCGACTATACCGGCTATTTCCAGCGCGCCGCGCCCGAGCATCTCAAGATGCTGATGGAGTTGGAGGCCGACCGCATGACGGGCCTCGTTTTGACCGATGAGGTGGTGAAGCCGGAGCTGGGCGTTGTGCTCGAGGAATGGAACGAGCGCATCGGCAACAATCCGACGGCGCAGCTTGGCCAGCAGGTCGAGGCCATGCTCTTCGTCAATCATCCTTATGGTCGGCCGGTGATCGGCTGGCGTCCGGAGATCGCGGCGCTGACGCGCGACGATGCGCTCGCGTTCTATCGCAAGCACTACACGCCCAACAACGCGGTGCTGGTGGTTGCCGGCGATGTGAATGCGAAGGAGGTTCTCGCCTTGGCCGAGGCGACCTACGGTCAGGTGAAGCCAACCCGCGAGGTCGGGCCGCGCAAGCGGCCCCAGGAGCCTCCGCCTGAGGCCGTGCGCCGCGTGACGCTGGCCGACGCGCGCGTGAAGCAGCCGGTGCTGCAACGGGCTTATCTCGTTCCCTCCGCCGCCACCGCAGAGCCTGGGCAATCGGAAGCGCTAGACGTGCTGGCGCATATCCTGGGCTCGGGCAGCGCAAGCCGGCTCAATCGCGAACTGGTGATGAATCGTGGTGTCGCGGTGAGCGCTGGCGGTTGGTACAACGGCACGGCGCTCGATCAGACGAGGCTCGTGATCTACGGCTCGCCGACGTCGAAGACGACACTCGACGAGCTTGAAGCCGCGATCGATGGGGTTCTCGACGAGGTGATCGCCAAGGGCGTCACCGCCGAGGAACTGGAGCGCAGCAAGAATCAGCTCATCGCCGATGCCATCTTCGCCCAGGACAACCAGGCCACCATGGCGCGCTGGTATGGCGCCGGCCTCACCACCGGATTGACGGTGGAGGACATCAGTGGCTGGCCCGATCGCATCCGCAAGGTGACCGCCGGGGACGTGAACGCGGCGGCCAAGCGCTGGTTCGATAAGCGCCGGTCGGTGACCGGCTATCTGGTGCCGGACGAAACCAAAAGCGAGGCCGCCCCATCCGCCGCCAAGCCGAAAGAGGACCGCTCATGAGGTCGCGTCTGTTCGCCGTCGCCTGCGCCTTGTCGATGTTCGGCGCCGGGCTGGTCGCATCGGCCCAGCCGGCCCATGCCGTGACCATCGAACGCGTCGTTTCTCCCGGTGGCATCGAGGCCTGGCTTGTGCGGGAACAGGCGGTGCCGCTTGTCGCGATGAGCTTCGCTTTCGAGGGTGGCTCCAGCCAGGATCCCGCCGAGAAGGCCGGGCTCGGCACCCTGACGGCGGGTCTCCTCGACGAGGGCGCCGGCGATCTCGATTCCGGCGCCTTCCAGCAGCGTCTCGCGGACAACGCCATCGAGCTGCGGTTCTCGTCCACCCGTGATTATCTGATGGGTTCGATCCGCGTCTTGTCCGACCGCCGCGAGGCCGGCATCGATCTTCTTCGCATGGCGCTGAACCAGCCGCGCTTCGACACGACGGCTATCGAGCGCGTGCGCGGCCAGATGGTCGCCAATCTGCGCAGCCAATCCACCGATCCCAACCATGTGGCCAACGTGGCCTGGAGCCGTGCGGCGTTTCCGGATCATCCTTACGGCCGGCCGACCAACGGCACGTTCGAATCGGTGCCGAAGATCACGGCCGATGACATCAAGGACTTTCACCGGCGCGTTCTGGCGCGTGACAATCTCAAGGTCGTCGTGGTCGGGGACATCGACGCCAAGACGCTCGGCGCGATGCTCGACCTTGTGTTCGGCGGCTTGCCCGAGAAGGCCCAGCTCGAGCCGGTGCCGGACGTGACCGTTCAGGGGCTTGGCCGGCGCGTCGTGGTCGATCTCGATGTCCCGCAATCGGTGATGATCCTGGGCGGCCATGGTCCCAAGCGCCATGACCCGGCCTTCATTCCCGCCTTCGTGGCCAATCACATTCTCGGCGGCGGCTCCTTCAGTTCACGGCTTTACCAGGAGATCCGCGAGCGGCGCGGCCTGACCTACGGCATCTATTCGTACCTGCATCCCCTCGATCATGCCGCGTTGTTCGTGGTCTCGACGCAGACTCAGAACGAGCGCGCCGGCGAGGCTCTGACCCTCGTCGAAGCCGAGATCGCGCGACTGGCGGACAAAGGTCCGACCGCGCAGGAGCTGCGCGAGGCCAAGGACTACCTCAAGGGTTCGTTCGCCCTGCGCTTCGACACGTCGACGCGGATTGCCGCCCAGTTGCTGGCCTTCCAGCTTCAGGGGCTGGGCATCGATTACATCAATCGGCGCAACGAGCTGATCGAGGCCGTCACCATCGATGAGGCGCGGCGCGCGGCCAAGCTGCTGGCTCCGGACGGCATGCTTGTCACGGTGGTGGGGCGGCCGAAGGGCATCCAGGCCCGGGAGATCGCGAACTGACGCATTCGAAAGGGCGAGCCATGACGCTGCAACAATCCATCGAGCGCGCGCGACCGGCTGATTTCGATTCGGTGCTGGCGCGCACGGCGGCGGCGCTGGCCTTGCTGCGGGATCGTCATGCCGACGGTTCGCTACCGCTGCTGCAACTGCCGGAGCGGCGAGACGACATCGCCGCCATCCTCAGCCTCGCGCGTTTGCTCCGCGAGAACACGACCGACGTGGTGTTTCTGGGCACCGGCGGCTCCAGCCTCGGCGGCCAGACGCTGGCGCAGCTCGCCGACCACATGGTGCCGGGGCTCGGGCTTCTGCGCCAGCCGCGCCTGCATTTCATGGACAATCTGGATCCGGATACGTTCGCGGCGCTGCTCGGCAAGCTGCCGCTCGCCACGACGCGGTTTGTCGCGATCTCCAAATCGGGCGGCACCGGTGAAACCTTGATGCAGACGGCCGCGGCGCTTGCGGCCGTGAAGGGCGCGGGTCTCGATCCGCAGAAGCATTTCGTCGGCATCACCGAGCCGGCCAAGGACGGCAGGCGCAACGGTTTGCGTGAAACGCTGTCGTCGTTCGGTGCCGCGATCCTGGATCACGACCCGGGCGTCGGCGGCCGCTTCTCCGTGCTGACCAATGTGGGACTTCTGCCGGCGGCGGTGTGCGGCCTGGATATCGGCGCGGTGCGCCAGGGCGCGGGGGCGGCGCTTGCGCCGGTCTTGGCCGGCGCACCGCCTGATGCCGTCCCGTCCGCGGTCGGTGCCGCGCTCGCGGTGTCGCTGTCGGAGCACAAGCCGATCTCGGTCGTCATGGCCTATGCCGATCGGCTGGAGCGCTTCACGCGCTGGTATGTGCAGCTCTGGGCCGAGAGCCTGGGCAAGGACGGCAAGGGCACCACGCCCGTGGCGGCCATCGGCCCGGTCGATCAGCACAGCCAGTTGCAGCTTTTCATCGCGGGTCCGCGCGACAAGCTTTTCACCGTGGTGACGGCCGATGTCGCCGGTCGCGGGCCGCGCATCGAGCCTGATCTTGCTACGCTGATCGGCGAGCCGGATTTTGGTGGCCGCGCCATGGGCGATCTTGTCGCCGCGCAGGGCCGCGCCACCGCCGAGACCCTGGCCAAGAACGGCTGCCCGGTCCGCACGCTGCATCTGACGCGGATCGACGAGGCCGGCATCGGCGAATTGCTGATGCATTTCATGTTGGAGACGATCATCGCGGCCCATCTCCTGGGCGTCGATCCGTTCGACCAGCCGGCGGTGGAAGAGGGCAAGGTCCTGGCGAAGCGCTACCTGTCGGCGTCCTGACCGGCTCGCTATTGCTGGGTGGGAGCGTTATGGATGGCTGTTTCGCCGGCCGTCCATCATGATCCGCGTCACCGATACGATCAGCATCGACCCGTCCGAGATCGAGGAGAGCTTCGTGCGCTCCTCGGGGCCGGGCGGCCAGAACGTCAACAAGCTGTCCACTGCGGTGCAGCTTCGCTTTGACGTGCGCCGCTCGCCTTCCCTCCCCAATGACGTGGCGATCAGGCTGATGAAGCTGGCGGGAAGCCGGCTGACCAAGGATGGCGTTCTCGTGCTGGTGGCGCAGGCCCAGCGCACCCAGGAGCGCAACCGTGCCGAGGCTTTGGGGCGGCTGGTGGAACTCATCCGCGAGGCGTCGGTGCGGCCGGTTCCGCGGCGCGCGACCAAGCCGACCAAGGCCTCCAAGGAGCGCCGGATCGAGGGCAAGAAGCACCGCTCCACCATCAAAAATCTGCGGCAGCGCCGGCCATCCGCCGAATAGCGGGTGCTATTCGGCGATGGGGCGGGTGAAGCCCTCGCCGTCGCCCGGTCGGATGGATAGATTCGGTTCGTCATCGAATCAGGCCGTCCATGCCCGTCCGCCAATTGTCCGAAAGCACGATCAACCGCATCGCCGCCGGCGAGGTGGTCGAGCGTCCGGCCAGCGCCGTCAAGGAGCTGGTCGAGAACGCGCTCGACGCTGGCGCGAGCCGGATCGAGGTCGTGATCGAGGCCGGCGGGCGGCGTTTGATCCGTGTCACAGACGACGGCACCGGCATGACGCGGGCCGACCTCGAACTGGCGGTGGAGCGGCACGCCACGTCCAAGCTCGACACCGAGGACCTGCTCGCCATCGGCACTCTGGGCTTTCGCGGCGAGGCGCTCCCCTCCATTGGCTCGGTCTCGCGGCTCACCATCACCAGCCGTCACGCCGACGAGGCGCACGCCTGGACGCTCGTGGTTGATGCCGGCGAGAGGGTCCCGGCGAAGCCCGCCGCGCTCAGCCAGGGCACCCGTGTCGAGGTGGTCGATCTGTTTTATGCCACGCCCGCGCGGCTGAAGTTTCTCAAGAGCGACCGCGCCGAGGCCGAGGCGGTGCGTGACGTGGTGCGGCGGCTGGCCATGAGCCGGCCGGATGTCGCCTTCACGCTGGCGAGCGACGAGCGCGCGGCGCTGACGTGGCCGGGTGCGCTGCCCGATGCCGCCGGGCGGCTGGCGCGCTTGTCCGACATTCTCGGCGCGGAGTTCCGCGCCAATGCGATTGCCGTCCATGCGGAACGAGAAGGCACGATCGTCGAGGGGTTTGCGGCCTTGCCCACCCATTCGCGCGCCAATTCGCTGAGCCAATATCTGTTCGTCAATGGCCGGCCGGTGCGCGACCGGCTCCTGCTCGGCGTGGTGCGCGCCGCTTATGCCGACTACTTGCCGCGTGACCGGCATCCGATGGTGGCGTTGTTCATCACCCTGGCCTCGCGCGAGGTGGATGTGAACGTTCATCCGGCCAAGACGGAGGTGCGGTTTCGCGATAATGGTCTCGTGCGCTCGCTGATGATGCATGCCTTGAAAGACGGGCTGCTGCGCGAGGCCGGCCGTGCCGCTACGACGGGTGGAGCCGATACGCTCGCGGCGTTGCGGTCCGGTGTCGCGTTATCGCGAGGGTTCGATTGGCGGCAATCGCCGTCACGACCGTTATCGTCAAACCCGCCGCCGTCGTCATGGAGCGTTGGCGACGGATTCGCGGAGGCGGCGCAGGCGGTGTTCGATGTCGGTGCCGCCGGCATTGCCGCGCGGATCGATGTTGCCGAGCCCGCGCCCGATGCGCTCGACTATCCGCTCGGCGCCGCGCGCGCCCAGGTGCATGACTGCTATATCGTATCCCAGACCCGCGACGGCCTCGTGCTGGTGGATCAGCATGCGGCCCACGAGCGGCTGGTCTATGAGCGGCTGAAAGCCGCGCTCGACAAGACCGGCGTGGCGCGGCAGGCGCTGCTGATTCCTGAGATTGTCGAGCTTGATCCTGCTGATGTGGACCGGCTCGTCGCCCGCGCCGACGAACTCGCCCGCTATGGGCTCGTGCTCGAATCCTTCGGCCCCGGCGCGGTGGCCGTGCGCGAGACACCGGCTCTGATCGGCACGGCCGATGCCGGCGCGCTGGTGCGCGATCTGGCCGACCATATGGCGGAATGGGACGGCGCGCTGCCGTTGGAGCGTCGCCTGATGCATGTTGCCGCGACCATGGCGTGCCATGGCTCGGTGCGCGCCGGCCGCCGGCTCAAGCCGGAGGAGATGAACGCGCTGCTGCGCGAGATGGAGGTCACCCCGAACGCCGGCCAGTGCAATCATGGCCGGCCGACCTATGTCGAGCTGAAGCTTGGCGACATCGAGCGGTTGTTCGGCCGGCGTTGACGGGAACAAATTCCCTCATCGCGATTGCCCGTGATGCCCACAGAGGGTTATGAAGGGCGACAATTCAATTCAACCCGAGGGAGAGAAATGACACCATACCGGATATGGGTGGGGGCGGTCGCGGCCGTTGCTGTTCTTGCAACTGGCGCCGCAGCGCAAGCGCAGTCCGATTGGCCGAACCGGCCGATCACGCTGATCGTCCCGTTCGCGGCGGGTGGCGGGGTCGACGCCAGCGCGCGATTTCAAGCCACGTTCCTGAGCCAAATTCTCGGACAGAGCGTTGTTGTCGAGAATGTTGGCGGGGCCGCCGGCACCATCGGCTCGATGCGTGTCGCCAAGGCCAGCCCCGATGGCTACACGATGGTGATGGGCAACAGCGGCACCCATGTCTACAGCCAGTCGATTTACAAGAAGAAGCCCTACGACACGCTCACCGATTTCGAGCCCGTGGCGCTGTTGACGGAATCGCCCCGCATCCTGGTGGCCCGCAAGGACCTGCCGGTCAACGGGCTGAAGGACCTGGTCGCCTATATCCAAAAAAACCAGAAGACGATGCAGTACAGCTCGGCCGGCGTTGGCTCGGGCACGCATCTTCCTTGCGCACTGCTCAATCATCGCATTGGCGCGAACGTCACGATGATTCCATACAAGGGTGAGAATCCGGCACTGCTGGATGTGGTCGCCGGTCGCGCGGATTATATGTGCGCCACCATGCAGAATGGCGCCGTGCAGGCCAAACAGGGCGGGGTCAAGGGCATTGCCGTGATGGCGCCGCGTCGCTCCAGTGCCATTCCCGAACTGGCCACGGCCGGCGAGCAGGGCGTCGATGGTGTCGATGCCACGGTCTGGAACGGGCTGTTCTTTCCGAAGGGCACGCCCAAGGAGATCGTCGATAAGATGAACGCGGCGGTGCAGAAGGTGCTCGGTCGCGAGGACGTGCGCAAGAAGCTCGAAAGCATGGGCCTCGACGTGATGCCGGAGGATCAACGTTCAACGGCTTATATGGTCAAGTTCCTGAAAGAGGATATCGAGCGTTGGGGCGAGGTGACGAAGGCCGCCGGGATCAGCGTGGATTGATTCCTGTTCCAGCACAGATCGGTCAATGGAATCGACGGCGCGGCGCCAATGCCGCGCCGTCTGCGTTTTGGCCGCACGCTCACCGAAGGAACCCTCAATGCCGCTCCGGATTTGATAGGTGAAGCCTCGACGGCGCCTCGTCGAAGGTGACGCCAGGAGGATGCCATGTCTCGCGCTCATCTGCCGGAGGAGCGCATTGTGCGCAATCTGCAATCCGCAGTGAAGCGGCTGCATGAGGACATGGCCGCGGTCGAGCTTTGGGTGAGCGCGCTCGGGTCCTTTGCAGAACCAATTCCGGGCTACGAGCCCGGTCAGAGCCGATATGCGCTGCCGCCACGGCGAGGGGGCGCTGTCAGTTCCGACCGGTTTCGCGGAGGATCGATGACGCCGTCAAGGCAGGACGGCCGCCGCCGCGTGAATCCGTAACAGCTCCGGGATCGTTTCCGGATTGCGACGTCCGAAGCCACATTCCGTGCCAATGGCAAAGCGTTCGGCATATTTCCGCGCGGTTTCGATTCGCTTCGAGGTGCCTTCAAGTCCGTCCGTGTGATGAACGAGGCCGAGACATAGCTCGGTCTCGGGACGCAGCCTGAGCCGTTGCAGCGGCTCGAAATAGGCGTCGTCGTCCCGGTCGCGTGGCACCGGCATGTGAATGAGTTCGATCGGCCGGTTCATTCTTTTGCTGACGAGATTGGCGAAATCGACCATGTCCGCCATGTCTGTCGGTTCGACCACGTGCTTGTGATTAGAATCGCCGTAGCAGAGATGGAAAAGAAGGTCGATATCGACCGGCACGCGGTTGCCGAGATCGATCAGGATCTGGCTGAAGGTGTCCTGCATCTCGGCCTTTGTCTGCCCGTATCCGCTCGCTTCGTTGCGCTCCAGGCGCGCGAAGACGGCAGACGCAACATCGAATTGGATCGCGATCTCGTCGTGCGGCAGACGTTGCGCGATCTTGTCGATCTCGCGCTTGATCGCCTCGTTGTAAACAGGGTCGATTGATGCGTGCAGGGAATCCACAAGGTAGAGCCACAGCACCGAGTGCGCGGGAACGAGATCGATCTGGAATTTTGTCTCGGGCGTGATGGCGCCTTCGCTCTTGAGGCGTTTGAAGGTCGCGAACGCCTCCGTGGCAATATCGGCGTAGAAGAGGTTGTCGAAACGGACGTCCTCAGGGTTCACGCCGGCCTTCAGGCGATAGCGTTCGCGGCCCGTGCCGCTGGCATGGACGCGGAAGAATTCGCCTGATTTCTCAAAGGCTGGATTGTTGGCGAAGGCCGGTTCGAGCCAGGTGATCCAGTCGCCGCGTTCGCCGGTCTCGCCGTCGGGAATGCGTTTGAGGCGGGGCCCGAGCGCCGCGCTGACGGTCCTGAAGACCTCTTCGGCGTTCGCCATCGGAACGCTGCCGACAAGATACACGTTGCGCCCGGTCATGAGTGTTCCTCCCAATGTGTTCTTTTATCGTCGGCGGACGGAGAGCCGCGCCGAGCTAAGGTTTCATCTTGTTGCGCTGCCCCAGCGTGCGCAAGCGAAGGGCGTTGAGCCGGATGAAGCCCTC
>Ga0182743_1003007_pt1 | contig 14011 bp, 13 predicted proteins | sample eDN3rd30CKraftOP_FD_128522 | JGI IMG/M metagenome (GOLD analysis project Ga0182743, IMG submission 128522) | Enriched Organic Plus compost microbial communities from Emeryville, California, USA - eDNA 3rd pass 30_C Kraft OP (version 2) (version 2) ... | reverse complement strand
GGTCCTCGGCTTCGCGCGCCCGGCGCCGGTGAGGCGGGCCGGGCCGACGCGGAAGTCGTCGGTGCCGCGGACGCCGTCGCTGTAGTCGTTCGCGTAGTTCACGCCGATCTGCAGGAACACCGCGACCGCGAGGCAGGCGAAGGCGAGCGCCCAGTGGGACTGTCCGTCGACGACGCGGGCGGCGCCGGTGCCGATGAGCACCGGAGTCGCGCCGAGCGGCAGCGTGCGCAGGCGCGCGGCCCCGATCCAGTCCTTCACGCCTGCGCGCGCCACCGCCTGCGTCGGCGCGGCGGAGCGCTTGCGGGGGTTCCCGGAGCGGTTCGGACGGTGCGGGGGCTGCTTGCGAGCGGTACGTGCCACGGGGTGCGATCTTAGTCGCGGCGCCCGTGCGGCCCGTTCAGCAACCGTCGCAGCGCGACCCGGTCGGGCTTGCCGCTGGGCAGCTGCGGCAGTACGGGCAGCACGACGATCCGGGCCGGACGGGCCGGTGCGCCGAGCTCCGCGCCGACCGCTTCGCGCACCTCGGCGAGCCGGTCCGGCAGCGCCTCCTCGGCACCGGCGACGGCGACGACGGGCGTCTCGCCCCAGCGCTCGTCGGCGACCCCGACCACGACCGCGCCGGCAAGACCGGAGAGCGAGCGCACCACCCGCTCGACTCGGTCGAGCGAGACGTTCACCCCGCCGGAGACGATGACGTTGTCGATCCTCCCGGTCACCCGCAGCACGCCGTCGTCGATGCGGCCGGCGTCGCCGGTGCGGTACCAGCGGGTCCCGTCGTCGTCGGTGGTGAAGACGGATGCGGTCCGCTCGGGGTCGCCGAGGTATCCGTCGGCGAGTGTCGGCCCGGCCAGCTGCACCTCGCCGTCCGCGATCCGCATCCGCACCCCGTCGAGCGGCACCCCGTCGTAGACGCAGCCGCCGCTCGTCTCGGTCGACCCGTAGGTGCGGACGATCCGCGCACCGAGCGCGGTCGCCCGTTCGGCGATCTGCTGCGGCAGCGCCTGGCCGCCGATGAGGATCGCCTCGAACGAGGCGAGCGCGGCGGCGATCCCGGCATCCGCCTCGGCGGCGGCGACCACGTCGGCGAGCTGCGCGGGCACGAGCGAGGTGAACGACGGGATGCGGTCGCCACCGCGACTGGAACGCATCCCGGTCGCGGCCGCGGCGAACGCGGCGGGACTGAACCGTCCCTCGAGCACGGCCGGCTCGTGCCCGGCCATGAGCGCGCGCACGAGCACCTGGAGCCCCGCCACATACCCCGCCGGCAGGGCGAGCAGCCAGGCGCCCTCGCCGATGCGGGCGGCGGTCGCGAACGCGCTCGCGAGCAGCGCGTTGCGGCTGAGCACCACCTGCTTCGGATACCCGGTCGAGCCGGAGGTGGTCACGACCGCGGCCGTCCCCGCGGGCACCTCCACCTCCCCCGGCGCGCCGAGGAGCACCGCGGGACCGGGACCGTCGACCGCGCGCCGGATCGCGCGCAGCACGTCCCGCGCGCCCTCGCCCTCCGGCGCGACCGCCAGCGTCAACGCCTCACCCGACACACCGCGCGCACCCGCATCCGCCCGCTCAGTAGTGGTACGGGAACGCGGACCAGTCGGGGTCGCGCTTCTCGAGGAACGCGTCACGACCCTCGACCGCCTCGTCGGTGCCGTATGCGAGCCGGGTGGCCTCGCCGGCGAACACCTGCTGGCCGACCATGCCGTCGTCGATCGCGTTGAAGGCGAACTTCAGCATCCGGATCGCCGTCGGCGACTTGCCGAGGATCGTCCGCGCCATCGCGAGCGCCTCGCGTTCGAGCTCGGCGTGCGGCACGACCCGGTTCACGGCGCCCATCTCGTACGCGCGCTGGGCGGAGTACTCCTCGGCGAGGAAGAACACCTCGCGCGCGATCTTCTGCCCCACTTGGCGGGCCATGTACGCGGAGCCGTACCCGGCGTCGAAGGAGCCCACGTCCGCATCCGTCTGCTTGAACCGGCCGTGCTCGGCCGAGGCGATCGACAGGTCGCAGACGATGTGCAGCGAATGCCCGCCGCCGGCCGCCCACCCCGGGATCACGGCGATGACGACCTTCGGCATGAAGCGGATGAGCCGCTGCACCTCGAGGATGTGGAGGCGCCCGGCGCGGGCTGGGTCCTGCACCGCCGTCTCGTCGTCGGAGTACTTGTAGCCGTCGCGGCCGCGGATGCGCTGGTCGCCGCCGGAGCAGAACGCCCAGCCGCCGTCCTTCGGGCTCGGCCCGTTGCCGGTGAGCAGCACGACGCCGATCTTCGGGTCCTGCCGGGCGATGTCGAGCGCACGGTAGAGCTCGTCGACCGTGTGCGGTCGGAAGGCGTTGCGCACCTCGGGACGGTCGAACGCGATGCGCGCGACCCGGCCGTCGTGGGTGACGTGCGCGGTGATGTCGGTGTAGTCCGCTGCGCCGGGCGCGAGGGTCCACTCGGCCTCGTCGAAGATGTCAGAGACGGTCATGCATTCTTCCGATCCCGCCAGTCGAGCCAGCGCTGCACCAGTGTGAAATCCCAGTCGGGACCCGCGAAACCGAGCGTGAACAGCCGCACCCCGGCGTCGAACAGGGCGTCGGCGGTCTGCTCGTCGCGCTGCTTCAGGTCGTTCGAGACGATGAGCCCGGACGCGTCGACACCGTCGGTGTCCGCCCAGCGGGCGATGACGTCGAGCTTGCGGACGAGCTCGTCCGGGGTGACGAAGCTGTGCCAGATGTCGGCGTGGTTCGCGACGATGCGGAGCGTCTTCCGCTCGCCCTTGCCGCCGATGAGGATCGGGATGCGGCGTGTCGGCGGCGGGTTCAGCTTCGCCCACCGCGCCTCGACCCGCTCCAGACCCGCGGCGAGCTGATCCAACCGTGACCCGGCGGTGCCGAACTCGTACCCGTACTCGTCGTAGTCCCGCTCGAACCAGCCGGCGCCGGTGCCGAAGATGAACCGGCCGGTGCCGGTGCCCTTCGCGCTGATGTGGTCGATCGTGCGGGCCATGTCCGCCTGCAGGTCGGGGTTCCGGTACGAGTTGCAGTTCACGAGGGCGCCGAACTCGATCCGCTCGGTCTGCTCCGCCCACGCGGCGAGCATCGTCCAGCCCTCGAAGTGGCGGCCGTCGGGCTCGCCGTACAGCGGAAAGAAGTGGTCCCAGTTGAAGACGACGTCGACGCTCAGCTCCTCCAGGCGGGCGACCGCCGTGCGGATGTCGTCGTATCCGACGTGCTGCGGCTCGATCTGCACGCCGAGGCGCACCGGGGTTTCCAGAAGCGGCATGACGCCAGCCTATTCCCGCGGGAGGATGGGGGCATGAGCACCGTCCTGCCGAGCCTGGACGAGGTCCGCGCGAACGCGTACGTCGTCGCCCTCCCGTTGCACACCCGCTTCCGCGGCATCACGGTGCGGGAGGCGATGCTGCTGGACGGTCCGGAGGGGTGGAGCGAGTTCTCCCCTTTCACCGAGTACGACGACGCCGAGGCGTCCGCCTGGCTCGCCGCGGCACTCGACTTCGGATGGATGCCGCAGCCCGCGCCGCAGCGCGCCGCGATCCCGGTGAACGCCACCGTCCCGGCCGTGCCCGCCGCATCCGTCGCCGAGGTGCTCGCCCGCTTCGACGGCTGCCGCACCGCGAAGGTGAAGGTCGCCGAGCGCGGGCAGACGCTCGCCGACGACGTCGCGCGGGTGCGCGAGGTGCGCCGGATCATGGGGCCCGAGGGCCGGGTGCGGGTCGATGCGAACGGCGGCTGGAACGTCGACGAGGCCGAGCATGCGGTGCGCGCGCTGTCCGCGTTCGACCTGGAATACGTGGAGCAGCCGTGCGCGACGGTGCCCGAGCTCGCCCAGGTGCGTGCCCGCATCCAGCGGCTGGGGGTCCCGGTCGCGGCCGATGAGTCCGTGCGGAAGGCGGAGGACCCGATCCGGGTGGTGCGCGAGGAGGCCGCCGACCTCGTGGTCGTGAAGGCCGCGCCGCTCGGCGGTGTGCGGCCGGCGCTGGAGATCGTCGCGCGGGCCGGGGTGCCCGCCGTCGTCTCCAGCGCACTCGACACCTCGGTGGGCCTCGGGATGGGACTCGCCCTGGCCGCTGCGCTGCCGGAGCTCTCGTTCGACTGCGGCCTGGGCACCGGGTCGCTGCTGGCCGCGGACGTCACGGCCGAGCCGCTGCACGCGGTCGACGGCGCCATCCCGGTCCGCCGCGCCGAGGCCGACCCCGGGCTCCTCGCCCGGTACGCGGCGCCGGCAGAACGCCGCGACTGGTGGCTCGCCCGCCTCGACCGCTGCTACGCGCACCTCACCGCCCGCGCCTGATCCCCGCATCCGCCGAAACCACATCCAACGCGCGAGACCACACCCAATCGGATGTGGTCTCGGCGAGAAGATGTGGTTTCGCGGGCGGATGCGGGCGGGTCACTCCAGGCCGGAGTAGGCGTGCAGACCCTTGAAGAACATGTTCACGATGGTGAAGTTGAACAGCACCGCGAGGAAGCCGATGATCGACAGCCACGCCGACCGGGTGCCGCGCCAGCCGCGGGTCGCGCGGGCGTGGATGTACCCGGCGTAGAGCACCCAGATCACGAAGGTCCAGACCTCCTTCGTGTCGAAGCCCCAGTAGCGGCCCCACGCGTCGTTCGCCCAGATGGAACCGGCGATGAGGGTGAAGGTCCAGAAGATGAAGCCGATGATCGCGAAGCGGTACGCGAGCGATTCGAGCGCGTCGGCGCCGGGCAGGATGCGGAGGAAGCGCGGCCCGGTCTTGGCGCCCGTCTCCCCCGCGGTGTCGGCCGCGGCGAGCTTGCGCTCCCGGCGGGACTGCATGAGCTGCACCACCGACAGGCCGAACGACAGCGCGAACAGCGCGGTGGCGAGCGTGGCCACGAACACGTGGATGACGAGCCACGGCGACTTCAGCGGGTCGGCGAGCGGGGTGACCCCCACGTAGAAGCCGAGGGTCGCGCCGCCGAGCAGCAGCACGGTGAGGCCGGTGATGAACGTGCCGAGGAAGCGCAGGTCGTACTTGAACAGCACCATGAGGTAGACCGCGACGATGAGCATCGTGCCGGTGAGCGCGAACTCGTACATGTTCGACCACGGCACCCGCTCGGCCGCGATGCCGCGGGTCACGTCGCCGCCGACGTGGAACAGGAAGCCGAGCCAGGTCAGCGCGGTGCCGATCCGGGCCCACACCGGTCGCTTGCCACCGGCCGCGGCAGCCCCGCCGGCCTTGCGCTCGAGCGCACTGGCCGGGCTCTTCCCACCGACCGCGGCACCGACGAGCTCGCGCTCGCGGACGGCGTCCTTCGCGTCGACCGCCTCGGCGCCGCGCCGGGAGAGGTCGATCGCGTACGCGATGAACGCGAGCGCGTAGATCGCGATCGCGGTCCACACGAGCAGGAGCGACACGGAGTCGAGCGTGAGCTGTTCGGACATGGCCTCAGTCTAGGTCGGGGGTCGCGGCGCGGCCCGGGGTCTCGGTGCCGCCGTCGGCGGCGCGCGGGGCGGCGTCGGCGGGGGCGGATGCTGCGGGGTCGGATGCTGCGGCGAACACGGCCGCGTCGGCGGTCAGTGCCTGCACGTGCTTCTGGGCGAGCTGCGTGACGGCGGCGCCGAGGTTCGGGTCCTCCCCGCGGGCGAGGCCGGCGTACTCGATGCGCATGGCGCCGTCGCGGGTGGCGAGCTTGACCCACATGCGGCGGCGGGGCACGAACAGCGCGAACATCAGCCCGGCGAGGGCGAGCACGGCGAACAGCAGCACCCACGGGGCGGCGACGTCGCGGTGGATCGAGAGCGACACGTACCGCTTCACCGCCTGCGAGTAGTCGCCGTCGGCGACCTCGGTACCGGCCGGGGTCTCGTCCTCGAACGTGACCGTGCCGAGGCCCCCGGGGAGCTCGGCGGTGTCGCCGGGCTGGAGCTGGATCGAGTCCACGCCGGTGGTGCCGCCGGTGAGCTGGGTCATCCCGGTCGGGTCGAGCGTGTAGACCGAGCGGGCGGTGCCGTCGTCGATGCCGAGGTCGCCGGCGTAGACGTTGAGGGTGAGCACCGGCAGCACGAGGTCGGGGTAGACCGAGGTGAACGCGCCGGTGTCCAGCGGCTGCATCGTCGGGTAGAAGAAGCCGACGAGGCCGAGCTGGTCGGCGAGGCCGTCGGTGACCTTGACCACGCCGAGCGAGGTCATGTTGTTGTCCTGCGGCAGGAACGCGACCGAGTCGTGGAAGACGACCTCTCCCTCGGGGTCGCGCACCGTGATGGTGGGGGCGTAGCCGTTGCCCATGAGGTAGATGCGGTCGCCGGCGACGTCGAGCGGCTGGTTCACCCGCACGACACCGTCCACCGGGTCCTCACCGGGGCGGGCGACGGTCACGTGCGCGGCGAAGTCGCCGGCCTGCCCCGACCCCCGCTCGCCGAACGGGACGTAGGTGACGTCGAACTCGTCGAGGGTGAGCGAGTACGGGATGAGCGAGTCGCCGTCCACGAGGCGGCCGGGGTTGAACGAGGAGTAGAACGTGAGCGCGTTCGTGAACGAGGTGCCCTCGATGATCGCCCGCTGCCCGGTGTACGTGTAGGCACCGCCGATGCCCGCGGCCAGCAGCACGCCGATGAGCGAGACGTGGAAGAGCAGGTTGCCGGTCTCGCGCATGTACCCGCGCTCGGCCGACACCGAGCGGGCACCGCGGCCGTCGTACCGTTCGACGCGGTACCCGGCGGAGCGCAGCTGTGCCTGTGCGGCGGCGATGGCCGTCTCGGCGGCGGCGTCCGCATCCACCCCCGGGGCGAGGGTCACGGTCGCGGCGGTGTGGTGCTCCAGCCGGGCCAGGCGCGCGGGGGTGCGCGGCGGCCGCGAGCGCAGCGCCTTCCAGTGGTGCTTGGTGCGCGGGATGACGCAGCCGATGAGCGAGACGAACAGCAGGATGTAGATCGCCGAGAACCATACCGACGTGTAGACGTCGAACAGCTGCAGGTTGTCAAGGATCGGGAACAGGTCGGGGTTGTCCGAGCGCCACTGGGTGACGCCGTTCGGGTCGGCGCTGCGCTGCGGGAAGATCGAGCCGGGCACCGCGGCGATCGCGAGCAGGAGCAGCAGCACGAGCGCGGTGCGCATGCTCGTCAGCTGCCGCCAGCCCCACCGGAGCCAGCCGATCACGCCGAGCTTCGGCTGTGCGACCGATCCGTCGCCCTCCGGCCCGGATGCGGGACGGTCGCCGTCGATGTGATCGGACGGGCGCAGGGGGTCGGCCCCGCGCGAATCAGAGCGCAGGTGTGACACCGGCGATCACCCCCTGCAGGTCGGACATGAGCATGGTCCACACGCCGGTCACCATGAGCAGGCCCAGGGCGATCAGCAGCACACCGCCGATGATGTTGACGGCGCGGATGTGGCGGCGCACGAACGCGATGGACCGGGAGGCCCAGCCGAAGCCGAGCGCGATGAGCACGAAGGGGATGCCGAGGCCGAGCGAGTACACGAACCCGAGCAGGGCACCGCGGCCGGCCGAGGCCTGGTCGAACGACATCCCGAGGATGACGGCGAGGGTCGGACCGATGCAGGGTGCCCAGCCGAGGCCCATCGCAAGACCCAGCAGCGGGGCCCCGACGAGGCCCAGGTTGCCCTTGACCGCGGGCTTCAGGGTGCGCTGGGCGAAGCCGAACAGGCCGATGAACACGAGGCCGAGGAGGATGATCACGACGCCCATGACGCGGGTGATCACGTCCTTGTAGGCGAAGAGGAACCCGCCGAACGCCCCGCCGAGGATGTTCATCGCCATGAACACGACCGTGAACCCGGCGATGAACAGCAGCACCCCGCCGAGGAGCCGGCCACGGCCGGCCTGCGCTCCGGAGCGGGGCGCGACCGCGCCGCCGAGGAAGCCGAGGTAGCCGGGCACGAGCGGCAGCACGCACGGGGACAGGAACGAGACGAGTCCCGCGGCGAGCGCGATCGGCACGGCGAGCCAGAGGGCGCCGTCGGCGACGATCCCGGTCACGAGGTCTCCGCGAGCGTGTCGCGCACCAGGGTGTTCAGGATCGACGGGTCGGGGATCTGGCCGATGATGCGGGACGCGACCCGGCCCTCCCGGTCGAGCACGAGGGTCACCGGCACGGCGGTCAGCGGGACGGCGTCGGCGAACGCGAGGGTGAGGTCGGCGTCGTCGACCGCGATGAGGCTCGGGTACTCGACGCCGTACGTCTCCATGAAGGAGATGGTGGTCGCCGGCTGGTCGTAGATGTTCACCCCGAGGAAGGTGACGTCCTGGTCGGCGAAGGATGCGGCCGACTCGGCGAGTTCGGACGCCTCGGCGCGGCACGGGCCGCACGCGGCGTACCAGAAGTTCACGACGACGACCTGTCCGGCGAGTTCGGCGCTCGTGAGCGTCGCGCCGGTCTCGGTCGTGCCGTCGAAGACGATCGGCTCGCCGCGCTGGTCCGGCGGGGTCTCCAGCACGCGGGAGTCGCCGGCGATGAAGCCCTTGTTCGACCCCTCGAGGTACTGGGTCGCGAGCGGGTCGTCGCTGCACGCGGCGAGGCCGCCGGCGAGCACGGCGGCCAGCAGCACGGCGGCGGTGCGCCGCAGCATCCGGCCGGTCATACCGCCCCCACGTCCACGGACCCGGCGGTGCTGGCCGGCTCGGCGTAGCCGACCTCGACCCACGCGCCGGGGCCGCCGCCGAAGCTGGTGACGCTCGAGAGCGCGCAGCGGCGACGGCGCGGGTCGTGCCGCAGCGGCAGGCGCATCACGTCGAGGTGCGTGACCCAGATCGGGAGCTGGTGGCTGACGATGACGACGTCGCCGGACTCGACCGCGTTCCACGCGTCGTCCATGGCGGCCCGCATCCGCGCGACGACCTCGACGTACGGCTCACCCCAGCTGGGGATCTCGGGCCGACGCAGGTACCGCCAGTTGGCGGGGTTCCGCAGGGCACGCGACATGCGCTTGCCCTCGAACACGTTCGTGGGTTCGATGACGCGCTCGTCCACGACCGGCTCCAGCCCGAAGCGCTCGGTGAACGGCTCGGCCGACTGGCGTGTGCGCAGCAGCGGCGAGCACACCAGCGCGGTGACGGGGCGGGTGAGCCGGTGCACGTAGTCGGCCGCCTGGCGGGCCATCTCGCGGCCCGCCTCGCTCAACCGGAATTCCGGGAGCCGTCCGTAGAGCACACGGGTCGGGTTATGAACCTCTCCGTGGCGCACGAGATGAAGGCGATCGGCGGGCACCCGTCGAGTTTACGTGGACCCCGCATATGAAGAGGCTGAGCGGACGCTGAATGCGCTCAGCCCATCGTGGCCAGGGCGATCCACGCGCCGAGGAGCCACCCGGCGACCCCGGCGGCGGCAGCCACGAGCGGCACCCAGAACGCGAGGCGGCGCCGCACGATCCGCACGATCCCCCAGATCACGCCGCCGAGCCACAGCACCCACGGCAGCAGCATCGCGGTCCACATGCCGGCCTCGATCTGCAGCGCGCAGGTCGGCGCGCTGCACGCGTCGGACGCGAAGGCGAGGAACAGTGCCATCACCGAGCCGATGCCCGCCGCCCCCGCGCCGGCGACGATGAGCACGATCGTGACGATCGCATCCGCCAGCCGCACGCCGCGACCGCCGGCGGCGACGGTGCCGGTGGCCGGTGCGGCACGGCGCTGCCTTGCCTTCGACGTCTGCTCGGCGGATGCGGCCGGCTCCGGAATCGGGTAGGCACGGGCGGACTGCGGCGTGCCGTCTCCCACCCGGTATGCGCTGGGCGGCATGGTGAAGACGACGGGTTCGCCCTCGTTGTGCGGTTCACTCACGCCGCCATCGTATGGCCGGGGCCGACCGGCATGCGCACACGCACACGTAGACTGGTGCCTCGTGAGCGAACGCGTCCTGGTGAATCAACTGCTGTCCCGTGCCGACGGGCCCGTGACCGTCTCCGGTTGGGTGGAGACGGTCCGCGATCAGAAGAAGGTGCAGTTCGTCATCCTGCGCGACGAGACCGGTGCCGTCCAGCTCGTCAACCCGGCGACGCGCGAGCTCGGTGAGGACGCCGACGAGGCAGCATCCGCCGCCCTCGCCCTGACCCAGACGATCTCCGAGCTGACCACCGGCACCTTCCTGACGGTGACCGGCGAACTCAAGCACGACGAGCGCGTGAAGCTCGGCGGTGTGGAGATCAAGATCGGCACGCTCGAGATCGCCGCCGCGGCACTGCCCGAGACCCCGATCGCCGCCGACAGCGGGCTCGACAAGCGCATGGACTGGCGCTTCATCGACCTGCGTCAGCGCCGCAACAACCTCATCTTCCGCGTGCAGACCACCCTTGAGCACGCGATGCGCACCTACTGGATCGAGCGCGACTACATCGAGATCCACTCCCCGAAGCTCATGGCGTCGGCGTCCGAGTCGAACGCCGAGCTGTTCGAGGTGCCCTACTTCGAGGACAAGACGGCCTACCTCGCCCAGTCGCCGCAGTTCTTCAAGCAGATGGCACAGTCGGCCGGCTTCGGCAAGATCTTCGAGATCGGCGACGTCTACCGCGCCGACCCGTCCTTCACCAGCCGGCACGCGACCGAATTCACCTCGGTGGATGCGGAGATCAGCTGGATCGACTCGCACGAGGACGTCGCATCCATGCAGGAGGAGCTCCTGCAGACCGCGATCCAGGCGGTGAAGGACAAGCACGGCGACGAGATCAAGGAGCTGTTCGGCATCGACGTCGTCGTGCCCTCGATCCCCTTCCCCCGTATCCCGCTCGCCGAGGCGCGCGAGATCGTGAAGGCCCGCGGGTACGAGATCCCCCGCACCGACGGTGACCTCGACCCCGAGGGCGAGCGGCAGATCTCCGCGCACGTGCAGGAGACCTCCGGCCACGAGTTCGTGTTCATCACGGACTACCACCCGGAGATCCGGGCGTTCTACCACATGCGCGACCCCCAGACCGGGCTCACCAAGTCGTACGACCTGCTCTACAAGGGCGTCGAGATCACGACCGGCGCGCAGCGCGAGCACCGCGTCGAGATCCTCGAGGCGCAGGCCCGCGAGAAGGGCCTGGACCCGGAGCACCTCGGCTTCTACCTCGACTTCTTCCGCTACGGCGCCCCGCCGCACGGTGGCTTCGGCATGGGTCTCGCGCGCGTGCTCATGCTGCTGCTCGGCCAGGACTCGATCCGCGAGGTGACCTACCTCTTCCGCGGACCGACCCGCCTCGCCCCGTAAGCGGCCGCAGGGGGTTCTCCGGTTTCGGAGAGGCCTCGCGACGCTCAGACGGCGACGGATGCGGTGCGGTAGGCCGCGCCGGGGTGGTCGGCGGCGAGATGGGGGCCACCGCCGATGAGCCGTTCACGCAGGGTGACCGGCTCCGCAGGCTCCGGGGCGATGAGCCCGCGGCGGTGGAGCTCGGGCATGACGAGGGCGGTGAAGCTCTCGAACGTGCCGGTGTGGTCCGGCTGCACCAGGAACCCGTCGGCATCGGTCTGCTCGATCACGGCCGCGGCCTCGTCGACGACCTGCACCGGCGTGCCGACGTAGGGGGCGCCCATGACCGAGTTGTGCTGGAACTCCTCGAGGATCTCGCGCACGGTGGGTGCGTCCGGGCCGAGGAACCGTTCGACGTTCGTACGTCCGGTCTGGGTGAGCGCGGCGCTCGGGTCGAGCGGCTTGTCCGGGTCCATCCGGGACAGGTCGAGGCCGGTGAAGAACGCATACAGCGCCGCAGCCTCCTCGAGCGAGCGGGTCGCGCGCTGGCGGGCGCGGATGTCGTGCGCGGCCGCCTCGGTCTCGGCGACGTAGAAGGTGCCGGCGATGAGGCACTTGATCGCGCGCGGATCGCGCCCGTACTCCTCGGCGCGGCGGCGGATGTCGGCGATCTGCTCCGCCATGGCTGCCGGCTCCGCGGCGAGGAACACGGCCTCGGCGTAGCGGGCGGCGAGGTCGCGGCCGGGCGCGGATGCGCCGGCCTGGAACAGCACGGGCGTGCGCTGCGGGCCGGGCGGCAGTGTGAGGATGCCCTTCGCGTCGAAGTGCGGACCGTGGTGCTCGATCTCGCGCACCCGGTCCGGGTCGGCATAGCGCGGAGTCTCGCGGTCCATGACGAGTCCGCCTTCATCCCAGCATCCCTCCCACAGCTTCAGTGAGAGGTCGACGTGGTCGGCCGCGATCTCGTACCGCTTGTCGTGCTCGATCAGGGGAATCCCGAACAGGCGGGCGGATGCGTTCTGGCCGGCGCCGGTGACGATGTTCCAGCCGACGCGGCCGCCGGACAGGTGGTCGAGGGTGGCCATCTTGCGCGCGACCATCGGCGGCTGCTCCACCGTGGTGGAAAGGGTGGTGACCAGGCCGAGTCGCTCGGTGACGGCGGCGATGGCGGGCAGCACCGCCATCGGGTCGCCCTTCGTGAACTGCGCGGCGGTGCGCAGCGCGGCGGGCACAATCTCGTCGTCGACGACCGGGTAGCCGTAGTCGTCGGCGAAGAAGAGGAAGTCGGCGCCGGCCGCCTCGAGGTTCCGGGCGAGCCGCACCCAGTGCCGCAGTTGCAGGTAGTCGGTCGAGGTGTTCTCGGGGAGGCGCCATGCGCCGGTGAGGCCCATCGAGGTGAACATGCCGATCTTCCAGGGCGCGCCCATGTGTGCTCCGATCCCGATCTGAACTGATCGGTTCAGACTAGGGCCGTCATGTTTCGGCCAGGTCACGCGGGCGGACGGGCAGTATCCCGGATCTCCCGCACCGCTGTCGACCCCCGACGCGGATGCGGCGGGGTCGCCATACCGTGGGGCCGACCCGGAAGGAGCAGCATGTCCGAACCCTGGATCGCCTTCGCCGTCGCGGCCGGGGTGGCGGTGGTGGCCGCCGCGGCGGCGGCCCTCGTGGTCGCCGTCTCCACCCGCCTCATGGCCCGGCGTCACGCGTGGCCGCGCGGACTCATCTCCCGCGCGCACCGCCCGTTCCGCGCACTCGTGCTCCTGGTCGCGCTGTGGATCGCGGTGGCCGTCGCCTTCCCGCTGCCGGAGTGGATGCTGCTGCTGAACCAGGTCTTCACGATCCTCGTGATCGCCGCAGCGGCGTGGCTCCTGGCCGCGCTCGTCTTCTTCGTCACCGACCTCATGCTCGGCCGGCATCGCATCGACGTGCCGGACAACCGCGTGGCCCGCCGCATCCGCACCCAGACGCTCATCCTGCGACGCCTGACGGTCGTGATCATCGTCATCATCGCGATCGGCGCGATCCTGCTGACCTTCCCGGTCGTGCGCGCGTTCGGCGCGAGCGTGCTCGCCTCCGCCGGCATCGCGTCCATCATCGCGGGCCTTGCGGCGCAGTCGATCCTCGCGAACATCTTCGCGGGGCTCCAGCTCGCCTTCAGCGAGGCGCTGCGGGTCGACGACGTCGTGGTCGTCGAGGACGAGTGGGGTCGGGTGGGTGAGATCACCCTCAGCTATGTCGTCCTGGACCTCTGGGACGAGCGGCGCCTCGTGCTGCCGTGCACGTACTTCACCACGACCCCGTTCCAGAACTGGACCCGGCAGGGCTCCGAGCTGCTGGGCGAGGTCGAGCTCGACCTGGACTGGCGCATCTCCCCCAGCCGGATGCGGGCGCATCTGGACGAGGTCCTCGCCGGCACCGACCTCTGGGACGGCCGGGCGAGCGTGCTGCAGGTGACCGATGCGGTGGGCGGGTTCGTGCGGGTGCGGATCCTCGTGACCGCACAGGACGCGCCGACGCTGTTCGACCTGCGGTGCCTGGTCCGCGAGTCGATGGTGGTGTGGATGCAGGAGCACGCGCCGGCGGCGCTGCCGGTGCAGCGGGTGCTGATGACGCGGGAGGAAGCGGTCAGGCACGCCGAGCCGGACGCCGGCGGCGAGGGGGGACTGTTCACCGGCAGCGCGGAGGCGGAGGCGCGCGCGAGCACCTTCACCCAGGCGAACCCGGTGATCGCCCCGGACGAACCGGATCAGACCTCGAAGTCGACGGCCACCCGGGAGGAGACGACGGAGCGCACGTAGTCGACGACCGCCTCGTGCGCGGGGTGCGTCTGGTACGCCTGGAGCGCCTCGGCGTCC
>Ga0182743_1003004_pt1 | contig 14016 bp, 14 predicted proteins | sample eDN3rd30CKraftOP_FD_128522 | JGI IMG/M metagenome (GOLD analysis project Ga0182743, IMG submission 128522) | Enriched Organic Plus compost microbial communities from Emeryville, California, USA - eDNA 3rd pass 30_C Kraft OP (version 2) (version 2) ... | reverse complement strand
GGTACCGGGAAATCCTCTGACGCCCAAACGTCAGGTGGGAGCCATGTGCGGCGGACCAGGGTCCGGGCAGGGACAGCCCCCTTGGATTGCTTATAGCCTCAGGGATATTCTCTAACGGCTCGTGCCGGGCAGTCCCCGTCAGGGCTGTATGTAGGGGGGCTGCAGGCCAGTCTCAAGTGTTCTCGAACTGCGTGGCGAGATTTTCGAGACGCGTCGCAATCCGGTCCAGCGCCGGGGCGATGGCCTCCAGCGGATCTTCGGTTGCGGGGGTGGGCGCCGGTTCGCCCTTGCTCCTGCGGGCTTCGTCCACTTCGTCCGCCAGCAGCAACGCGGCAAACAGCAGCGAGCGGACCTCGTTCTGCCCACCGGCCGTGCCCATGGAGATGATCTTGGCATCGATCGCCTGGCCAAGCGAAACGACATGTTCTTCCTCGCCGGGCGAGCAAGCCACCGCATATTGGCGGCCACCGATCTTGAGTGTCACGTTGCTCATGGGGCGAGGCTCACGGAAAAGAGGTCATGAAGGAATGCGGCTATTTTTCGAGCGCACCGATTAGCGTGTCGAGCTCTGCCAGAGTCGTTCCCACACTGCCGCGTAAGGCTTCGTGGCGGCTGAAAAGGTCGGCATCTGGTGCCGGCGCGGCACGTCGGCCGACGGTTTCCAACCGGGTCAGGGCGGCCTCGATCCGGGCAATCGCCTGCAATGTCTGCTCCCGTTTCATACCCGATGGCTAGCGCAAAGCGCCGCCCTGGCAAAGATTTGTTCGGCCCTGTTCCCAAAAACCTGCGGAAAACCTTTGTTGGCTGATAGGGTGCACACGCTTGACGGGGGGGCTTGCGTTAGCAAAGGAGACCCCGCGCCGAATCGCTTGACTTCTCATACCACCGCCGGCGCAATGCAGGAGCACCCTTCGCATGAGCCTCGATCCGTCCCGCCTGGCGCCTATGGCCAATGCCATTCGCGCGCTCTCGATGGATGCCGTGCAGGCGGCCAACAGCGGCCACCCCGGTATGCCGATGGGCATGGCCGATGTCGCGGCCGTGCTGTGGTCGAACTATCTCAAATTCGATCCCACCGATCCGCACTGGCCGGATCGCGACCGTTTCGTGCTTTCGGCGGGCCACGGCTCGATGCTGATCTATGCGCTGCTCAATCTCAGCGGCTATGCGCGTCCGACGATGGACGACATTCGCAATTTCCGTCAGCTCGGCAGCCCTTGCGCCGGCCACCCGGAAAACTTCCTTCTCGATGGCGTGGAATGCACCACCGGCCCACTGGGGCAGGGGCTGGCCATGGCCGTGGGCATGGCCATCGCCGAACGGCATCTCAACGCGAAGTTCGGCGATGATCTCGTCGATCACCGCACCTGGGTGGTTGCGGGCGACGGATGCCTGATGGAAGGCATCAACCATGAAGCGATCGGTATCGCCGGCCATCTGAAGCTTGGCCGCCTGATCGTGCTGTGGGATGACAACAACATCACCATCGACGGGACTGCCGATCTGTCGACCAGCGAAGACGTAAAAGCCCGCTATGAGGCGACCGGCTGGCACGTGGTGAGCTGTGACGGGCACAACTATGCCGATATCGCCCGCGCCATCGACGCCGCCGTTGCGGATGAGCGCCCTTCGCTGATCGCGTGTAAGACGCTGATCGGGAAAGGCGCACCGAACAAGCAGGGCACTTCGGCCACGCACGGTTCGCCGCTGGGCGCGGACGAAGTGGCCGCCACGCGCGATGTGCTGGGCTGGACCGCCGCTCCGTTCGAAATTCCGGCGGATGTGGCGCTCAACTGGCAGCAAACCGGCAATGCCGGGCGCGAAGCGCATCAGGCATGGCAGAGCCGTTACAACCAGTCGGGTGAACGCGCCGCCGCATTCCAGGCCTATCTGAACAGTGCAGGGGAAACGGCGGGCAAAGCGCTGGAGCCCTTTATCGCCGGCCTCGCCCGCGAGCCGAAGACGGTGGCAACCCGCAAGGCATCCGAAATGGCGCTCGGCCCGCTGACCGAGGCGATTCCGCAGATGATCGGCGGTTCCGCCGACCTTACCGGTTCCAACAATACCAAGACGGCGGCCACCGGGCCACTGTCGGCCAAGGATTACGGCGGTCGGTACATCTATTACGGCATTCGTGAATTCGGCATGGCCGCTGTGATGAACGGCATGGCGCTGCATGGCGGGGTCGCGCCCTATGGCGGCACGTTCCTGGTGTTCAGCGATTACGCCCGCAATGCGATCCGCATGTCGGCATTGCAGCAGACCGAAACGGTGTACGTGCTGACGCATGATTCCATCGGCCTTGGCGAAGATGGCCCGACTCATCAGCCGGTCGAACACGTCATGAGCCTGCGCCTGATCCCCAATCTCAATGTCTATCGCCCGGCCGATGTGATTGAAACGGCGGAATGCTGGGCGCTGGCGCTGCAGACGGCGGGCACACCTTCGGTTCTGGCGTTGACCCGGCAGAATCTGCCGCAATTGCGCGGCGAAGGGGATGAGAACTGGACTTCGGCGAGCAACCGCTCTGCCCGGGGGGCCTATCGTTTGCGTGATGCGCAGGCCGAACGGCGGGTGATCCTGATCGCCACCGGTTCGGAAGTGCATCTGGCCGTCGAAGTGGCCGAAAAGCTCGAAGCGCAGGGCGTCGGTGCGGACGTGGTGTCCATGCCGTGCATGGAACTGTTCGAGCAGCAGGACGAAGCGTATCGCGACAGTATTCTGCCGGACGTTCCTTCCAGCCAGATTCTGCGCGTTTCGATCGAGGCGGGCGTTACCCAGGGTTGGGAACGTTTCACCTCGCACAAGGGGCTGAATATCGGTTTGGACCGCTTCGGGGCTTCCGCACCGGCCGAAGTCCTGTTTGAACGTTTCGGCTTTACCGCCGATGCGATCATTTCCAAAATCCTTGCGAAATTAGAAGTCTAACAGGAGTTTAGTACATGGCGACGAAGGTTGCGATCAACGGTTTTGGACGTATCGGGCGCAATGTCGCTCGTGCTATTCTGGAACGCACCGACCACGATCTGGAACTGGTTTCGATCAACGATCTGGCTGATGCCAAGGCCAATGCGCTGCTGTTCAAGCGCGACAGCGTCCATGGCCCGTTCAGCGGTTCGGTCGAAGTCGACGGCAACGATCTGATCATCAACGGCAAGCGCATCCAGGTCACTGCCGAGCGCGATCCGGCCAAGCTGCCGCACGCGGCCAACGGCATCGATATCGCGCTGGAATGCACCGGTTTCTTCACCAACCGCAAGGGCGGCCAGGCGCACCTCGATGCCGGCGCTAAGCGCGTGCTGATTTCGGCTCCGGGCAAGGAAGTCGATCTGACGGTTGTCTATGGCGTCAACCATGACAAGCTGACCGCCGATCACCTGATCGTTTCCAACGCATCGTGCACCACCAACTGCCTCGCGCCGTTCGCCAAGGTTCTGAACGAAGCCATCGGCATCGAACGCGGCCTGATGACCACGATCCACGCGTACACCAACGACCAGAAGATCCTCGACCAGATTCACGACGATCCGCGCCGCGCCCGTGCAGCCGCGATGTCGATGATCCCGACCACCACCGGCGCCGCCCGCGCTGTGGGTGAAGTGCTGCCCGAACTGAAGGGCAAGCTGGACGGTTCGGCGATCCGCGTGCCGACTCCGAACGTCTCGGTCGTCGACCTGACTTTCACGCCGAAGCGTGACACGACGGTGGAAGAAGTGAACGCGCTGCTCAAGGCTGCTGCCGATGGCCCGCTCAAGGGCGTCCTCGGCTTCACCGACGAGCCGCTGGTTTCGATCGACTTCAACCACGATGCGCACAGCTCGACCATCGACAGCCTCGAAACCGCGGTTCTCGATGGCAAGCTGGTTCGGGTGCTGAGCTGGTACGACAACGAATGGGGCTTTTCCAACCGCATGGTCGATACGGCCGGCGTGATGGGCAAGCTGATCTAAGGACGGCAATCTGGCCCGCCTGCTTCTGCCACGGTGCAGGGCAGGCGGGCCATTTTTCTATATTGGGCGCCTGCTGCGCGGACGGAAACGGATATGACGGCTTTCAAGACCCTCGACGATCTCGGCGACATCACCGGCAAGGTCGCGCTCGTACGCGTCGATCTCAATCTGCCGATGCAGGACGGCCATGTTACCGATACCACCCGCGTCAAGGCTTCGGCGCCGACGATTCTCGAACTGGCGGATCGCGGAGCCAAGGTTCTCCTTCTGGCCCATTTCGGCCGCCCAAAGGGGGAGCGCAATTCGACCATGTCGCTCAGCCTGGTGCAGGGCGCGGTGGAAAACGTGCTTGGCCGCGAAGTGATGTTCATTCCCGAAGTGGCGGGCGATGTGGCCAAGCAGGCCATCGGCATCCTGCGCGCGGGCGATATCGGCCTGCTGGAAAACACCCGCTTCTGGAAGGGTGAGGAAAAGAACGATTCCGAATTCGCGCAGGCGATTGCTGCCAATGCGGATATCTACGTCAACGACGCCTTTTCCGCCGCGCACCGTGCGCATGCGACGACCGAAGGGCTGGCGCGGATCTTGCCAGCCTATGCCGGCCGGGCGATGCAGGCGGAACTCGAAGCGCTCGACAAGGCGTTGGGCAGCCCGGAAAAGCCGGTGGCGGCGGTTGTCGGCGGGGCCAAGGTTTCGACCAAGCTGGCGGTGCTCGAACATCTCGTCGGGCAGGTCGATCACCTGATTATCGGCGGCGGCATGGCCAACACATTCCTGGCCGCGCGCGGCGTGGATGTGGGCAAATCGCTGTGTGAACACGATCTTGCGGCAACTGCCGAAAATATCATGGATGCGGCGGACAAGGCGGGTTGCACCGTGCATCTGCCCTATGACGTGGTGGTGGCGAAGGAATTCGCGGCCAATCCGCCATCGATGCGCACCTGCAACGTGCATGAAGTGGCCGCCGATGAAATGATTCTCGACGTCGGTCCGCAAGCGGTCGAAGCGCTGGGCGATGTGCTCAAGACCTGCCGCACGCTGGTGTGGAACGGGCCGATGGGGGCGTTTGAAACGCAGCCTTTCGATGCCGCCACGGTCGCGCTGGCGCGCACGGCCGCTGCGCTGACCAAGGAAGGCTCGCTGGTTTCCGTGGCGGGAGGTGGCGATACCGTGGCCGCTTTGAACCATGCCGGTGTGGCGCAGGATTTCACGTACATCTCCACCGCAGGCGGGGCCTTCCTCGAATGGATGGAAGGCCGTGAACTGCCTGGCGTCGCCGCGCTGGAAAAATGATCCGGCTGGCCGCCATCGATCATGTCGTGTTTCGCGTGCGGGACATGGTGAGGATGGTGGCCTTTTACGAGGATGTTCTCGGCGCACGGGTCGAGCGAAGAGTGGATGATATAGGGCTGGTCCAGTTGCGTGCCGGATCGGCGCTCGTCGATCTGATCGATTGCGCCGCGCCGCTGGGCAGGGAGGGCGGCCCACCGCCTGCCGGCACCGGGGGCAATGTCGATCACGTCTGCTTTCGGGCCGAACCTTGGGATGAGCCGGCGCTTCTTGCCCATCTCGCCGCGCACGGTTGTGGCGATCTGGAGGTGGCGCGGCGCTATGGCGCGGAAGGTTTCGGGCCGAGCATTTACATTTTCGATCCTGAAGGCAACCGGATCGAGTTGAAAGGACCGCCCGAGACGGGCTGTGCAGAGGAATAGCCGTGCCGTTGCCCCGGCGGCAGGCAATATGGTTGTCGCAGTTGCGGCAGGAAGGAGGGGCGGTTAAGGCCCCTTCCAACACTATTCTAGGCAAAGAGGCAGGCTGACAATGCAGCATCAGGACATGGTGAAGAAGATTGGCGACGGCAACGGCTTTATCGCGGCCCTCGACCAGAGCGGCGGTTCGACGCCGAAAGCGTTGAAGGGCTACGGCATCGAGGAAAACGCCTATTCCAACGACGACGAGATGTTTGCGCTGATCCACCAGATGCGCAGCCGCATCATCAGTTCGCCCGCTTTCACGGGAGACAAGGTGATCGGCGCGATCCTGTTCGAAAAGACGATGGACGGCACGGTTGATGGCAAGCCGACCCCGACCGCGCTGATCGAAAAGGGCGTGGTGCCTTTCATCAAGATCGACAAGGGCCTTGAAGACGAGGCCAACGGCGTCCAGTTGATGAAGCCGATGCCCGAACTCGACGCGCTGCTGACCAAAGCGAAGGGTCTTGGCGTGTTCGGCACCAAGGAACGTTCGGTCATCAATTCGGCCAATCGCGAAGGCATTGCCGCTGTCGTTGCGCAGCAGTTCGAAGTGGGCAAGCAAGTGCTCGCCCATGGCATGATGCCGATGATCGAGCCTGAAGTGAACATCAAGAGCGACACCCGCGCCGAATGTGACCAGATTCTGCTCGAGGAAATTCTCAAGAATCTCGATGCACTGCCGGATGGCACGCAAGTGATGCTCAAGCTCAGCCTGCCGGTGAAGGCGGGCCTGTTCGATCTGCTGGTCGACCATCCCAAAGTGCTGCGCGTTGTGGCGCTCTCGGGCGGTTACAAGCGCCCCGAAGCCTGCGCCGAACTGGCCAAGAACCGGGGCATCGTCGCCAGCTTCAGCCGTGCGCTGCTGGAAGACCTGCGCGCGCAGATGAGCGATGACGAATTCAACGCTTCGCTCGCCAGCGCAATCGACGAAATCTATCAGGGTTCGACCAAGAAGGTCGCCGTCGCGGCCTGATCGCGAGCCGGGGCGAGATCAGAACCCGCCCATGAAGCGAAAACCGAAGCGGTAGTCTCTGAGCGAGCCTGCCGCTTCGCTGTTTCGGGGTGGGGTAACTTCGACCAGTTCGAGATTGCCATCGGCCACATGAACAGGTTTGCCCAGCGTCAACTCACGTTCCTCGCTGCCCGATCCGAGATCGATCCGTGCCTTGATTCTGACCCGGCCCGCCCACACGCATTGAAGTCCTGTAGGACAGCGGCTGTCTTCCAGCAGCGCGAGAGGCGTGACCTGCGGCCCATCGACATAGACTTTCTCACCCAGTCGGGCGCGGGCGATGCCGTCTTCCGGAGCGGCGTCTTTGGTCGTGGCGCAGGCGGATAGCGCGGCGCAGGCGGCAAGGAGGAACAATTTGCGCATGGGCTCATAATGCCTCATGCGCGGGACTGGTTCCAGCCTCTTGGCGGCGGACGCTTGCAGCGATAGAGGCGTGTGTCATGTCCGATTGCCAACTCTATCTGATCTCGCCGCTCGATGTCGGCGGCAATTTCCCCGAACGGCTTGCCCGGGCGATCGATGCCCAGCTTCCGGCGATGCCTGTCACCGCGTTCCAGTTTCGCGTGAAAGGCCTCGATCAGCATGAGGCCGCCCGCCTTGCGGAGCCGTTGCAGGCTGTTTGTGCGGCGCGCGATGTGGCGTTCATCGTCAATGACTCGGTTGCGCTGGCCAAACGCCTGGGCGCGGACGGGGTGCACCTGGGGCAGGGAGATGGCGATGTGCGCGAAGCCCGCGCCGCGCTGGGGCGTGAGGCGCAGATCGGAGTGACTTGCCACAACAGCCGCCACCTGGCGATGGAAGGCGGCGAAGCGGGGGCGGATTACGTTGCTTTCGGTGCGTTCTTCCCGACCGCGACCAAGGAAGTCGAACATCGCGCCGAACCGGAAATTCTGACCTGGTGGCAGACACTGTTCGAGCTGCCTTGTGTCGCTATTGGCGGCATCACCCCTGAAAATTGCCTTCCGCTGGTGCAGGCAGGGGCAGATTTCCTCGCAGTGTGCGGCGCGGTCTGGAATGGCGATGAAGCGGCTGCGGTGCGCGCCTTTGCCGACCGGGCAGGCTGATTTCCATCGCAGCTTCCTTGCTGAATATCTTGCCCGAAGCCCGCCCGCCCGCTAGGGCCGCGCGCAAGGTATTACCCATTTTCTCGAAAGAACCGGTTTATGAAGATCAGCGGCGTGGATATCCGTCCGGGCAATATTCTCGAGTATGAAGGCGGCATCTGGAAAGTCGCCAAGACCCAGCACACCCAGCCGGGCAAGGGCGGGGCGTTCATGCAGGTCGAAATGAAGAACCTGATCGACGGCCGCAAAACCAACGTCCGCTTCCGCAGCGCAGACACGGTTGAGCGCGTCCGGCTTGACACCAAGGACTTCCAGTATCTCTACACGGACGGCGATCAGCTGGTGTTCATGGACAATGACACGTACGAGCAACTCCAGCTGCCTGTGGATCTTCTCGGCGATGCCGCCGCGTTTCTGCAGGATGGAATGGAGGTAACGCTCGAACTCTATGAGGAACGCCCGATCAGCGTCCAGCTTCCGGAACAGGTGGAAGCGCAGATCGTTGAAGCCGACGCCGTGGTGAAAGGGCAGACCGCCAGTTCCAGTTATAAGCCTGCCATTCTCGACAATGGGGTCCGGGTCATGGTCCCGCCCCACATCGAAAGCGGCACACGTATCATCGTGGACGTTTATGCTCGTGAATATGTAAGAAAGGCAGATTGAGAATGCGCAAGACGATACTCTTTGCCGCCGCCGTGTCGGTCATGGCTGCTCCGTCGATGGCAATCGCTGCAAGCAAGGGGAAGAAGGACGCTGCCCCGGCGCCTGCGGCGCAGCCCGCCGCACCCGGCACAAGCCAGGAAGACATCCAACGTGGTGTGATCGTCATCCGTTCTTTCGCCGGCGCGCTCAATTCCGATCAGCTCAACAATGAGCAGAAAGGTGCGATCGTCGCTTGCCTTTACAACAATCCGGTCAGGCAGATCAGCGTCGCCACCGGCAAGGTTCTCGCCGAGAACACCAATCTTGACCCGAAGAACCCGAACCACGTCTATGCCGCAGCAGCGGCGGTCTGCGCCGTTCCGAAGGGTGAAGCCAACGCCGCGTCCGCACCGACCAAACCGGCGCCGCAAAAGGGCCGTTAAGGCTTTTTTGGCGTGAATCTCCGCTTATGTTGCGGGGGCAACAGGGAACAGCATGGCAGTTTCAGGCCTTGTAAGAGTAATGGAGCGCGCTGCCCGCAAGGCGGGCGCGCGTCTTCGTCGTGATTTCGGTGAAGTCGAACAGTTGCAGGTAAGCCGGAAGGGGCCTGCCGATTTCGTGTCGAAAGCGGATCGCGCGGCCGAGCGTACGCTGTACGACGAATTGCTATCGGCGCGTCCCGACTGGGGCTTCCTGCTGGAGGAAGCCGGGGAGATCGAAGGCGATCCGACCAAGCCGCGCTGGGTCATTGATCCACTCGACGGGACAAGCAATTTCCTCCACGGCATTCCCCATTTTGCGATTTCGGTCGCGGCGCAGGAGCCGAGGCTCGACGGCAAGGGATGGGGCGATGTTATCGCTGGCGTGATTTACCAGCCGATTACGGACGAGACGTTCTGGGCGGAGAAAACGCGTGGCGCATGGCTGCACGATGGCCGCCTGCGGGTGTCTTCGCGCCGCCATCTCGATGAAGCGCTGATCGCGACCGGCATTCCCTTCGCGGGTGCGGGCGATCCCAACGAATGGGCCAAGATCTATGGCGCCATCGGGCCCAAAGTCGCGGGTATCCGCCGCTTCGGCGCGGCTTCGCTGGATCTCGCCTGGGTTGCTGCCGGACGTTACGATGGCTTCTGGGAAAGCAATCTCCAACCGTGGGATACGGCTGCCGGGTGCCTTCTCATTCGTGAAGCGGGCGGATTCGTCTCCGACTGGCGCGGACGGTCCGATCCGATTTGCGCTGCCCAGGTTCTTGCCGGCAACGATGCGCTGCATTCGCGTCTGCACAAGCTGGTTGCCGGTGCCTTGAAAAGCTGACGAGATATTGCAGGCGGCGCTTGAAGCGGAGGCAATGCCCCGCTAGAGCCCGCCCCACAGTGCCCCTGTGGTGGAATTGGTAGACGCGCTCGACTCAAAATCGAGTTTCTTCGGAAGTGCCCGTTCGAGTCGGGCCAGGGGCACCATGTCAACCCGCAAAGCGTGATTTTCCATGAAAGAGCGGAAATCCGCCGTTCCTGAGGCCTCCGGTAGTACAGCCGGTGGTACAAAGGGCGGGCAATTGATCGTCAAACTTCCTTATTTGCACGAGCATCCGAAATCGGGTGTTCTTTATTACCGGCGCGTGATTCCCGGACCCTTGCGGCCCTTCATCACGACAGGTAGCGGCAAGCCCCTCACAGAAATCAAAGTGTCTTTGCGGTGTCGGGCGATTACCGACTCCGGAGGGCATGATCGTTACAACGCTGCCCATAAGAACGCAGAGGCACGTCTGACGCTGGCACAGAAGCGGGTTGCCAAGCAATATGACCGCCTGGACGCGCCGCTAATCCAATATCTTGCCGATACCTTTCTCCAACGACACCTTGAGATAGATGAGGCATCTCGCTGGCGCTTGGCCCCGGAAGCCTTCCCTTTCGAGACCCGTCAGGACAGGGAAGGCGATTATGAGGCGAGTCGTGAACTTCTTGAGGAGTACGATCTTCCGGGTCTGGTGGAGCACTGGCGAGATTATGCGCTCTCCTATTCTGCGGCGCTGGGATACACGCTCGACTCAACAACTGAAGCATTCGCCTTGTTGTGCCGGGCTTTGGGGGAAGCGGCGTGCAATCTGTGGTTGACAGTAGATAGGCGGAATGACGGCGCAGAGCTGGCTTTGACTAGTAACCCTGCGGCTTCGAACCTCCCACTACCGTCAGCGGGCAGAACGCCGGTTCCGAGTGACGGCGGGCGGACCTTTGAGGATATCGCCTTATCGGTGCTGGACACGCCCCGCCTTAAGCTCAGTGAAACTGTCCGCGAGAAAGTCAGAGGCGGCTTGCGGTTCTTGCGGGAAACGACAGGCCTTCTTACGCCAGCCGAGCTTACGAGGGAGAAAGTCTCAGGCTTCCTCAATATGTTGGCTCAGAGGCCTGCGAGGCTTCCGAAGCAGGAACGGGAAATGCCGCTGCCAGAGCTGGTGGCGCTGTATGAGGGTAGGCAGGATGTCCCACGCCTGACTGATCGCTCTCAAGAAGCCTATATCATGGCCCTCAATGCACGCTGGGTAGATGCTCAGTCCGAGGGTTACATCTCCAAGGCGTTGGCGAGCCCGTTCGGGGAGCGAAAGTTCAATCGGGCAGGGCAGGGACCGAAAAAGGCTGTCGGCTTCTCTGACGAGGAACTGCGAGCCTATTTCAGCTTGCCTCCATTCACTGAGGGATACCGTCCTATCCGAGGGCGAGGGGATGCCATCTATTGGATGCCGCTAATTGCGCTATTCACCGGGGCTCGCCCTGAAGAGGTGGCCCAGCTTCTCGTTACAGACCTGTTTCAACGGGAGCGTGATGGTCGCTGGCTTATCCGCTTCACTGACGAGGGTGTTCACCCTGTTAAGGGCCAGCAGAGCTTGAAGACAGCGGGGAAGGATACAGGGCGGAGGGCATTCCCAATCCCGCAACCGCTCGTTGAGCTGGGACTTCTCGCTTACCGGCAGCACCTTGTGGATGCGGGCCATACTGCGCTGTTTCCGTTGCTGCGGGTGAAGGGTAAGCGAGGCCACATTTTTCCATATTTTGGAGAATGGTGGAGTTCCTACGTCTATGAAAACGGTGTTCTGAAGGCGGGCACAGGGCGACAGCCGTTCCGAGAGCTTCGGCATACCTGGAGCACAGCAGCCCGCTCATCCCGCATTTACCGTGAGGCAATGGAATATATTCAGGGCCACAAGGCTCCAGGGGGCGGAAGCTCCAACGCAGAGTACGGCGAGACTGATGGCCTCGGAGACCAAATCGACGACTTGCGCTTCCGTGTGGACATCCTGAAGCTGGTGAAGCCCTGGCAGCCGCCTGAATAGGCCCAAGGCCCGATATGCCGCCAGCTCGATCAATCAGATACCTAGCGCCGCAACACAGTTCGCCCGTGATCCTTTGGTCCGCGCTTGGGTGCTGGAAGCCAGCGGAGGGACCTGCGAAGCCTGTTCTGCTCCCGCTCCTTTTATTGACGGACGAGGTCAGCCGTACCTTGAAGTTCACCATGTCGTCACCCTTGCAGAGGGCGGACCAGATACAGTTGAGAATGCGGTGGCTGTGTGTCCGAACTGTCATCGGAGGTTGCACCTGGCGAATGATAGGGATGAAGCGCGGTCGCGCCTCTATCAAGGTATCCAGAGATTGCGAGTTTGATCCCGGCTCACGGCCAACACAGGATCGGCGCATACCTCTTCACGGCATATCCGCCCGCAACCTGTGCGCACGACAGGTCTACATCCCCAGCCTTGCAGCGAGCGACTGTCCGCCCATAACTATCAGTGTCGGTCTTGCGGCATTGAAGCGCCTGGGATGACGCGACCCGCCGAAGGTTCTCTGTGCTGGCGTAAGGATCACCCGGCGTACATTCTCGTCCCGGATTGCAGTGCCCAGGCAGCTCGGGTGCATCGATTCCCTGAAGTCGGACCCGGGTGCCAGCGCAGTCCATCGTGTCGCCATCCAGGACCCTTGGCGAAGTGCACTCGAACTTATCTGCCTCGCTGCCGCCAGTGATCCAACGGAAACCCGTGAGCGCGAGGAGGGCAAGGAAGAGGCCCAGCGTTACAGCGGAGCGGGTACGTCGGAAACTCCAGCCGCGCTTACGGTTACGGTAGATGCGGCTGGGAGCGTACGGTCTGAACTCGCCCCGATGGAAATGGCCTCGGACGCCCTGCGGTTTGTTCGGTCGATATCGTCGCTTCATATCGTTCGATCATGCTTGGAGGGGCGCAATTGACTGGTAACGAAATAGGAAAACGTTATGGGTATACCCTCCGCTATCCTCCCTTCCTCCTTAAGATGGGTGGGAGAGGGGGATGGGAGTATTATCCCTCTCGATATTCCTTCGGCAATCCCAAGGATGATCCGCGAAGGTGAAAACGTTGTCTGATTCCTCCACCTATTCCCCGGACACTTACCAGCCTCTCCATCCGTCAAGGGAACTGGCAGCGGCAAAAGCAGCGCTCCTTACTGCGAGCCCCTATTCAGAGCTGGCGATGGCCGAATGTGCCTCTTTGCTGGGCAAGCTATTCCATCAGTCAGGAGGCAAGTTCACTAACAAGCAACTCAACGCCTTTGCGGCTCTTGTGGCTGACTTGCTGGAGCGCGATCCCGACGATGAGGGCGGCTGGCTCTTCCGGTCTATGGACCCTGCCAGCTTCACCAAAGGCACCGTTGGTTATCGTCCGTTCACTACCGTCTATACGGCTATGGCTGGGATGATGGTAGAGCAGGTGCGCGGCAACCGTGTCTGGCAGCCGGGGACGACAAAAGCCGGTGCGAGGGTACCGCATTGGCAGCGTGCGACACGGTTCCGCGCAACGCCTTGGCTCCGCAAATGGTTCTCTGAGCGAGGTATCTCCCGGCAAAACTGGGCGGATCACTTCAAGAGGGACTACTCTGTGCCGACGGTCTCTAAGGCAACCTGTCCGGTAGTCCTCCGCTCCGGCAACCTCGCACGCTGCCGAACGAAGCCGATAAGGCTGCACTGTTGGCTGAAGCCCAGGCGTTGGTGGCGCGGGCGCGGGCTGTAGAGGCCGAGCGTCAGGCGTCTCCATGAGCTGACGCAAATAACCCCTCTGGATTACCTCACAGTGTCCGGAGGGGTTATTTTTTGAACCTAGAGGAGGCGGTTAGCCTAGAACACCAGCATCCCTGCGAGAGCCAGCATGGCAAACGCTAACCCGAAAGCCGGTATTGCTGAAGTTCCGGAAGAAATGCCGGGTTCCGGCTGGGGCGTTCTAAATCGCATGTAGGTTGCGACGATCAACATGGAAGAAATAATTAAAAAGAAAGTTGCAATGAAGTTAAGCAATTTTTCCTCTATAAGATAATTCTGCAAACCTCCATCTATCATAAATTAGATTTTAGTCAAATTTCTGTATTTTAGGGATTTTAATCGGCAGGAAAGCATGGGGAACTTTTACTTCATATCTTCTGAATTTGGGGGATATGAAGCGGGAGGCCGCAGCCCTGATCTGCCCCCTTCTGAGTGGCCCATCGACTATCATAGTCTGGACCACGAAGGAGGAATGGAATGGCTCGCAAGCACAAGCCCGAGGAGATTATCGGCAAGCTGCGTGAGGCGGAGATCGT
>Ga0182743_1003003_pt1 | contig 14018 bp, 14 predicted proteins | sample eDN3rd30CKraftOP_FD_128522 | JGI IMG/M metagenome (GOLD analysis project Ga0182743, IMG submission 128522) | Enriched Organic Plus compost microbial communities from Emeryville, California, USA - eDNA 3rd pass 30_C Kraft OP (version 2) (version 2) ... | reverse complement strand
GCGGATTTCCAATGAATTCTTTTCGGACTGCTGGTGACACCCGCCTGATGAACGCCTCCGCTCCCGTCGACGATCCGCACTTTCCCACCCGCCCCATCATCTTCCTGGCGTTGGCGAGCTTCGCCAGCCTCGCCATGATCCGCTCGATCGACGTTCTCCTGCCGCAGATCGCCTCGGAGATGAATGTCAGCATCGGCGCCGCGGCCATCGTGGTCACCGCCTATGTGCTGAGCCACGGCACGACCCAGCTTATTGTCGGGCCGATCGGCGACCGCCTGGGAAAATACAAAAGCATCACCGTCGCCTGCGGCCTTTCGGCGATCGTGGTTGCGATATGTGGTCTGGCCCAGACGCTATCCACGCTGACCGCCTTGCGGCTTCTCTCCGGGTTCACCGCCGGCTGGATCATTCCGCTCGCCATGGCCTTCATCGGCGACGTGGTTCCCTACGAGCGCCGCCAGCAGGCGCTGGGAAGTTTCCTGTCTGGCCAGATTGCCGGCGCGATCGTGGGACAGGCCGCATCCGGAATTCTGGGCGACATGTTCGGCTGGCGCTCGGTCTTTTTCGCACTGGCAGGCCTGTTCACGATTGCAACCATAGGACTGATCTACGAACTGGCGACGAGCCCCCGCACCCGGGCCGCGGACCGCCGTCCGGCCGCACCCGGCAACCCATTTCGCGACTACGGCCGGGTGCTGTCGAGCCGCTTGGCGCGGTTCATCCTCATCGTGGTGCTCATCGAATCCGCCCTGGTGTTCAGCGTCTTCGCCTTCATCGGCGCCGACCTGCATTTGCGCTTTGGGCTGAGCTTCACGACGGTCGGCCTCGTGATCGCCGCCTTCGGCATCGGCGGCATTGCCTATGCCGCCAACGTGCGATGGCTGGTGGACTGGCTTGGTCCACGGGGAATCGGCAATGCCGGCGGCGTCCTGCTGGGAATTTCCTTCATGACCCTCGCCATTCAGCCCGTGTGGTGGCTGGCGCCGGTTGCGGTGGCGGGGATCGGCGCGGGCTTCTACGCGCTGCACAACACGCTACAGACCGTCGGAACCCAGATGGCACCCGAAGCGCGGGGCACAGCCGTTTCGCTGTTCGCATCGGCCTTCTACATCGGTCAGACCGCGGGTGTGGCGGTGGCGGCTCCCCTGGTCGACCAGATTGGCGTGCCGCCGCTTTACGCGGTCAGCGCGCTCCTGCTGCCGATCCTTGCGGTGGTCTTCACTCGGCGGCTATAGGGCGCTCGGCAGCCGAACCGCCCTCGGCGTTCAGCCGCGGCTGCGCGATACCCGTTCGATTTCGGCGCGCACCAGACGCTCCACCAAGCCCGGCAGGTTATCGTCCAGCCAAGTCTTGAGCATCGGCCGCAGCATCTCGCGCACCAGATCCTCAAGCGTACGGGCATTCTGAACCAGAACCGTCTGCGCGAGGGTGTTGAACGCCGAATCCACGGCCGATTGCGTGGCGCTGGACATCAGCCCCCCCTGATCGAAAACCGGTGGTGGCGCGGCCTGCTCGCGGCGCGGCTCCTCGCGCTGTCTGGCAGGCGTCTCCGCGAACACCACATCGGGCTCCCCGCCGATGGTCTGAAAGCGAGACGTATCGGGAGCCTGCTCGGGCTTGGTTTCCTGGCTCGCCAGAGCATCCTGGCTGGCCATGGCTTCCGTGAGCTCGAATACGTCGGATTCATCGGCCGTGGCGTCCAAAGGCGCCGGCTTTGCCATCGTCACATCGGCCTCTTTCGGTTTGGGTGCCTCGACCTTCGTCTGGAGCGGCGACGCCGGATGTTCCGACCCCACGGGTTCCGGACGCGGAGCTTCGAATAAAGCTGTCTCAGCTCGCGGAGGTTCAGCCTGGTTGACCGGACGGGCGGGTTCCACCGTGGCGAATTCCGGCCTCGACATGGCAGGTCTCGCCGTTTCGGGCTTCACCGGCTCGTCGTCGGCGATAATGCGACGGATGGAGGCGAGGATTTCCTCCATCGAGGGCTCCTGAGCCTTCGCCGGCTGAGTCATAGCTGTCCCCACTGCCACCCTAGAAAGGCGACGCTCCGGCCGCCCCCGAGCGAATCACCTGCCTGAGCTTATTAGGTAACCAGAACGTGCGTGGGATGACACGGGGGGTGCCGGACAAAGGGCGCTGATGTGGACAGCTTGCGCAGCCGGATAAACGCCAGAACCGCGCGCGATCGACGCTAGAAGACGAAAGCCGGCGGCTTCTCGAAACCCGGCAGCATCGCCGCCGAAGCATCGAAAATCGGCCGTTCGCTGAGCGCCCCGTCGATCATGCGGCAGACCGTCGCCTTTCCGGCAGGGCTGCGCCCGAACACGCAAACCAGCCGCCCGCCCTCCTTGAGCTGACCGGACAGAGATTCGGGCAGGACCTCGACAGCCCCCTGCACCACGATCACGTCATACGGCTGGCGATCGGGCCAACCGGCAATCAATGGGCCAGACACGATCTCGGCGTTCCGGATTCCATTGCGCGCGAGCGCCTCTGTGGCGCTTTTCGCCAATGTGCCATCCTCCTCCAACCCAACGACGGACAAGGCCATCCGCGACAGAACGGCGGTCGAATATCCCGTAGCGCAACCCACATCGAGGACTGCGTCGGTCTCGGCGATCTCGGCGGCCTGGATCAGCTTGGCCAGGACCATCGGCTTGAGCAGATGGCGGGCGGGCGCCCCCTCTCCCCCGACGCGCAGGTCCCGGTCCAGATAGGCGAGTTCCGCTTGGTGTCCCGGCAGGAACATTTCGCGCGGGATGTCGGACAGCGCGGCCAGAAGGCGGGGCTCGTTGACGTCGGCGGTGCGCACCTGGCCATCGACCATCATGCGGCGCGCGGCGGCGAAGTCGAACATGCAAAGCCTCGAAAGCCAGAAATGGTCTGAAAACGGCCCCCGAAAACCCCTGGGGGAAACGCGGGTCTTGTGCGGCAAGGCAGCCGAAAAGGCAAGCACCCACACATCTTGAACAGCGTTGTCGCAGGGCGTTGTCGCCGGCTCAAGCGTCCTATATAGCCAGGGGCGGACGGCCACGTGGCGGAGTGGTGACGCAGCGGACTGCAAATCCGCGTACCCCGGTTCAATTCCGGGCGTGGCCTCCAGCAGCGCTCACCATCAGGTCATCGGGCAGCCCGCTCTACCGCGCCGGAATGCCGCCGGGCTGATGCAAAGGGGGAGCATCGGCACGGCCGCTTGCAATCCGCCAGACTGACTCGCGTTGCCGCCCGGCGCCTCAAGCGTCCGAGTCTCGCCGATGGGCTGTGGGTTCTGCCCAACCCTCCCTCTAAACGGGCTCAAATCCGGATTTTCGGCGAGCGGAGCCGGGATTGCCCCTCACAATGCTTTGCAATGGCGTCGGGCTTTGTTATAGGGCGCCTGCTTCACACACGAGCCATGGTCCCCGGTAGCTCAGTGGTAGAGCAACCGGCTGTTAACCGGTTGGTCGCTGGTTCGAATCCGGCCCGGGGAGCCATCGCCTTTTGCGACCATTGATCTTTCAACTCTTTTTGCCCCTGAATGGCTAACCTGGTGACAGGTTAGCCAACGGATGTTCCTGCTTTCACCTTCTCCATAGCTGATGCAGCAAGCCGCCTTTGGTCCGCGCCCTTAGTGTATCGCTGTACCTCGCGAAGGCTCGCGTGGCCCGTGATCGCGGCAACCTCATGCACGGTGCATCCATATTCAGCGAGACGCCGCGAAGCAGCCTTCCGAAGGCCATGCGCAGAGCAACGAGAGAGACCCGCCTCGTCGCAGCGATCGCGGAACCAGTTGCCGAAGCCCGCTGCCGTAAACGGCTTGCCGAATTGCGTTGTCAGGAACGTCATATTGTCCTTCGGCACGTCGGCTAGGATGGTGTCCAATGCCGGCAAGATCGGAATGTCTAGCTCGGCTCCCGTCTTCTGCTGGCAGACATGCAGATAGCCGTCACGAATATGCTGGCGGCCCATCGTCACCACGTCAGAGCGACGCTGTCCGGTATAAAGTAGCAACCCGAACGCAAGACGTGCCTTGCTACCGGCCGGGTGCCGCTTTTCAAACTTTTCAATTTCGGCTTCGGTCCACGAGTGAAAACCGACCGACTTGACGTTGATCGGTTTGACGCCCTGCGTGGGGTCGTCCTTCCTCAATCCGATCTCAACGGCATGCTGCATCATTGCCCGCAAAACCTTGCGTAAGCCGTTTGCCGAGTCAGGCTTACTGGCCCGCTTCGCCATAAGCGCAACAACGTGCTCGCGTCTTATCCCTGCGGCTGGCATGTCACCGTATTTCGTGCCGTCCCTGCCCGCCTCATCGCAGAACCGGTTCAAGATGTTCCTGTAAACCGATTGCGTGCTTGGCTTCATCGTTCGGAAGCCGATCGAGGTAAAATAAGATACAGCTAGCGCCTGCACACTGCCCGGCAGAGTTCGCTTCGCCCCGATGGGCTGAGCATCCACCTTGGCCAGCCAGCGCCGATATTCCGCCCCAAACTCGTCGGTGCCCGGCGCAGCCTTGAAGTAGACTGCGGGCCAGCCCTTACGCCGCGCCCGAACCCGCCACTTCCCGTGGCGGTCCCTGAATTCCGAGCAATACTTGGGCAACCCCCGGCGTTTCAATGAAGCACCTCGTCCCAAGGATTCTCGTTGTCGTTCGAAGCCTCCGATGGCAGCCCGTCAAAGAACACGTCGAGATCGTGCCGGTCCCACACGACAACGCCATCAAGCCGCCTGGGGGCCGGCAGACGATCGCGGAGGCTATCGAAATAGCTCGGCGACACGCCCAGATACGCGGCCGCCTGAGGCCGGCGCAGGCCGCGCGGCTCAATTGATGGTGCTGGCATCCCCTGCCCTCCTAGCCCCATTTTAGGCGATTGAGGCCGGTGTCAATGCTTTGGATGAAAAAACCCGGCCGGAGCCGGGTTTTTTGTAGGTTTTTGAGGGAGTTAGGCCGCGGCCCGCAAAACAAAAGCGCCCGCTATCTAGCGGGCGCTCAACACCGTCCGAATACGCTCGTCAGCGACCCCGCTTTCCGGGTGCCGGCGGATCTATGGATTGCTGAGCCAGGCGCTGCTCCTTCAGTTTGGCCATTCTCGCCAGCTTTGCATTGTGGTCATCTTGGTATTCCCGCATGGCGATCTTGCTTTCAACGCCCTGCCGGGCCCTCCGCTCAAGGATCGTCTCGATCTTAAATGACACTTGTTCGCTCCTTTCCGCTCCGGCGCAGCCCAAATGAAAACCCGCCCAGGATCTCTCCCAAGCGGGCCTACACACCTCAAGCAACCTGCCCAATCCCGGTACATCCGCGGTAATCAGTGGTCGCGAGGGATGCTTGTTTATAGAGGCCGATAGCGTCTTTTCTATGTCGTGTTCAGCCCAGCAGCACCCAGACCACAAAAACCACCACGATCATCAGAACAGCCACTTTCAGGATGTCCCGGGACCGATGTTTGTGCCGCTGAAGTAATGCCGGCAGTAGACCGCGAGGGCGCCCATCGTCTTCGCTCATGCCAACATACTAGCAGAAAAAAAGCCCCGCGCGAGCGGGGCTAGGCGGCGTGTCCCGCGATTCGCCGCATGTTCATCCCGGCTTGTGGGACGCCTTCACCGTACCCACTTAAAATAGATCGCCGCTAAAGGTGTGCAGCGAAACCTCGCATCATGCTGCGCGTTCTCATTTACCGCTCGCTGCGAGCTAGGGTGTCAAAATGTCAGTAATAACCATGAACTACGCCATCGTGGGCTTAGTCCTCTTCGCCGCCTGCGCAGCAGTTCTCGCCTATCTCGTAACTTAGAAAAAAGCCCCGCCGAAGCGGGGCTTTCGGTTAAGCGCGAAGATCAAGAAATCCTATCGCCATTGCCTCTGACCGGGCTCTGGCGCGCGAGTTCGCCTCTGGCGGGAATCGTATGGAGCGTTCGCGCCGGGGCGTCTGAATTGTTCAGGGCTCCCACGACCGTCATGGTGTTGACGACCTCGCGAGTAATCCCGACGATCACTGTATCTCTGTCCCGACTCTGGATGACCGTAGGACGGGCCTTGCCGGTGCATGGGACCGTGCGAGCCCGTTGATTGACAACCGATCAGGCCAGCAGCAGCAACGACCAGTGTGCTCGCTAATAGAAATCTTCGCACATCGTTTCCTTCCAGTGTATTTCCAGCGCCACCCAGCACTCGCTACGCTGGAACCCAAACGGAACGATTGTGAGGCAAGAAAAAACCCGGCCGGAGCCGGGTTTTCGGCGCCTTACGCCGCTCTTCGCCGACGCTTTTTAACCACCGGCCCAACAAACGGGTCGTACTCGGGCGAGCCGACTTCCATATCCACGCCCCATCGATCGGCGTTCGGCCAGCTTTTGCGCTGATCGATTACGGCATCGAGGCTGGCCAGGGATGGCTCGTCGTCCACGTCCGGTTCGCGGCCGTCGTGCTCGTCGCCTTCCCGGTCGTCGTCATTGCCGGAGGCCCAGGAGATCTGCTCGATGGTGCCATATGAAAGCTGAGACGCGCCCTCGACCGCGGCAAGGCTGGGCTCAAGGTCCGGGTCCGGCTCGGTCATGTCGAGCCAGTCGATTAGGCGTTCGATCTCCGCTTCGATTTTTCGACGAACACGGCGGATCTGGGCAGGCGTGATGCCTGGAGTCGCGTGATGGGTTGCATGGTGGTGCTCTCTTCGGATTGGCCTCTCACAGCCATTGCCGGGGACAGCCCGGCAGCCGGGGGGTGAGAGCCTGCCGAAGAGACAGGTGCGCCGCTTTTAAGCCTCACGGCTCTGGACAGAACGGTGCGCCCCGGCCATGAAGGTCCAGTCGCTCCGAGCCGCCAAGCTCGCGCGTTTGGCCTGTCATCAGACAAGCCTTCAGCCGCCACCCGATCGAGCCAGACGATCAGGCGAACTCCTGCCAGGGAATTGATGCGGCCATATCTTCGGTCCGGGCTCTCACACCCGTAGATATTTCACACTGATTTGCAGATAGAATGCAAGCCCTTTCGAAGGCGCTTTCGTGCGCCAACCGACTCAACCAACCTGTGAGATGCGGACATCGAGGGGGGAGTTGGGCAATGGTTCAAAGAAGCGAGTTTCGAAAGCTTTTAATTCTCGCGGTTAATGACGCAACGCAGTTCGGAAAAATTTCTCTTAAGCCACCCAGAACCAATGCTCCCACAGACGAAGACGGCCATTATTTTACAGAACTCGCTGGTTACCCTTCGGTAGTGCTCTGGAATAGTATTAGCGTTGGAGAACTGCGGGTAACCGTTTGGTGGAATTACGATCACACTAAGCATCCTCAGGCCCAAGCCGAAGACAGATCCCGAGAGCGTTTCCAAACATCAACGCCCTTGGCTAAACGCAGCCAGTATTCCCGCTTTGTAGGAGCGACAGCCAGCGGATGGCTGGAGCGCAAAACTAGTCAGCATTTGCAGGGCAAAGCGGGCGAGGGAATTTTCGATACTTATCTGCGCAATGACATGAGAACAGCATTAGATTCTCTTCCAGACTGCGCCCCTATTGGATTTGACGCCGAGGGAAAATTTTACCTCTAGCCTCATGCCGTTGTCACCAGAACCAACCTATGCAGAACGTATCAAACCGTGAAGTCGGCAGTATCCGCCAAAGGCTGTGGTGAGGACTATGACCCCTAGCTAACATCCGGGACGGCTTCACCCAGAGCCCGGAGCCGGAACACGCGCAACAACGGCTCGTCGATGACCGCCCCGACAAGGCTTTCCGCTGAAATCTCTTCGTCCTGGTCCGAAAACTGGAATCGGTACTTGGGGCCTCTATTCACGCCCTCGATAAAATCGAATAGTCGGCCGCGACGTTCTCGGTCGTAAAAGACGACGAACTTCCCTTGATAGTCGCGGAATCGGATTTTTCCGATTTCGTTGAAAAGATGCTCTTCTTTGACCAAGAATGCGAGGCGGCGCCGCACGAAGGCTACGACTTCCAACTCTGTCTCGGTGGTGGTGATTTTGTCTTCGGCTTTTAGTTGCTCGCTCGGCGGCACATCGGAGGCAGGGACCGCTAATATCCCAGCAGCTTCTTTTGAAAGGTCTAATCTTTGAAGGATCTTCTCATTGACGAAAGCGCGAAATGCTGACCGGACCAGATCCTGAAATTCAGGCAGTGCCCGGCTCCTCACATTGCTGATGCCTGCCTGTTGAAGCAGCATCCGCGTGAAGGGTTCGCTGGGCTGGTCGGCAAGGTCGGCAATTTGCTGGAGAAAGCTCTGGAATACTAGCTTTCGCTTCGCTTCTGCTCCGATGTTCTCTGGGTCGAAATGTCCTTTTCGGAGCGTCTTCAGACCGTCAACGACGTTTTCCTCGATCTTCCCGGCAGCCACGTCGCGAAGATCAACGGCAAGAAAGGGGTTTGCATCCATCATGTTTGGTTGATCTGAGTCGGCATAGAACTCGTAGATCAAGCCATCAGTCAGTAGCCCCATCTTTACAGTCGGAGCCGCATTGAAATAGCTGCGCAACTGGCCGCGCTCGTCCTTCAAGGGGGTGCCGTTGCACTTACACTCTATGGCGATAATTGGCTGATCGTTCTGTAAAATCGCAAAGTCAACGCGATTCTTGTACTTCTCGGAAAAGTCGGCGGCATGCTCTGGACAGACTTCATGCGGATTGCGGTCGTCGTAGCCGAGAAGGCCGATAAACGGCAGTATTAAGAACAGCTTGGTTGATTCTTCATTGGTGCAGCGCGGCGCCATTTCGATCGCCCGCTGAGCATAGCTGATCAAACGTTCTTGAAATTCTACCGACATTCCCATCCCCCAATTGCCCTTTGACGATCATCTGGGGGCAAACGCGAGCCGTCAACCCTCGATAGGTGCTCATTATTATTGGGATTATTGGGCGCCCCTCAACAGCCCTCAGACGCTTCCCAGAGCGCTCGCGACAGCAGCGCCTGGCATTCGCATAGACGAGCCAGCGCCCGCTCTGAGCCCCAACACGCTTCGATCTCGCGAAGGTCTCGGATAGCAACATCAACCGCGGTGACTAGGTCGATCGCCGGAGCTTCGTCCACGTCACTCCTATGATCGCTCAACTGGATTACTTGCGCGGTCATGTGCCCACCCGAATCAGCCTAGGGCACAAGATGAATCGGGATTGTTAATCAGACGTGAGCGCTGGCCAGCACGCTTGCGCCCATCAGATCCGCATGCCCGCAAGCTGCCACGACATTGCACCGAGGAGCGCGACAAGCGCGGGCGGGTCAGCGGCGCCAACTAGGGGCCAAGAGGCCCAGCTTCCATATTAGCGAAAGAGTTCAAGCCTATCGCCGGGCGGTGCCTCAGTTTAAAATCTGCCCCCCTTGCCATGAAGCCGCTGAGTTCCGTGCTATGCTAACCGTCAAGCAGGGAGGCAAGTATGGGCTCTCGAAGTTGGGTGATCGTCGGATACGATAGCACCAAACAGGTTTATGAACGTCGGCTGCCGGAGGGGTCTCTATCCGAAGCAGAAGTCATCACCATGTTACAGCGGCTGGCCTCCCGTCATCTGACAGACGACGAGGTCGTCTCCGCATCCTTGCGGAAGAACGCTAGCGCTCATCGTTCGGACTTTGAGGTACTAAGGAACGGCGGCGGTAGATATGCGCTGATGACGACAGGGAACCCGCATTATATCGCCAGTATCGACGAGGACTGAGAATGTTCTGGAGCCTTAAGGGCGAACGGCACCCCGCCGACGTGATCGGCAATGCCGTGAAGATCATGCGTATAACTGCCGGCTAGAAATCCGACATCATTACGAATGACGGCAAATACGCGGCCGCAAGGCGCTCGGCGACAAGCGCAGTCGGAAGCGAGCGCAAGAATGCTTCATGCTGCTTACTGTTTTGGTTCATCAGGCGGGGGAAATTGGAATTCCACATTTACTCCGCTAGGGAAACCAACACTGAACGATGCGACGCGTACATAGGGGTTTCCGGCCAAGCTATCACGCAGAGCGACCACTCTCCGGATCGCAACATCTAGGGCCGACCTTAAAGTAGACGCGCTGGCCATCGCATGCCCCAGGTGAGCCTGCGAAGTTGCTGTCCTATACTCCTCTATGATTTCGCTGAGATTCTCCTGCACCAATAATAATGTTGCTTCCTTTGTCATCGGTGTTTGCGCTTGCGCCCCTGACACAAGCACGCACATGCAGGCCAACATAAAAGCTCTCGCCATCATTTCGCGAGCCTGAATTAAGCGCATTGCATCATCACTTGGCACCCTGCTGAACATTGATCTCGTGCCGATCCGTCCCAACCATCAAGCTAACCTGATAGGTCTTTCCACCATCGCCGGGCGGCGGCGAAATATGTAGTTGCCCTGCGTAGCGCTCACCCGGCATCAATGTGTGGTCTTTCAGCGCCGTGTCTTCCAACTGGTCTAGATTGGCTTGACCCGTCACAGCAGCATTGTGAAACATCGCTGCATTGTCATAGCTCGCTGCCCTCTGACGCCAGTACCCGCCATATTGAGCCGCTGACCATGAATTGGCGCCCGCCGACAGGCCGGTGAGTATGGCCATTGCTACCTGCCGATTTTGCTCCTCTTTGACCAGAGACTCATAGGTTAGGATCGGGATTTCGTGGCCAGCGGTTGTCCGCGCCTTCACCTCTGCCATGCGGAAGTCCGCAGGCGCTGTGCCGGTGTTCTCTAGATTAACGATGAAAACCGGACGGCCGTTTGCAGCAACTTCGCGACCTGCCGGCCGCACCATCACGATCGAGCTTTTGCCCCGCGAAATGAGGGCTGATTGCCCGTCCCTAGTCATGGCCTGCTGGCTGGCCGATGGGCGAAATTGGACTGTTTCCGTCGTGGCACAGCCAGCACATAGGGCGGCAAGGCCACCCACGATAAGAACACGCATTACACCCCCCTGGCGCGTACAACATCGCATAGTTGTACAACTAGACCGGGAAGCGCAAGGAAAATAGTGAATGCTTAGTTAACTCAAGAATCGAGTGGGAATCTGCCTCGCGCAGCCCTCAATGAGATCAAGCCGGTCGATGACGCAAGGACAGCTACAGCGACGAGGTCGGGGCGCGCTTGAAGGCGTTGCCATGGCGCGAGAGCTATCCATGGCAACGCCTGGTCCGAATCTCCAAATCAGAAAACTTTGCCATAACATGGCTCAGGTAACGGGCCAGCAAAACGAAGTCACTTAATAACAACGCCGGCTTGTTGGAGCACTGGCTTCCAGCGAGCAGCCTCCATCAGAATAAACTCTCTAAACTCAGTTGGGTTCATTGGATCGGTCAGCATGCCCATCGTTGACATCTTCTTCGCAAGGTCAGGGTTTGAGATCATATTGACGACCTCACGGTTGAGCTTAACGACGATATCGTCGGGCAGCTTTGCCGGACCGGAAAGGGAGAACCAAGTGGTCGATACAATATCGACGCCCAACTCCTTGAACGTTGGGATATCAGGATAGTCAGGCATGCGCTTACCCGCCGTATGGGCTAGCGCGATGAGACGGTTGCTCTGAAATTGCGGCGCCGCAGTGGAGATAACAGGCAGACCGAAATCTAGGTGGCCGGCCACGACATCCATGACCCCTTGAGCAGCACCTTTGTATGGAACGAATGACGCCTTGAACCCGGCTTCCTTTGCGAACAACTCGCCGACCAGATGGCCAGCGCCACCCAAGCCGGACGCTGAGAAGGTCAATGGCTTTTCGCTCTTCTTCGCGTATTTCACAAATTCTTTAAGTGATTTAAGTTCGGTCTTGGGTGTTACCGTAAGAACGACGGGCGAGCCCGCAACATAGGCGATGTTAGTGAGATCCTTGATCGGATCGTAGGGCAGGTTGAGGATCGTGCTGGGGTGAAGCGACAGCAGCGAGATGTTGGACAGCAAGAGAGTGTAACCGTCCGGCGGAGCACTCACCACAGCTTGAGTGCCTACCAGCCCAGCGCCACCGAGCCGGTTGTCTACAATGAACTGCTGCTGGAAAGCCTCAGTGAAATGGCCGGCCATCATGCGTGCAAGAACATCCGCCGTACCACCGGGTGAAAACGGCGTCACGATGCGAACAGGACGGTCCGGCCAACTTTGCGCTGACGCGGAACCAACTAGGAAGAGCGACACTGCGCCCAACATTGCGATCAGGACGGTGGATATGCGCTTCACGTTTTTCCTCCCAAGGATAGTCAGATTTATTCAATGACCACAGCAAGCCGACGGAACCACGAAAGACGCCATCAGAAGCGTACGCGGCCTGCATGCCGGATTAATAGGTCGCGGGTTTCCTCCATACTGGTTGCTCCTGTTTGCCCAATGGCTGCCTTGATTTCATCTGTCAGAAGATCGATCAAATGCGCAGGCCCTGCCTGACCGAGCGCGCCGAGCGCCCAGAGAAATGCCTTGCCAACAAGAGTGGCTGATGCGCCCAGAGCTCCCGCACATACCACATCGCTTCCGCTGCGGATGCCGCTGTCCATCAGGACCGTTGCGCGGTTTCCAACTTGTTCCGCGATCGCAGGCAAAACATCAATCGCCGCGGGTAGCGATTTGACCTGACGACCCCCATGGTTGGAAACCAAAATTCCATCGACCCCGAGCCTTATGGCTTTCTCTGCGTCTTCGGGGTGCATAATGCCTTTGACGACCAATGGGCGCTTCCAGCGATCTCGGTAACGTGCCACTTCCTCCCAGGTGAAAGCGCCGCGGTTTTCGCGCTTAACAAAGGCAGCGACATCATCAACGCTGGCATTGCTACCAACATACGACGCGAGAGTGGAAAAACGCGGAACCCCGTTCTGCAACATCGACGCAAGCCATCCCGGCGACGTCATAATGCCGGCTAACATGCGAATATCAGGGCGGAATGGCGAGGTGATGCCGCTAGCAACCTCACGCGGACGCGTCGTGCGGACCGGAACGTCGAGTGTTAACATCAGTACGTGTACACCGGCCGCCTCAGCCCGTCGCACCAGATCGAAGCCTAGAAAGTGGTCATTGCGCGCAAGCCGGTATAACTGAAACCAGAGCACATCTGGCGCAATCTCCGCACCACGCTCGATCGACATGCCGCCGACGGTCCCCAATGTATAGGGTACGCGCGCCGCCTGCGCCGCGCGAGCCAGATACTCGTCAGCGCCGGGCCAGACTAAAGACGGTCCACCCATCGGCGCGATTCCAAACGGCGCCGAATAGCTACGTCCAAACAACTTGGTTTCGATCGGCGGCAGACCGGTCACGAGACCGTAGCGCGGAATGATCTCAATGGAGTCCAACGCGTCCCAGTTTCGTGTAATGCCGGTATCGGCGGCTGCGCCGCCATCCGCATATTCGAACGCGAATTTCGGTAGCCTTTTGCGAGCACGTCGGCGCAGGTACTCCACGGCCGGAAACCGTTGGTGCAATTTGTTATTGCGAGGGCGCGCGAGCGAATCACCTTCCGTCGGACTTGCTACTGATTTCACACCGTGCATTGAACGTCGCCCCCTTGAATTCTTCAGTTTTGCACTTGCGGCACCAATACTAATCGTGTGATGAGCGCCTGACGTAAGCAGATTTTGAAAATCAGCCTTCTCCAATTTAAGAATGAGATGCTGCAAACGCTGGTATGGCTTTTATCTTTGAACGCCCCAAGGCATTCGGTTCAGACCATCGGTCCCACTCGTTTGAGCGAGAGCGGGGCTGAGCGACAGCGCGGATGCAGTCAGGACGATTGCAGCGAGTTTCATGATCGGCTCCCCTGAGATCAGCGTGGCATGTTAGCCCACACTTTGCGATCCAGCTCTGAAATTCTGTCACCGGTGTCGAATGGATTTTCTGACTGCTCCAGACATCAGCCCCCTACTGTTTGCGGGCCTGGTTGCCGCGTCCTTCATTACAGCATTTGTAGGGGTCGTTACGGGCGCCGCTGGCGGGCTCCTGCTGCTTGGCGTCATGTCCATGGCGATGTCGCCGGCCGTGCTGATCCCCGTGCATACGGTCGTGATGCTCGGGACAGGCTTCAGCCGCGCCGTGATCATGCGCCGCCACATCATGCGCGGCACAATCCTGCCGTTCGCCATCGGCGCCGGCGTGGGTGC
>Ga0182743_1002997_pt1 | contig 14040 bp, 13 predicted proteins | sample eDN3rd30CKraftOP_FD_128522 | JGI IMG/M metagenome (GOLD analysis project Ga0182743, IMG submission 128522) | Enriched Organic Plus compost microbial communities from Emeryville, California, USA - eDNA 3rd pass 30_C Kraft OP (version 2) (version 2) ... | reverse complement strand
ACTGTCAGCGTTTGCAGCCGCCGCCCTCGCGGGGCTGTGGCAGGCCCTGCGCTCAGCCCGGGGCAGTATCAAAACTGGCGATGCCCGCCGCAATCTGGCCTGCGCGCTGGCGCTCTTGTTAGTCATTGCCGGTTGGCCATTGAGTGGCGTCAACTGGTCGCAGCCCAGCGGGGCGCCACTGCAAGTGCGGCTCATACAAGGCAACGTCGAGCAGTCTCAGAAATTCGATCCTCAGTTGCTGGAACTCGGCATCCGCCGTCACCTCGAGCTGGCCGCGCTGCCTGCCCCGCCCGCAGAACTGATCATCCTGCCCGAAACCGTGCTGCCCATTTTCCAGGACCGCCTGGACCCTGCCGTCTGGGAAGCCTGGCGCACCCTGGCCGCGCGCAACTCGGCCACCATCGCCATGGGCGTGCCGCTGCGCACCACGGGTACCGACGGCAATGACAGCTACACCAACAGCGTCATCGGTTTTAATGCCGACACCCCATTGGAACAGCTGCGCCGGGGCACCACGGAACAGCGCTATGACAAGCACCACCTCGTACCGTGGGGAGAGTACGTTCCTCCCGGGTTCCATTGGTTTGTCGATATGCTCAACATTCCCCTGGGGGATTTCGATCGCGGTGAACGCAGGCAAGCGCCATTTCACGTGCGCGACCAGCACGTCGCCTTCAACATCTGCTACGAAGACCTGTTCGGTGTCGAACTCCTGCCTGCGCTGCACCCCGGCGCCAATGGCGAACCCGGCGCCACCATCCTGGTCAATGTCAGCAATCTGGGCTGGTTCGGTAATACCTGGGCATTGCGTCAACATCTGCAGATCGGGCGCTTGCGTACCCTGGAGACCGCCCGCCCCATGCTGGCGGCAACCAACACGGGCATCACGGCCGCCATCGATGCGCATGGCACAGTCGCCGCCCAACTGCCGGCACACCAAGCAGGCATCTTGCCCGTCTCCGTCCAAGGTATGACGGGCCTGACGCCCTACGCGCGTTTTGGTGACAAGCCCATACTCGTCATCATCGCTCTGATCCTCATCGCTGCTGCGGCATTGGGGCGCAGAAAATAAATGCGGTGCAGAGGGCGGCACGGATTGACTGCTAGCCGCCCAGATAGGCTTTCCGTATATCGGGATTGTCCAGCATCTGTTGTGCAGATCCGTGAAAAACCACGCGGCCAGTCTCCAGCAAATACGACCGGTCGCACAGTTCCAACGCTGCATAGGCATTCTGCTCCACCATCAACACCGTGGTGCCGCTTTTGCAGATATCCGCAACGAGCTCGAATACCTGTTCGACGAAATTCGGCGCCAGTCCCAGCGACGGCTCGTCGAACATTACCAATCGTGGTCGCGACATCAACGCACGCGCGATAGCCAGCATTTGCTGCTCGCCCCCCGACAGGGTCCCGGCAGGCTGTGCAACCCGCTCGCGCAAACGCGGAAACTTGTCGAACATGCGTTCGATGTCATCACGGATCCGTTGCCGGTCGTTGCGCCGATACGCGCCCATTTCCAGGTTCTCGCGCACCGTCAACTGTGCAAACACGCGCCGGCCTTCCGGACAATGCGCGATGCCGCGCTCGATAATGCTCTGCGCGCTCGCCTGCGCAATCGGATAGCCATCGAACGTGATGGATCCCGACACCACCGGCTCCAACCCGCTGATCGCCCGCAAGGTGCTGGATTTGCCCGCACCATTCGAGCCGATCAAGGTCACGAACTCGCCTTCCTCCACGCTCAGCGATACGTGGTCCACGGCGCGTGTAGCGCCATAATGCACAACGATGTCATCAACCTTTAGCACGTTTCAGCCCCGATCCTAGATAAGCGCGTATGACTTCGGGATGCTCCTGGATCGCGCGCGGTCCGCCATCGGCGATACGCACTCCCTGGTTCAACACCACGATGTAATCCGAGATCGACATGACCATATGCATATCATGCTCGACCAGGAGAATCGTGACGCCGCTGTCGCCGATGCGACGGATCATGGTCTTGAAATCTTCCGTTTCCGAGGGATTTAATCCCGCTGCCGGCTCATCCAGCAGCAGCAGCCGGGGACTCGCTGCCAGGGCAATCCCCACACCCAACAGGCGCTGCTCTCCGTACGACAGCGCCGCGGCGACGTCTGCCGCGCGATGTGTCAGACCCACGAACGTCAAGATTTCATGCACCCGATCCCGCAACGCGAGTTCCTCGCGCTTGAAAGCCGGTAAGCGCAACAATGACGACAGCAATCCTGCACGGCCCTGCATGTGCAACGCCATCAAAATATTGTCCCCCACAGAACATTGCCCGAACACACTGGTACGTTGAAAACTGCGCACCAGTCCGCGGGTTGCGATCTGATTCGGGCCCATGCCCACAATATCGTCACCAAACAACACTACCCGGCCCGATGTCGGTTTCATGTAACCCGATATCACGTTGAACGCCGTCGTCTTGCCAGCGCCGTTGGGCCCAATCAGGCTGACGATCTGTCCCGGCATCACATCGAAACTGACGTTGTTCAGTGCCACCAGGCCTGAAATGCGCACAGTAATGTCATGCAATGACAAGACCGGACGATCCAGAGGCGACTTCGGCATGCCGGACGCGATGTTATAGATCCGCTTGGCCGGCGTTGCGCTATGCGACATCACCAGACTCATGCTCGTCCTCCTTCTGATACAGCGGTTCGCACCGCGATCGCCGACTTTGCATCATCCACCGTCGCTGTCCTGCCTCGGCTTCTGAACCATTGCACACCGCGAGCACCGGCAGGCACAATGCCTTTAGGCAGGAACAACAGAATCAGAATCATCAACGCGCCGTACAGCATCCATTGGACCTCTGGCGGCACCACACCGCGCAGGACCTCTGGCATCAGGCCGAAGATCACTCCCCCTACGACCGGGCCAGCCAAGGTGCCCTTGCCGCCAGCCACCACCATGATGACCATGGTGATCGTATAGACGAACAAAAACACGTCGGGATCGATGATGCGCACCGTATGCGCGTACAGCCCGCCCGCTGCGCCCGCAATAGCGGCCGACAACACCGACGCGATCACAAGGTATCGCGTCACGGGAATACCGATGGACTTAGCCAGTGTTTCGTTCTCGCGCAATGCCATCACCGCCCGCCCCGCGCGGCTGTGCACCAGCCGTGCCACCAGCACATACGCCACCACACCAGCGGCGAGCACCAGCCAATACGTAGCAGCCTTGCTGACCAGCTCAATCACGCCCTGGCCCGGCACCCAGAATGTCAACGCGGGAATGGAGGTCAACGCCATGGGCCCCTCGGTCAAGTCTACCCAGTTCAACGCCACCATGCGCATCACCTGGGCAAAGCTGATCGTGACGATCACGAAATATGCGCCTCGTACGCGAAACGCCAGCTTGCCCACCAGCCATCCAGCCAGGCCGGCAACCACAATGCCCATCGCAAAAGCCAGCCATACGGGCTTAGGATCAACCACTACGGGCCCCCACCCCAGATCCACATCGAACCCCAAAGACAGCAACGCGCTGGTATAGGCGCCGATGCCGAAAAACGCGGCGTGCCCCAGACTGAGCTGCCCCGTGAAACCCAACAGCAGATTCAGGCTGATGGCCGCCACAATCATGATGCCGGCGGCCGAGACCACAGACAACATATACGGGTCGGACCATACCAGAGGCAGCACTGCGAGCGCTGCCACACAAATCAGAAACACGATACGCTTCACGTCAACCCACCCTTTCCTTGACCGCAAACAGGCCTTGCGGCCGCATGACCATCACGATCAGAATCACGATGAACCCCAGCGCATCGCGATACGAGGTCGAGACATAACTGGCGCCGAACTCCTCTATCATTGCGAGCGCGAATCCCCCTAAAGCGGCGCCGCCGATATTGCCCAAGCCGCCCAGAATCACAATCGCAAATGCCTTCAGGCTGGCCAGATCGCCCATCGTGGGACTGACCACAAAGATAGGAGCCAACAACGCCCCCGTCACCGCCGCCAGGCACGAGCCCAACGCGAATGTCAACGTATAAATGCTCGAGACATTTACGCCCACGATCTTTGCAGCGTCTTTGTCCTGGAACGTGGCCCGCATGGCCATCCCCAATCGGGACCGTTCGATCACCAGATAAAACACCAGCAACAACACGGCGGCCGCACACAATACGAACAGCCGGGTCGGCGACAATGCCACGCTGCCCACTATCAACGGCTCTTGCGAAAACGGCGTGGGCACCACCTTTGCCACACCGCCCCATAGCATCAACTCTGCGTTCTGCATGATGATCATCACACCGATCATGATCAACATGACTTCATCGATATTTTCCAGTTTGCAGCGGCGCAGCAGGACGAACTCGATCACACTGCCAATCAGGAACCCCGCGACGGCCGAAAACAGCAAGGCACTGAAAAAATCCAATCCCAACAACGACACCAGCGCATAAGCGACGTAGGCGCCTAAGGCATACAGTTCGCCATGCGCGAAATTAACCACACGCATGATGCCGAACACCAATGTCAACCCTATACCCAGCAGCGCGTAGGTCGCGCCCAGCACCAGGCCGTTGACGGCGTGTTGCATGATTTGATCCAAGACAGAACTCCTGTGTGCTTGCTTTCGGCACCGCGGCCCTGCAACGGCCGCGGCCACGGCGTCAATCCTTACTGCGCCGACACGACGCCATCCTTTAACTGGACGATGTAAATATTCGGTTCGTTCTGGCCGCTTTCCTTACCCGCCGGGCCGTCCTTGATGAACGAGACATCGCCGTTCACCCCTGCGACCTTGGTTTCCCAAAGCGCTTGGCGGATCGCTTCAGGCTCGGCCTTGCCTGCACGCTTGATCGCATCGGCGACCGTCAGCACCGCGTCATAACCGCGAAACCCTTCCGTCAGGCCCGGAAACGGATAGCCTTTTTGCTTCCAGCCATCCATATAGGCCTTGGCGATCTCCGGGTGCAAGGCCTTGTCGGCCGTCCATGGCGAGAAAAACAGCAAATGCGTGCTGACGTAGCCCTTCGGCCCCGGATTCTGGATCAGAGGTTCAGGAAACGAACCGCCGGTGGTGATGATGCGCTGCTTCAACCGTTGCTCAGACGCTTGCCGAATCGCCAACGTCAGTTGTTCCACACCGGAGGTCACGATCAAGGTATCGCTACCCGTTTCACGCAACGCCGCCAGCTGCGCCGACAAGTCGGTCGCATCGGGCGACATCGTTTCTACGCGGCCGACCTCGATACCGTGCTGTGCAAACACATTCTTGAATTCCGTCGTGGCGCCTAATCCCCAATCATTGTTCACCGCCAGAAAATCGACTTTCTTGATCGCTGGCGAGAAAGACTGCAGCTGTTTCGCAAACGCCAGCGCCTCCATGCGCGAGGTGGGACTGATACGAAACACCCAGGGATTGCCCGCCGTCGTGATCTTGGACGACGAGGCGGTTTCTACCACCATGGGCACGCCGTATTCCTGCAGTTTGGGCATGGTAGCCAGTGTGAACGTCGACCCCCACGCGCCTATCATCACGGGCACCTTGTCACGCAGTATCAGTTTCTCTGCCGTATTCACTGCCTCACGCGGATTGGACTTGTTGTCTTCGACAATCAATTCGATTTTCTTGCCGAGCACGCCGCCTTGCGCGTTCAACTGCTCCGCAGCCAATCTCGCGCCATTGGCGACATAGGTGCCAGCGGCAGCCACTGGACCAGTCAGCGGCTGCGAGACGCCGATCTTGATGGTTTCCTGCGCCAATGCAGGCGCTGCAAACAACGTGCCTGCCGCGATCAGGGCATAAAGCCGGTATTTCGTAAACATGGAACACTCCAAAATGAGCAATTGCGAAACGATGGCCACCCACGTATGCGTTCGTGGCCCTAACCCTGCAACAACGACGTAAACAAAGAAACTGGCGGCGCGTAAAATCCCCGCCCCGCCAACCCCTGTACTCCGTGCGCATCGACCATCGCCAGATGCACAATGGGCGACACCCCGCTTTGCGCGATAGCCCTCGCACACACCAACCCCGTCTGCCCGTTCAGCACGTGCCGGGCGCGATCGGCCGCATCCGTGGGCAATTGGCCGTGCCACAGACTCAACAGCGTTGGCGCCAGACTTAATGCCTGACCGCCCAATCCGCAAAAATCGATCACCGCGCTATCGCCGACGGCTCCTAATACCATCGTGTTTTCATGACCGGGAATAAAGCACCCAATGGGGGCCGTGGCTGGCACCGTGCGCCAGCGGGTTTCGCCTGCCATCAGGACGCCGAACTCCACCCCATTGCCGCCGGCCGCCTTGATATCGCCGTCCTGCGTTGCCAGCACGCAAGCGCAGGCTGCCATGACCAACGTAAGCACGAAATTGGGATTGCTCGACAACGTGGAAAGCAGTTCATCGCTCAACGCAGGCAAGGTGGAGATCAACGCCTCAATCATTGATTGATTGGCGACGCCAGTGCGAGAATGGCACTCATCACCCTGCTGCAAGGCATTGCGCAGCCATGGCGCAACGGCCAACGAAGACGAGCGCAGACAGGGCGCCAGTATCCCCAGCCCCAAACGGCTGATGGCATGTAACGCCATGACACACGAGGGGTCCTGCGAACCAAAACGCAACGAAGGCACGCCTGCCTCCAATAGCGGCGCGTACCGGATCGCATCTCCCAAACGCACCACCGCCATAGGCATCCGCGACGATACGACCTGGGCCAACGGTGTCACCACGCCGTGATCTTGTGCAGGCTCAAAGCGATAGGCCCCGGACGCCAGCAGATGCAGAGCGGCGGGAACATCAGCCGCAGCCCCTTCGAACACCAACGCCTGTGCCGCTGCCTGCATCACCGGCACGGGAACCACGGCATCGGCGGTGTACGCGGGCCCTGCATGCAACAGCACGTGGGAATCCAGATCAGGCAGCGCGTCGCGCAGTCGCACGACGTCCACCCAATACGCCTGCTGCAATGGCGCGAGCATCCGTTCAATATCGCGCGTTGATGCGACAGCGGCCGGCGTCATGTGGCACTCCGTTTGGCCTGCTTGCCCCGGCCCATCCATTTTTTCCAGACATCACGCATCATGGCCAGCACAAGGGCAAACAAATTCAGTGCAGGCGCCTCGGACGATTGCGTGACGGCAGCCTGGTGCAGTGATTGCGATGCAGTGTTCTTTGAACTCCTCGCCGAGGACGCGCCAATCCCTTCCGTCGGGATCACCACGGCACCTGACTCGGACCCGATCACATGGACCGGGCTCGTACGTAGCCCCTCATCCGCAGGCGCCGTATTCCTCTGAGCGCTCAACATCGCCTGCAGATTCTGCGCAAACTGCTTCGTCAACTGATCGCCCAATGCACGCACAATCCCCTCGCGGCTGAACTGAGCCAGCGATCCGGTGATGCTGAAGTCCACGGTGACATTGACGGTCGTGACGGCGGTATCCTTCGGTACGATGGCGAATCGGGCGGCTCCCTTGACCCGGCTGTTACTTTTCCCATCCGTAGCTTGGCCGGTCATCTCACCCGAATGCCCAGCCTCATCCAGCGACAGCGATCCGAGGCCCGCGAATGCCGCAGCAATCGGCCCCAGCTTCACCTTAAAGAGCAGCGGCAACTCACCATCAACGGGTTCGCCCCGCAACGAAGCTCCGGGCAAGCATTGCACCAGCACCGCAGGCTCGTGAAACGCAGCCCATACCGCTGCCAAAGGCATCGCCACGTCAAAAGACTGTTCAATCTGCATGTCACTGTTCCCTCTTGTGATGGGTCGACAACACGTACATCACGGCATCGACAATGCCTTGATAGCCTGTGCATCGGCATAGATTTCCAGCCAGTTCGTCGCGCACTCTAGCCTCGTCCGCGTGCGGCAGGCGGCGCACAATATCGCGTGCGGTAATCAGCATGCCGGGCGTGCAATAGCCGCACTGCAGCGCGTGATGTGCTGAAAAGGCCGCGCGCAATTCCGCCGTCAACGGATCGTCATTCAACGCCTCGACCGTCGTGACCTGTTTGCCTTCGAAACGTACAGCGGACTGCAGGCAGGACCGTTGCGGTGCGCCGTCGACTTCCACCGTACAGGCGCCGCACACACCATGCTCACACCCGATATGCGTACCCGTCAGTCCGCAATGCTCGCGCAGCGCATCAGCCAGATGCGTGCGCGGTTCGCAATGAACGCGATAACGCGCCCCGTTGACCGTCAACGCGACGTCAACCTCGTTCACCTCGGGAAAATCGAGAGGCACCGTCATTGCTTTGCTCCCAAATCAGCCACCACACTAGCCAGCAGATCGCCATGCCAGGCACGACGCTCATACGACAAGCCTGATTCTGGATCGCTCAGCAGAGCCCTTCTTTCCGCAGGGTCTGCCAGACGCGCGTATAGCCCAGGACCACTATGGACCTTTACCGGCCCATCCAACGCGCCCAATACCAAACGTTCGATGCCACGATCGGGGTCCACCACACCGGTCACGATCGCCAATGCAAACTCACCGGTTTTGCGGCAATGCTTACGATAGGACCAGCGTGCCTGGGCACTGAGTCGTGGCACTCGAACCTGGACCAGAATTTCCCCGGGATTGAGATCGGGCTCAAAGGCCGAACGTACGAACTGCTCGGCAGGCACCCTGCGCGAGCCCTGCGGTCCCACGACCTCACACGTCGCGCCCATCGCGGCCATGGCACTGACCCAATCGGCAGCAGGGTCCGCGTGGCACAAGCTGCCGCCCACCGTACCCCGATTGCGCACAGCGCGATAGGCAATACCATGAGCGACGTGAGCCAACATGCCATGTGTCACGTCCGGCACCTTGCCGTCTTCGATCGCGGCGTGGGTCGTCATCGATCCCAAAACGAGCTCATCCCCGTGCACTGTGGCAGCGCGCAGTTCGGCAATCGCATCCAGATCGATCAAGCACTCAGGCTGAGCCAATCGCAGATTCAACATGGCGCCCAAAGATTGCCCGCCCGCGATGGCTTTGTAGAACTCGTCGCGCGCCAGCGCAGACAGGGCTTCATTCACACTGCTCACGCGCTCCAACTCGTAGGCAACTGCTTTCATCGCGCAGCCTCCGCCCGTTCAATGGCAGCCAACACACGAGGCGGGCTGGCAGGCACGCACAGTACCTCCGCCCCCAGATCCGCCAAGGCATCATTGATCGCATTGACAATCGCCGCCGGCGGTGCAATCGCGCCACCCTCGCCTATCCCCTTTTGTCCGAACTTGGAAAACGGACTCGGCGTCTGCATATGATCGATACGCACGCGCGGCATTTCACCCGCACCGGGCACGATGTAATCTGCCAACGTCGATGCCAGCGGCTGGCCTTGTTCATCAAACGGCATTTCCTCATACAACGCCGTGCCGATACCTTGAGCCAGCCCTCCCAGCAGTTGTCCTTCGACCACCATGGGATTGAGCAATACGCCGCCGTCTTCGCACACCACGTAATCCAGCAATTTGACAAAGCCCGTCGCCGTATCGACCTCGACCGCACAGGCATGACAGGCATAGCTGAACGTGCCGCCATCCGGTTGCATGCGATAGCCCGCAGTGAGCGCCAGGCCGCCGGGATTCACATTTGCCGGCAGTTTCTGCGGCGCGCGATACCAGGTGTGGCCAATCTGTGCGTAACTCACGCGCAGCGCACCATCCTTGAGCGCGATGCCTCCCTGCACATACATCAGATCGTTTTCAGGACATTCCAACAGGCCGGCAGCGATGCGCTTCATCCGCATCCCGAGCTCTTCGCATGCCGTTCCCACGGCGCCTCCGGCCATCACCGCACAGCGGGATCCCCAAGTGCCCGTGGAATACGGCGACGTGGCCGTATCCCCATGCAGTACGCGCACATGTGCGGGCTCAATGCCCAGCACCGTATTCGCAATCTGCGCCATGGTGGTTTCCAGACTCTGCCCATGCGAGTGCACGCCGATCTGAACCTCCAGGATGCCATCCGGCGTCAGGCGCACATGACATTGTTCATATCCGGGCACCATAGGAATGCCCCAGCCGTGATACACCGACGTCCCGTGCGCGCCCTGCTCGCAGAATATCGACAGTCCGATACCAATGCGGCGCTGCGGACGCGCGCCCGCGGGCTGCAACTGCGCTTGACGCGCGCGCCACTGCGTCCAGTTCAACCCCGCCACCGCACGATTCAAGCAAGACAGATAGTCCCCGGAATCGAAGGTCTTGCCCGTGATGTTGGTGTACGGCATATCCTGCGGGCGCACCAGGCTTTGCTGACGCAATACATAGGGCTCCACGCCCAGCGCACGCGCCGCTACATCCATCATGACTTCTAATGCAAAACACACACCGGTGCGCGCCACACCGCGATACGGCAGGATAGGAGGCTTGTTCGTAGCGGCCGAGCGAGTACGGCACAGAAAATCATCCATGCGATATGGCCCCGGCAAGATCGAACCGATCTGCGCGGCCTCCAGACAGGCTGAGAACGGGTACGAGGAATAGGCGCCCGAATCCACAATCGCATCGCACTCGATCCCCGCCAGACGTCCGTCGGCATTCACGGTGACGCTGATGTCATAAGCATGTTCGCGGCAGTTGGCGTTGGCGCTCAAATGCTCGCGGCGATCCTCCAGCCAACGCACCGGACGCTTCATGTGCATGGCCAGCCACGCACAGCAGATTTCTTCGGGCAGCAGAATGCCCTTGTATCCGAACCCGCCGCCCACGTCGGGCGATACAACACGAATGCGCCCTTCGTCCAGGCCCAGGCATTCCGCCAGCCCGGTGCGATTGATGTGCGGCAGCTGTGCGGCGCTCACCATCACGAGCTGATCCATCCGCGTATCCCACCAGCACAAGACCCCGCGCCCTTCCATAGGCATCATGCATTGGCGAGAGGTCGATAGTTTGCGCGATACCGTCACCGTTCCAGGCTGCCGGGTTTGTCCTTCACCGCGTTCGACTCGAGTTTCCAGAAAAACATTGCCATCCCATTCATCATGGATACGCTGCGGCACCACGCCGTTGGCGGCGTCATGCATGTCGGCAACGACTGGCAGCTCTTCGTAATCGACCCAGACCTGCGCGGCCAGATCCTCGGCGCGCGCCCGCGACGGCGCCACGCACATGGCGACCATTTCGCCCACATGACGCACCTTTTCCGTCGCCAAGGGATACTGGACCGAAGTACGAAAACCCGCCAAGCGCGACGCCGCCAGGATGGGCTTTACGCCCGCCATGTCCTGCATCGTATAGACCAGATGCTCATACCCCTGCGGCTTTTCAATGTGCCCTACGCGCGCATGCGCCAGCGGCGATCGCACAAATGCGACGTCCAGCGCGCCCGGCATACGCAGATCGCCCACGTATTGCCCCTGGCCGCGCAGAAAGCGCTCGTCTTCCTTGCGAGTCAAGCGCGCCCCGATGCCCTGACCCATGATTGGAGGATGTTGCTGCGTCATGGCGGGGCTCAGGCTGCGGCCTTCAGGACAGGCAGGATAGGCGCGTCGGCATCGTACCGCACACCCTCTCGCAGGCAGAACCGCGGATTGAGCATGCGCGAGGTCACCGCCTGATTGCCTTCGTTATCGCGCAATGTCCACTTGCCCCGCTCATCGGACAGGACCGACACATCGGCCACCGCCCCGACGCCGAGATGGCCGATCTCGCCTTCCATGCCTGCCAATTTCGCGGCCTCGCTCGTCACCATCGGCACAACCTTCTCCAGCGGCACGCCGAGCGCCAGCATGCTGGTCATCGTCGATACCAACGAAAACCGGATCGCGCTGGTGAACAGATGGTCACCCTCGTCCGGATGGATATCGGGCGTGGCCGGAGGATGCGGCACCTTGGTGTTATAGCCGTGCATGTCCGCGCCCAGCGTGTCCGGCAGAAAGCCCGCCTCCAACACGCGGCGCGCCATGTCGAAACTGAAGTGCGAGCCGTGGCCCACATCAATTTTCATTCCACGCGCCACCGCTTCGCCCAGCAAGGGATGCACTTTGCCGTCCGTACCGACAAATCCTCCCGGATGTCTGCTGAACGGATGCGCCAGCACATCGCCGGGCTTGGTCAACTCCAGCACATCACGAAAAATCGAATCAGGATCAATATGCAGGCCCGAATCAGGCGACGGCCACAACTGTCCAAAATGGATATACACCGGCAAATCCGCCTCGCGGCCGATTTGCGCAGCAATGCGCATGACGTCCATGCCCCAGCGCTGAAACCCGCCTAGTTCGGCATGTGCCTTGACGCCGCGCACCAGATCTTTGTTGGCCAGTGCGGCCTTGACCGTCGCATCCACATCCAGACAGGACGGACGATACAACTCGGGGTAATAGTGACCTTCCAGCCCGCCCACCAGATACGCCGAGATAAAGGACAGCACGCGTGACGTGGCCTGCTCGGCGACGTAGTGCCTGAACCCCGGAATCGTGATGCAGCTCGCGCCACCCTGATCGATCAAAGTGGTCACCCCGCTCTTGATTCCGCACGTGTCTGCATCCAGGCCAAAGCGGCCAGTGACATACCGATAGACATGTGCGTGCGTATCGATGAGGCCGGGCAACACCAGGTCCCCCCGGCAATCAACCGTCGCCGCATCGGCGCCATAGGGCACGTCTATGCCAGCAACCCGTCCATCGCTTATCACCAGATCGCCGACGCAATCCACGCCGTTGGCGGGATCCATGATGTGTCCGCCCAACAATACCGTTGTAACCATGATTGTTTCTCCCATCTGACCGGTCCGGCCCCGAGAGACAACAAAGCAATATGCATGCCAAATCGGCTTGGCAGCCCGACCAAACAGCCCTTAAACCATTGATATAAAAAGACTATATTTTTCTAAAAATATGTGGTGCACCATCTAATTGAGCGTTTTCCCCTACCGGGCCAGTGCATCTGGATCGAACATGTCCGCCCAAATTGCCTCGTTACGGCGCCAGATTTGGCACCAGCTTGAGGCATTTACGTGGTATACCACCTATATTGGTGCACGATACAGACAGAACCTCGGCAGGTTTCCCTTGGTATTTTGCGTGACCAATGACAAATCCGTGGTGCACCACTTAAACTAATCATTCGCCTGTTGACGCATAGCGCATCCGCGCTCAGTCCCTTAATGAATGAACTCAACCAGAATGCCGCCCTGCGCGCAGAACTGCAGTCCTACCAAAAACGCACACTGCTCTATACCCGGCCGGGTTTTTTGATACGGCGGCTGCATCAAATCCACAGTTGGCTATTTTCCGAAGAAACCAGCGCGTTCAACATCACGCCGGTGCAATACAGTCTGCTGACAGCATTACGCGAGCGGGGCGAACTGGATCAGAATTCGCTCGCCTTGGATATCGGGCTGGAACGCAGCAGCGTGGCCGAAGTCCTGCCCAGATTGGAGGCGCGCGGATTGATCGAACGGCGTAAATCACCGGACGACGGCCGAGTAAAACTGGTCCGTCTGACTCGCGAAGGCCGTACGCTCGTCAAACGCATGCAGCCTGCCGTGCAGAGGGCGCACGATCGCACCATCGAGCAATTGCCCGAGGAAGCCCGCGATCTCTTCATGCTGCAGATGATCCGATTGGTAGAAGCCAATAATTCGCATGCCGTCGCGCCGCTGCGGGTACGCTAGGGGCTCGCTCCGCCGCATAGGGAAATGCTGACACACCTGCAACAGATGGCGGCCAAAGGCCCAAACGCTCTCCCACAGCGGGGATCGCAGCCCCAGTGTAGAAAGGGAGTATCGAGACCAGCCATAGTGACTTGCACGCACAAAAAAACTCGTGCATAATCTCGTTTCTTCGCCAACGGCACTAAACAAAACCGGCAACGACAGGGATAAAACCCCGAAAATTGCAGATTTTGTTTTAGAGAAACGGGGGTATAGCTCAGCTGGGAGAGCGCTTGCATGGCATGCAAGAGGTCAGCGGTTCGATCCCGCTTACCTCCACCAGTCGAAAGCGAAGTTGCAGTACAGTTAGTCCAAGTCCCCTTCGTCTAGAGGCCTAGGACATCACCCTTTCACGGTGAGTACAGGGGTTCGAATCCCCTAGGGGACGCCAGCTTTTT
>Ga0182743_1002993_pt1 | contig 14046 bp, 14 predicted proteins | sample eDN3rd30CKraftOP_FD_128522 | JGI IMG/M metagenome (GOLD analysis project Ga0182743, IMG submission 128522) | Enriched Organic Plus compost microbial communities from Emeryville, California, USA - eDNA 3rd pass 30_C Kraft OP (version 2) (version 2) ... | reverse complement strand
GCAGCACACGTCCTGGAACATCTTCTCGGGCACCAGCAATCCGCTGGCATCCAGCTATGCCGCGTTTTCCCTCGTGCCTGCCACTGGGCGCGGCCTGCCCGATTTTCACGAGGTGCCGCGCGGGCGGGCGGACACGCCATTGCGGCTGGCTATTGCGGTGCGCCAGTCGGCGGCCAGCCTGCCGCTGGCCGCGGGCCGGTTCGGCGGCGCGGTGTTCGGATCGTCCGAAGGGCTGACGGTCACCTCGGCGGCCGAGACGTTCTTTGCGCGTCCGCAGCCGCGTGGCGATGGCCGGGACGAGTTGGCCACGTTGTTCCGGCCCTACTGGCAGGCACGCCGTGCGCCCGTCACCGAGGCGGAGCAGCTGGCCGCGCGGAGCCGGCCATGACACGGGCTTTCCGCATTCGGGCACATCGCTGTACGGGCCAACCCCCGCACCGCCAGCGCGGGCAGGCCCTGGCGGAGGCGCTGCTGGCGTCCATCGCGCTTGGGGCCTGCGCGTATGCCATCGCCTGGACGGGCCGTCTGCAGCACCAGGCCATTGCCACTTCGCAAGACAGCCGCGTGGCGGCCTTCACCGCGGCGCGCGGCTCGTTGCCTGCTTCCTTGTCCGGGGCGTCCCGGCTGAGGGCCGAGCGGATCGATGGGCCGCTACCTGCCTCCGGCGGCAACGCGGCAGATGGCGCGCAAGGACGGCTGGCCGACGAATGGCTGCGTGTGGATTGGCGCTTGATGCGCCTGCAGGCCGAACGCCGCATCGAGCCCGGCGTCGGGCTGGAGCAGGCGCGCGGCATGGGCGCGGCCATGTCGGACATGGCGGTTGCCGACGGGGGCGCGACGCTGCGCCGGTATACCGCGTTGGCCGAAGGGGCAGGGCATGCCGCGTCCGACCAGGCCGGCCACCAGCGCATCGCGGCCGGCACGTTGGGGTGGCGAGGCGCGGCGCAGGTGTCGCAAAGCCTGTCGCGCACCTTGCGGCAGCGTATCGGCGCCATCGACGCAGCATGGGGCGGACGCAAGCCGGACGACGACTGGCTGTCGATATGGAGCGACCTGGCGCCCGCCGACCGGGTGCGTACGACAGTGCGCCGAACGGGAGGACAGCCATGAGAGCCGGACACCATCGCGCCGGGCATTCGGGCGCGGCGTGGCTGGCGCTGGCCGGTTGTGTCGCCGTCCCCGCAATCGCCGTGGCGGACGTGAGCGATGCGGTGCGCTGGCACCTGCCCGACGGGGCGACACAGGTGGCCATCGCCGATCGGACCACGTTGTACGGCATACCTGCCGACATCGTCTACTACGAGGCGCCGCTTGCGGTAGCGGGCATGATCGCGCACTTCGCGGCGCACCATCCCGCTTTGCGCGATCTTGCGGTGCTGCCCGGCATGGTCGTGCTGTCGGATCGCAGCGGCGAATGCATGCGTACGGCCACGGTCGCGGGCATCGGGCCGACGCGCAGCGCGGGCACGCTGTCACGGGTGTGTTGGCCGGCCGAAACCGCGGCAGCGCCTGCCCCCCCGGCGTGGCTGCCGGCGGGCGCGCGCCTGGCGTTCGATTTCGGCGTGCACGACACGCCGGCCTCGTACGTCCAGCAGGTCTGGCGGCATGACGACGCGCCTGAAGCCGTGCGCACCGCGCTGCGGCGTGCGCTGGTGCGCCATGGCTGGACGCCGCTGCCGCCGGGCATGCCTGCCGGCGAGCCCGCGCGGGAGTGGCGGCGGGGGGCGCAGTTGCTGGCGATCGACACCGTGGCGGCCGAGCCGGGCAGCGCCATCGTGCTGCGCCTGCAGGATCCACCGACCGCCGCGGCTTCCGGCGGGGGGGCGCGATGAAGCTGCCCGACCTGATGCGACTGGCACGTGCTGCCGGCGCCTACGCCTTCGCAGGCGTTGCCGGGCTGGCCGCCGCTTGGGCGGTACGCGAGCACATCCAGCAACGTACGCTGGAGCTGGAGGCGCAGTCGCGCGTTCCCACCCTGGCTCGCCTGGTCGCGGCGCAAGACCTGCCTGCCGGTGCCACGCTGGAAGCCGCCCGGCTTGCCGTGCGGCAGGTGCCGCAGGATTGGGCGGCCTCGGATTCGCTCGGGCCCGATGCGCTCGAGGGCGTCGAAGGGGGCGTGCTGGCCTTGGCGCTGAAGGCGGGCGAGCCCGTGTTGCGCCACCAGGTGCTGCTGCAGGCGCCCGAGGCTCCGGTGGCGGGGCGGCTGGAGGCCGGGCGCCGCGCCCTCAGCCTGCCGCTGGGCGAGATCCGCGACCTGCCGCCGCAGGTGCAGCGCGACGATCGCATCGACCTGTACGTGTCGTTTTCGCACGGCGGACGGCTGATGACCCTGCCGCTGTTGCAGGCCGGCAAGGTGATGTCGGTGCACGATGGCGCGGATGGAGGGATACCCAGCATCACGCTCGATGCGGCTGCAAGCGATGCTCTCAAGGTCATCGCCGCGCGTCAGGCAGGTGTGTTGACGGGGGTGTTGCGCGCGCCCGCCGAACCTTCCGCCGCGGCGGCGGCCGTCCCGTCCGGCGCGCAGGACCTGCCAGCGCTTCTGGGACTGCGCAGGGCTTCGGCTCCGCGTGCGCCGGAGATCAGCATCGTCTATGGCGATCGCGTCGATGCGCACACGGCGGATCTCCTATTCGCCGAGCAGCGGGACGGCGACAATGGAGAGACGCGATGACGTGGCGGTTTCCCTGGCCGCGCGTACCCGTACGTCGTCTTGCCGTTTGCTGCATGGCGGGCATCACGTCGTGCGCACGGTTGTCGCCCGGGATGGCGCAGAACCTGGTGGCAGCCTCCGCGCCAACGGGCGCTTCCATCATCTCCGGAGCCGCCTCCGCAGAAGGCACCGCCCAGGACCTGGAACTCGAGGTCGGTGAAAGCCGCGTGCTGGCCGCGCCCGGCGCGCGCCGGGTGGCGGTGGGCAACAGCCAGGTGCTGGCCGCCATGGCGGCCGACGAGCGCGAGGTGGTGCTCTTTGCCCGCGAGGAAGGAAGCACGTCGGTGCACATCTGGACGCGGCGCGGGGGGGCGCCCGTGGCCTATACCGTACGTGTGCTGCCTGCCGGCGTACGCCACATGCGGGCCGAGGTCGATCGCCTGCTGGCAGGCATACCGGCCGCGCGCAGCGCGCAGGTGGGCAGCAACATCGTCATCGAAGGCAATGAGCTGTCCGATGATGATCGCGCGCGGATCGCGGCGCTCGCCGAGCGCTATCCCGGCGTGCTGGATTTCACCGGCCAGGTGGGCTGGGACCGCATGGTGCTGCTGGACGTGCAGGTGGTCGAACTGCCGAGGTCGCGCCTGACGGATTTCGGCGTGCGCTGGGACGGCGCCGCCCAGGGCGGCATACAGGCCGGCATCGCCTGGGACACCGGCGCGGCCGCGCGCATCCTGGCCGAGCGGCCGGGCGACCCGCCGCTGGCCGTGCCCGTTCCTACCCGCCAGGCAGCGGGCTACTTCGGCGTGAATGCACTGCTGGCATCGAGCCTGGCTGCACTGGCGCAACGCGGCGAGGCCGTACTGCTGGCCCAGCCCCAGCTGCTGGCACGCAGCGGCAGCACCGCCTCGTTCCTGGCGGGCGGCGAAGTGCCGTATACGTCGACGGACCGCGATGGCGCGAGCACCACGCTGTTCAAGCCCTATGGCGTGTCCTTGCAGATCACCCCGCGCATCGACCGCAACGGCGCCATCCGCTCCCGCATCGAGGTCGAGGCCAGCTCCATCGACGCATCGATGAGCCTGCCGTCCGGCCCTGCGCTGCGTACCCGCCGGGCAGCCACCGAGTTCAACGTGCGCGCCGGCCAGACGCTGGTGCTGGGCGGATTCCTGTCGCGCGAGCGTTCGTCGGAGCGCAGCGGCCTGCCGCTGCTGTCGGACATTCCGTTGCTGGGCAGCCTGTTCTCCGCGCAGCTGGCGCAACAGCGCGACACCGAGCTGGCCATCTTCGTCACGCCCAGCATCGTCTCCTCCGACTATGCCGGTTTCGGCCAGAGCGTGCGGCAGGGACAGGAGCTGCTGCGCGAGGCCTTTCCCGAGCCGCCGCGCCTGGGCCTGGTGCCGCCCGGCGGACAGGGGGCGGGCTGGAGCGCGCCGGGCGGCACGGGCTCGCAATGGCAGCCGGCGCCCGACGTCCTATCCGTTTCCCAGGAGCGTCACTGACCATGCTGGAAATCGAACTGACCTATGAAGACGGCACGCGGCGCCTGCAGAGCGCGGCGCCGCCGCTGACCATCGGCCGCGGGCCGCAGTGTGCCGTGCGCATCGCAAACTGGCGCGTCGGGCGCCAGCATGCGCGTCTGGCCTGGCGCGGCGACAGCGTCGTGCTGGAAGACCTCGGCACGCTATCCGGCACGCTGGTCAACGGCGAGCGCATCGCCACGCACGCGCCGGTGCTGCCCGACGACCGCATCGTCATCGGACCCTGCCAGATCCGTGTGCGCAGCATCGCTGCGCCTTCGCCGCAAGAAGCGGGGCCGGCACCGGCTTGCGGCGAGAACGGCGTGGCCGCGCCACTACCGCCGGCACCGGCGCCCGCGGGCATGCACGACGCCGTCGGATTGCTGCCGTACCGCAGGCGCCTGCATGCGGCTCTGCTGCAGGCACTCGACCTGCGCCGCCGTGACGTGGCGGGCATGAGCGACCAGGCGCTGCGCGAGGAAGCCAGCCGTCTGCTGGACGACCTCGTCGCGCAGGACTCCGATCTGCCGCCCCACGTTGACCGGGCGCACCTGTGTCGCACGGTGCTGGACGAGGCCGTGGGCCTGGGGCCGCTGGAGGCGCTGCTGGCCGATCCCGGCATCACCGAGATCATGGTCAACCGGCACGACGAAATCTATGTCGAGCGCGACGGCCGCCTGGCGCGCCACGAGGCCGCCTTCAGCAGCGACCAGTCGGTACGCTGGGTAATCGAACGCATCGTCGCGCCGCTGGGCCGGCGCATCGACGAAAGCTCGCCCATGGTCGACGCGCGGTTGCCGGACGGTTCGCGGGTCAATGCGGTCATTCCGCCCATCGCCATTCGCGGAGCCAGCCTGACCATCCGCAAGTTCCCCATGCGGCGGCCCGGCATGGCAGACTTGGTACGCGGCGGCACGCTGGACGCGGCCATGGCCGAGCTGCTGGCGCTGTGCGTGCAGCGCCGCAAGAGCATTGTGGTTGCGGGCGGCACCGGCTCGGGCAAGACCACGCTGCTGAATATTCTGTCCAATGCGATTCCGGACGGTGAGCGCATCGTCACCATCGAGGACGCCGCCGAACTGCGGCTGCACCACGAGCATCTGGTGGCGCTGGAAGCGCGTCCGCCCAACCTGGAGGGGCGGGGCCGGGTCGACATCCGCGACCTGGTGCGCAATGCCCTGCGCATGCGGCCGGATCGCATCGTTGTGGGCGAGTGCCGCGGCGCCGAGGCGTTCGACATGCTGACGGCCATGAACACGGGCCACGAGGGCTCGCTCACCACGCTGCACGCCAACTCGCCACGCGATGCGCTGGCCCGGCTGGAGGCCATGACGTTGATGGCCGGCCTGGACCTGCCGCTGGCCGTGGTGCGGGAGCACATCGCTTCCAGCGTCGACATTCTGGTGCAGCAGGCGCGGCTGTCGAATGGCCGGCGGGTCGTCACCGCCATCGTCGAGATCACCGGCATGGAAAGCGGGCGCATCCAGCTGCAGGAGCTATTTCGCTACGACCCGGTGCGTGGCTTCGCCGACACGGGCATCCGCCCCAGCTTTCTCGAGAACGGCTCAAGCGTGGACGCGCGGGCCGAAGCGGGCGACGCGGTATTGCCGTTCGGGTCGGATGCGCTACGCGCCCGCTACGGCGTGCCGCCGCACCGCGAGGCCGGCCGATGATCTGGCTGGCCCTGGCGGCGGGCGGCGCCGCGGCGGCGGTGCTGGCGTGGCGCATGCAGGCCTGGATGGGGCCGGCACTGGCGCGCTACCGGCAGATGTACACGCACGAGGCCGGCGTCCGGCTGGGCGAGCTGTTCCTGTTCATCGATCCGTCGCAGCTGTGGTTCGGCGCCATGCTGTGCGGCGCAGCGGCGGGTGCGTTGGCCTGGGCAGCCACGCAGAGTCTGTTGGCCGCGGCGGTGGCCACGGTCCTGGCCGTGCGGGCGCCGGTGCGGCTGGTGGAAGGGCTGCGCCGGCGGCGGCTGCAACGTTTCGAGCGCCAGTTGCCGCCGGCGCTGATGTCGCTGGCCGGCGGCCTGGCGGCCGGTGCCAGCCTGGCGGTGGCGCTGCGCCACATCGTTGCGCAAAGTGAGGCACCGCTGTCGCAGGAGTTCGGCCTGATGCTGCGCGAACAGCGCCTGGGGGTGCCATTCGCCGAAGCGCTGGACGGCTTGCTGCAGCGCATGCCGTCCGAGGCCACGGTCCTGGTGGCGGCCGCCCTGCGTGTGGCGTCGCAGACGGGGGGCAACCTGGCCGAGGCGCTGGAGCGCATCGCCGACACGCTGCGGGCAAGGCTGCAGTTGCAGGGCAAGGTCCGGGCGCTGACGGCGCAGGGGCGCATGCAGGCCTGGATCGTTGGGGCGCTGCCCGTGCTGCTGGCGCTGGCGCTCGACCGGCTGGAGCCGCAGGCGATGGCGGTGCTGTGGCAGACGCCGCTGGGCTGGTCGGTGCTGGCCGTGGTGCTCGTGCTGGAAATCTCGGGCGTGCTGCTGATCCGGCGCATCGTCGACATCGATATCTAGGGAGGTCTGATGCTTGTCGAACTGGCCATGGGGCTGGCCGGGGCGTGTACCGCGTTCGCGGTCCGGGCGTTGCTCGCGCCCCTGCGCAGCGGCGCCTCGGCGCCGCGCACCGAACCCGCCCTGCCATGGTGGTGGCGCGTGTCCTGGCCCTGGACGGCGTGGCTGGCCCGCCGCGCCGGTCCGCTGCTGTCGTGGCGCGCGCGCACGCGCTGGGAGCGCCTGATGCATCGCGCCGGGCTGCCGCCGCAGGTGGCCGAGCGCGATCTTGCCGCACTGGCGTGGCTGGCTGGTGCGATCGCGGCCGCCTTGGCGGGAGGCATCGCCTGGCGGCTGGACGGCGAACCTGCCGGGCCTGCCGCCATCGCGGCCGTCGCGGCAAGCGCGTGGCCGCGCCTGTGGCTGCGCAGGCTGGCCGCGCACCGCACGCGTCGCATCGACCGCGACCTGCCGTTCGTGCTGGACCTCGCCACGCTGTGCGTCGAGGCGGGCCTCGGCCTGCACGGCGCCTTGCAGCAGGCCGCGCAATGCGCGCCGCCCGGGCCGCTGCGCGACGCGCTCGCCGGCGCCCTGGCCGACATGCGGGCCGGACAGCCGCGTGCCACCGCACTGAAGGCAATGGCGGAACGCAGCGGCAGCGCTGCGTTGCGGGCGTGGGTGGCCGCGCTTGCACAGGCTGACACGATGGGCATGAGCCTGGGGCCGCTGATGCGGGGTCAGGCGGCGCAGTGCCGCGCCGACCGCTTCCAGCGGGCCGAACGCCTGGCCATGGAGGCACCGGTGAAGATGCTGCTGCCGCTGATCGGCTGCATCTTTCCGTGTACCTTCATCGTGCTGGGGTTTCCGATCGCCTGGCAGTTGTTGCCGGCATGGCGCTGAGGGCCGCCCGCATGGATCCCGGCGCCAGTCGCCTGCGACTGAAAGTGGTGAGTGGCGCCGCGGGCCGGCTTGTCGGCCTGCTGGCGCGGCGGCGGCCGCCCGGCCCGCGCAGCGGCATCTGGCTGGCGCCCTGCCGCGCGGTGCACACGCTGGGCATGGCCTATACCATCGACGTGGCCTTCATCGGCCGCGACGGCCGGGTGTTGCGCGTGGCCACGCTGCGGCCCTGGCGCGCGGCGCTATGCGTGCGCGCTGTCTCGGTTGTCGAAACCCGGGGTGGTGTCATTGACGCCGAACACGGAGGTATAGGCCGGGTAGAAGCTGCAATACAGCACGCCGCCCGTCGCCAGGTTCACCGGTATCTGCAGCGTCGTCACGAATGACGACGGCAGTCCCGCCGTCACGAGCAGCCCCGCGCACAGGTCGATGAACAGAAAGATCAGCGCCCAGGCCATGCCATACACCAGAAAGCCCCATTTGTTGCGCCAGCATGCCACGCCGGAGAAGAACAGCGCCTGCGTCATGCGCAGGCCGTGCCACGCCACCAGCACGGGCGCATGCCAGAACACTGCCGCAATGGGCACGTACAGCACGGTGAACAGCAGCATCGGGTGTTGCATGGCGTCCAGCAGCGGGCCCAGGTCCTGCGTGTTGGCTGCCAGGGTCATGCCCCGCATCACGCTGTCGGAGAAGGGCAACACCGCAATGATCTCGGCTGCGAGGCAGGCGCCGGCATACAGCAGCCCCATTACCGACAGCTTCTTGAACACCCCGGGACGCTGCAGCGGCTTGGGCCACATCGAGGGCAGCATGACGCGTCCCGCCTCGATGTGCTTGCAGGCCGCCAGCGTCATCAGGCTGACGGCAGGCATCAGGGCGGGCAGCAGCAGCGGCCCGATGGGCAGCGTGAACGCGGCGAACAGCACGAACAGCCCGATCAGCATGGCCCAGGTGAACATGGCCAGCGGCTGCTTCAGGAACAGCTGCAGGCCCTCCCGTATCCATTGCCAGCCGGAGATTGCGGGGAGCGATGCTGCTTGCATAGGAGATTCGTTCAGAAATGAAGGGGACGGAGCGGGCGTCCTTCCATTATGCGTCGGGGCCTGCTTGCGGCAAGGCCGGCGGCACCGCACGGTGGCGCGCCCGCAACACTCGCTCGAAATGACGCGGGTCGTGCGGCTTGAGCGTCTGGGCCGGGCGAGGCAAATAGAAATCGTACAGGCGCGACAGCCAGAAGCGCAGGGCGGCGGCGCGCAGCATCAGCGGCCAGGCCGCGCGTTCGGCGTCCGTGAAGGGCCGTTCGGCGGCGTAGGCCGCCAGCCAGGCCTGGGCCAGCTCCGGCACGAATTCACCGGTGTCGCGCACGATGCACCAGTCATTCAGGCTGACCGCCACGTCGAACAGCCAGGTGTCGCAGCCCGCGAAATAGAAATCGATGATGCCGCCCATGAGCGGATTTTCGAAGGTGCCGGCGAACAGCACGTTGTCGCGGAACAGGTCGCAGTGCGCCGGCCCCGACGGCAGCGCCTGCCAGTCGGGGCTGGCCGCGGCCCGGGTCTGGTCGGCCAGTTCGCTGCGCAGCAGTTCGGCGCACTCGCCATCCAGGAAGGGCAACACCTTGGGCGTGGTCTGCTGCCACCACGCCAGCCCGCGCAGGTTGGGCTGCACGATGGGAAAGTCGCGCGCCGCCAGGTGGGCGCGCGCCAGCGTGGCGCCGATGAGGGCGCAATGGGCCGCACCCGGGGCGGGCTCGTAGCCGCCGGGCAGGCGCGTCACGATGGCACAGGGCTTGCCATGCAGGGTGGTCAGGCGGGTGCCGTCGTGCAGCGTCTGCGGTTCGGGCACCGGGATGCGCCGTTGCGCCAGGTGGTGCATCAGCTCGATGTAGAAGGGCAGCTGCGCCTGCGTCAGCACCTCGAACAGCGTCAGCACATATTCGCCGCGCGTGGTGTGCAGGAAGTAGTTGGTGTTCTCGATGCCCGCGGTGATGCCGCGCAGCGATACGAGTTCTCCCAGCGGGTAGCGCGTCAGCAGCGCGCGTGCGTCGTCGTCGGATACAGGGGTGAATACGGCCATTGGCGAAAGAGAGCGGGGTGGGCGGACGCGGGCGCCGCGCCGGGAGCGGCGTGCGCGGCAATTTTAGACTACGCGCCCGGATCGCCGGCCTGGGCCGCGCCTGGCCGTAAAATACCGGCTGTCCCGTCTCCCATTCCCCGAGCGATTCTTGGATTCTCCCGACTGGCGGCTGTGCGTCGCCCCGATGATCGACGTCACCGATCGCCACTGCCGCTTCCTGCATCGGCTGCTGGCGCCGCACGCGCGCCTGTACACCGAGATGATCACCACCGGCGCGCTGTTGCACGGCAACGTTGCCCGGCATCTGGATTTCGACACGACCGAACATCCGGTGGCGCTGCAGCTGGGCGGCAGCGAACCCGACGCGCTGGCGCAGTGCGCCCGGCTCGGGCTGCAGTGGGGCTACGACGAGATCAACCTGAACTGCGGCTGCCCGTCCGAACGCGTGCAACGCGGGGCCTTCGGGGCCTGCCTGATGGCCGAGCCCGGCCTGGTGGCAGATTGCGTCAAGGCCATGCAGGACGCCGTGGACGTGCCGGTCACCGTCAAGCACCGGCTTGGGCTGGACTACGACGAGTCATATGCCTTCGTGCGCGACTTCGTCGGCAAGCTGTACGACGCCGGCTGCCGGGTGTTCGTCGTGCACGCGCGCAACGCGGTCCTCAAAGGCTTGTCGCCCAAAGACAACCGCGAGATCCCGCCGCTGCGCTACGACGCGGTGCGCCAGCTGAAGCAGGACTTCCCGGATTGCACCATCGTCCTCAATGGCGGCCTGGCCGACGCGCAGCAGGCCGTGCAAGCCGCCGCCGACTTCGACGGGGTGATGCTGGGCCGGGCGGCCTGGCACACACCGCGGGTGCTGTCGGAGGTGTCGCTGCGGCTGTGGCCGTCATCGCGCCTGCCCAACGACGCACAGGTGGTGGACGCGATGACCGCCTATGCCGCAGCCCAGGTGGCCAGGGGTGTCCCGTTGCGCGTCATCGTCCGGCCCATGCTGGGCTTGGTCAACGGCCAGTCGGGGGCGCGGCAGTGGCGCCGCATGTTGTCCGATCCCACTCGCCTGGCCGCGAACGACCCGGGCTTGATCTACGAGGCTTGGCGCGCGCTGCACGGCCGCCCGGCCTCGCGCGCCCACCACGACGAAGCGGGCGCCGATGCCCGTACCGGGCCGCTGGCCGCCGCATAACACCGGCGCGGCAGCAGGACAGGCCTTGGCCCGGCAACAGGCCCTGCTTCAGGGCTTGTTGGGCGCTTCCTCTTCCGCGCTTTCCATCGGCCAATCGCGGATGTACGCCTTCAGCATGTTGTTCTCGAACTGCTGCGCGGCCACGATGGCCTGCGCCATGTCGTAGAAAGAGATCACGCCCAGCAGCGTGGGGCCGTCCATGACGGGGATGTAGCGTGCGTGTTTCTCGAGCATCAGGCGCTGCACCTCGTCGGCGCTGGTGTTGGGCGTGACGCTGACGGGCGCGTCGTCCATGATGGCGCGGATGGTGGTGTCGCCCAGCTGGCCGCCGTGCTTGTTCACCAGCCGGATGATCTCGCGGAACGTGACCATGCCGGCCAGCATGCCCGATTCCATGATGACCAGCGACCCGATGTCCTGGTCGCTCATGGTCTGCACAGCCACGCTGACGGGCGTATCGGGCGTGGCCGTGTACAGCGTGTTGCCCTTCACACGCAGGATTTCGCTGACTTTCAACATGATGTCCTCCTTGGGGCCGTCGGCCCTGGCTATTTCTTCCCCGCTTCCAGCGTGACGATGGCAGCGGCCGGGCGCTGCGGCGCCGCGTCGTTGGATATATTGTGCGCCTGCCCGGCAAGTTCTTCCAGTGAAGGCGCCCGACCGGCCAGCACGGCCGCGGCAGCGGCGGCCACCTGGGGGTCGTGGCGCAGCCGGTCCTGGCCGCGATCGAGGAGGAAGCGGTCGAATATCGGCGCCAGCGAAGTCGAATGCGGATCGGCTGCAAGCAGCCAGCGATGTTCGGACGTGCAAGCCACCAGGCCCATGTCCTGCAGCTGTTCCAGCACGTCGTTCAGTTCGTCGTGATGCAGCCGCAATTGCCGGGCCAGTGCGGCGGCGGTGCGCCCTTGCGACCCGGCCCCCTGCGCCTGGCGCAGCAGCCGCAGCACGCCCAGGGCGTCGATGTAGGAAGCACCTGCGCGGCGGTTGATCTCCCAGCGGCCCAGCCGAACCAGCGGCAGGCTCGCCGCCAGCGTGGCTCCAAACAACACCGCCAGCCAGGACAGATACAGCCACAGCAGGAAAATGGGCAGGGTGGCGAAGGCGCCGTAAATGACGGTATAGGTGGGAAAGCGCGTCAGGTAATAGGCGAAGCCCGTCTTCATGGCCTCCAGCACGATGGCCGCGCAGAAGCCGCCGGCCAGCGCATCGCGCCAGTAGACGTGCCGGTTGGGCACCACCACGAACAGCGCGGTAAAGCCCAGTCCGGTCAGCGCGAGCGGCACGAACGAGATGGCCAGGCTCAGGGTTTCGGGCACGTCCGGGACCAGCCCCAGCGACTCGCTTGCCACGAACGAGGTGGCCCACAGGCTGGCGCCCGCCGCCAGCGGTCCCAGCGTGATCACGGCCCAGTAGATCAGCACGCGCTGTCCCAGCGGCCGCTGCTTCTTCACGTGCCAGATGTCGTTGAGCGACTTGTCGATGGTCATGATGAGCAACACCGACGTCACCACCAGAAACGCGCCGCCGATGGCCGTCAGGCGCGAGGCCTGCAACGCGAACTGGTTCAGGTAGCCCATGACGTTGTCGGACACGGCCGGCGGCATCAGGCTGGTGGTGAGGAAGTTTTCCAGCGCCTCGCGGAACTGCTGGAACAGCGGAAAGGCGGTGAACAGCGACAACGCCACGGCCAGCAGAGGCACGATGGCCAGGACGGTGGTGAAGGTGAGGCTGGAGGCGACTTCCAGCAGGCGGACCTCGCCGGCGCGGTGCGCGGCAAAACGCAAAGCCCGGCCCAGGCGCGCCGGCCAGGAGCGGCGAGGCGCGGGCGAGGGGGATGTCTCCGTCCGGTCGGAGGAGGCGGGCTCGGCCGGCTGCTGCATCAGGCGATAATAGCAGCATGACTGCTGAACTCAATCCGACGCTGCGCCGCCTTGCCGTGGCCTCGTTGCTGGCGTTGCTGGCGCTGTGCGTGGCCTGGGAACTCTTTCTGGCGCCGATCCGGCCCGCAGGCTCGTGGCTCTTCCTGAAGGCGCTGCCGCTGGCCTTCCCGCTGCGCGGCGTGCTGCGCGGCAATCTCTATACGTTCCAATGGGCGGCGATGCTGTCGCTGCTATACGTCATGGAAGGCGCCGTGCGCGTCACCTCCGACCCGGACCCGGCCTCGCGCGCAATGGCCGGCCTGGAGTTGCTGCTGGCGGTGGTCTTCTTCCTCAGCGCCATCCTATATGTGCGGCCCGCCAAGCGGGCCGCCAGGAGCAAACGTGCATGACACCCGCCCGATTGCAGGACCTGCAAACCGACAATTCCTTCGCCGCGCTGCCGCCGGCCTTCTACACGCGGCTGGCGCCGCGTCCCCTGACGGCCCCACGCCTGCTGCACGCCAATTCCGACGCAGCCGCCCTGATCGGCCTGGACCCGGCCGAGCTTCACACCCAGGCGTTTCTGGACGTGGTCTCGGGCGCGTCGCCGCTGCCGGGGGGCGATACGCTGGCCGCCGTCTACAGCGGCCACCAGTTCGGCGTATGGGCGGGCCAGCTGGGAGACGGGCGGGCGCACCTGCTGGGCGAGGTCCGCGGTCCGGCGGGCAACTGGGAGCTGCAGCTCAAGGGCGCCGGCATGACGCCGTACTCGCGCATGGCCGACGGGCGGGCGGTGCTGCGTTCGTCGGTGCGCGAATACCTCGCCAGCGAGGCCATGCATGGCCTGGGCGTACCCACCACCCGAGCGCTGGCGCTGGTGGCCTCCGACGATCCGGTCATGCGCGAGACGGTCGAGACGGCCGCCATCGTCACTCGCATGTCGCCCAGTTTCGTGCGCTTCGGCTCGTTCGAGCACTGGGCCTCGCGCCGCGAGCCCGAGCGGCTGCGCACGCTGGCCGACTACGTCATCGACCGCTTCTATCCCCAGTGCCGCGACGCGGTCGCCGAACACGGCCCCTATGTAGCGCTGCTTGACGAGGTGATGCGTCGCACGGCGCTGCTGATGGCCGACTGGCAGGCCGCAGGCTTCTGCCACGGCGTGATGAACACCGACAACATGTCCATTCTGGGCCTGACGCTGGACTACGGTCCGTATGGCTTCATGGACGCCTTCCAATTGGGCCACGTCTGCAACCATACCGACACCGAGGGCCGCTACGCCTGGAACCGGCAGCCGTCGGTGGCGCTGTGGAACCTCTACCGCCTGGCCGGCAGCCTGCATGCGCTGGACCTGGACGCCG
>Ga0182743_1002988_pt1 | contig 14056 bp, 13 predicted proteins | sample eDN3rd30CKraftOP_FD_128522 | JGI IMG/M metagenome (GOLD analysis project Ga0182743, IMG submission 128522) | Enriched Organic Plus compost microbial communities from Emeryville, California, USA - eDNA 3rd pass 30_C Kraft OP (version 2) (version 2) ... | reverse complement strand
CTGTCCGGCCAGCATCGCCTGCATCAACCGCTCGGCCAACGAGCCCTGTGCGCTCTCGAAAGCCGACAGCATCACGGCGGGCACGTCCAGGGACGCCAGCATGTTGCCTGCGCAAGCCGCGTGTTCGCCGGCTGCGCTGGCCAACGTTCCCAGCGCGCTCTCACCCGTAAAAATCGCCGGCGGATGGGTGGCGTCGATGGCCATCAATTGGCGGTAGGCGATGAAAGGGCGCTGTTGCAGCGCGGCGAGCGCTTGCGCCGGCGTATTTCCGGCAGCGAGTAAGTCCAGGGCCAGAGGCCCCAGGCTCGGATCGGTGATGTTTTGACTGACTGCAGCGCCCACTCCAGGCCGGGCGCGAATACAGCGTGACGCGACTGCAGGGGAAGAGGAAGCAACGGCTGCGCCGAATTGGCCCGTAGCGGGGCAGCGCGCAATGATCGAGAAAGTCATGGTCAGCGCCTGGTAGGGGTTAATCCGGAATGACGGCAGTAGCGTCGATTTCCACCAGCCATTCCGGGCGAGCCAGGGCGGAGACCACTATCCCCGTGGATACGGGAAAAACGCCTTTGAGCCAGCGTCCGACGACGCGATATACCGCTTCGCGATAGCGAGGGTCAATGAGGTAGATGGTGATCTTGCACACGTGTTCGAGTTCGCCGCCGGCTTCTTTGAGCAGCATGGCGATGTTTGCCATCGCTTGCTCCGCTTGGCCTGCGGCGTCGCCGATGCATACGCTTTCCGAGGTTTCCAGGTTCTGCCCGATCTGGCCGCGTAGGAAGACCGTGCTGCCGCGTGCGACCACGGCCTGGCAGAGGTCGTTGTCCAGATTCTGTTCGGGATAGGTGGCCTTGGTATTAAAGGTGCGTATGCGGGTGTGTTTCATGGTCGTCCACGGTGAGTGAATGCTTGCGAGGCAGGTCCGCCGCGGTGGCGGGTTTTCCCTACGGGCGGGACCTTCATAGTCAGCTCAAGTGCGGATAACGCCAATTTGTTTTTTCCGGTGGCCAGTCTCGGAATTTCCGACCGGGCCCGCGCGCGGGGGCGCGCCAGGCGACACAAGCGTCAGGAAAGGTGAGCCATTCCTAAGGAAAAGGCGAATTGGCCCACTAGCGCGTCTCTCGCATTATTGGTGCTGCTCCACTCGGAAATTTTGGCGCATCTATACACACTACAAGGGGTATGCAATGATTCAAAAAATCTTGACGGCTGGGGTTTTATCCAGCGTATTGTTGGCGGGCGCCGTACAGGCTGAGGATGCATTGGTGATCAGCACCTGGGGCGGCAGCTTTCGGGATCTGATAGACGAGAACATCGGCAAGGAATTCACCCGCCAAACGGGTGTGCCGGTCAAATACATCACCGGCGGTACGATAGACCGGCTGAATAAGGCGAAATTGGCCAGCACCCCCGAAAGCGATCTGACCTTTACGACATCGCATATCGGCTGGCTATACGTCAATGGGGGATTGTTTGAACAGCTGGACACAAGCAAGCTGACAAATTATTCGCATTTGGTGGACCGCGCCAAAATCAGTCCGTATCACATCGGCAGTTGGGCGTACGTATACACGATTGGGTATCGCCCCGATCTGGTGCCATCGAGCATCACGTTCAACAGCTGGAATGATCTGTGGAATCCCGAGCTAAAAGGGAAAATTGCTTCGCCTGATTTCGATCCCAGCCACATTATCGATATTGCTGCGATTCTGTCCGGCGGCGATGCCAGTACCTGGGAAAAGGGGCAGGACAAACTCAAGGCACTAAAGCCTAATTTCAAGGCCTTTTACACCAACGATGCCAATAGCCAGCAGTTGATCTCCACCGGTGAAACGCCTGTGCAGATCCTGTTGTCGATGAACGCCTATCACATGGTAGGCCAAGGCGTGCCTATCAAGGTGGTCATGCCCAAAGAGGGGGCCGTCTTGGGCGTGGATTCCATGGGCATCATGAAGGGATCGAAAAAGGTCGACCTGGCTTACAAATTCATGGACATCGCGTTGTCGCCCGAAGTGCAGTCCAAGATCGTGGCCTATAAAAAAGCCAGCCCCGTGGTGGACAACGCCAAGGTTTCATCCGAAGACGCGGCATTGCCTGGCGTATTCACGACCAAAGAGCAGTGGGCAACTCAGGCCATTGTGATCGACGACAAATTGCGCGCCGAGAAAACGGCCGAATGGCGAAAGTGGTTTACCGAAAACATCATGAACTGACGGTGTCAGCGCTTGAGATGATGCCCTGGCCGCCCAGTCGCCGGGGCATCTGCGTTCCGACATAGGACAACGTAGACGGAAGATCATTCGAGTTATGGACACACGTTCCGGACTAAGAGCATGGCTGGTGTCTCCCGCGGTTTTGGTGGCGTTTTGCATCTGCGTGGCCTTGATAACGGTATTTCAGTACAGCCTGCGTGCGTACGTGCCGGGCTCGCTGGACGTCGGTGGGCTGACGCTGGCCAATTTCACCGGGTTGAACAAGCCGATTTATTTGGACGCCTTCTGGAATACGCTGCTGTTAAGCGCAGAGACGACGGTTTTATCGTTGCTGGTGGCGTATCCGTTGGCCTATGCGATGGTGAGAGTGCGCAATCGTGCGCTGAAGTCTTTCATTCTGATTGTCTCGGTCACCCCCTTGTTTCTGGGCGAGATCGTGCGCACGTATTCATGGATCATTGTGTTGGGAAACAATGGCTTTATTAATACGATGCTGCGAAAGTTAGGGTTGATTGAATGGCCGCTCGAGCTGATGTTTACGCACTTGGGCGTGCTGGTCGCGCTGGTGCATGTCACGATTCCCGTTGTGGTGTTGATGCTGGCTACTGCGATTTCACATATTGATCGCGATTACGAAAAGGCGGCTCAGAGCCTGGGCGCCGGGCCGATTCGGACTTTCCTGACTGTGACTCTGCCTTTGTCGATGCCAGGCATCCTGGCAAGCGTGACGACGGCGTTTGCATGGACGTTCAGCGCATTCGCCACACCGCAAATGATAGGCGGCGGCCGGGTGCCGACGGTGTCGACGCTGGTGTATCAACTCGGCTTTTCTTCGATGAATTTTCCGCTGGCCGCCAGTCTGAGTGTCGCTGGACTGGCATTGACGGCGGTGGCGCTATGGGGGCTTGGTCGAATGACACGGCGGCTCAAGGCAGTGGGAGGTCATTAACCATGAAGATTCGAAGTTCTTTGCCGCTGCCGCTGCGCGTGGCGGCCCCGGCGCTCGTATGCCTGATACTGGCTTTTGTTTTATTGCCAGTGGTGGTGGTGACGATGGCGTCCTTCAACGACAAGGCGCTGTTGACGTTTCCTCCGCAGACGTGGTCGTGGCGCTGGTTCATCCGGGTGTTTACGTACGCAGACTTTCAACACGGATTCCGCGCCAGCCTGATAGTCATGCTTTGGTCGTCGATGATCGCCTTGGTGGTCGGAACTGGGTTGGCGATTGCAGTGAAGCGGATGGCGTTTCCGGGCAAAGATACCTTGCAAGCGATATTGCTTTCACCGCTGGTGATTCCGCACTTTACCCTCGGGCTGGGCCTGCTGATTCTGGTGGCGCAGTTCAGGGTGGATCGCGGCTATGCATTGGTGATCTTATGCCATGTGATGCTGGTGCTGCCTTTTGTATTGCGCAGCGTTTATGTCTCGATGGAAAATCTGGATGAACGTCTGGAGCAGGCGGCGGCGAGCTTGGGGGCCTCGCCGCTCAAGGTACTGTTGACAGTGACAATTCCCTTGCTGGCGCCTGGATTGTTTGGCGGCTGGCTGTTTGCCGCCATCATGTCTTTCAGCGAGTTCACGGCATCGCTGTTTGTAACGACGCAGAATACGCAGACGCTGCCTGTGGCGATGTACAACTATGTGCGCGAGTTCGCAGACCCGACATTGGCCGCGTTATCGGTCGTCTACATTGCGGTGACGGCCAGTTTGCTGGCGTTCGCCAATTATTTTCTGGGTCTGGGCCGGGTGTTGAATATCGAGGACAATCATTAGGGGAACATTCGAGAAAAAAGGAGGCGGAAATTTCGCCTCCTTTAGGCCGCAGTTCACTCCGCAGTTCAGTAACCGCGTAATGGGTCGATCTGATTGTTGGGCTGTTCCCCTCTGGAGACCCTGAGGATATTTTCGGCGATCTGCGCGGCAGCAGATGAGGGAATCGCGACGGACGCCAGGTGCGGCGTGATCAGCACATTGTCCATATGCCATAGTGGGTGGTCCGCAGGCAGCGGTTCACGTGCAAAAACGTCCAGCGTAGCCGCGCCAAGGTGGCCATTTTTCAACAGCTCTGTCATCGCATCCTGATCGACCAGAGCGCCACGAGCGACATTGATCAAGGCGGCGCCCCTGGGAAGCCTTGTGAGCCTTTCACGGCTGAGCAGGCCCTGCGTCTGCGCCGTCAGCGGCAGCATGACAACCAGGATATCGGCCTGGGACAGAACCGTGTCGAGCGTGTCCAGGCCCGCAAAGCACTGTATGCCGGCAAGCTGCCGGGGCTGTCTGGACCAGCCTAGCACCGTCAGCCCCTGGCGTTGCAGCTCATTGGCGGCATAGGCGCCCAACTCGCCCAGGCCGAGGACGGCGACGCGGATGTCTCCCGGAGACCGAGGGTGGCGATAGGCCCATTCGCCACGCCGCTGTGCTTGCTCAAAGTGAGGGATATCCCTGGCATAGCGTAGCGTGGCAAAGAGTACGTAGCCCGCCATCATGCGAGCCATGTGAGGATCGGTGAGCCGCGTAATGGGTACCCCAGCAGGCAAATCCCGGCGGCCGACGAGCGAGTCTACGCCTGCGCCCAGATTGATGATCAGGCGCAGGCTGCTCATCTTGTCGAAAAAGCCCTCCGGCGGCTTCCACGCCAACGAGAAATGTACACGCGCCGGGTCGGTGATTTCGCTAACCTGCAGAATACGCAGCGTGGGAAGTTGTGCCTGAAGGGCATTTTTCCAAACGGTGAAGTCATCGAATTCGCTGTAGAACACAAGATCCCCCGACGGTACGGTCGCGGGGGCGAGGCGGGAGCTCTGGGGCATGATTGTTGTCCTTCAAGCGGGGCGCCGGATCAGCCGGGCCATGGCTTCGAGGGCGAGTTCGTAGCCCTCGCCGCCGAGGCCGGCGATGACGCCATCGGCGGCTTTGGAAATATAGGAGTGATGGCGAAAACTCTCGCGCCGCCAGATGTTGCTCATGTGGACTTCAATGATGCGGCCGGGAAAGGATAGCAGCGCGTCGAGAATAGGTATCGAGGAATAGGTCAGACCCGCTGCATTGATGATGATGCCTTGCGCCGTGCCGCGCGCCTGCTGGATCCAGTCGATCAATTGCCCTTCATGGTTGGACTGTACAAAGTGCAGCGCCATCTGCAGCGCGGCGGCTCTACGCTCGCAACGCTGTTGCAGGACGGGAAAACTCTCAGAGCCATAAACCTGATTCGTGTCCAGGCCGTACAGATTGGCGTTTGGGCCGTTGAGAAACCAGACTGTGGTTTCGGCAACGTCGGGCGAAGAAGGGGAAATCTGTGCAGGCGTATTCATGGGCTATTCCTGGGGGCCTCGGTATTGGTAGGCCAATGCAGTCATCGTTGTCAGAGGCAGGCAGGTACGCTCGAGGCTAGCTCTCGCGGGGGACGGTGGCGAGCATGGCAGGGAGGCTCTGAAACGCCTCGTTCCAACGGGCGGCCTGCGGATGGTCGGCACGCCAGTCGATCTCGGGAAAGCGAAAATCCAGATAGCCCAGAGCGCATCCCAATGTGACGTCGCCGATAGTCGGGGCATCTACCGAGAGTGTGGGTGCCTGCGCTTCGATATCGTTCAGGCAAGCGGTAACTTTGACCAGTTGGGCCTCGCGCCAAGCCGTCCATTGTTTTTCAACGGGGCGGGCGGTCAACTCGTAACGAGCCAGCAGGGCTGCATCCAACAAGCCATTGCCCAGTTCCTGGCGTATGAGTGCCGGCCATCGCTGGGAACCCTCGTGGGGAAAAAGATGGGTATCGCCGGCCAGGTTGGCCAAGTATTCGCAGATGAGGCGGCTGTCATATAGCGCCTGGCCATGCTCCAAGATCAATGTGGGAACCTTGGCCAAGGGGTTGTGCGTGGCAATGCGCGCATCGCGTTTGATGGGGTTGGCTGCGCTGTCGAGCAATTGGATCTGATCAATCAGCCCCGTGAGGTGCGCGCAGACCATGACCTTGCGTACAAAGGGGGACGTGGGGGCATAGAGGAGTTGCATCATGGGAGGAGCGCTCCAATCTGGCGGTGGTCTTGTCGAGGTGATGGTTTGCAGGACAGAGACGAGACTATGGGACTAACACGACTTTGCCAAACACGTCGCCGTTTTCGAGCAGCACATGCGAGCGGGCAGCCTCGGTCAGCGGCAGGCTGGCGTGCACGCGTGGGCGGACTCGATGATCAGCGATCAAAGGCAGGACCTGTTGGGCAATGGTTCTGGCCATACGGGCTTTCTCGTCTGCGCTCTGAGGGCGCATCGTTGACGAATGCAGGCTTAATTGCTTTTGCATCAATGTGAGCAATTCGATTTGCACCGAGGAGCCTTGCAGAAACGACAGGCTGACATGATGTCCGCCAAACGCCAAGGTTTGCAGATTGCGCCGCACATAATCGCCGCCAACGACATCGAGCACCACATCGACGCCCCGCCCTTGGGTATGATCCAGGCAGGCTGCGACAAAGTCGGTGTCGCGGTAGCAGATGGTGTGGTCTGCACCGATCTCGTGCAGGGCAGGGGCGCGGTCGCTACGGCCCACGGTCGCAATGATTTTGGCGCCAGCGGCGCGGGCCATGCTGATGGCCAGGGTGCCGATACCGCCTGCTGCACCATGGATCAGTACGGTTTGGCCCATGGTCAATTGACCGAGTTCGAACAGGTTGTGCCAGACGGTGAACAGGCCCTCCGGCAGTGCGCCGGCGGAAATATCGTCCAGGTTGTCGGGAACGGGCAGCGAATGGTCTACGCGCGCGACGCACCACGGCGCGTACCCACCACCTGGCAGCAAGCTCATCAGCCGTTTACCGACCAGATGTTGCGGGACGCCAGGCCCGCAGGCGATGACTTCGCCGCAGGCTTCCAGACCCAAGACGTCGGTGACGCCTGTGGCGGGCTTGGACAATCCCTGACGCTGCATGATGTCGGGTCGATTGACCCCTGCTGCGAGCACGCGCAGCAGGACTTCGCCAGCAGCCGGCGTCGGCACGGGGCGTTCTGCCAGGGTAAGAACGCTGGCGTCTCCCGGCTCGCGCGCGACAACGGCATGCATGGTGGTGGGAGGGTTTTTCATGGCTTATCGCCCTGCTTGAAAAACACTGATGCCGTCACTCGGCAGAGCGAGCCCGGCAACTGCGCCGATGGGCCATTGATGCATCGCGTCCAGGCCGGCGCTACGCACCATGACCCGTTGACGACCTGCCACTGGCAGATCCACATCGAAGTAGGAGTCGATGTGATCTCCTTGGAAAACGTGGTTGACCACGGTGCCGCTGAGGACGGAGTCCGAGTGCAGGTTCTCCAGGCGGATTTGTTCTGGCCTGACATAAATATCCAGACGTCCCCCTTCGTGCGACCCCCCGACCAGGCGTTCCCGGCACACGCGCAATAGCTTTGCGCCCAGGCGCAGTTGCAGGCCATCAGCGTCTGAGCCATGGTAATAGGCCGGCAAGATGTTCACGTCACCCAGGAACGAGGCGACGAACGGATCCTGGGGGTGGCGATAGAGCGTATCAGGCGCGGCGATCTGCCGGATGACGCCACCGGACATGACGGCGATGCGATCCGACATGCTCAATGCCTCACCTTGGTCGTGTGTCACAAAGACGGTCGTGACGCCTAGTTTGCGTTGGATTTCGCGTATTTCTACTTGCATGGCGCCGCGCAGACTTTTGTCCAGGGCGGAGAAAGGCTCGTCGAGCAGCAACACCCTGGGATGAATGACGAGCGCGCGTGCGAGCGCGACACGCTGTTGCTGGCCGCCTGACAGCTCGCGCGGCTTGCGCTGACCCAGGCCATCCAGTTTGACCAGGGCCATGACCTCTTGTACGCGCTGGGTGATTTCCGAGGGCGGCACGCGGCGCATGCGCAGGCCATAGCCGATGTTGCGTTCTACGGTCATATGCGGGAAGAGGGCATAGTTCTGAAATACGATGCCGATTTCCCGGTTGTGCGGCGGTTGATCGGTAATGACTTTGCCATCAATGAGGATCTCGCCGTTATCGACGGGAGCAAAGCCGGCAATGATGTTGAGCAGGGTTGTCTTGCCGCAGCCGGAGGGCCCGAGCAACGTCAGAAATTCGCCATGCCGGATCTTGAGCGAGATGTCATGCAGAACGGTCTGTTCGCGATATTTTTTCACCACGCCCTCTAGGCTGACAGCAATGGGCGACTCCTGGGATAAGGGACTGTTCTGCATGGGGCAATCTGGCTCTCAAAGAAACGTTGCTTCGGCCCAGGCGGTCTCGTTCCTCTCGCGGAGGAGGTCTGCCCGTGGGACACTCAATGATCAGTGGCTGTGTTGCAGAATACGTGAAAAGCCAGGCGGTAATGCTTTGGGGATACTGATGCGGTTCATCGGAAAAACGAAACGTCCCGAGGGCCGGTGATATCTGTCTCACGCTATTTGGCTATGACACGCTGTGCAGCGAATGGTGCATGCGCATTGGCGCGAGGGGTATTTGCTTTTTCCTAAGCCCAGCGTCCGAAAAACGAAGTTATCAAAAAGCGGAAGTTTGATCACACTGCATTCCACCCGTGATCGAGTCTTTTTGTGCGACTTGAGTCATTGCCCGCGTTTTTCGTGTTGGGTTCGAGAGAGAGCTCTCGGTTCTATTAGGAAATAAACAAATGTCAGTTGAAAAAATCAATACGCTGGTGATTGGAGCCGGTCAGGCTGGCGTCGCGATGAGCGAGCATCTCGGTTTATTGGGCATCCCTCACATTGTGCTGGAGCGCAAGCGTATTGCCGAGCGCTGGCGTTCTGAACGCTGGGATTCGTTGGTGGCCAACGGCCCGGCCTGGCACGATCGTTTCCCGAATTTGCAGTTTGACGATGTTGGCCCCGAGGTGTTCCCGCCCAAGGAGCGTATGGCGCAGTATTTTGAAGATTACGCAAAAATGATCAAAGCGCCGATTCGCACCGGCGTGGAGGTGAAACACGTCAAGCGCAATGATGGTCGTCCGGGCTTTACGGTCACTACGACTGATGGTGTGGTCGATGCGATGCATGTGGTCGTTGCGACAGGGCCGTTTCAGGTGCCGAGCTACCCCAAAATTATTCCTGACGATACCGGTATCCAGCAACTTCATTCCTCGGCGTACAAGAACCCGGGGCAGTTAGAGGACGGCGCGGTCTTGGTGGTTGGCGCAGGCGCGTCGGGCTCTCAGATCGCGGAAGAGCTGCGTCAGGCAGGTAAAAGGGTTTATCTGTCGGTCGGCGAACACTATCGTCCGCCGCGGTCCTATCGGCAGCGTGACTACGTATGGTGGCTGGCTGCGCTGGGGATGTGGGACGAGGTGAAAACCAAGCCGAAACGAGCCCATGTGGCTTTTGCGGTCAGTGGCTACGAGGGAGGGAAAACCGTTGATTTCCGTCGGCTGGCGCAGATGGGTATCACTCTGGTCGGCATTACCAAAGGCTATGAGAATGGCGTCGTGAGCTTTGAAGAAGGCCTGGGACGCAACATTGCACAAGGCGACGAGGATTATTTTGAAGTGCTGCGAGAGGCCGACGCGTTTATCGAACGCAATGGCCTGGATCTGCCGCCGGAGCCCGAGGCCTGGAAACTGCTGGAAGATCCAGAGTGCCTGAAGAACCCGTTGCTTGAATTGAACCTGGCTGAGGCGGGCATCAAGACCGTGCTTTGGGCGACGGGGTTCAAGTTTGATTTCAGTTGGCTGGAGGTCGATGCTTTTAATGACAAGGGCGAGCCTTTGCATAAGCGTGGCATCTCGGCAGAAACGGGTATTTACTTTTTGGGGTTGCCGAATCTCACCAACCGGTCTTCATCATTTATCTGGGGGGTTTGGCATGATGCCAAGTTCATCGCCGACCACATTTCGGTGCGTATGGAATATCTGGCGTATACAAAAGAATAAGTTGGCTTGATCTGTAGGCTAAATAATCAGGGCTCCAAGTCGTGTGATTGGAGCCCTGATGGCGTGAGGCGTTTGTCAACGCTAACCGTACATTCGTACGGCTTACGAGGATGCGAAGCCGCAGGAACTGCCTGTGTAAACCAAGGTTAAATCAGGCAAGTCTCAATCCGCCGTGATATTTGCATCTTTAATGACCTTGGCCCATTTCGTGAATTCCCCATCCAGGAATTGACCGAACTGCTTGGACGTGCCGCCAACCGGTTCGACGCTTTGTGCTGCAAAGACTTTGCGTACGTCTTCTTCTTTCAGGATGGCATTCAACGTTGTGTTGAGTTTCTCGACAATCTCAGCCGGTGTGCCAGAGCGCACGACCAGCCCATACCAGGCCGTCATGGCATAGCCCGGGACGCCCGCCTGCGCAACAGTAGGAACACCGGGCGCATACGGCGAGGGTTCGGCGCTGGTGACCGCCAACGCACGCATCTTGCCCGACGTGACGTACGGCATGAGGTTGGGCGTGTTATCGAACATGATGTCGACTTGGCCGCCCAACAGGTCGGTGGCCATGGGAGCACCGCCTTTATAGGGGATATGCACGAGGTCTACTTTCGCCATGGATTTCAGCATTTCCATCGATAGGTGAGGTGACGAGCCGACGCCGGACGAGGCGTAGCTGAGTTTGCCTGGATGTTTGCGCACATAGTCCAGCACCTCTGCCAGCGATTTGTACGGCGATGCGCTGTTGACCACGAGCAGGTTCGGCGTCTGGCCCAGGAAAATCAACGGTGTGAAATCACGGGCGGTATCGTAAGGCAGATTGCTACGCAGCGCCGGGTTGGTGCCATAGGCAAAGGAGACAACCAGAATGGTGTAGCCGTCCGCAGGCGATCGTGCGGCATTGGTGGTGCCCAGTTGCGATCCTGCGCCGGGTTGGTTTTCAACCAAGACAGGCTGTCCCATGGCGTCCGACATTTTCTTGGCGAGCAAACGGCCCACGGTATCGTTGAACCCGCCCGGTGGTTGCGGAACGATCATACGGATGGGCTTGTCTGGGTACGCTGCCTGGGTGGCCGGTATGGAAAAGGGGCTCAGCAGTAGGGCCGCCAACCCGGAAACTTGTACCAGGCGGCGTACGCCGCGGGTGCAGCCCGCAAATGAAATGGTCATGGTGTCTCCTGAATATCAGATAAATCGTTAGCGCAGGACTTTGCCTGGATTGAATAAGCGTGCCGGATCCCAGGCATTGCGCAGGCGTTGCATGAGTTCGAGTTCCAGTGGAGGGCGCAGTCGTTCAAGCTCGTCGATCAGAACGGACCCCACACCATGTTCGGCGCTGAATGTCCCGTTGAACTGACTGGCGGCATCGTGCACCAGGGCGCGTACGGCATCGGCGGTTTCTGCTTGATGGGGCAGCGCGTTCCAGTCGTCGAAACTGAAGCGAGGAATGAAATGTACATTCCCATCGCCCATATGAGATACCAATACGATGGTGGCCTGCGGGTAGCGCGCTGTGACGGCACGCGAAGCGGTTTCGATGAATGCGGCCAGATCTCTGACAGGGACTGCAACATCGGTGGATAGCCCCATGCCGGCTTTTCGATTGGCCTCTGAAATGCCGTGGCGCAGGTGCCAGAACGCGTGGCGTTGCGCGAGCGAACCGGCAATGGCGGCATCTCTCAGCCAGCCCTTTTCGCTTAGTTGCGGCAGAACGTCTTCCAGCATGCCGTCCAGATTCGCCTGTGCATAGGTGTCGCTCAGTTCCAGCAACACGGCATAGGGCGCCTCCGGATCCGTGGGCAGGCGAGCCTCGGGAAAATGCGCGAGTACGGTGCGCAGCTGTTCCTGATTAAGCAATTCAAACGCCGCTATACGGTCGCCTGCGATGGATTGCAACGCGGCCAGGCATTGTTGTGCGTGGTCGACGCTGTCCATGGTCAGCCACGCCGCAGCCATGACCGCGGGCTTGGGATGCAGGCGCAGGGCAACGGCCGTCACGATACCCAACGTTCCCTCGGCGCCCACGAACAGATGGCGTAAGGCATAGCCTGTGTTGTCTTTGCGCAAAGTGCGCAAGCCGTTCCAGACACGGCCGTCTGGCAACACTACCTCCAGGCCGAGCACCTGATCCCTGGTGGAACCGTATTTCAACACGCCGGTACCGCCCGCATTGGTCGAGACGTTGCCGCCGATCTGGCATGATCCCTGCGCACCAAAGGTCACGCCATAGAGGCGATCGTGCTGTGCGGCGGCCTCTTGTATTGTTTGCAAAATGCAGCCGGCTTCGGCGATGAGGGTGTTGCCGACGCTATCGACATCGCGTATGCGATTCATGCGCCGCAGATTGATAATGACAGGCGCGGTGCCGTCAGCGAACGATGTTCCGACCGGAGTGCCGCCTCCGACGAGGCCTGTGTGTCCTCCCTGAGGCAAGATGGGAACGCCGGCGCGTACGCAAGCGCTGACCAGCGCGCTGGTCTGTTCGGTGTTGGCGGGAAAAGCGACACCATGGACCTGTCCACGATAACGCCCGCGCCAATCCTCGGTATAGGGGTGGATGTCGGCAGCGTCTGTGAGGACATGATCCGCACCGACGATTCCGCGCAGTTCATTGAGCAGCATGGCGGTGTCTGGCATCACTTCAGGATTTTCCGCAGATTCAGTTGTGCAATCACGTTGGTTTCGTTGCGATAGGAGTCTTCAATGTACGCACGGTATTCGGGCGCGTCTTGATACATGACCGTCATGTCATATTGATCCAGGGCTGCCTGAAACTGAGGGCTCAGTGTCGCGGTGCGGAACGCCGCGCGCAGGCGTTCCTGGATGACGGACGGCAGGCCTGCGGGTGCGCCGACACCGCCGGGCGCGCTCATGACGAGCTTGTATCCCAGTTCCTGTAGAGTGGGTGTATCGGGGAATCGCTTGAGCCGCGTTTCTCCCCAGGTGGACAGCAGCCGCAGACGGCCGTCGAGCACGAGAGGCGCCCAGGTGCTGGAGTCCGCCACCAGATCGACATGCCCGCCCATAAGCGCCTGTACGGCTTCGTTACCCCCTTTGTAGGGCACATGGACCATGTCGATTTTTTCGTCTTGCAGTAAGACTTCCATGCCGATGTGGGTCTGGTTGCCCACGCCCGGGGATCCATAGGTCAGTTTGCCGGGATTCGCCCGGGCATACTCCATGAGCGATTTCAAATCCCTATAAGGCGAATCGCTGCGCACGACGATGCCAAAGGCCAGCCCTGCAGCACGTGCGATGTAGTCGATGTCCTTTAAGGCGTCGATTTTGATGGTGCCCAATTGCGAAAAACGGGTGACTGAGAGCGGGACCTGTCCAATCGTGTAGCCATCGGGCGGCGCGGAGATCATTTGCTTCAGGCCCAGCATGCCCGACGCGCCGGGGCGGTTCTCCACGACGAGCGGCTGGCCCAGCGCATCGCCGGCGGCTTTGGCGAGGACCCGCATGGTGTTGTCAGAGACACTGCCTGCCGGCCACGGCACGATGAAAGTGATGGGGCGGACGGGATAGGCGTCGCTAGCGGTTTGTGCCAGCGCGGTTTTCCGGATGTCCAGCACAGAGGCCAGGGCGAGCGCGCCGGTGCCGAGCAATAGTCGTCGGCGAGTCGCCGATGGTGGGGTCGATGACGTCATGGTGTCTCCTCGTAAAGCCGGTGCATGCGCCTATGGATGGCGCTTTGAGCAGTGCAGGCCGGCGTTGTGATTAATAGGCTGCGGCAGGTGAGTGCTTGGCCCGGGCTTGGTCCAATTGGGCGAACAATTGTTGTTGCGCGATAGCGAGCAGGCGGCCGTCATTGGAGACGGTCAGCATCTCGAATTTTTTGTCCGCCATGTACACGGCGTATTCGATGGGCGAGCAATGCATGACAGCGAATTTGCCGGCCTGTTGTGCGCGCGTGCGGATATCCTCGATGACCGCTAATACCTCGGGCGTGCTTTGGTCATCGACGGGAT
>Ga0182743_1002987_pt1 | contig 14060 bp, 16 predicted proteins | sample eDN3rd30CKraftOP_FD_128522 | JGI IMG/M metagenome (GOLD analysis project Ga0182743, IMG submission 128522) | Enriched Organic Plus compost microbial communities from Emeryville, California, USA - eDNA 3rd pass 30_C Kraft OP (version 2) (version 2) ... | reverse complement strand
CGTCCGTTTCACGCTGCGCTGGCTCGTAGCGGCGATTCCAGTACACCGCCCCGGCCCGCAGGACCTCGGCCAGCCGCTCGATCGCGGCGGCTTGCGGCCCGTGCCATAGCACCAAGCGGCCGCCGCGGCGGGCCAGCGCGGCATCGAGCGCCTGCAACGCGTGGTGCAGCCACCAGCGTGCCGCGCTGCCCAGGGGGCGGCCGGGCGGATCGTCGTCATGCACATAGACGCAGACCAGCGCCCGGCCCGACCCGGCGGCGCGTGCCAGCGCGGGATTGTCGGCCAGCCGCAGGTCGTCGCGGAACCAGACGATGGCGGGGGCGGTGATGTCGGTATCGGGCATGGCGGCATTTCCGGGACGCCACCCTGGGCAGCCCCCCTCTCGGCCATGATAGCCGCCCGCTCCGTGCCTGGGGCGCAGTCCGGCCGCCGGCGCCCAGGATGGCGGCGTCCGCCTGGCCCGCAAAAACCGCCACCACCGCCTGGCGCGGCACAGCATGCCATCGCCCGGCCACTGGAGTAGCATCATGGACAGGATCCACGGCGGCCGTGCCACGCGGCCGCCGCCGGCCTGCGCCGCGCCAAACAGGAGGCCGCCATGTCCACCCCGATCTCCCAATCCGCCCGCCCCGTGAAGACACCGGGGCCGGACCACCCCATCACCATCGCGCCCCACCCGGGCCGCGTCGTCGTGTCCGTCGCCGGACGCATGGTCGCGGACACGCGACGGGCCCTGGCGCTGCGCGAGGCGGGCTATCCCGCCGTGCTCTACATCCCCCGGTCCGACGTGGACATGGCGTTGCTGCGCCGCTCCGACCACGCCACCTACTGCCCCTACAAGGGACACGCCGCCTACTACTCGATCCCCGCTGGCGGCGAACGCTCGGCCAACGCCGTCTGGACCTACGAACGCCCGCATCCCGCCGTGGCGGTCATCAAGGAACATCTGGCGTTCTACCCGGATCGCATCGACGCGATCGACACCACGCCGGACGCCGCCCAGGCGCCCTAGCGCCGTGCCGCAGCGCGCACCGGATGGGCACGGTGCGCGCGCACGGCATATAGAAGCGCGGGTCCATCGCCCTCGCGGCCCGCATCCGCATCCCGCCGCGATTGGTTCCTCGCGGGCAACACCGTGGTCCCCTACGCACGCCTACCGCGCCCTTTCCTCGACGCCTACGATCTAGCCGTTGTCCGAGCGCACGCAACCCGCCTGCCGGACCGCCCCAGCGGGCGGCCTTATGCCAATCATCGAGGGAACCATCATGACTCAACGCATCAACGCCTACGCGCAATCGCCTGAGCTGTTCAAGAAATTCATCGAGTTCAGCATGCTCCTGAAGTCCAGCGCGATCGAGGCGCCGATCATCGGCCTGGTCGAGATCCGCGCCTCGCAGATGAACGGCTGCGCCTTCTGCCTGGACATGCACGTGAAGGAGGCCAAGATCCGCGGCGAGCGCGAGCTGCGCCTGCACCACGTCGCCATCTGGCGCGAATCGACCCTGTTCTCGCCGCGCGAGCGCGCCGCGCTGGCCTGGACCGAGGCGCTGACCCGCCTGCCCGAGCACGGCGTCTCCGACGAGGTCTACGAAAGCGTGCGTGCGCAGTTCTCGGAAAAGGAACTGTCAGACCTAAGCTTCGCCGTCATGGCGATCAACGGCTGGAATCGGCTGAACGTCGGCTTCCAGACCGCGCCCGGCTCGGCCGACAAGGCCTACGGCCTGGACAAGGCCAACCTGAACTGAGGAGACCACCATGAAAATCCTGGTCATCGGCGGCACGGGCCTCATCGGCTCCAAACTCGTCAACATCCTGAAGCAGCGTGGCCATGAGGCCATTGCCGCCTCGCCCGCCACGGGCGTGGACACGATCACCGGCGCGGGCCTGGCCCAGGCGCTGCAAGGCGTCGAGGTCGTAGTGGACGTGGCCAATTCGCCCTCGTTCGAAGATCAGGCCGTGCTGGCGTTCTTCGAGACCTCGGGCCGCAACCTGCTGGCCGCCGAGGCCGAGGCGGGCGTGCGGCACCACGTGGCGCTGTCGGTGGTGGGCACCCACCTGCTGGCCGAAAGCGGCTATTTCCGCGGCAAGATCGCCCAGGAAAAGCTGATCAAGGCAGGCGGCATTCCCTACACCATCGTGCACAGCACCCAGTTCTTCGAGTTCCTGGGCGGCATCGTGCAGTCGGGCGCCGATGGCGACGTCGTGCGCTTGCCCGCGGCCTATGTGCAGCCCATCGCATCCGACGACGTCGCCCTGGCCATGGCCGACGCCGCGCTGGCCCCACCCGTGAACGGCACCATCGAGATCGCCGGCCCCGAACGGGTTCGCATGGGCACGCTGGTCGAACGCTACCTGCGGGCCACGGGAGACGCTCGCAAGGTCGCCGCCGACACGCAGACGCGGTACTTCGGCGCGTTGCTGCAGGACGACACGCTGGTGCCTGCCGGCGCCAACCCCTGGCTGGGCGAGACTGGCTTTGACGCCTGGTTCAGCCAGCGCACCCCGACGACGCCATGACGCAACTGCAAGCCCCCGCCCTGACCCTGCTGGACAAGTACCGGGGAGACGAATTCCAGACGCTCTACACCGCCAGCGTCACGGTACAGGGCGGCCAAGCCTCGCATGGCCGCGCTTCCGGCATCGCCCGCTCCGACGACGGGCAGCTCGACGTGGAACTGCGCCTTCCCCCCGAACTAGGCGGCCCAGGCGGAGGCACCAATCCGGAGCAACTGTTCGCGGCGGGTTTTGCCGCCTGCTTCCATGGCGCGCTCAACCTGCTGGCCACCAAGGCGCGGCTGACGCTTCCCGATACGCAGGTCACGGCGCGCGTCAGCTTCGGGCGCGATCCCGTCGACGGCCTGTACGCGCTGACGGCGCACGTCAACATCCACCTGCCCGGTCTGGACCGCGCCGTGGCCGAGGAACTGGTGCGCAACACCGAGCGCCTGTGCCCCTATGCCAAGCTGGCGCGGCAGGGCATGCACAGCGTGATTACGCTGACCCAGTAGCGGGCGGATGCGGCCTGGCCAGCAGGCTGTCCACGCTGTGCAGGTCCAGGGCGCGTATCTGCGCGGTCATGTGGTCGATGAACACGCGGATGCGTGCCGGCAGATGCTGCCGGTTCAGGTAGCAAAGATAGTGGCCGCGGTCGTCCGGCGCGTACTGCGGCAGGCAGGCCACCAGCGTGCCGGCCCGCAGATGGTCGGCGATCTGATAGCCCGCCATCTGGGCAAGACCCTGTCCATCCAGCACGGCCTGCAGCACCAGGTCGGCATCGTTGAACGCCAGCATGGCCTGCGGCGGCTGCGGCAGGAACTTGCGCAGCCGCCCGTCCACCTTGAATTCCCATTCGTAGACGCGCCCCGATGCCAGCCGGAAGTTGACGCAACGGTGGCCGGCCAGCTCGTCGATGTTGCGCGGCAGGCCGTGTGCCTGGGCGTAGGCTGGCGCGGCGCACAGCAGCATCTGCATGGGAATCAGCTGCTTGGCGATGATCTGGCTGTCTTCCATGCGGCCGTTGCGGAACGACACGTCGACCCGGTCCCGCGAGAAATCGGTAATGCCATCATCGAGCAGCAGGTCGACCGAGATGTCCGGATAGGCCTGCCGGAAGCCGTTCAGCAGCGGCGCCACGACCTTGCGGCCGAAGCCCACCGTGGCACACACGCGCAGCATGCCGGCGGGCGGCCCCTCGCGCAGTTCGCGCATCTCGTCCAGCGCCTGCACGATGCGCGCGACGCCGGCGTGGCAGTTCTCGTAGAACCGCTCGCCCTCGCGCGTCAGCGACGTGCTGCGGGTGGTGCGCAGGAACAGCCGGGTGCCCAGCTGGTCCTCCAGCTTCTGCACGCTGCGGCTGACGGCCGAACGGCCGATGCCCAGGCGGTCTCCCGCCCTGGCGAAGCTGCCTTCGGCCGCCACGGCGATGAACGCCACCACGCCGGCGTAGCTGGTGGCGAAGCTGGAAGCCAGCGTATCCGGGCCGATGCCCGGGGCGACCAGGGAGGATGGCGGCGCGCAGACCCGTGGCGTCGCCCCGGCAGGGGAAGCATTTCTCGTGTCCATGCTCCCTAGACGGACGAGCGGGCCGTCTTGTGACGTCGGACGCAAAAAAAGTGGCCCCGCGCCCTGCCCGCGTAGGGAGCGGCACGCGCCGGGCCCCGTCTTGTCCCCCTGCCCGTTTCGGAGCAGCCGGCCTATTTCACGGGGATGAAGAAGGGCACGCCCTTATCCTTGACCAGCACGACCAGGAATTTGGCCGGCCGCGTCTGGCTGGCGTTGCGGCCGACGGTGTGAAGGTCGTCCGGGCCTTCGTAGAACGTCTGGCCAGGGGTCAGCGTCACCTCCCGGCCTCCTTGCACCTGCATCACGATGCTGCCCTCCAGCACGTAGACGTAGCTGTGCGCGTCGTGCCGATGGACGGGATCGACCGCACCTGGTGGGTAGTCCACCGTGATCATCAGCACTTCCTTGCCGGGAATATCGGACAGTCCTTTGGTCATCAGCTCCTTCACAATGGCCTGGGGCGGCTGGGCGGCGGCATGGCCGGCCGGCTGCGCGGCCACCGCCGCGTGCCCGAACAGCGCGGCGGCGAAGAATGCAAATCCGGTTCGAACGAGGATGGACATGACCTGCTCCTTGGTGAATGGGACAGGCCTATCGTAGGAAGACCCGCGCGGCAGCGGTAGATCCGCCCCGGGGATCACCATGTTGCCCGCCGCGCACCAATGGTGGGACGGGCGCGGGATCAGCCTTGGGCTAGGGCGGCGGCCACGCGGGCCAGCTTGTCGGGATTGCGCTGCACCAGCACGCGTACGATGCGTTCGCCGTCGGTCTCGTACGACTGCACCGATTCCAGCTGACCATGAATGAAACGCAGCAGCGTCCATTCGCCGTTGACCAGCGCCAACTCCACGCGCATCTGGTCGCCGAAGCGGCGGCTGCCTGCGTAGAACAGCTGCGCCAGGCGCTTGCCGCCGACCAGGCTGGAGAACGCGGTGGCCTTGCCGCCGCCGTCGCCGATCAGCTCGGCGTCGTCGCGCAGCAAGGCATGCAGCGCATGGAAATCGCCACGCTGCATGGCCTCGGCAAAACCCTGCATCAGGCGACGGTGAGTCTCGCGCGGCACCGATTGGCGCGGAGCCTGCTGCAGCTGCTGTTTCGCCCGGCGCACCAGTTGGCGGCAGGCCGCCTCGGTCTTGCCCAGCGTCTGCGCCACGTCCTCGTAATCGGCATCGAAGACCTCGCGCATCAGGAAGGCGGCGCGCGCCTCGGGCGAAAGGCGCTCCAGCAGGAACAGGAAGGCCACCGACACGTCGTCGGCCAGCTCGTGCAGCTCCGCCGGCGTCGGCGGTGCATCCGTCAGCACGGGCTCGGGCAGCCACACGCCCACGTAGGATTCCCGTTGCGTCTTCAGGGCACGAAGGCGGTCGATGGACAGGCGCGTCGTCACCGTCACCAGCCAGGCCTCGGCATTGTCCACGGCCGCCTGGTCCGCCTCGTGCCAGCGCAGCCAGGCATCCTGCACCACGTCCTCGGCCTCCGCCACGGCGCCCAGCATGCGGTAGGCAATAGCATGGAGGCGGGGACGATGGCGGGCGAACAGGCCGGCGGGGTCGGTCATGGGCGGACGAGGAAGGCTTCCCGGGCGGGCGCCAGGCACGAAGGTACCTTATTGTGCGATGCCCTGCCCGAAACGGCAAACTACCGTAGTCGCCGATATGCGGCGGTTGCGGCAGGAATAGCATATCGACAGGGCCTACGCCTCAGCCGGCGTAGAGGTCCCAGACAGGATCGGAATTGTCGTCCATGGCTCTTTGAACCATGATGTCGCGGCACATGCGGCACCGATAGTACGCGCAAGATCCCTCCGCGGCACTGCCGGCAATGGATGCCGGACCGGAAGGACCGGCTAGCGGGACAAGCGCGGAATGCGCAGCGGCGGCAGACGGCTGGTGTCGCAGCTGGTCACAGGCAGCGCAAAGGGGCATGGTTTCTCGGGTCTAATTAACCGCTTCGTGAAGGGGCGAAATCGTCGCATACGGCAGCGGCGTGCTCCCGCAGCGGGTCGGCACGCATCAATCCCGTCTTGGCTGAATCCGCATCGACGCTACGACGTCGTGACGCCGGCTCGGCGTCTGAAACAGGCGCGAACTCATCAGCGTCCCCTGGAATGCCGCGAACAGATAGCGTCCGGCGGCCTCGGCATCCCCGCACCACTCCAGGCTTCCATCACGCTGGCCATCCGCCACGACGTTACCCAGCCAGCGTTCGTGCGTGCGGTAAAACGACTGCACGGCTTGGCGCGCGCGGTCGGACAGCGAAGCGAAATCGGCGGCGAGCATGCCGCACAGGCATATCTGGTCGGTCGGCGTTCCATAGAACAGCTCCGCATAGCGGCTCAGACGCTCGCCAGCCGGCAGTGCCGCGTCGATGCCTTGCATCAGGGCAGCTTCATCGGCAGCGTAGTCGTCGATCGCCTCGATCAGCAAATCGTCCTTGCACGGGAAGTGATAGTGGATGGTCGCCGTCTTGACGCCAACTCGCTCGGCCAGGTCACGGTAGCTGAAACCGTTATAGCCTCGTTGCCGGATAAGGACCTTGGCATGGCTCAGGAGTTGTCCGCGGGTAGTGGCGGTATTCATGTCGCGCTCTATTTCAACGAGTGGATCGATGGTCAGTCAGGATGATCGGGCTGCCGCGCTTCCTGCGGCCGCCCCGGTGAGGCCAATGTCACCCCCGCCGCTAAAGCGCCCCCGATCGATGCCGTAGCGGCCACGCAAAGCCCCACCTGATAGCCGCCGGCAAAGGGCGCCACACCGGCGGCGAGCGCCACGCCGGCAAGCTGCGCAATCCGGCTCGCCGCATTGTTGATGCCGGACGCTAACCCCTCGTCCGTCTCCTCAACACTGGACATCACGGATGCGGTCAACGGCGCCACAAGCACGGCGAAGGACAGGCCAAGCAGTGCCATGGGGCCGAGCACGCCGAGCGTAAAGGACGCCTCGTCGCCTAATGCCATCCAGACATACGCGAATGCCGCGCCCACCGGCCCTGCGACAAGCATGGCCCGCGTACCCACCTTGTCCGCCAGGCTGCCGAAAACCTTCGACAGCAGCCCGACGCCCAGCGAGAAGGGCAGGAATGCCAGCCCGGCATCGGTCGAAGGCAGGCCGCGTCGATCGACAAGCTCGAAGGGCATCAGGAAGAACATGATCGAAAGCGCGGCATAGACCAGCAGGGTTGCGACGTTCAGCCCAAGGAAGACCCGCTTTTCCATCAGGCGAGGCGGCGTCATCGGATGCGTGCTCCTGCGCTCCCATCCCGCATACGCGGCAAGCCCCGCCACCCCGATCCCGGCCCCGAGCACGACCATGAGGCTCGTGCCGCTCCCCGCCGCGGTGTCCGGACCGGCTTGGGGGCCACCGGCGCCGATCTGGCTGAGCGCCCAAGCCAGCATGCCGAGCGCCGCGGCGAGGATGATGGCGCCGATGATGTCGAACTGCCGTTGCTCACGGCGATCGCCGGGCGCGGAACGCACCAGGATGCCCACCGCAAGCAGGGCGATAGGCGGATTGATCCAGAACACGGATGACCAGCCGAAAGTCTCGGTCAACCACCCACCCAGGACCGGACCGCCGGCGGTGGTCAGGGCCGATGCCGCCGCCCATATCCCGATCGCCCGGCTACGCTCAGCGCGCGGATAGGTGGCGCCGATCAGGGCGAGGCTGGCAGGAGTGACGATCGCGGCGGCCGCGCCTTGCAGGACGCGCGCGGCTATCAGCCAGGTTGGCGAAGGCGCCAGGGCGCAGGCTGCCGACGCCAGGCCAAACATCATGCAGCCCAGGTCGAGCATGCGCGCCTTGCCGTAGACATCCGCGAGCGCGCCGCCGATCAGGGTCAGGGAGGCCAGCGCCAGGACATACCCGTTGAGCACCCACTGGACAGCGGCGAGGTCCGCCCCAAAGTCGGCGCGCAATCTCGGCAAGGCAACCGTCAGCGCCGACCCGTCGATGAACGCCATCGAAGACGCCAGAACGCAGGCTGCGAGCACCATGCGCCGGCGCCCCGGCGGCGTCTCCTGACCGAGTTCCTGCGGGGAGGGTTGCGTGTCGATGACGCCGCGACTGCAAGGCTCTACGATCAGTTGCGCCATGGTTGCTCCCAATAGCCGAAACGCCCGGCGATCGCGGCCGCATCGATGGGTGCGGAAGAGAACGGCCGCCCGCAGGCGGCCGTGTCATCGCGGCCGGACATCGCCTTCAAGAGCTTACCGGAATGATGGCGCGCATGGCCGCGCATGTTCGCTTCGAGAGCATCGCTCCCTCCCGCGTCATCACTTGTCCAGCAGCGGATAGAACTGTGTCCAGACGTCGTCCTTCTTCGCGCTCGCCATGTGGCAGAACGCGCATTCAGCCTTGGGCCTCGCCTGGGCCGTCGCGGCCTTCGGCTCGTGGTGGTTGAAGTTGAAGTAGCCCCAGCCGCCGGTATCGGCATAGCGCTTGGAATCCTTCACGGTCACGTCGGCGCCGTTCAGCTTGCCCGGGAAATAACCGCGTCCGGACGCCTCGGTGCGCGATCCATCCGGGTTCGTACCCGGGACGGTCAACTGCAGCTCCTTGAAGAAGATCGTTCCCTCGGGGAACTCGCCCGTCTTCTTGTAGATTTCGTACGAACCGGGCTCGATATAGACGTTGTGAAACTCGGGGAAATTGGCCTTGCCGCCGCTGAGGCCATTGGACGTCAGCGGCGAGCCGACAAAGACCCATTCATGGAAGTTCTTCGGCAGGATCAGATCGCCCGATTTTGTGTACTCGGGCAGATAGCGCTTTCTGGCCGGCAGGTTTCCCTTATCGGATTGAGCGAATGCAGCCGTCGCGACAAGCGCGCTGGAAACCGCGGTGGCAATCAACAAGGACACACGCATACGTCTCTCCTTCCCTCTACGAATAGTCGAGCGGCCATCGTAGCTTTGCCCTTGCGCCGTATGGTCTCGTTTTGGTTCTGATTCGTCCATATGTGCAAGGGCGCGCCGCCGCGCGTGTCCGCTGCCCTCGAGTTGCCCTCATAATCGCCCACGTGTCGGAATCATCCGTCCACGCCCGGTTGATCGGACCGCCCGGCGCGCTGGATGATTCCGCGAGACAGCGGATCACACCATTCGAAAGATGGGAGAGGGAAATGGAGAGCCAAGTTCCGGACATCGGCAGCTGGCCAGCCGCGGAGACGCAGCATGGATAGCGCGATTCTCAGCCTCCTGGGCGCGTTCCTGCTGTCGCTCATCGGCCTGTTTGCGTTCATCTGGTCGCTGCGCAAAGGGCTGTTGATAGAGAACCCCGCGGCAGCCTCGGTTATCTTCGCGCCTGGCGAGGCCGGCAAGATGGACGACCCTGCGCGCGATCGCAGCAAGCCTCGGCCCCATGAGGCCGCCACGGCCGACGACTCGACCGGCAGGGCGGCGCAGCGCGAGGTCAACGCGCATATCGAGGCGGATCGTTCGAGCGCGTTTCCGGTGTTCATGTTCATCGCCTTCGCGTGCCTGTGGCTCCTGGTCGGCTCGGCCGCCGGCCTGGTCTCGTCCATCAAGCTGCATGCGCCCGACTGGCTGGACCAGCAGGCGTGGCTCACGTTCGGGCGCATACGTACCGTGCACTTGAATGCCGTCATCTACGGCTGGACGTCCAATGCGGCCCTAGGCGTTATCGTGTGGGTGGTACCGCGGCTGCTGCGCACGCGCCTGCACGGTGCGGCCTGGGCCATGCTAGGCGGAACCTTCCTGAACGCAGGCATCGTGGCCGGCATAGGCGCGATCGCGGCCGGCTGGTCCGACGGCATGGAATTCCTGGAAATTCCATGGCAGATCGACATCTTCATCTTCGCGGGATTCGCGCTGGTGATCCTGCCGATCCTGTACACACTGGTCAACCGGCGCGTCGACCACCTGTACGTCAGCATCTGGTACATGGTTGCGGCGCTGTTGTGGATCGCGGTGCTGTTCGGGGTCGCCAACCTGCCCGGCGTGCATACGGGCGTGCAGCAAGCCACCACCAACTGGTGGTACGGCCATAACGCGCTAGGCCTGTGGTTCACGCCGGTCAGTGTGGGCGCCATCTATTACTTCCTACCGAAGGTCATCGGCCGGCCGGTGGTGTCGTACAACCTGTCGCTACTGGGCTTCTGGACGCTGGCGTTCTTCTATGGGCAGGTCGGCGGGCACCACCTGATCGGCGGGCCCGTGCCGGGCTGGCTGACCACGCTGTCCATCGTGCAGAGCATCATGATGATCATCCCGGTCATCGCGTTCGCCATCAACATGAAGCGCACGCTGAAGGGCCAGATGCACCTGGCCGCCTATTCGCCCACGCTCCGCTTCATGATGTTCGGTGGGCTGATGTACCTGGCTTCGTCCCTGGAGGGGTCGTTCGAGGCCTTGCGCGGCGTCAACGCGGTGACGCATTTCACGCACTTCACCGTGGCGCACGCACACCTCGGCATGTATGCCTTCGTGTCGATGGTCATGTTCGGCGCCGTCTACTTCATGATGCCGCGCGTCCTGGAATGGGAGTGGCCGTATCCGTGGCTGATCCAGCTGCATTTCTGGCTGGTGGGCCTGGGCATCCTGGTCTATGTGGTTGGCCTGTCGATCGGCGGGTGGCTGCAGGGCATGGCGATGCTCGACGCCTCGCGCACCTTCAACGACTCGATCCTGGTCACCCTCCCCTGGCTGAAGTCGCGCAGCCTCGGCGGCGCGCTGATGACCGCGGGCCATCTGCTGTTCGCAGGCCACTTCTTCGCCATGGCGCTGCGCTTCGGGCCGCATCGCACGGGTGCGGCCTTGTTCTGGCAGCCACGGGAGGCCGCTCATGGAAAATGAACTGAAGCTCGCCGCGGGCGCCATGGTGGCGCTGGCCGTCGCCACCGCGGCGCTAGTCGTGCTGCCGTACGTGCAGGTGCGCGATATCCAGCCGCCGGCGGCGCTCAAACCCTACACCGACCAGCAACTGCGAGGCCGCGACATCTACATCGCCAACGGCTGCGTCTATTGCCACAGCCAGCAGCCGCGCGACCGCACGCTGGGGCCCGATGCCGCGCGCGGCTGGGGCCGCCCCTCGGTGCCCGGCGACTACGTGTACGACAAGCCGCATCTGCTGGGCACCATGCGCACGGGTCCGGACCTGTTCAACATCGGCGCGCGCCAGCCCAGCAAAGACTGGCACCTCGGCCACCTTTACCAGCCGCGCGCGTATGCACATGAATCCATCATGCCCGCCTACCCCTTTCTGTTCCGCATCAAGGAAACGGCGGACAGAACGGAAGTGGTGGTCAACCTGCCACCGGCCTACGCACCGTCCGGCAGGGTCGTCGTGGCGACGCAGGACGCGCTCGACCTGGTCGCCTACCTGATGGGCCTCGACCACACGTATCCCGTCCTGCCTGCGCCCGAGGCACCCGCAATGCGCTGACACCTACAAGGAACGAACGATGAATTCCGCATCCTGGCCTCCTTCCGGATCGCAAGCACGCGAGCATGCCGACCCCGCCGAACGCGTGCAGCCCATACCGCTGCTGGCGGCGCTGGTGACGCTGGCGGTCATCGCCGCCGCGGTGACGTATGTTTTCTGGTCGGATCCGTTCGGCAATCCGGCGCTCGGCGATCGCCGCACAGTGGCCGACCTCATGCCCCGGCCCAAGCCGACAGGCCCGGCCAATGCGGCCGGCGCATCGGGCGCGCCCGACGGCAAGGCGCTGTTCACCGCCAACTGCGCGGTCTGCCACCAGGCAACGGGAGCCGGCGTCCCGGGGGTCTTTCCGCCGCTGGACGGTTCCGAATGGGTGACGACGGACAGCCGCGTCGTCGTCAATATCCTGTTGCATGGCGTCGAAGGCGAGATCAAGGTCAAGGACACGGTGTACAGGGGCAGCATGCCGCCGTTCGGCGAACAACTCTCCGACGACGAGCTGGCTGCCGTCGCAACCTACATCCGCTCGCAATGGTCCAATTCGGCCGATGCCGTCAACGCCGGGCAGGTCGCCGCAGAGCGCACGGCCGTTGCGCGCACCACACCGTTCGCGGGGGGTGCCGAGCTGCAGGCGTTAACGGGCAAGCCCTAATGTGGCGCTCGGCAGCCGCCACGCTGGCACTGGCTGTATTGGCCTATGCGGGCGGCGCGTGGCTGACGATGGACTTCCGGGTGTGGACGGCCGAAGGCGCGCGCCGGTTGGCCGTGCTGCGCTCGCCCGTGGCGGCACCGGCCGTGGCAATGCGCGGGCCCGACGCCCTGGCGCAGCCATTGCCGGCGATGTTGCGCGCCCCCGGCGCGGCCACCATCGTCGACTTCGTCTATACCCGATGCATGACCGTGTGTTCGGCGCTGGGCGGAACCTTCCTGCAGTTGCAGGATGCGCTGCGTGCCGACCACGCTGCCGGCCGGCCCGCGGTGCGGCTGCTGTCCATCAGCTTCGATCCGGCCAACGACGCGCCTGACGTGCTCGCGGCCTACAGCCGGCGCCTGCGAGCCGACCCCACGCTCTGGCGCTTCGCCACCCCGGCGCGAGAGCAGGATCTTCAAGCCTTGCTGCGGCACTACGGCGTGACAGTCATTGCGGACGGCCTGGGAGGTTACGAACACAATGCCGCGCTGTTGGTGCTCGACGGCGACGGACGCCTGGTGCACATCTACGACTACGACCAGGCCGGCGACGCGCTGGCGCTGGCGCGCTACGTGGCGGGCAAGCCGTGACCTCCTGCGCCTGCGCACGCCACTGGCAGGGCTGGACGGCAGCGGCAATCGCCCTGGCCGTGCTGATGCCCCCCACGCGTCGCCTGGTGGAGCAGAGCATGGCATTGCACATGCTGCTGCAGTTCCCGGCCCTGGTGCTGGCGGGCATACTGCTGGCGGGGCAGGCAACGCCGGCGTGGCGGGCGCGCGCAGCCAGATGGAATGCGCTCGGCATCACGGGCCTGGCCTTTGTCGCCCTCGCCGCCGCACTTGGCATGGTCCCGCGCCTGCTGGACCTGGCACTGGCCGACACGCGCGTCGAAACCGTCAAGTGCGTGGTACTCGTCCTGTGCGGCGTGGCCCTGCGCCTGTCCTGGTCCCAGGCGGGTATCGTGGTGCAGTTCTTCTTCCTGGGCAACATGTTGCCAATGATGGCGACCGCCGGCTCCCTATACATCGATACCCCGTTGCGGCTGTGCAATGCTTATCGCCTGGACGAACAGTTATGGGTAGGCCAGGCCCTTATCTGGATGTCGATTGGACTGGGCGTACTATGGCTGGCCGGAGCGGGGTGGCGGTACGCCCAAGAAGAGTTTGCGGGGCGGCATGCCTGAGGCGCCCCGCGCTGCTCGCTACGGCGCCGTGGCGCAAGCCCTCCACTGGCTGACCGCCCTGCTGGTTCTCGCGTCCTATGCGCTGAGTAAGCGTGACGGCAACTCGCTCTATTCAGCCGAAGCGGACGGGCTTCGCCGGATCCACGAGACGCTTGGAATACTCGTCTTCATTGTCGTTGTGTTGCAGCTGCTATGGCGGCTGGCCGACGGCTGCCCGGCAAGGCGACCGCTTGCGCGATGGATGGCGGCGGCCTCAGCGGCCGTACACCTGGTGCTCTACGCCCTGCTCATCGCCATCCCGGCAACTGCACTGCTGGGCACCTGGCTCGAGGGCATCCCCATTACGCTTATTGGATTCGACATCGCCCCCCGTCTTGCACAGATGCAGCAACTGGGGCAGGCGGTCATGCAGATACACAAAATCCTGGGTGAGGCCATCCTTTGGGTTGCCGGCGCGCATGCCGCCGCCGCGCTGCTTCACCACTTTCATCTACGCGACGACGTCTTGCGGTCGATGCTTCCGGGCGAATGAATCATTCGGCCGGACCGCGTTGGCCTGGGAATGTGCTGTTCCGGCCCGGGCGCCCTGCGCGCGGCATTGCCTTCCCTTTCGACCCGACGTAAGGTATGGAGCCAGGCCTTGGTTTTCCCGGCACGTCGGCCTGTGCCGCCAGTTGGAGCCGCAATACGATGAAGATCCTACGCTTGGCGCTGCGGCCAGCCCTGTTCG
>Ga0182743_1002985_pt1 | contig 14071 bp, 10 predicted proteins | sample eDN3rd30CKraftOP_FD_128522 | JGI IMG/M metagenome (GOLD analysis project Ga0182743, IMG submission 128522) | Enriched Organic Plus compost microbial communities from Emeryville, California, USA - eDNA 3rd pass 30_C Kraft OP (version 2) (version 2) ... | reverse complement strand
TGCGTACGGCGGCGCAGGCCGTCGCGCACGCACGCGCCATTGCAAAGCGTTACACGCAGGATCGGAACGACGAGGCCTCCGTCGCGGCCTTCATCGCGCATCGCAAGACGGAAAGCGGTGAATGAGCGAGATCATTCTCGATGCGTCTGCCCTGATCGCGATGCTCAACGAGGAGCCAGGCGGTACGAAGGTCGCACAAAACATCGCTTCGGCCCGGATGAATACGGTCAACTACGCCGAAGTCGTCAGCCACTATATCCGGCTCGGCATGCCCGAACGCGAGGTCGATGCCATGCTCGATCCTCTGCCGATGACGGTCGTGCCCGCCGACAAAGCCCTGGCGCAGCTGGCGGGCCGGCTTCGGGCAACGACGGCCGACGCCGGCTTGTCGCTGGGAGATCGCTTTTGTCTGGCGCTTGCCGTTCATGACGGTTTGCCCGCCTGGACTGCCGACAGGGCCTGGCGGACAGTCGCCGAGGCCGCCAAAGCCGAGGTCGTCGTCATCCGCTAAGGGAGACATGCGCGCAGCGTCAGCCGCTGCGCTTGCGGAAATCCCAGATACGGATGCCCATTTTGCGGGCCTTGTCGGCCAGATTGTCCTGGATACCGGTTCCGGGGAACACCACGACCCCTTTGGGACAGGCTTCCAGCATCGCGTCATTGCGCTTGAACGGGGCTGCCTTCTTGTGGTGGTTCCAGTCCGGCCGATACGGATCCTGCGGCACCTTGCGATCACGGGCCCAGCAGGCGGCAATGCGCTCGGCCCCCGTGGGCGTGCCCCCGTGCATGAGGATCATGTTCGGCAAATGGGCATGGACCTTGTCCAGCACCGCATAGATGCGCTGGTGATCGTTATAGTCGGCTCCGCCGGTGAAGGCGACGCGCACGCCATCGGGATCGAGCAGCCGCTGCTTCTGATATTCGCGCCTGTTGATCTGCTTGCGGCTGTCGAGCACCGTCGCGGTCAGCGTCTTGTGATTGACCATTGCTCCGGCACGGGGAAGCCAGGGCTTGCGGATATGAATGCGGAACTGGTCGGCGGCGGCATCGCGGAAGAACTCCATGGTGTCGCGGCGTTCGAGCATCGTGATCCCCTCGGCGATCATGCGCTCGAGCTCGACCGACTTCACCTCGCTGCCATCCTGTTCGCGCTGCATCCGCTTCTGCGCCTGTTCATTGTCGTCAAGTTCGCGTTCGATCCGCTCGCCGGCGCGGTGGAAGACATTGACGATGCCCCAGGCGAGATCTTCGAGATCGGGTTCGATCCGCGTGTCGATCAGGCAGGAGACCAGTGCGTCGAACATATCGGCGACAGCTCCGCCGGCGACGCGGTCGTCGGGCAAGGGGCGATGATCGGGCTCGTCTTCGAAGGGCCGGTGCCCGTAAAGCTGCATTTCCTGAAGCAGGTAGGCGGTGGAGCCGGGTTGAGGCTCGTGACCGTCGGGTTCGTCGTGGATCGCCATGGAAAGTCTCCGTCGCGTGGCAGCCGCGCCTCTCGCGGCCTTCGTGGCGACACCCGGCGGCAGGCGCAGCGGGGCAGAACCGTGCCATGCAAGGGCACGGCCGGAGCGAAGCGGAGGGTGGCGGACCGCGGCTATTTTGCTTCGCGATGCAAAGGGGCGTCCGCCCCGGCGGAAAATAGCCGCAAGGGCCGCCATTGCCGCCCCGTGGCGTTTGCCGCAGTCGCCCTCTGACGAAGGCACAAGAGCGCGGCCTCTCGCGTCAGGTGAGCCCCATGCGGGCCGGAAGCCGATGGTGCGTCCCGCCCGCTTTCGCGCATGCCGGTATCAGCAGATGCGTGACGTCCGACCGATGGAGCTGCCCCTTGAGGCACTGGCCCAACCGTTCCCGGCCAAACGCGGTGAGGTCGCTGTTGAAATCGTCGAGCCGGGGTTCGAGCGGGAGCACCTCAACGCCCGCTGGAAGCCCCCGCCGCGTCAATGTCGTCAGCGCTCCCGCGCCAGCAGGATCGTCGTCGCGCGCGACATAGAGGCGCTTCAGCCCGGCCGGGAACAGGATGGCAGCGAGATGGGCCGCGGAGAGACCGGCGATCATCGGCACAGCCGGCATCACCTGCCGCAGCGACAACAGGGTTTCGATGCCTTCGCCCGCGACCATAACCGGTCCGGCCCGCCCGAATCGCACACCATGCCCAAGGAGGCGACCCATCGCTCGGCGGGGATAGGCAACCGGCGCCTTGCCGGAACCGTCAGGCGCCAGCCAGGTGCGATGCACGCCGGTGATCGTGCCATCGAGATCGGTGACCGCCGCGATGATCGCCGGCCACGCGGGGCGGACATTGGCGACATCCTCGTTCGAGGCACGATAATAGCATCGTTCGTGGCAGCGCAGGGAATCGATGCCCGACATGTCGGTAATGGACCGCGTTGACAGGTAGCGCCGCGCGACCGTTCCGCCGATCGGCTTCGCCGCCGCCCATAATCGCCGCGCCGCCTCCGGCGTTCCTGTCGCCGCCCTGGCCTTGCGGGCTGGCGGATCTTTGCCCGCCGGCGCCATTGGCAGGCTGAGAAACCGCCGTGCCTCGTCGAGCGTTTCGCGCAGCGTGGCATGTCCGCAGCAGATCGCGATCACATCGAGCAGATCGCCATGATCGCCGCTCTGGGCATCGGTCCATTTGCCAGCCTGGCCGCGCCCATCGGGGGACGCGACCAGACGAACATAGAGGCTGCGGCCCGGCGTGTTGCGGACGTCGCCGACCAGCCAGTATCGGCCTTCCTTACGGCCATTGGAGAGATAATGACGACATACGCCTTCGCTATTCTCGGCGAGGCGCGCGGCGATCTGACTGGCAGGGCTTTGCATGACAGGGCCCCTCAGGCAGCCTTGCGCATGGACAGCCGTTCGATCGGAAAACGCTCGAACAACCGCTCCAGCACATCGGCGCCGACAGCCCCGGTCGGCACATAGAGCCTGAGCTTCCACGAGACGATCTCCGAGATCAAGCCCATCGCCTTCAGGCGCTCGACGCCAAGATCGTTGAAGCCGGTGAGTTCGATCCGCCAGTCGTTCATGGCGCGAACCCGCCGGAGTTTCTGGTCCTGCGCCAGATCGAGCGCAACGTCGCCCGCCATCAGCATGGTGAGCGCCTCCGGGCCGGTCAGCTTTGCTGGCGCATCGCCATCATTGGCAACGCTCGCCGCCCAGGCCGGTGAGACGCGGCGGCCGATCACACGCTCGCCCTCGTCGGTCTGGAGCCGATAGACACGGGTCGACTCGTCAGGGAGTTGCTTCCAGATCGGCAGCAACAGCCCCGACACCATGTGCAGGTTCGAGGTCTCGTGCTCCGGCAAGTCGGCCAGTTCGCGCTGCCATGCCGCGGTGAACGTCGCACGGTCCGTTTCCGCCCACCGGCTCTCCGCCAGGGCCTCCGACGATATCACGCTGTCGCTGAGCGGCCAGATCAGCCGCACACGCGGGTGGATCGCACCGTCATCATCGATGATACTGCGCGCCCGGCGCTGGACCGCACCGCGCCCGGTCTTCTCGTTGATCAGAAGCTTTGCGCCGCGCAATTCCGTCATGGCCAGCGCGTCGTCGAGTGAAAGCGGCCGCAGCCGGTCCTTGCGCTCGATCGTCAGCAGCGATGTCTGCGCGCCGGTGCCGGGATGCGCGTAGATGGGCGTGCGGGCAATGACGCGGAAGCTTTCGGCCTGGAGCGTCTCGAGCCCCACCTCGTAACTGCCGGACGCCTGCGCCTGTTCGATCCGGGCGATGAGCAAGCCCTCGAACGCTTCGAACAGCAGGTTCTGCATCGCCACGGTCAGCGCCAGCATGCGGTTGAGGAAGGTGTTGATCGGCGGCAGGTCATCCCGGAGCCCGCCATCGCTGTCGAGAAGGGACAGGCCGGTCGCGGCCTCGAAGCGGGCGAGCGAACAGCCCTCGACCTTGCCGCGCGCCAGCAGCACATAGAGCTGGCGCAACGCATCGCGGGCATACCAGCTCTCCAGATTGTCCGACGCGCGGAACATATTCTGCCCGCCGGTCTGACGTTGCCCGCGGGTGATGGCGCCCAGCGAATCTAGACGCCGGGCGATGGTCGAGATGAAGCGTTTCTGCGCCTTCACATCGGTCGAGACCGGCCGGAACAGCGGCGGCTGCTTCTGGTTCGTGCGGTTGGTCCTGCCGAACCCCTGGATCGCGGCATCTGCCTTCCAGCCCGCTTCGAGCAGATAATGGATGCGGCGACGCTGGTTCATCGCTCCCAGATCGGCATGATAGCTGCGACCGGTGCCGCCAGCCTCGGAGAAGACGAGGATGCGCTTCTTGTCTGCCATGAAGGCGTCGGTCTCGTGCAATGCAGCGGACGCCGGACGATTCTCGACCGCGAAGCGCACAGAGCCATCGTCATGCGTCTTCGGCACGACGCGGCGCGACCGGCCCGTCACCTCGGCCACCTTGTCGGCGCCGAAATGCTGGACGATCTGATCGAGGGCTCCGGGAACGGGCGGCAGTGCGGCGAGCCGCTCGATCAGCGCGTCGCGGCGGCGCACTGCCTCGCGATTGACGACGGGATTGCCTTCATCGTCATGGACCGGCCGGGAGGAGAGATTGCCGTTGCTATCCGTGTACGGCTCGTGGAGCTGCACCGGGAAGCTGTGCTGAAGATAGGAGAGAACGCCGTCACGCGGAGTGATGTCGACCGAGACGTCACCCCATTCGTCGGCCGGGATCTCGGCGAGGCGGCGTTCCTGCATCGCTTCGCCGGTCGAGACGATCTGGACTACGGCGGCGTGGCCCGCATCCAGATCGCGCTCGATGCTGGCGACAACGCTGGGCGTCTGCATGCTGATGATAAGGTGATTGAAAAAGCGCTGAAGCATGCCCTGATAGGCGGATTTGGCCGCTGCCTTGGCCTGGCGGTTCAAGGTGCCATGTGCCGCGCTGGTGACACCGGCCGCTTCGAGCGCGGCGTCGAGATTGTTGTGGATCACCTCGAAGGCGGAGGCATAGCTGTCATAGATGCGGGTCTGTTCCGGTGTCAGCTTATGCTCCAGCATCGCATATTCGACGCCATCGAAGGATAGCGAACGCGCGGTATAGAGGCCGAGCGCCTTGAGATCGCGGGCAAGCACCTCCATCGCCGCAACCCCGCCATTTTCGATCGCGGTGACGAACTCGCCGCGCGTCGCGAACGGGAAATCGTCGCCACCCCACAGACCAAGGCGCTGGGCATAGGCGAGGTTCTGGACTGTCGTGGCGCCAGTCGCCGAGACGTAGACAATGCGCGCATCGGGCAGCGCATGTTGCAATCGCAGACCCGCGCGCCCCTGCTGCGACGCCGCGATATCGCCGCGCTCGCCCTTTCCGCCCGCGGCATTGGCCATGGCGTGCGCCTCGTCGAACACGATCACGCCATCAAAATCCGCACCCAGCCAGTCGACTATCTGGTCGACACGCGACTTCTTGCCGCCGCGCTCCTGCGAGCGCAGCGTCGCATAGGTGGTGAAGAGCACGCCTTCATCGAGCCGGATATCGGCTCCCTGCCGATAGCGCGAGAGCGGGGTCACCAGCAGCCGTTCCTGACCGAGTGCCGTCCAGTCGCGCTGGGCGTCTTCGAGCAGCCGGTCCGACACGGAAATCCACAGCGCGCGGCGGCGCCCCTTGAGCCAGTTGTCGAGGATGATGCCTGCGACCTGGCGGCCCTTGCCGGTGCCGGTGCCGTCGCCGAGAAACCAGCCTCTGCGGAACCTGACGGCGCCCTCGGCATCCTCCGGCACGGCGGTCACGACATCACCGGTTTCGTCGACCTTCCAGCTTCCTGAAAGATGGCCGGAATGAGCTTCACCGGCATAGATGACGGCTTCAAGCTGTGCGTCCGACAGGACGCCGTCCGGTACCAATGTCGCGGGCAAATGCGGCCTATATGTCGGCTTTGGGGGCGCGACCGACGCCATCGCCGCTGACTGGACCAGAGGGGTGGGATGCGGCTTCGCGCCTGCAATCCTGAGCGTCTGGAGCGCATAGGGTTCATAGATGCTCTCGCCCATACGATCGGCGGGCGGTATCCAGTCGATCGTCTCATAGGTCAGTTCGGCCGCCGGTATTTCCGAGGCAGCGGGGGTAACAGAGCGACAGGGTGCGGCGGGCGTCTTCGTGCGGATCGGCGAGGCGGAAACAGTGATCGGCAAGGCGGCCATGGGAGACGGCGTGATCGGCGCACGCGGCGGTACGGCATCAAGCACCCAGCGGAGGAGCGTGCCGGTATCGGGTGCTTTGCCCGCGCTTTTGACGAACACGCTTGGGTCGTCCGCGGGCAGCTTGTCGATGACGGTCAGGCGCGTCTCGATGGTCGTGCCATGCTTCGCATAGACCTTGCCGTCGATAGCGGCGGTGAAGACGATGCGCGCCTGTTCCTGAAGCCGAGCGAACGGCCCACGCCATGTCGATGAAGACGGTGCGCAGCTTGCACCCGTGATGGCAACGAGACGGCCACCGGACTCGAGACGCGCCAGCGCGGACTGGATATGTCGCATCGCCGCGTCGCGCATCGTGCGGTCGACATGCGCCACCGCAGAGAAGGGCGGGTTCATCAGAACGACGGTTGGCCGAATCCTGGCGGACAGATAATCGTCGATCGACGCCGCATCATGGCGGGATACGGCCGCTTCAGGGAAAAGCAGCGCCAGCAGTTCGGCGCGGCTCTCGCCCAGTTCGTTAAGGGCGATGCGTGACTGAGGCAGTTTGGCGTGGATGGCGAGCATGCCGGTGCCGGCGGAGGGTTCGAGCAGGCGATCCTCGCGGTGGACACAAGCCGCCGTCGCAGCCACGAACGCGAGACCCGCCGGGGTCGAGAATTGCTGAAGCGCCTGGCTCGTCTCCGAGCGGCGGGTATGCGTCGGTAGCAGCGATGCGACCCGTTCGATCAGCGCGAGTTCACTCTGAGGCGACCGACCCGACAGGGCGACACCATATTTTTGGAGGAACAGGATCTGTGCGGCCTCGCAGGCGTCATAGGCGCCTTTCCAATCCCAGACGCCTTGCGCCTCGGTGCCGCCAAAAGCATCGGTCATGGCGTCGCGAAGCTGCGCGGTTTCGATCCGGCGGCCGGCCTCAAGCGCCGGCAGAAGCGTGCGTGCCGCGGCAAGGAGTGCCGCACCGCGCGCGGTGAAGCCGAGCGCAGGGGTAAGGGACGCGGCGCTAAGCGCCGCGTCATGCAAAGCCTGGGTCATGGGATGGGTCTCCGGGAGAGCACGAGGGTTGGCGGCCCGCCGGATGCTCTCTCTCAAACCCGGCCGGGCCACCCTCCTTCCGGCCTGCTCTTCCTCTTCACGCTGCCAGCTCCGATCGGGGTACTATCCGTCCCACTAGCGGGGCACCGCAGACATCGACGACAGCAAATGCGGCTTGGTCATCGTCAAGCGGCGTCGCGCCGCGCAGGCGGACCAACCCCAGAGGTCGGTATGTGGGGACTTAGCCGCCGTTGCTCGCCGCGCCCGGGAACGTCCGGTTAGTCGGACAATCTGGAACGGCGGCTTATGGGATTGAAGGCGCGGATAGCCGACACTCGTCTGCGCTCGTCCATGACACGCAGTTGGGACGACATGGAGAAGATACTGCCCCAGTTCCAATGGCAGCAACCCAGGATTGAGCAGCGTGCATGAAGGCTGGCGTGTCGTGATCAGGACTTCGATGATGCCAATGCCAGAACATGCTGGACCATGCGCCAACTATAGTTCTTCGCCGCAATGACGCAGAACACATAGATCAGAAACAACACCACGCCATAGACTAGGGCGCGTTCGCCTTTGCCCGAGGCCCACCAAGCGAGCCATGGCAAGGGTATCATCACTAAGGCCGTAATCGTCCCGATGTCACGTGCAGCAAGATAGCGGCCATGGGCGTCCAGCACACCCACATCCTCTCTGAACTCGCGATAGATCCGATAGAAAAGCTGGTTCTGCTCTCTGCCGGCCACAGGCAGCGGTCCGTATTGCGCTTCTAGCACTGCCATATTGACGTGACTGCTGAGCGGCCCGACGCGGGTAAAGGCGCGGCAGCCGGGAAGAGTATCGTGCAAGCGCCAATGCATGATCCGGTCGCGCCAGCCTGGATTGATCAAGCCGAGCAGCAAGAGTGACGCGACAACGATGAGCCCGAATGCCGCAGTACCCGGTGCCGCTGCCGCCTCGAGACGCCCCGCGAGCGTGCGGCCGTTCATCGAAAGAAGGCGCAGCGGTTCGGCCGCGATCCAGGCGAAGGCCACGATATGTCCGATCATCGCGGCGCGGATCAGCCCGACATTCTGTTCCTTGAGCGATTTGCCGTCAGCCATCGCCGTCCTTTCGCGGTGAAACCAGCGCATGAAATCGAGCAGGCGTCGCTATCAGCAAAATCGATGGCGGCGTGCGTTCGGCGGCAAGGTCGGCCGCAGTCTTCCAGTCGGTCGAAGACGGACCCTCATCCCGAAGGTGGCTGTGCCAGGTTCCCACGTCGAACAGGGTTCGCCCGCTTTGCTCATGCCGATTGCGGATGGCCGATTGCAGACCGTCGGTCCCGAGCACGAACAATGCTGGTGTTCGACGGCTGTCGGCAGGCGCTTCGAGCAGATCGACGACGGTCACGGTCTTCAGCCGGGCGCTGGTCAAACCGATCATCACCCCGCCGGTTTCAACCGATGGACAGGCTTTGGCTTCGGCCCTGATCCTGTCCGCCACTCGCCGGGACAGTCGCAATTGCCACCCGTCGCTGCCGGCGATGCTGACCGTCTCGAACGCGGGAACGATATATCGAGTCCAACATGTCGAGGGACTGTTATCATCTGCTGTGCCGACGACGATCAGCCCCTGCTGGACCGGCGTATCGAGCGCTCTGGAAATCTCCTGCGAGAGCGACGCCGTCATGGCCGACAGGCGCGCATCGTCCATCGTCATCGTCAACGAACCGCAACCCTGTCCGATCTGGATCCCGGTCAGGCCGCCCGCAGGGTCGAAAAGCAGCTCGGCGGTGCGACCACCGTCGATGGTTGCGTAGAGTTCGGCGATCAGGTCGCAATGGCTCGGATTATGGCCCTTGCCATCGGCGAGCAGAAACGCGCCGCGACCGCGGCCGAAGAGTGCTGCCTCGAATAACTGCGCACGGAGGCGAGGCGTTGCAGCAGACACCAATGCCTCGCGAACCGACAGCGAAGCTGTCGAATTGATCGCTGCGCCTGCGGTTTTGGGTATGATCTGCTTGACGTGCTCGGGGTCGCGGAGATCGTGGCTGAGATCGCCTTTGTGTACTGTCGGCGCCTTGCCGAAGCCGACGAGTTCCTTTGCGAGCGCTTCCGCCTTGTTGTTGGAGACGTGCTCCGCGCCAAGAGCATGTCGCGCCAAATTGTGCGGCCTCAGCGACGACTCGTCGCTCACCGTCACGATGTCTTGGCCCCCGCGCACCGCGTGCATGGCCAGCTTCGATCCGACGCTGCCGCAGCCTAGCATGGCAAGTCCGGTGCGTGCCGGAGCGCCGGACAGCCTCTGCAGCAGTGCGGCGGTAAGCGACTGGTAGTGCATCGCGGGCGCGACCGGCTCGTCGTCACCCAGCGCGAACAGCGAGGTGCGGTTCTGGTTGGCGCGTATCTCGACGATATAGGGTAGCAACTCGATGTCGGAAGTGCTGTCGATCAGATGGATCGGGCGCCGTACGCACAGAACGATGCCGATCGGGATCGGCGCGAGCAGTGACATACCCGTAAAGCTGCGTTCGATATTGGCGAAGAAAGCTTGCAGGCCGCGCCCGCATCCGAGTTCGGCGGCCCGTGCACGCAAGTCGCGCAATGTTGCGACGCTCTCCGGCAAATAGGTCGCGCTGATACGCGGTGTGCCGTCGGGATTTTTGTCGGGCCAGACCACGCCGACCACCGTATTGCCCAGGCTCGCGGCGAGATCCGCCCGGCGCGAGGTGAATGTCTTGTCGTCCGCTTTCTGCGTAAGCGGCGTCCGCACGCCCTTGCTCGAGATCCACGTATCGGTGGCGTCGTTGAGGCAAGCCTCGGGCGTGCCGCGACGGAAGAACCTGCCCTGCCATACGACCCACCCGCCGTTCTTGGTGACGGCATTACGCGCGGCATCGGCGTCGATTTCGAGAATATCGCGAAAATCGCGGCGGAGCATGGGCTCCCAACCCTGTTCGGAGTTGATCAGGTCGCTGATTGCAGCCTTGCGAAGCCAGATCGCGAGCTGCTCGACCAGATGGAAGATTCCATATTCGACCAGACCAAACTGTAGGAAATATTCGTCCTGATTCCCCTCGACCAGGCACGGCCGGGGCGTCACGGCGAAGGGCATGAGATGGGGAAAGTTGCGCGGAAAATCGTCGCGCAGGTAGAAGCGCGGGGACTGCCAAGGATAGGCTGCCGGAAGCTTGAGCACGACTGGCTCGCAGGTTCTGACGCCGCTCGAACTGATGCCGTCCGCCTTCATGTCGAGCGGCATCTCGACATTCATGTCGATCCGGATGCGCGGCCTGCCGCCTTCCGGGTCAAGCACCGCGCCGCCGACACATTCGGGATGGGTAAGCGCGACGCGCAGAAGATGTTCTGCAGGATTGGCTCCCGCCTCAGTTGCCACTGGTCAGCCGTGCGGACGCGCCTGGGTGGCCGTGGCACCGATCCCCAGAGCGGCAACCGCTGCCTTGGCGGCACTCTTCACAACCTTCGAGATGCCGCTGGAAGTGATCTCATATTGCAGCGCGCACTCCTCGTCCTCCCAGACGTCGGCGACGCAGATGAACCGATCGCTCTTGCCGTCGACGATCGAGACATATTCGCGCTTGGCGCGATCGCTGGGCGGGTCCGCCTCTTCGGGGTCAATCGCCTTCGAGCTGGCGACAACGATCGCGCCTGTCCGGATTTGCGCCAGCGCGCTGCGCGCATCGTCGCAGACCTCCGCATCCTCGCCATAGGTCGAATAACTGTCGTAGCTGAGACTGTGCCACGAGCAGTGATGCGGCGCCTGGAGAATGTCGTAGCTGAGCCAGTCAGCCTGATAGGTCCCGTGCCTGCCCCACAGGCGCTCCCAGATGGTGACCTCGGCATCACCGCCCGTTAGGAACCGACATTTGTCGAGGATACCGCCGCCGCGGATCGAGAAGCGCAAGACAACCGAGGAGTGATTTTTGCCGAGAAGCTCGTCCAGCTCTTCATCGTCGCTATGCGGGATCGGCGCGAGCAACCGTCCCTCGAAAGTGCCGGACACGACCCGGTTGAGCTTGGTGACGACGCCGTCGGCCTTGACGACGATCGCGAGGATATCGTCGGTCTTGCCGTCCTCGTCCTCGCCCATGATCTGGATGCGATCTCCCTCGACCGTGGCGGTGCCCTTCTCGCGGTAGAGAGCGACGCGCCGACGTGCCTCCTTCGCCCATGCCTTGGCATCGTCGCACAGCACGTGATCCTTGGAGGCGCGGCGGAAGACTACAGGCGACGACCACATTTCCCGGATCAGGATCTTGTCGTCATCCTTCTTCCATTCGTCGGGCGGGCCGAGGTGAAAATGGGTTGCCAAGCCGCAGATATGATCCTTGTCCGGATGGCTGAGCAGAAAGCCATCGACAAACAGGCGACCCTTTTCGTCGCGGGTCAGCCGGCCGCGCAGATCGGCCATGACATCCGGCGTATCGTCGTCATCGTTGTCTGCCGCCTTTCGCACATGGAGGTCGACGAGAAGTTTCTGGTCGTTGTCGAACGTGATCAGCGTCATATCGCCGTTGCCGACGGGGAAAAATGTGATCGAGGCAGTCATCGTAATCCCTTTTGGTCAAACGGCGTCAGCCGGGCAGCGCGTAGCAATCTGACGGCGCCCGGCATCGACACTCATGCGTTAGGAGTGTCGCGGCCATCCGGCTCGCGGGCGACGCCCTTGAACGGCTTGCCGTCGTCCTTAACACTCATCAGGTGGCCGGTGCGCTCATCGCGCTTCTGCCATTGGCCATCAGGCCGCTGAAACTGGGTGCGACCCGTCACCGCACCGCGCCGGAACCCATCACCAGTATTTTTCGCCATATTTTCTGCCCTTTGCGTCTGCTCGCCGTCCTTCGTCGTTGATCCCTGTGATCATCGCGTCCATTGAATATGGGAATCGCATTGTGGATCGTCAAGAAACACGATGGGATATTTTTTTCGAATCGAGTTATTGGAGGGTTTGGTGAAGGAAGAGATAGGCGAAACGGTACGCTGGGGCGTGCAACGGCGCCTCGAATTCATTGATTTCCGGCTTTTCTGGGACGGGCGCTTCAATCGTCGCGATCTGGCGGAGACCTTCGGGATCTCGGCGCAGCAAGCCTCATCCGACATTGCCCAATACACCGCCCTAGCGCCCGGGAACCTCGTCTACGACCAGACCCTGAAGGCCTATCTGCGCGCACCGACCTACGAGCCCAAGCTGATGCACGCCTCGGCCGAACGCTATCTGCTGCAACTCGTTGCGATCGAGAATCGGTGGATGCGCCAGGAGGACACCTGGTTCGACAACACGCCGCCCATCGAGAATGTCTCGCTATTGCGTAAGCGCACGGATGCGCGAATCTTGCTCCATCTGCTCGACGCCATCAACCAGCGCGGCCAGCTGGAAATCCAGTACAAGTCGATCACGGGTTCGCCCGAACCGCGCCGCGTCATCGCGCCCCATGCGCTCTTTCATGCCGTGGGCCGGTGGTATGTCCGGGCTTGGTCGACCGAACATTCGGATTTTCGTGACTATAATCTGTTTCGGATCGATCAGGCCGGCGACATCACCGCGGCCTCGATCGACCACACGCTCGATTTCGAGTGGATGCACGAGATCGACCTCATTCTTGCACCCAACCCGGCTCTATCCGAAAGCCAGCAAGCAGCCCTTCACGCTGAGTACGATATGACCGAGGGAAGGCTCATTGTAACCAAGCGCCTCAGCCAGACTTTCTACCTGATGACCGAGCACAATTTCGACGTCGCGCCCGATACGCTGCCGCCGGGTAAACAGCAGCTTGTGCTGCTCAATCGCGACGAGGTGGTCAATGCCCGAACTACTGCACGCAAACTGTCGATCGACGCGATCGAGCGAGCGTCTCGTTGAACATGGGCGTCGGCGATGAAGGGGTTTCTGCAATCCTGCTCTTTGGCAGTCGTGCACGTGAGGACAATAGCCGGGGTTCGGACACCGATCTCCTGCTCGTCAGTCCGCCCGGTACGCCACGGCACAAGTCGATTGGCCACCTCTCGATGTTCTTCTATCCGTGGGAAAAGCTTGCAGCTGACGCGCGTGACGGAGATCTTTTCGTTTGTCATATCGTTCGCGAAGCCAAGCCGGTATTCGATCCGCTAGGCCAGCTTGATCAGTTGCGGTCCCAGTTTCGGCTCCGGAGCAGCTATGCCCGTGAAATTGGACACGCTCGCGATTTAGGCTGGTTCTTGGATCGACATGCCGGCGCACTCAATTCGAATTTGGTCATGCGGCGCATGATCTGGTGCGTCCGTACAATCCTAATCGCCCAGTTGGCCGAGCGCGGCACTCCGGTTTTCGCACCGGCCGCGCTAGCATCGGCTGCGCCTTCGGCAGCCGACCTTCTTGCCAGTCGCCACCAGCGCCGACTGGATTCGGCGACCCGGCAGCGGTTCCGGCAATATCTCGTGCAGGAAGGGGGCAATCCGCCTCTCTCAGGGAAGGCGACGTTGGAGGACTATCGCGCGTTGTTCGCTCAGTCCTCCAATAAGGTGGGACTACAGACAATCGAGCGCGGTGTTCGATCGTTAGAAGATGCTAACGACCATTACCGCTGATCACTATGAACGAATGGGCGGTTTCGATGGCCTGATCTGACGTCATGAACGTCGGCTCTGTTGGCGACCGCAGACGGATCGACAAAGGGCAGCCATCCATTCAAACCCGCCGTCCAGAATCGGCAACGCGAGTTCCATTGGCCACAGGGGGCAAGGGCCTACGATTATCCGGGGCTGAGCGAGCGAGCTGGGGCTGTGACCGACCCAATCCTTCGATTAGCGGTCGCGCAAAACTGTTTCGCCTGTGCGCGGATCGGTCAGGGTAACATTCTCGAACGCCCTGATGCGCCATTCTTCTCCCTGACGGATCATCAC
>Ga0182743_1002983_pt1 | contig 14089 bp, 12 predicted proteins | sample eDN3rd30CKraftOP_FD_128522 | JGI IMG/M metagenome (GOLD analysis project Ga0182743, IMG submission 128522) | Enriched Organic Plus compost microbial communities from Emeryville, California, USA - eDNA 3rd pass 30_C Kraft OP (version 2) (version 2) ... | reverse complement strand
GGCCCGTCCGGGCGGCTCCGCTTTATCGGGTACAATTCTCGTTTAAGTGATCGGCCAGTCCGATTTTTCTTCGCGCCAGAACGGTTAGCCCCGTCCTGGCTTTTTTATCCGGGCGGAGGGAATCATGACCGACATTGGTCGGATGGCGCACGTGGCGCCAGCTCGCACCCAGCTAGCCGTCAGCGCCTATTTCGACGAAGCCGTCTTCGCGCGCGAGCAGGAACTCATCTTCAAGCAGTCTTCGCTTTACGTCGGCAACCAGAAGCTGGTTCCCGAGCCGGGCGACTGGAGCACGCTGATCCAGGAAAACGGCGGGCGCGCGCTGGTGCGCAGCGCCCAGGGCGTGGAACTCCTGTCCAACGTCTGCCGCCACCGCCAGGCGCTGATGCTGGGCGGAGAGACCGGCAACGTGGCCGGCCCCGCCAACCGCCGCGGCAACCTGCGCGCCACCGGCGGCAACGTCGTCTGCCCCCTGCACCGCTGGACCTACAACGCGCGCGGCGAGCTGCTCGGCGCGCCGCAGTTCGACAGCACGCCCTGCATGAACCTGCAGCGCTTCCCGCTGCGCGACTGCCACGGCCTGCTGTTCGAGGGCCCGCGCGACCCGGCCGCCGACCTGGCGCCGCTGTTCCAGCGCCCGGAGTTCGACTTTTCCGACTACGTGCTGGACCACGTCGAAATCCACCAGTGCCGCTACAACTGGAAGACCTTCATCGAGGTCTACCTGGAGGACTACCACGTCGGGCCCTTCCACCCCGGCCTGGGCCGCTTCGTCACCTGCGACGACCTGACCTGGGAATTCGCCGACTGGTACAGCCTGCAGCGCGTGGGCGTGCACCAGGCGCTGGGCCAGCCCGGCTCGGACGTCTACCGGCAGTGGCACGACCGCCTGCTGGACTACCGCGGCGGCCAGGCGCCGGACTTCGGCGCGGTGTGGGTGACCTACTTCCCCACCCACATGATCGAGCTCTACCCGCACGTGCTGGTGCTGTCCACGCTCTATCCCAAGAGCCCGCAGGAAACGGTCAACGTGGTGGAGTTCTACTACCCGGAGGAAATCGCCGCCTTCGAGCGCGAGTTCGTCCAGGCCCAGCAGGCCGCCTACATGGAAACCGCGGTCGAGGACGACGAGATCGCCGAACGCATGGACGCCGGCCGGCGCGCGCTGATGCTGCGCGGCGTGTCCGAGGCCGGCCCCTACCAGTCGCCCATGGAAGACGGCATGCAGCACTTCCACGAGTGGTACCGCCGCATGCTGGGCATGCCGCAGGAAGGCTGAAGGCGGGACGCCGCGCGCCCCGCATGGCGCGCGGCCTAGTCGGACTGGCGCCCTTCCCGGTCGTCGCGCAGCGTGCGCCAGACCGACAGCAGGCCGGCCGCGATGATGCAGCCCATGCCTATCCAGGCCAGCCGGTCGGGGTCGTCGCCCCAGAAGGCCATGCCCAGGATGGCCGCGAAGATGATGGTGGTGTATTGCAGGGCGGCGGTCAGCAGCGCCGAGCCCATGCCGAAGGCGCGCGTCATGGCCAGCTGGCCGAACAGGCCGGACACCCCTATGCCCATCAGCGCCACCCAGCCGGCCAGGTCGGCGTGGCCCCAGCCGCCCACGGCCAGCCCGGCCACGCTGCTCGCGCACACCGCCACCGAGAAGAACAGCACGGTGCGCCATTCGGCCTCGCCGATGCGGCCGAGCTCGCGGATCTGCATCATGGCGATGGCCGACAGGCCGCCGGCGGCCAGGCCGGCCAGCGCCGGCAGCCACTGGTCGTGCGTGATGCTGGGCCGCAGCACCGCCAGCACCCCCAGGAAGCCGAACACCACGGCGACGATGCGCACCGGGTCGCGCTGGCTGCCGCCCCAGCCCAGCATCCAGCCGGCGATGAACAGCGGCGCGGTGTAGTTCAGGCTGATGGCGGTGGCCAGCGGCAGGTGCGACAGGCCGAAGAAGCCCAGCCACATCGACGAGACCCCGGCGACGTTGCGCCACAGGTGCGGCCGCCAGCGGCTGGGGACGATGGAATGGCGGCCGGCGCGCGCCCAGGCCAGCAGCAGCACCACCGAGGGCAGCCCCCGGAACAGGATGATCTGCGGCAGCGATGCCTGGTGGTCGGAAGCCAGCTTCACGAACGAGCCCATGACCGCAAACATGGCCGATGCCAGGAGCATCCAGAGAGCCTGCATGGGGTCGTGCGCCGTAAAGCCTGGGGTTGGGCAAACCGCTACTATACTCCGCTCTCGACCGCCCGCCGGCGGCCGGCGGAACCCGGGCTCCGCGGCGCGGTCCAAGGCCACAAACCAACCTCTCGCGGGGCTCCGACATGAAGCGCGTTTTTCTCTTCCTCCTGACCAACCTGGCAGTGGTGCTGGTGCTCAGCGCCACCCTGCGCATCCTCGGCGTGGACCGATTCCTGACCCAGGAAGGCCTGAACGTCCAGATGCTGCTGGTTTTCTCGGCCGTCGTGGGCTTCGGCGGCTCGATCATTTCGCTGCTGATGAGCAAGCCCATGGCCAAGTGGAGCACCAAGGCCCGGGTCCTCGACCCGCAGGCCCCGGGCGGCCCGCGCGAGGCCTGGCTGGTCGAGACCGTCCACCAGCTGGCCGACCGCGCCGGCATCGGCCGGCCCGAGGTCGCCATCTACGAGGGCGCGCCCAATGCCTTCGCCACCGGCGCCTTCAAGAACGACGCCCTGGTGGCGGTGTCCACCGGCCTGCTGCAGAGCATGACCGAAGAGGAAGTCGCCGCCGTGCTGGGCCACGAGGTCGCCCACATCGCCAACGGCGACATGGTCACGCTCACCCTGATCCAGGGCGTGGTCAACACCTTCGTGGTCTTCCTGGCGCGCGTGGTGGGCTATTTCATCGACCGCGCCGTGCTCAAGAACGACCGCGGCGTCGGCCTGGGCTACTACGCCACCGTGATCGTCTGTGAAATCGTGTTCGGCATCCTGGCCTCGATCATCGTGGCCTGGTTCTCGCGCCAGCGCGAATACCGCGCCGACGCCGGCTCGGCCCACCTGCTGGGCTCGCGCGAGCCGATGATGCGCGCGCTGGCGCGCCTGGGCGGGGTCGAGGCGGGCGAGCTGCCCAAGACCTTCGAAGCCTCGGGCATCAGCGGCGGCCGGGCGATCAGCGCCCTGTTCGCCACCCACCCGCCCATCCCCGCGCGCATCCGGGCGCTGCAGGGGCTGCGGGTAGGCTGAGCGGTCCTTTCTTCGCTTTCTTCGCCTTTCTTCGATATGCGCCGGCCCCGGGAGACGGGGCCGGCCGAACCCGCGCGCGGGTACGCCGCGTGCGGCAATCGCCGGTCCGGGGCAAGCCGGCGCCAGGCGACCCATTGCGCTCCTGGGGGGATAATGTGACTTGTCATATATCTGTCACATGGAGGCCCTTCCCATGTCCGCCGTCCTTACACTGCTGGATTTCGCCGGCTATATCGCCCTGCTGCTGTGGGGCGTGCACATGGTGCAGACCGGCGTGCAGCGGGCCTTCGGCGCGGCGCTGGGCGCGACGCTGGCGCGGGCGCTGAGCACGCGGCTGCGCGCCTTCTGCGCCGGGCTGTCGATCACCGCGGCCCTGCAGAGCAGCACGGCGGCGGGGCTGATGATCGCCGGCTTCGCCGCCGGCGGCATGGTGGGGCTGGTGCCGGCGCTGGCGGCCATGCTGGGCGCCAACGTGGGCTCCACCCTCATCGTCCAGGTGCTGTCCTTCGACCTGACGCTGCTCGCGCCGGTGCTGATCCTGGCCGGGGTGTGGATGTTCCGCCGCCACCCGCCCGGACGCACGCGCGACCTGGGCCGGGTCTTCATCGGCCTGGGCCTGCTGCTGCTGGCCCTGCACCAGTTCGTGGCGCTGCTCGCGCCCGCCCAGGACACCCCGCTGCTGCGCCTGATCCTGCAGGCCCTGGGCGCCCAGCCCTTCGTGGCCATGCTGCTGGCCGCCGTGCTGACCTGGGCGGCGCATTCCAGCGTGGCGGTGGTGATGCTGGTCATGTCGCTGGCCGACCACGGGCTGGTGCCGCCGGCGGCCGCCTTCGCGCTGGTGCTGGGCGCCAACCTGGGCACGGCGATCAACCCCATGCTGGAAGGCGTCAGCGGCAACGACCCGGCCTCGCGCCGCCTGCCGCTGGGCAACCTGCTCAGCCGCGTGGCCGGGGTGACCGTCGGCCTGGCGCTGCTGCCCTGGCTGCAGCCCTGGATGAGCGCCATGGCCGGCGACGAGGCGCGCGCGCTGGCCAACTTCCACACCCTGCTCAACGTCGCGGTGGCGGTCGTCCTGCTGCCCTTCCTGAAGCCCTACGCGGCCATGCTCAGCCGCATGCTGCCGGCGCGCAGCGACCCCAACGACCCGTCGCACCCGCAATACCTGGACGAATCGGCCCGCGACGTGCCGGCCGTGGCGCTGGGCAGCGCCGCGCGCGAGGCCCTGCGCATGAGCGACATGCTGCAGACCATGCTGGGCTACGCCCGCGCCGGCCTGCGCCGCGACATCCGCCACCGGCTCGTGCAGGCGCGCCAGCTGGACGGCGCGCTCGACAAGCTGGAGAACGCCATCACCGCCTACCTGGCCACGCTGGACCAGGAAAACATGACCCGCCAGGACATGCAGCGGCTGGCCGACATCACCGCCTTCGCCGGCAACGTCGGGCATGCCGCCGACATCGCCCACCACGACCTGCTGGCCCACGCCAACCGGCTGCGCAAGCAGGGCTGGGCGCTGACCGAGGCGCAGCGCGGCGAGCTGGACGCCACCCTGGCCCGGCTGATCGACAGCCAGCGCCGCAGCGCCGCGCTGTTCGTGGCCGAGGACCTGGCGGTGGCGCGCCGGCTGGCGGGCGAGAAGGACTGGTTCCGCCAGCTGGAGGCGCGCGCCGCCGAGCAGAACATGCAGCAGATCAAGGCCGGCCGCACCGACGTGCTGGACGCCGGCGCGCTCTACCTGGAAATGCTGCGCGACCTGAAGGGCATCAATTCGCACATCGTCGGCGCGGCGGCCTACCCGGTGCTGGCCCGCCACGGCGAGCTGCTGCCCAACCGGCTGCGCGGGGACGACGCGGAACGGTCCTGACGGGAGCCGTCGACTCAGTGATCGTGGTCCGCGTGATCGTGATCGCCATGAATCGCATGCCCATGCCCGGCGTGCCCGCCGCCGTGGTGCATCGCCACGGTCACGCCGTAGATAACGGCCACGCCCAGGCCCACCAGCAGCAGCTGCGGCACGGCGTCGCGCAGCGAGGCGCGCTCGTGCATCTGCGGGATCAGGTCGGCCACCGCGATGTACAGGAAGCTGCCGGCGGCCACCACCAGCAGGTAGGGCAGCCAGGCCTGCACCTCCTGCAGCAGCAGGTAGCCCAGCAGCGCCCCCAGCGCCGAGCACAGGCTGGAGAACAGGATCAGCCCGAAGGCGCGCCGGCGCGCCAGGCCGGCGTTGAGCAGCACGACGAAATCGCTCAGCTTGTGGGGCACTTCGTGCAGGATGATGGAGCCGGCCGTCAGCACGCCCAGGGCGGGATCGGCCAGGAAGGCCGCGGCGATCAGCACGCCGTCGCACAGGTTGTGCAGCGAGCTGCCCACCAGGATGAGCACGCCGCCGCGCCCGGCCTCGTGCCGGTCGTGGCCGGCGTGGTGATGATGGCCGTCGCCCTCGTGGTGGTGGCTGTGGCGCAGCAGCGCGATCTTCTCCAGCACGAAGAAGCCCACCAGGGAAGCCAGCAGCAGCGCGAACAGCGGCTGCGCCGGCAGGCCGGACTCGAAGGCCTCGGGCAGCAGGTGCAGCAGCGCGACGGCCAGCAGCACGCCCACCGACAGGCTGACCATGTGGTGCAGGTAGCGGGCGAACAGGCCGTAGGCCAGCCAGCGCGCGATCAGCAGGGCGAACAGGCCGCCGGCGACCGCCGCGAGCAGGATCCAGATGAGCATGGGGAAGGAGAAGGAAGGGTAAATGGGGGACAGAAAGAGTAATAATATATCATTGCCTGAAGCACTTGGCATGTGCTTCGCCCCCCGCCAGCCGCGGCCAGGCCCGCCTAGTGCGCCTGCTCCCAGTTGGGCCCCGCCCCCACCTCGGCCACCAGCGGCACGCGCAGCTCGGCCACCTTGCACATCAGGTCGGGCAGCCGCTCGCGCAGCAGCGCCTGCTCGTCGGCCGGCGCGTCGAACACCAGCTCGTCGTGCACCTGCATCACCATGCGGGTGCGCAGCCCTTCGGCCAGCAGCCAGCGCTGCACGGCCACCATGGCCATCTTGATCAGGTCGGCGGCCGTGCCCTGCATGGGCGCGTTGATGGCCGCGCGCTCGGCCGCCTGGCGGCGCGGGCCGGAGCCGGCGCGCACGTCGGGCAGCCACAGCTTGCGGCCGAACACCGTCTGCACATAGCCCAGCTCGCGCGCCCGCGTCTTGGTGTCGGCCATGTACTGCGCCACCCCGGGATAGCGGGCGAAATAGCGGTCGATGTAGGCCTGCGCCGCGTCGCGCGTGATGCCCAGGTTGCTGGCCAGGCCGAAGGCGCCCATGCCGTAGATCAGGCCGAAGTTGATGGTCTTGGCCGCGCGCCGCTGGTCGGCGCTGACCTCGGCCAGCGGCACGCCGAAGACCTCGGCCGCGGTGGCGCGGTGGATGTCCTCGCCGGCGGCGAAGGCGCGCTGCAGGTTGGCGTCGTCGGACACGTGCGCCATCACGCGCAGCTCGATCTGGGAATAGTCGGCCGAGACGATCACGCCGTCGGTGGCGACGAAGGCCTCGCGCACGCGCCGCCCCGCCGCCGTGCGCACCGGGATGTTCTGCAGGTTGGGATCGGACGAGGCCAGCCGGCCGGTGATCACCGCCGCCTGCGCATAGTGGGTGTGCACGCGTCCGGTGCGCGGGTTGACCATGCGCGGCAGCTTGTCGGTGTAGGTGGACTTGAGCTTGGACAGGCCGCGGTATTCCAGCAACACCTGCGGCAGGGGGTAGTCCTGCGCCAGCCGGGTGAGCACTTCCTCGTCGGTGGAGGGCGCGCCGCCCGCGGTCTTGCGCACCACCGGCAGCTGCATCCGGCCGAACAGGATCTCGCCCAGCTGCTTGGGCGAATTCAGGTTGAAGGGCTGGCCGGCCAGCTCGTAGGCGCGCTGCTCCAGGGCCAGCATTTCCTGGCCCAGCGCGCCGCTCTGGCGCACCAGCTCGCCGGCGTCGATGCGCACGCCGTTGCGCTCGATGGTGAAGAGCACCTGCGAGACGTCCATCTCCAGCCGGTAGATGGCATGCAGCTGCGGCTCGGCGGCCACGCGCAGGCTGAGCACGCCGTGCAGCGCCAGGGTGAAGTCGGCGTCCTCGCAGGCGTAGTGGGAGGCCTGGTCCAGCGGCACCTCGTCGAAGCCGATCTGGTTGGCGCCCTTGCCGCACAGCTGCTCGTAGGTGATGCCGCCGCGGCCCAGCCAGCGCTGCGCCAGGTCGTCCAGCGCGACGCTGCGGTGCGATTCCAGCACGTAGGCCTGCAGCATGGTGTCCTCGGCCACGCCGGCCAGCACCAGGCCCTCGTTGGCGAAGACGTGGCTGTCGTACTTGGCGTGGTGCAGGAGCTTGCGCGCGCCGGGGTCGGCCAGCCACGGCGCCATGCGCGCCAGCACCTCGTCCTTGGGCAGCTGCTCGGCCTGGTCCGGGCCGCGGTGCGCCACCGGGATGTAGCAGGCGCTGCCGGGCTCGACCGACAGCGAGATGCCCACCAGCCGCGCCTGCATGCTGTCCAGCGAGGTGGTCTCGGTATCCAGGGCGACCAGCTCGGCGGCCTGGATGCGCGCCATCCAGCGGTCGAAGTCGGCCCAGGTGGCCACGGTCTCGTAATGGGTCTGCACGGGCGCGGCGGGCACCGCCTCGGCCACCACCCGCGCATCGCCCTCGGGCACGCGGTCCGGGTCGCCGGTGAGCTCGCGCAGCCAGGAGCGGAAGCCGTAGCGCTCGTACAGCGCGGTCAGCGTGGCCACGTCGGGCTCGCGCGGAACGAGCGCCGACAGGTCGGGCACGTGCGCGGACAGGTCGCAGTCGGTGCGCACGGTCAGCAGCTCGCGCGTCATGCCGAACTGCGGCGCGGCCGCGCGCAGGTTGGCCCCGGCCACGCCCTTGATGCCGTCGGCGGCCTGCACCAGCGCGTCCACGCTGCCGTGCTCGGCCAGCCACTTGGCCGCGGTCTTGGGGCCGACCTTTTCCACGCCGGGGATGTTGTCCACCGCGTCGCCCACCAGCATCAGGTAGTCGACGATGCGCTCGGGCGGCACGCCGAACTTGGCCTGCACGCCGGGCACGTCCAGGGTTTCGCCCGACATGGTGTTGACCAGGGTGACGTGGTCGTTGACCAGCTGGGCCAGGTCCTTGTCGCCGGTGGAGACGATGCTGCGCACGCCCTGCCGGGCGGCCTGCCCGGCCAGCGTGCCGATCACGTCGTCGGCCTCGACGCCTTCGATGGCCAGCACCTGCCAGCCCAGCGCGCGCACGGCCTGGTGGATGGGCTCGATCTGCGCGGCCAGGTCCTCGGGCATGGGCGGGCGGTGCGCCTTGTATTCGGGGTAGATGTCCTCGCGAAACGTCTTGCCACGCGCGTCGAACACGCATGCCGCATACTGTGCCTTATGATCGTGCACCAGCCTGCGCAGCATGTTGAGCACGCCGTACAGGGCGCCGGTGGGTTCTCCCCGGGCATTGCGCAGATCGGGCATGGCGTGGTACGCGCGGTACAGGTAGCTCGATCCGTCAACCAGCAACAAGGTTTCTTTCATGGTTACTAAGCGCAAGACGGGTACGCCCGCCGACAGGCAAACACCCCGGATTATGTCAGAGATGCTGGCCGCGGCTGACGCCCTGGCGCACATCGGCCCGGCGGTCAGCGTGTTCGGCAGCGCCCGGCTGCGGCAGGATTCCCCCTACTACGACACGGCCGAGGAAATCGGCCGGCTGCTGGCGCGGGCCGGCTTCGCCGTGATCGCCGGCGGCGGGCCGGGCATCATGGAAGCCGCCAACAAGGGCGCCATCGAGGCCGGCGGCACCAGCGTGGGCCTGAACATCACCCTGCCCTACGAGACCCTGGGCAACGCCTACCAGACCATAGAGCTGTCCTTCGAATACTTCTATTCGCGCAAGGCCACCTTCTTCATGCACAGCATGGCCTACGTGGCGCTGCCCGGCGGCTACGGCACGATGGACGAGCTGTTCGAGGCCCTGACGCTGATGCAGACCGGCAAGATCCCGCGCGGGCCGGTGATCCTGGTGGGCGCGGCCTTCTGGGGCGGCATGGTGGACTGGCTGCGCGAGCAGGTGCTGGCGCTGGGCATGATCGCGCCGCACGACCTGGACCTCTTCCTCGTCGAGGACGACCCCGCCGCCGTGGCCGAGGCCATCGCCGCCTTCCACGCCCGCCAGCACAACGACGACCTGTACGCGCCCACCCTGCCCGCCTGACGCCCCGAGACTGGCCGGCGCCACCGCCCGCGGCATAGGGACGCGCATGGGGACGCGCATGAGGCCGGCCCAGGCACGGCGCGGGCGTCGCAGCGCGCCTGCCGTGGCGTAAAATCGCCGGCGTCCTGCCCGTGCGAAGCGCCCCGCGGCGCGCGTGCCCGCATCCGTCCTTTTCCTTACAGGAGTTCCCATGGATCGCGCTGTATTCCCCCTCAAGCTCAAGGATACCGAGCTGCTTCGCACCCAGTCCTATATAGACGGCAAGTGGGTGGACGCGCAGGACGACGCGGTGTTCGCGGTCGACAACCCCGCCACCGGCGAAGTCATCGCCCGCGTGGCCAACCTGGACGCGGCCCAGGGCGAGCAGGCCATCGCCGCCGCCGAGCGCGCCTTCCCGCTGTGGCGCGCGCGCACCGCCAAGGAACGCTCGGCGCTGATGCGCAAGTGGTTCGACCTGATCGTGGCCAGCACCGACGACCTGGCCGCGCTGATGACGCTGGAGCAGGGCAAGCCCCTGGCGGAAGCGCGCGGCGAGGTCGCCTACGGCGCCTCCTTCGTGGAATGGTTCGCCGAGCAGGCCAAGCGCGTCATGGGCGACACCCTGGCGCCCACCACCGCCAACACCCGCATGCTGGTGCTGCGCGAGCCGATCGGCGTGTGCGCGGCCATCACGCCCTGGAACTTCCCGCTGGCCATGATCACCCGCAAGGTGGCCCCGGCCATCGCCGCAGGCTGCACCATCGTGCTCAAGCCGGCCGAGCAGACCCCCCTGTCGGCGCTGGCCCTGGCCGTGCTGGCCGAGCGCGCCGGCATCCCCGCCGGCGTGCTGAACATCGTCACCGCCGACAGCGACCGCTCCATCCAGGTCGGCAAGGCGCTGTGCGCCAGCCCCGTGGTGCGCAAGCTGACCTTCACCGGCTCCACGCCGGTCGGCCGCATCCTGATGCAGCAAAGCGCCCCCACCGTCAAGAAGCTGTCGCTGGAGCTCGGCGGCCACGCGCCCTTCATCGTCTTCGACGACGCCAACCTGGACGCCGCCGTGGACGGCGCGGTCGCCTCCAAGTACCGCAACGGCGGCCAGACCTGCGTGTGCACCAACCGCTTCTACGTCCACGAAAGCGTCTACGACGCCTTCGTGGAAAAGCTGGCCGCGCGCGTGTCGGCCGGCATCAAGGTGGGCGACGGCTTCGGCGACGGCATCACCCAGGGCCCGCTGATCGACGAGGCGGCCGTGGCCAAGGTCGGCCAGCACGTGCAGGACGCGCTGGCCAAGGGCGCGCGCGCCCTGGCCGGCGGCAAGCCGCACAGCCTGGGCGGACGCTTCTTCGAGCCCACCGTGCTGGCCGACGTCACCGAGGACATGCTGTGCATGCGCGAGGAGACCTTCGGCCCGCTGGCGCCGGTGGTCAAGTTCCGCGACGAGGCCGACGTGATCCGCCTGGCCAACAACACCGAGTACGGCCTGGCGTCCTACTTCTACAGCCGCGACGTGGGCCGCATCTTCCGCGTGGCCGAGGCGCTGGAATACGGCATGGTCGGCGTCAACACCGGCATCTTCTCCAACGAGGTCGCGCCCTTCGGCGGCGTCAAGCAGTCCGGCCTGGGCCGCGAAGGCTCGGTCTACGGCATGGACGACTTCATCGAGATGAAGTACGTCTGCCTGGGCGGCATCTGAGCGCAGGCCCGGCCGGCGCGCCGACCGGACAGGCCCTTCCCGGCGGGGAAGGGCCTTTTCATTTGCAGCGGCGGGCCGCCGCGGGGCCCGTCCGCGCCGCCGGCCCAGTCACCACCAGCTGCCGCGCCGGCGCAGCCGCTCGGCCTCGGCCTGGTTGCGGCGCGCCGCTTCCCGTTCGGCGTATTCCTTCTCGCCCGGCTCGTACCTGCACTGGCTGGGTTCGGCCACGCAATCGTCCTTGCGGCTCGCCGAGCCGCCGAAGCCGGCCAGGGAGCACCCGGAGACGAGCGTGGCGAGCAGCAGCACGATGCCGCGCCGGGTAATCGTTCGAATGGACATGCCGTTTGGTCCTGCAAGGGTGCAACAGCCGTCCTTTATACCAGCCGCGGGGCGGCCGCCCCGCCGGCGCGCGATTACTGCGGCAGCACGCCGCCGCCCGACAGGGACGCCGCCAGCAGGGTGTTCTTGGCGCGGATCCAGCCCGGGATCAGGAAGGCGTCGACCAGCACCCAGATCCCCACGACGGCGAGCAGGAACACGCCCACCCCCACGAAGCTCAGCAGGATGCCCAGGCCGGTGAGCACCAGGATGGCCACGGCGCTGCCCGTCTTGCCCACGTAGAAGCGGTGGCCGCCCAGCCCGCCCAGGAAGAACCACAGCAGGTAGGCGACGCCCACGCTTCTCTTGTTGGCGTCGTAGATCATGGTCTGGGTCGCGGGGTTGTTCATTTGTTATTCCTTGGCTTCTCTGTTGAGGTCGGGACGGCAATGCCGCGAAGGCGGCGCCGCGCTGCCGGCTTGCGCCGGGCGGGGAAATCTTAAAGGAAAATCATTACCGGCGAGCGAATTCCCGCAGGCGGCAGCCCACGCCGTCGCAGACTGGCCTGCCGCTCGCAGCACCGCCCCCGAATCGCACCATTGAAGTGCATTTGGCATCGATACGGGGCGATCCGAGGCGCCATGCACCAATCCAGACCTGCCCCAGGCGCAATAACAGTGCGCGAAGAACCGGCACATTTTTTGCTTGCAATCATGCCGACTCCGTTCCAGCCTCCTCCCATGTACCGCCCGCCCGACGACGACGCCCCCGCGTTCGCCCTGCCCGCCGGCGCCTCGCGCGCCGCCGCGGGCTGGCGCGCGCGGCTGGAGCTGGGCTTCGCGCGCCGAGGCGAGCGCACCGTCCTGGCGCACCGGCTGCGCAGCGGCCCGCTGGCCATCCAGAAGCCCCTCTATCCCGAAGGGCCGGTCTGCCACGCGGTGGTCCTGCATCCGCCGGGCGGGGTGGCCGCGGGCGACCGGCTGGACCTGGCCGTCGAGCTGCAGGCCGGCGCCCATGCGCTCGTGACCACGCCCGGGGCGACCAAGTGGTACAAGGCCGGCCCCGACCGGCCGGCCAGCCAGCGCATCGACGTCGTCCTGCGCGAGCAGGCCCGGCTGGACTGGCTGCCCCAGGACAACATTTACTTCGACGGCAGCCACGTCCGCCAGCGCTTCTGCCTGCGGCTGGCCGACGGCGCCACGGCGCTGGGCTGGGACGCCGCGCTGCTGGGCCGGCGCGCCAGCGGCGAGACCTGGCAGGGCGCGCAGCTGCGCTGTCTGACCCGCATCGCCGGCGGCGACGGCCGGCCGCTCTGGGAAGAGCGCCAGGCCATCGCCAGCGGCGACCCGGTGCTGGCCGCGCCGCAGGGCCTGGACGGCCTGCCGGCCTACGGCACGCTGTGGGGCGCCGGCCCCGCCTGCACGCCGGAGCTGGCCCAGCTGCTGGCGCCGGACCTGCCCTACGGCGAGGACCTGCGCGCCGGCGCCACCGCCCTGCCCGGCGGCGTGCTGCTGGTGCGCGCCGCGGCCCGGCAGCCGGAGGCCGTGCGCCGGCTGTTCGCGGGCCTGTGGCTGCGCCTGCGCCCCATCGTGCACGGCGTGCCGGCCCGGCCGCTGCGCCTGTGGTCCACCTGAACGCCCCGATCGATCCCATCCCTTTCACGACGCCCGCACCATGAAACTGACCCCGAGAGAGAAGGACAAGCTGCTGATCTTCACCGCCGCGCTGCTGGCCGAGCGCCGGCGCGCCCGCGGCCTGAAGCTCAACCACCCGGAGGCCGTGGCCTACATCAGCGCCGCCCTGATGGAGGGCGCGCGCGACGGCCGCAGCGTGGCCGAGCTGATGGACTACGGCGCCACCCTGCTCACGCGCGAGGACGTCATGGAAGGCGTGCCGGAAATGATCCCCGACGTGCAGATCGAGGCCACCTTCCCGGACGGCACCAAGCTGGTCACCGTCCACAACCCCATTCCCTGACGCGCCGCGTCGTCCACGTCCCGTGCCGAGCCTGGTCGCCCACCCCGAACGCCTGCCCCGGCACAGGCCGTCCCTGCGGCTTGCAACAGCCATCACCCATTCCGACCCACGAGGAACCCGCATGCATCCCCGTCCATCCGTCTCCCCGCGCACCGCCTTCGCCGCCCTGGCCCTGCTGCTGCTTGCCGCGCCCGCGGTCCAGGCCCACCCCGGCCACGACCCGGTGCTGGCCGCCGGCGCCTGGCCCAGCCTGGCCGCCGGCCTGCTGCACCCGCCCACCGGGCTGGACCACCTGTGCGCCATGGTCGTGCTGGGCGTATGGAGCGCCATGACGGCGCGGCGCGTCTGGCTGGCGCCGCTGGCCTTCGCGCTGGTGCTGCTGGCCGGCGCCCTGCTGGGCCTGGCCGGCGTGCCGCTGCCGGCGGTCGAGCCCATGATCGCCGCATCCCTGCTGGTGCTGGGCCTGCTCACCGCCACCCGCACCCGCCTGCCCGAGGCGGCCGGCGCCGTGGTGGCCGGCCTGTTCGCGCTGTTCCACGGCCATGCCCACGGCGGCGAGCTGCCGGCCGGCGCCATCGCCCTGCCCTACATCGCCGGCTTCATGCTGGCCACCGTGGCGCTGCACTGCGTGGGCATCGCCGGCGGCCTGGCGCTGCGCCGCGCGCACGCCTGGGCGGCGCGCCTGCTGGGCGGCGGC
>Ga0182743_1002976_pt1 | contig 14113 bp, 12 predicted proteins | sample eDN3rd30CKraftOP_FD_128522 | JGI IMG/M metagenome (GOLD analysis project Ga0182743, IMG submission 128522) | Enriched Organic Plus compost microbial communities from Emeryville, California, USA - eDNA 3rd pass 30_C Kraft OP (version 2) (version 2) ... | reverse complement strand
GTCGAACAAGAGCCACGCCTTTACCGAACTAACGCTATGCCAACTCACTTCGACCGCGGGTTCTTCAAAAAATAAAAACGTCCGTCCTCTGCTCCGCCGAGGAAGTCGGGGACGCCGTCGCCATCGAAGTCGACGGTTGTGGGGCTGACGTCGTGCCCTTCGATGTTCTGCTGGGCGAGGGCGCCGCCTCGTTCGAAACGCCACTTGCCGTCCTTCAGGCCGAGGCCGCGGTAGAGGTCGGCGTTGGCGGAATTCAGCAGCAGGTCGAGTTGGCCGTCGCCGTCCCAATCGACCACCGCGAGTTTTCGTCGGCCGCTGCCGCCGGCGCGGCGGTCGTTGAAGCGGAGCGGCTTGCCGTCGACATCGGTGAAGACTCGCTGCGGCGGGAGCAGCACCAGCTCGTCGCCGCGTTTCTCGCGAGCAAACAGGACGAAGTAACCTTCCACGTCGAGCATCGCCAGGTCGAGGTGTCCGTCGCCGTTGAAGTCGTGTACGACCGGCGTAGTGCGCCACTGCGTGACCAGTTCCTTGCCTTGCGGATTCCACCAGGTCCATTCGGGTTTCGGCGGCTTGCCCGGCCATTCGACTTCGATCGGCTGCGGCGGAGCGAGCTTAGGCTGCGTGCGCGTGCCGACGTTGTTCAGCCATTGCACCTTGCCGAGAATCGAGTTGAACACAATATCGGGCAGGCCGTCCTCGTTCCAATCGGCCACGTTGAGCGTCGTGTAGCCCCACTTCGCTTCCGCCGGGCCCTGAATGCTGCCGTTGGGGCCAGCCATAACGCGAAACGTTTCGTCCCCAACTTGCAGCCGAACGGGCGCTGCCCATTTCGGCTGAGCGACTTTGGGCCCGCTCAGGTTTTCGAAGAACTCGATGTAGCCGGCGGTGTTGCCGGAGATGATGTCGAGATCGCCGTCGCCGTCCCAATCGACGGCAAACGGCGTCGCCAGCGCGCCGCACTTGAGCGTGTCGGCCTGCTGCTGAAAGTACTTAGGGGCGGCGAAATGCGGCGTGCGATCGTCGGCCAGCGTGCCGAGGTTTTCGACCAGCGCCACGCGGCCGTCCTCGTCGCCGACGATCAAATCGAAATCGCCGTCGCGGTCCCAGTCGAAAGCAATCGGCACGATCATTTCGAGATCCATCGCGAGCGGCTGCCCGTTTGGCTGCTTGAGCCGCTTGCCGGCGGCGTATTTCGGCTCCGTGCGCGTGCCGATGTTTTCGAAGTAGGTGAAGCCATCGAGAAACTCGCCGCAGAGCAGATCGAGATCGCCGTCTCCGTCAAAGTCTTCGAAGTTGGGCGACGGACAGCCGAACGCGTCGATCGGTTTGCCGTCGGCTTCGATCTTCACGGGCGGGGCGTAATGCGGCTCCTTGTTGGTCCCCGTGTTGCGATGCAGCAGCACGAAACCGTGCAGCGGGCCGTTCGTCCATTTGCCTTCCGAATTCCAGGCGTCGTCCCAGCCGTAGAAGCTCCAGTCTTCGATGCCCGTGACCAGGTCGAGTACTCCGTCGCCGTCGTAGTCGACGTAGCGCCACTGATTGTGCCGCACCTTCGGCCCGCGCGGCTGTGTTCCCTCCGGCTTGTAAAAATTGGCCGGTACCGGTAAGGCGACGCGCTCTTCGAGCCCCGCGCGCTCAAAATTTGGATGCTCCGCGCCAGGCGTCAGCACTCGCAGCCGACCGTCGACATAGCTCGGCATCACGTAATGAACCGTTTTGCTCAAGCGTCGCGCCGGCTTAAAAACCGGCATCTTATTCTTGGCTGTGTCGCCGGTCACGTTCTCAAACAAGTAGACGCCGTTCGACGGCTTGTCGGGGCAGGAGACGATCAGATCGAAATCGCCGTCCCCATCGGCGTCGCAAGGAATCGGCCACGCCCACAGCCCAACGCCCAGATCGACGACAAGGCCCGGGTTGTTGTACGGCAAACGCGTCAGCTCTTGCGCAGGAGCCGTGGAAACGCCAGCGAAAATCGTCAGCAAAACTACAAAGTAGCGCATCATTCCTCCGAAGCTGAAGTCGCCAAGGCTTCAGGTCAACCAATTTCTCCACCTAGCGGGATGACTGAATTCTGGCGAATTCAGCTACGGGCGTCACCGTCCAGTTTCGCTCGCAGCTCTTCCACAATCACCCGCACTCGCTCTCGTTCCGGGGCGCGGAACCGATGAAACGGCTCAGCCATGAAGTCGTCGCAAATTCCGAGTAGCGACAGCGAGCACTTCGTTGCCTTGATGAACCGCGACGCGTACTTGCCGATCTCGTACACCTGCTGAAATTCGTCGATCAACCGCCCCAGCCGATCCATGCGGGCGTAGTCCTCGGCGACGGCTGCCTCGTAGCACTCGACGAACAGTCGCGGAAAGACATTCGCCCCGCCCGACACGCCGCCGTCGCCCCCCAGCCGCATCGCCCGGGGCAGATACGCTTCGGGGCCGATGAAGATCGACCAATCGGGCCGCAGCGAACGCAGCGTCATCAGCCGTTCGAAATAGCCCAAATCGCCGCTGCTGTCCTTGATGCCGATGATCCGGTCGATCGCGGCCAGCTTTTGCAGCGTCTCGAGTTCGAACCAAACCTTGGTGAGGCTCGGCATGTTGTAGAGCACGAGCGGCAGCGGCAGTTCCTTTACGATCGCCTCGATGTAGCTCGTCAGCTCGGTCTGCCCGGCTGGGAAGTAGTAGGGCGTCGAAAGGACAATCGCCGTCGCTCCCGCTTCGGCGGAGTGGTGGGCGAGACTGACCGATTCGACGAACGATGTGTCGGTTGCGCCGACGAGCACCGGTATTCGGCCGCGGACCAATTCGCACACGCGCGAGATAAACTCCCGCCGCAGGCGATAGCTCAGGCTTGGGGCTTCCCCCGTGGTGCCGAGGATGAACAGACCATGCACGCCGCCGCCGAGGACGTGCTCCACGAGTCGGGCGAGTCCGTCGTGATCGAGCGAGTCGCGGTCGCGCAAGGGGGTGACGAGGGGCGGGATAATTCCGGAGAGCAATCGTTTCATGGCTGATCGACCGACGGTTTCGGCCGGATGAGAAGCACAATCAAGACAGAAAACAAAGCCACGCCGGCGAACACGCCGAAAATGACGTCGAGCGGCACGTCACGATCGCGCAACGCTCCAAAGCCCCAGTCGATGAAACCGCCGCCGCTAATGCTCACCAGGTTCATGAACCCGTAACCGGTGGCCCGCAGTTCGGGACGCACGATCTGGCAGAGGATCGGCATGTTGTTGCAATCGAAAAAGCCCCAGCCGATGCCGAACAAGATCAGAAACGCAATCGCGATGGCCAACGTACCGGCGTTCCCCACGCCAAACAGCGCGGGCAAGAACAAAAACGTCCCCAGTGCGCTGACGTAGATTCGGCCTCGAAGCGTCCGCTTCATCGCCCAGTCGGCCAGCACGCCGCCGAGTACCACGCCCAGCAGCGAAGCGAATTGCACGTACACCACCGCCGACACGCCCGCCTTCCCCTGCCCCAGGCTGAATTGCGTGCGCAGAATCTCGGGCATCCAATCCTTCACGATCCACCCAGCCATCGCCGGCAACGTGAAGTAAACCACGAGCAGGAGATAGCTCGGATTGCTGAAAAGCTGACCGACCGCCGATAAGGGCGACACGGAGCGAGGGCCGTCGGCGTATCGCGGCGGATTTCGCAGGAGGAAGTAGAGCGGAATCGCGTACGCGACGCCGGCGATGCCGCAAGCGTCGAACGTCCACCGCCAGCCGAGCGACGGACTTTCGGCTGCGTAGCCCGAGAAACCGCCAATGATGATGCCGGCGTAGATGCCGACCTGATGCAAACCGACTGCCCGCGAGCGCGTCGCGCCGCGATGATAATCGGTAATCAGCGCCAGGGCTGCGGGAATGTAGAACGCCTCGCTAATGCCCATGATTGCGCGGGCGGCGACCAGTTGCGAGAACGACTCGACGTGTCCGGTGGCCCACGTGACTGCCGACCAGATGAACAGGCTGAGCACAATCACATGCCGTCGGCTGACGCGGTCGGCGATGTAGCCGCCGACCGGGCTAAGCAGGGCATAGACCCATTTGAACGAGCCGAGGACGATCCCCCAGTTGGCGTCGGTGAGGATGTCCGGAATGTCGGCCACCATCGAGGCCTTCATTGCCGCCAACATCTGACGGTCGAGATAGTTGAGCAGGGCCACCGGCACGAGCAAGGCGACCACCATCCAGGCGTAAGCGCCCGGCGAAGGTAATCGCGGGGGCGTCGGTGTCAGCGGCTCGTTCATTGCCTTTGCGGGCTCGCGGTCGTGGGAGAGGGACGGTGGCGATATAGTAACCGAGTAGAGCGCCGTTTGCCTCCCATCGAGCGTGGCGAAATCCGCTACGCGAAATTGGGGAAGGCGGGCCGCCCTCCCCCAGCCAATTCAATCACCGACTGCAATCCGATCATGCGACTCTTCGAAGGCACGCCGTTCGACATCCCGCCCAAATGCGACCGCTGCGGCGAGCTCGAACGGGACTGCAAGTGCCCGCCCCTCCCCAAGCCAACGGTCCCACCGTCGCAACTCACAGCCCGCGTCTCGGTGGAGAAACGAAAAAAGGGGAAGATCGCCACCGTCATCCGTGGCCTTGCCGAAGGAGGCCATCTCGACCTGCTTCTCACCACGCTAAAAACGGCCTGCGGCGCCGGCGGCACGGTGAAGGATGGCGAAGTGGAGATTCAGGGGGACCATTTGGCGCGAGTGCAGCAGCTCTTGCGCGACGCCGGTTATCGCGTGAAGCCATAACGACGCGCAGCCGACCCAAACCAAAGGTGTCGGCCCTCCGGGCCTCTGGCGATTCGCGGTTCGCCCCAGCCCCGGTCTTACGACCGGGGCTACTTCCGGGGCTACTTCCGGGCGGGCCTTCGGTCCTGTAGCTCTTAAATGCTGAACGCTAAATGCTGAATGTCGAAAGCGGAAAGCCGGAGTTAGAACTCCGTTTTCCGCATCGCACATTCCGCATTCTGCATTCAGAACTCTTCCTACCTACTTCCTCCCCAGCATTCGATCCAGCGAATCGCTTGTCTGATAAATGAGCGCCTCGGGCCAGTGTTGGTACGGGTGGAAATACTCGAACGTCAGGTAGCCACGGTATCCGGACTGGTCGAGCGTTTCGAGCACGGCGGGCCAGTTGGTGGTGCCGTCGAGGAGTGGGCGGAACGATTCGAGGGAGTAGTCGGTTCCCTTCTTGGTGAACTCCTTCAGGTGGACGTTCTTGATGCGTTTGCCGAGCTGGGCGATCCAGTGTTCGGGAAACTGGAAGAGCATGATGTTCCCGGTATCGAAGTGGACGTGCAGGTTGGGGCTTTGGAAGGCGTCGACGAAGTCGATCATCTCCTGCGGCGTCATCAGGAAGCCGTTGAAGAAGATGTTTTCGATGTTCATATGGACGCCGAGCTTTTCGGCTTTGGGGAGGAGCGTTTTTACCGCTTCGTTGGCCCGCTTCAGGCAGACGTCGTTCGGCACCGGCTCGTAATCGTCGCGCCACGGGATGTGCACCGCTCCGGGAACGACGAGCAGGTTCTCGGTGCCGAGGTGGTGCGCCGCTTCGGTCATCAGGCCGGCGAGTTCCATGCCGCGTTTGCGTTTTTCAACGTCGTTCGACGTGAGCGGGTAGGGCCAAAAGAGGAACGAGCAGAGTCCGCTGATCTGGATGCCGACTTTGTCCGCCATGCGGCGGATGTTTTGCAGGTCCTTGGCGGTTGCCTTGGGAGACAGGTCGCTGTCGAGGTCGTAGTTCAATTCAATGCCGTCGAAGCCCGCGTCCTTGGCGAGTTGCAGGCACTGTTCGAGCGTCATCTGCCGTGGGTAGGGAAAGGCCCAGAGGTTGATCGACTTCTTGAAGTCGTATTTCTTCTGCTCCTTCGCTCCGGTTGGCGACGGTTTAGGCGACTCGCTTTGCGCGGCGACCGGCAGCCCCCACGGCCCGCCGACGGCTGCGGCGCCCGAAGCGGCGAGCGTCATGCGAAGGGCGTCCCGGCGAGACAGATTTCCTGCGGAAGAAGACGAAAACATGGTCAACTCCTGTTGCGGTGGGCAAGGTAGTGCAGAGAAGCCCATTGTGGCAGAGTTACAAACGCAACGCACCGTATCAGGTCGACCTTAGCCGGAGGCTAACAGCCTCTGGAGAATAGCGCAAAGACTTCACTACACGCGAAGACGCCGAAAAGAAACTTCTGATGCGGGGCGCTCGCACGATGGAGCCTGCGCGCGCCCGTCTCCGGATGGTGGTTAACCTCCGGCTACCTCCGGTTTGCGATTGGGTTTGGGCTTCGCAGGCGAATCAGCAAGCCGCTTGCGCGCAAGCTCACAATACTCCGGCGCGCAATCGATCCCCAGATACTGCCGCCCGAGTCGCCTGGCGACGACAGCCGTGGTGCCGCTGCCGCTGAAGGGATCGAGCACGACGCCTCCCTCCGGACAACTCGCCTGCACGCACGTTTCGACGAGCGTTTCGGGGAACACGGCAAAGTGGGCGTCGCGATATTTGGAGAGAGGGATCGACCACACCGTCCGCTTGTTGCGCCCGAGCGGGTGAAAGGCCTGGTCCCAGCGGCCGTCGTGCAGGTTGTTGCTGCCGCCGTTCTTGCCCGCTTCGGGGGTGCCGCCTCGCTGGCCGAAGTGGCGTCGGCCGCCGCGCATACGGCTCGTGGGGGAGAAGGTGACGTGCGGCTCGCGTATGGCGTCGGCGTTGTAGTAATAATCCGACGAGCGCGTGAAGAAGAAGATGTACTCGTGATCGACCGTGGGCCGCGTCTTCACCGAAGACGGCATCGCGTTCGGCTTGTGCCAGATGCAATCGGCCCGCAAAGTCCAGCCGTCGTCCGCCAGCGCCAGTGCCACGCGCCATGGCATGCCGAGCAGCCGACCGTCGTCGTACTTGTCGCCGATCACCAGCCAGAGCGAGCCGGTCGACTTGAGCACCCGCCGACACTCGCGAAAGATGCCCACCAGTCGCTGCACATACTCGGTCGGCGAGGCCTCAAGCCCGACCTGCTGCCGGTGCCCTTCGTAGTCGCGCTGGCGAAAGTAGGGCGGACTGGTCACGATGCAATCGACCAGCCCATCGGGCCACGCGGAGAGCACTTCGTGCGCGTCCCCACAAACGATCGAATTCATCGCCAGCCGATTCGCAGTCGCCATCCTGATTCATCCAAGCCATCAGCCCGGTTCCGCCGGGCCTGTGGCAACTCAGAATAGCAAAATCTCCGCGCACAAGCGTTGGCTGGGCGCTTGATTCCGCGCCTGTTGTGCCGACGCATGATCTTTCGCGTCGGCACGGCACAACTTGTCAGGCGTTGTCACTTAGTAATCGCCGATCGGCGTGCCGTCTTGGCGGTCGGCCAGGGCGGTGAGGATGGCGAAGTCGATTGTTTGCGGCACCAGGCGGACCGAGCCGTCGACGTTCAGCGCCATCACGCCGGCTGGATGGGCGGCGAAGAGCGGAATGTTGACTTCGTAGGGCTGCGTGTTGCCCGCCGAGCCGAAACCGCCGCGGATGGGGTAGCGGATGGTGGTTACGTTCTGGGTCCAGTTTCCTGCGCCGGCGCCGCAGCTCCACGCGCCGCCCCAGTGGCCGCTCGAGCGGCGATCGACCTTGTTGCCGTTGGCGTCGCGCTGAAAATCGCTCTGCTCGCTGGCCATCATCGTGTTGCTGGTGCCGTCGGTGATGCTATGGAAGCCGACGATGTGTTCGCTGGTCGTGATCGTGCCGTTGTAGACGGTTCGGCCATAGATCTCGGAATACGGCGCCGTCGAAACGGTCGCCGTGGTTCCGCCCTGGTAGTACGAGCCGGTGATGCCGACGTAGTGCGGCGTCTGCGCTTCGACCGAGCCAAGCAACTTGGTCTTCGGCAGCGGCGACGAGGGGCACCACAGGCCGGGCACGCGCAGCGTGCGAATCAGCTCGACGTTCGGCGAAGCCGGAGCGTCTTGCAGCGTCCAGTCGCCGCTAAACACGGCCTTGTCGTAGGCTGAGCCCTGTTCCATGAACGGCAGCAGGCGGAAGAACCACGAAACGCCGCGCTGGCGAGTCGAGCCGCTGCCGGTCTGCGGCGTGCCGTTGAACGGCAGGATGTTGTTGGTGTCGTGGTACATGTGGGCGGCCAGGCCCATCTGCTTGAAGTTGTTTGAGCACTGCGACCGCCGAGCGGCTTCGCGCGCGGCTTGCACGGCGGGAAGCAGCAAAGCCACCAAAACGCCGATGATGGCGATCACCACCAGCAGCTCGACGAGGGTAAAGCCTCGATTCCTCAAGTTCCGAACGTTCATTTTTTGTTCCTCAACCCAGAATCACAGATAAAAGAACTACGACAGCGCCGACGATCGACGCGTTATCGGACGGGAACAGTCGGCCGAACCTGCGTTTGGCTTGGGGCCAAGCGGCGTGTTCGGGGAGAGTGGAAAAATCGGGTGGGCCACGCGGCGGGAGGGAGAGCGGCGGGCGAAACTGGTCGGCTTGCTACTTGCGAGTCAATGCAAAGTCGATCTGGTTATTGCCCGGCTGAACCGTGGCGGTCAGAGTCGACTGGATGTTGTATTTGGCGGGGAGCGGTTCCACGAACGGGGGCGCCGCGTCGGGGTTTTCCGGCGCTTGATACTGCGTGGTGATGCTCACCTTGTGATTGCCGAGCAGCGCGCCAGGGGCGCCGGGCATGTAATTCAGCTTGTATTTCCCTTCGCTGTCGGTCACGCCTTCCGACGGCCGACCTTGGGTCGGCGAGAAGACGACATAGGCGTTGGCGTATGGGGCCCCATCGAGCGTGACGACTCCGCTAACCTGCCCCATGTCGGGCAAGTTCGAGCCGGAGCAACCAACGGCGAGCAACGCCAGGAGTGCGAAAGAAAGAGGTCGAGTCGCGCGTGCAGTCAGCAAAGATAGTCCTCCCGATGGCCTTGGGCGTCGTTCGGGAGAGACAAACGACTCGCTTCGCTCATCATGCACAAACGCCGCGAGTTGCTCTATGCCCATTCGGAGGGAGGGAAATGGCATTTGCGGAGTTTTTTCTTCCTCCCATTTATGGTGGGTTTGAGGTCCCGGAGCGACGGCGAACGAGCCTCACAGATGACCGATCCAGCGTTTCGCTACTTTTCCTCCGATTCGGTTGTTATGCCCAGCCGAATGAGTATCTTGGGACCAGGAACTTGAGGAGAAAGGCAACGGGACACGCCCGACCAAGAGGCAATCCCTGCGAGACTGGCTGAACTAGCCAGATCTAGTCGGCCGAGGCGATCGGCGGCCGCAGGGATCCGGTCGGAGCGTTCACTCGTTTGAGAACCGTTCGTTGGCATTCTTTGCGGGCGTGCGCTTGCGCTGCGCCTGGCTTGTTGCGTCGACCGTTTTCATTCCGTTCATTCTTGTTGAGACCTCTCCATGCGTTCCTCTCCTCCGCGGACCGGCTTTACGCTGGTCGAGCTGTTGGTGGTAATTGCCATCATCGGCGTTTTGGTCGCCCTATTGCTCCCCGCCGTGCAGGCGGCGCGCGAAGCCGCTCGCCGCACGCAGTGCACCAACAACCTGAAGCAGATCGGCATCGGTCTGCACAATTACCACGACACCCACGGCCACTTTCCGCCGGCTATTCAGTTCGACGCCGGCCAGGATTTCACGACGAGCGACCAGTTGCGCCCGAACTGGGTGATTCTGATGCTCCCGTTCTTCGAACAGCAGTCGCTCTACGACTCGTTCGATTTCACGAAGCTGATTTCCGACCCCGCCAATCGCGACAAGCGCGGCGTGAAGATCAAGGCGCTTATTTGCCCTTCGGACGGTAACACCGCCACGCCGTTCCGCGGCAACTCGTCCGGCGAGGGGGACAATTGGGCTCGCGGCAACTACGCAGCCAACGGCCATCGGCTGTTCGCGCACGAGAGCGGCTTTTCGTCAGCCCTGCATCGCGGCGTGATGGGAGTGAACGAGAGCACTCGCATGGCTGAGATCACCGACGGCCTCAGCTCGACCATGATGGTCGGCGAAATTCGGGCCGGGGTTTCCGCCGACGATCGCCGCGGCTGCTGGGCGCTCGGCACCGCGGGGGGCAGCGCGCTGTTCAAGCACGGCTGCGGCGGCGACGCCAATGGGCCGAACCCGGCGAACGACAACGCCGACGACATCAAGGGCTGCAGCACGCTCTATTCCACGGTCGGCGTCGCGTCGCTCCGCACGCAGCGCATGACCTGTTACGAGCCGAGCAACAGCCAGCAATCGACCGTTCGCTCGCGGCATCCAGCCGGCGTGAACATCGTGCTGTGCGACGGCAGCGTGCACTTCGTCTCGAACAACGTCGAGACGAGCGGCCCGCACGGCGGCTGCGATCCGCTGCGCGCCTGGGACAAGCTGATCAGCAGCAGCGACGGCGAGGTTTTGCCCGACGGCACGTTCCAATAGCAACCGGCTTTGGCCCGGCGCGTTGGTCGTCGTCGTTTTGTCGCAAGTGAATCTTCTACTGGATGCGTTACGGGAGGCTGTGGTGCGCGCACTAGGTTTGGCAATACTCGGCGTGAGCGTCGCGCTGCTCTTGGGCGGCTGCGGCTCGTCGAGCGGCGTTCAGAAGGTGACCGGCAAGATTGAGTTCCCCGGCGGCGAAGTTCCCAAGGGAGAATTGGCGGTCGTTCGCTTCGAGCCGGTGGCGACCGGCGGCGAGGGAGTGCGCGGCGCCTCGGGCGACATTCAGCCGGACGGCACGTTTCAGCTCACGACGCTTGAGCCCAACGACGGCGCGTATCCGGGGGAATACAAAGTGGCCCTGACCGTGGTAAAGACCTACTATGGCCAGGAGCCGCTGATCGACCCCAAGTACAGCTCGGTCCGCACCACCCCCTTCAGCGCCACCGTGACGGCCGGCGGCAAGAACCACTTTGAATTCAAAGTGGAAGGCAATCCGCCGAAATAGCCCAGAGCGGGCCACGTGAAATGTCGCCCGGCTACGCGAGCGCCGGGCGCCGCGGACGACGGCCTGGAGGATCACTTCCGGGCCATAGAGCTATGCGAAGCGGCGAGCGGGGCGTGAGATTCTTTCAACTTCCGCCCCGCTAAAGCTTGTGAACCTCTCGGCTACGTGCGACGCTGAGCGCACACGAATCGTGAGCGGCGCTTCGCTCTCGCGGTTGCTCTTCTCTGCCGCTTCTGGAGGATCGTTCGATGAAGTTCCGCTCTCTGGTCGCCGCGTTGCTGCTTGCGCTCGCGTGCAATCTGCAGCTTGTCCGCTCCGCCGACAAGTTGACGCCCGATGAGGCCCGTTCGATTGCCGGGGAGGCGTACGTTTATGGCTATCCGCTCGTCACGATGGAGATGTCGCGCCGCGTGATGACCAACGTCGCCGAGCCGACGGGAACTCGCGCGCCGATGGGACAACTGCGGGCGCTGCGAACCTATCCCGACGCTTCGTTCCGCGACGTCACCGCCCCCAACGCCGACACGCTCTATATGGCGGGCTGGATCGACGCCGGCAAGGAACCGTGGGTGCTCAGCCTGCCGGAAGCCGAGGGTCGCTACTACTTGTTCCCGATGCTCGACGGCTGGACGAACGTCTTTCAATCGCCCGGCACGCGCACGACCGGCGACGGCGCGCAGAAGTTCGCGATCACCGGTCCCAAGTGGAAGGGAACGTTGCCGGAGGGAATCAAGGAATATCGTTCGCCGACCAGCCTCGTTTGGTTCATCGGCCGCATCTATTGCACGGGAACCAAGGAGGATTACGCAGCCGTGCATCGGCTGCAGGACGAAATCAAGCTTCAGCCGCTCAGTACGCTGGGCAAACCGTACTCGACTCCGGCTGGCAAGGTCGATCCGTCGGTTGACATGAAAACACCCGTGCGCGACCAGGTGAATGCGCTCGACGCGGCAAGTTTCTTCGGGCTGCTGGCCCAATTGCTCAAGGACAATCCGCCGGCTGCGGAAGATGCGGACGTCGTGGCCCGGCTGGCCAAACTGGGGATCGTTGCGGGAGAGAAGTTTGACCTCGAAAAACTCGATTCCCAGATTCGCCAGGCGGTGGTTGAGGCGCCGAAGGCGGGGCTGAAGAAAATCACGGATCATTTCCGCACCGCCGGCGTCGATTTGAACGGCTGGGTCTTTACGACCAAGACGGGGCGATACGGGACCGATTACCTGCAGCGAGCGACCATCGCCTACTTTGGGCTCGGGGCAAATCTGCCCGAGGACGCGATTTATCCCACGTCGGAATGGGACATCGCGAAGCAGATGTACTCGGGCGAGAATAAGTACGTCGTCCGTTTCGCGAAGGGCAAGCTCCCACCGGTCAACGCGTTCTGGTCGCTGACGATGTACGACGACCAGTACTTCTTCTACGCCAACAAACTGAATCGTTTCACCCTCAGCGCTCGCGACAAGCTGAAGGAGAACGCCGACGGTTCGATCGATCTCTACCTGCAGCACGAGAGCCCCGGGCCGGACAAGGAATCGAACTGGTTGCCGGCGCCGAAGGGAAAATTCGTCCTGATGCTGCGGCTGTATTGGCCGCGCGAGACGCCCCCCTCGATTCTCGACGGTAGCTGGCAGCCGCCGCCGGTGGAGAAAGTGGACAAATAGCTCCCGCTTTCACGTCCGCTGGCAGTTTGGTCGTTCGATAGCGCTACTGGTTCGCGCGCCAGCGTCCGCGTGGACTGGTTCCGCGCCCTACGGCTGGCTACTCTAGCTTTTACCGCGGCCCTTTGGGCGGCACGGATGAGGATATGGAGCTATGGTCAGCATGAGCGCAGCGAATGTCGGACGTCGAGCCACCTGGATCTGTGTGTTGCTGGTCGCCGGAGCATGTACGGCGCGGTCCGCCCACGCGACCGATTACTTTCTGACGATCGGCGGCGGCTACAATCGCACCGGCAATCAGGCGTCGCTCGAAGCGAACGTCCTCTTCTTTCAGCAACTGTTGACCGAGAAGCATCCCGGGCCAAGGCGGCACGACATCTTCTTCGCCGACGGCAACGATCCGGCTGCCGACCTGCAAGTGCTTGACGAGAAGCCAGCCGAGAGCGATTCGCCGGCGACCGACTTGCTCGCCACGCTCCATCGTCGTCGCGGCTCCGCGGGAAATCGGATCACATATCGCGACCATCGCGTGCCCGATGTTGCCGGGCCGCTCGATCCGAAGCTCATTCGCGAGAGTCTTGAGCGTCTCGCTACGGAGGCCAAGGCGGGGGATCGACTGGTCGTGTTCGTTACCGCCCATGGCAGCCCCGGTCCCGATAAGGACGAGTACAACACGACGATCGATTGCTGGAACGAGAAGAAGATCACGGCGCGGCAGTTCGCCAGTTGGCTCGACAAGTTGCCAGCCGAAGTGCCGGTGATCATGGTCATGGCCCAGTGCTACTGCGGCGGTTTTGGCGACGCGATCTTCAAGGAACTCGACGAAGACGCGGGACTCACGCCGCAGCAACGCGTCGGCTTCTTTGCTCAGCAGCACAACTTGCCGGCAGCCGGTTGCCGCCCCGACATCGAGCACGACGAAGAGTTCAGTAGCTACTTTTGGGGCGCGATCGCCGGCCGAACTCGCAACGGCGTGCCGATCGAAGACGCCGATGTGAACGGAGATGGCGTGGTGTCGTTCGCCGAAGCGTATGCCCATGCGGTGATCGCCGGCGAGACGATCGACATTCCGCTGCGAACCACCGAAGTGTTGCTACGGGCCTACAGCCGATTTCCCGACGACACCGACCTCGCCGCCGCCGAGGCCGCTTCAACGCCGGCCGAAGGAGAACAAAAGCCGGCGCTGACCGCGATGCGCGGCAAGCTGGCTGACCTGGTCGCCGGCGACAATTCGGTCAACGCACATATTGTTGCGCAGATTGCGAAAAACAACGGTATCACGATGCAGGCCGACGTCGCCGAAGTGCGTCGGCTGTACGAAGAGGCCCGCCGTGCCCGTCGCGGGCCGAATCGCCAGCGCACCAGCTCAGGCCGGCGCGAGCTGCTCGCCGAGATCGGCAAGGAGTGGCCCGAACTAGCCGACCCGCGCGCCTGGCGCGATTCGGCACTGCTAAAGCCGGAGAACCAAAAGCAACTGATGGCCGACATCGAAAAACTGCCGGCTTGGAAGACCTATGAAGAGCGGCAGAAGCAGCTCGCCGAAGCGAGCAAGGCTGC
>Ga0182743_1002974_pt1 | contig 14121 bp, 14 predicted proteins | sample eDN3rd30CKraftOP_FD_128522 | JGI IMG/M metagenome (GOLD analysis project Ga0182743, IMG submission 128522) | Enriched Organic Plus compost microbial communities from Emeryville, California, USA - eDNA 3rd pass 30_C Kraft OP (version 2) (version 2) ... | reverse complement strand
TGGTCTCGGTGATTTCCAGATTGCGCCTGGTAGCTGGATCCATGAGCACGTACTGACCGCTGCGTTCGGCCTTGATGCTGGTGATGTGGCTCAGGGACTGTGACTGTGTGCGTATGGCGTAACGAAGCAGCGCTCCAGCGGCTCGAATGCCATTGTCCAGGTCACCCAGGTCGAACCCGTCAAGTGAGTCTACATTGAAGTGCCTGAGCAGTTGTTCACGAGCATTCTGCAGCTCAAAGTGCCAGGTGGGTACCGAGGCAACTGCGCATTTTCTGGGCAGATCTGGTGTGTAGCCGTCCTCGACGATCAACTCAGCGGGTTCGATGCGCGCAAGCGTCGTCTCCACCAGGTCGGGTTGGCATTCTGTCAGAAGAAATTCACCACTGGCGAGGTTCAACCAGGCGATGCCTGCACTGCCAAAGGGTCTACCATTGCGTCGAGCTTGATAAAGTGCAGCCAGGCAGCAGTCAGACTTGCTGGGAAGTAATGCCTCATCGGTCAGAGTACCCGGGGTGATGATACGCACGATCTTGCGTTCGACAGGTCCTTTACTGGTGGCTGGATCTCCGATCTGTTCACCGATGGCTATAGATTCACCAGCGGCCAGAAGTCTGGCGAGGTACTGTTCCAGCGAGTGGACTGGAACACCAGACATGGGGATGGGTTCGCCATTGGACACGCCGCGATGGGTCAGTGTCAGCCCCAGCAATCGTGCTCCTTTGACGGCATCGTCATAAAAAAGCTCATAAAAATCACCCATGCGGTAAAACAGCATCAAGGGGCCTGCCTGCTCCTTGAGCTGGAAATACTGCCGCATCATCGGTGTGTGCTTTTCGAGTTCCTTGGGGTCCAAAGCTAGCTGTTGTTTTTGATTTTCCATTCAGTTGAGCAAATTCGTTTGTCCGTTCCCGAACCGTATCGTTTTCATCTGGGTGTATGGCTACGATTTCCAGTGTGAAGATTCACATGTGCACTCAATATGGTTTCGCAAAGAACCATTTTCCTGTCGGGATACATTCTTGTTCATGTTAAGAACTATCGGTCTATTCAACAAGTTACGAATACCCATCCGAGAAGCTGGGAGGATTCGGCAAACATGCCATCGTGGCATGCAGATGTTGATCCAAAGGCAAGATTCTACGAGGACTACGCCTGAGTGTCCGGATACGAGACGTTTCGTGGCGATGGAATGCTTTCAATGGATTAAAAACCTCAGGCAAGGCATCATTGGCGTTTGTGTTCATTTACACAGGTTGTACAGGGTGTTAGCTTGTGATCATTGGTGATGACAACAAGAGGAAATCCTGAAAGTTGGAGCTAAAAGGGAGGCGTTCGCATGAAGAGCAGTTTTGAGACCAGGCACCTTAAGTAGGTGTCAGGGTTTCTACAGCCGGCATGTCTTGCCGGCTTTGTGTGGACAGGCCAGGACAGCAATGCAGTGGCGGCAGCCATGATGCTTGATCTGGTTCATGACTAACTAAAATGGTGTAGGAAGACAAATGGTAAACAAAATTGTTTCTTCCTTGGAAGAAGCGGTCGCTGGAATTCAGGATGGTTCAACCGTCCTGGTCGGCGGATTTGGTGGGGCAGGCCAGCCTGTAGAGTTGATCGAGGCCTTGATTGATCAAGGCGCCAAGGATCTGGTCGTGGTCAGCAACAACGCTGGCAATGGCGAAACCGGGCTTGCTGCGTTACTCAAGGCAGGTCGTGTACGCAAGATCATCTGCTCATTTCCCAGACAGGCTGACTCCTATGTCTTTGACGGGCTTTACCGTGCCGGCAAGATCGAGTTGGAGCTCGTGCCTCAGGGAACGATCGCTGAGCGTGTTCGTGCTGGAGGCGCTGGTATCGGTGGCTTCTACACACGCACAGGTGTTGGAACTCCATTGGCAGAAGGCCGTGAAATCCGCAATATCAATGGCGTGGACTACTTGTTCGAGTACCCCATTGTGGCCGACGTTGCTCTGATCAAGGCGCGCCAAGGCGACCGCTGGGGTAACCTGACTTACCGCAAGTCAGCACGCAATTTCAACCCTGTATTCGCGACAGCAGCCAAGCTGACCGTAGCTCAGGTGTCGGAAATTGTGGAGCTGGGAGATATTGATCCTGAGGTTGTCGTCACACCAGGGATCTATGTCAAACGAGTGGTCAAAGTCTAGAGCAGGAGTCAAGAGATGGCACGATTAACCCGAGAACAGATTGCAGAAAGGCTGGCACGCGACATTCCCGAGGGCGCGTATGTGAACCTGGGCATCGGCTTGCCGACCCTGGTCAGCAATTACCTGCCGAAAGACAAGGATATTTTCCTGCAGAGTGAAAACGGTATCCTGGCCATGGGGCCGCTCGCACGTAAGGGTGAAGAAGACTGGGACCTGATCAACGCCGGCAAACAACCCGTAACCCTCTTGAAGGGTGGGAGTTTCTTTCATCACGCCGACTCTTTTGCCATGATGCGTGGAGGTCACCTGGATTACTGTGTGCTAGGGGCGTTTCAGGTATCGCGCTACGGCGACCTGGCTAACTGGTCGACGGGCGAGCCCGATGCGATTCCAGCGGTTGGGGGTGCCATGGACCTGGCTGCTGGAGCCAAGGCTACTTACATCATGATGGAGCTTCTCACCAAGGACGGCAAGTCCAAGCTGGTTGAGAAGTGCACCTACCCCTTGACTGGAGTCAAATGCGTCAAGCGTGTCTATACTGATTACGCTGTATTCCAGATTGAGCCTGAAGGCGTGGTCAGGGTGCTTGACGACTGCTCAGGTGTTGGCAAGGATGAACTTCTGCGCATGACGGGTCTTGATCTGGTGTTTGATTGAGCAATCCGGCAACAGGTCATGCTGGCGGCCGGGCTGGTTCGGACTGGCAAGGCTCTCCTTGATGGGCAGCTTTGCCAACCGGCGAATGGGTCTCTTGTTTCATGAGCAATATTTCATCCGAGCACGCTGGTGATCTGATCCTTTTTGCAAAACTGATTGAAGCTGGGAGTTTTTCCCTGGCGGCCAAGCGTCTGGGTATTCCCAAGTCAACGCTTTCAAGGCGCGTGGCTGCCCTTGAGGGGCATCTTGGACAGCGTCTGGTCACGCGTACCACCAGGCGACTGGTGATCACTGACTTTGGTCAGAGGGTCATGGAGCACGGTCGCAAGCTCGCCCAGGAATTGCAGGCCGTTTCTGATCTGGTGCAACTTGAACAGGATTATCCAAGAGGCGTGCTACGAGTGTCGATGCCGCCGGAGATCGTGCAACTGGACCTGACTTCAGTTCTCATGCGCTACTCCAAGCGCTACCCCGAGGTCCGGGTGGAACTGGACATGTCTACCCGTTGGGTTGACCTTTTGGCAGACCGTTTTGATGTCGTGGTGCGCATCGCCAGGCAACTGCCCGATGACAGCACGCTTGTGGCGCGCAGACTCGGGGAAATTGCACTGCACATGTACGCAAGCCCTGAGTACCTTAGGCAGCATGGCACGCCTCTGGATCCGGGAGACTTGGCTTGGCATATTTGCAGTAACTACATCAACAGTTCCGGCGAGGTTGTGCCATGGCGTCTGAGCAAAGGAGCCGAGACTGTGGTGGTTGTGCCAAACAGTCCTCTGGCTTCGAACTCGCCTCAACTGTTGCGTGAACTTTGCCTCAAAGGTGCGGGCATTGTTGTACTGGCCGACAATCAGGCTAGCGAAGCGCTGGAAAAAGGGCAGTTGGTACAGGTTCTACCGCAATGGTCACTGACGCCAGTCACCATCTGGTGCGTGACCCCAGGACGTAAACTGCTGCCGGCACGTACCCGGGCATTTGTACAGATGCTAATCAAGGAAATGGGCAAGACCGTGCTGCGGTAGAGTCAGGACATGGTCGGCCTTGCCCGATGGTGCCAGGCAATTCAGTGTTTTTTCTTCTTGAGGATGGTATTTGCTGTCTGGTAGCCATCTTCAATCAACTGCAGCACCGTGCTCCTTGAGAAGTCGTATGCCCGTGATGGAGGGTCTTGAGGCGTTGTCTCACGGCTGATGCGTGTGATGACGTTGGCAGCGGTCTGACCCATGAGTTGTTGGTACAGTGGTTCACTACGGTAGCGATCGGCAACATCCTGGGGCAGTTCGGCCATCAACAGTTCAATCAGCCGCCTGTGCCTGAGCAGCGAGTCTTCGGTGCGGCGGTTCTGGCGCAGGCGTTCTGAGAAAATGATCTCCTCCCGGCGTGAATAGACATCGATCATGTTTGCAGGCAAGTGTTCGTTTCGACCTGTGAAGAGGTCGATCAGGTAAATCTGCTTTCCGACTTCTTCCAGACGATCCATCACAACGTCAAGCGGAGAGTTGCTGATGATGCCAGCATCCCAGTAGTGTCTGCCATCAATGGTAGTCCAAGAAAATGCCGGTGGCAGGCTGCCGCTGGCCAGAATGTGGTCCGGTGTGATCCGGTCGACATAGCTGTCGAACAGGACAACTTCACTTGTCTGGATGTCGACCGCGGTGATCAGGAGCCTGACCGGGCTCTCGGACAAGCTGTCGAAGTCCACGTATTTTTTGATCAGATCCTTAGCTTCGGTGAAGTCATAGAAGCTGGTCCACTTGTTTGGTGGCTCTCCTTGCCAGAGCATGGCTTGTATCCAGCGAGGGGTGAAGAACCCAGGAACTCCAAAGAGACCGATATGGTTGCTGGCAAGCATCCTGCGCGTTGCTTCGTCACCGAGCGGGGCGGAATAGGTGGAAACTTCATTCCAGAAGCTATCCAGGGCTTCGGCAGCGTGCTCGCGTGCTGATGCAATGATGGCAGCATTGAAGGCACCGATCGATACACCGGCCACTGCATTGGGGAAAATCTTGTGCTCAAGAAGAGCCCTGACTGCACCGCACTCGAATGCGCCATATGAGCCTCCGCCCTGCAGTACAAAGAGCACCTGGCCCGGAATGCAGCTCAAGGCAAATCCGATATCCTTGATCTTTCTGGCGTGTGGCTTCAGGTTGACGCGGTCGCGTATCAGGATTTCTGCAGCGCGTGTGTTGGCATTGGTACGGCCCAGGGCGAAGAAGCCCTCACAGATGTCCTTTTTCAGGTAGAGAACCTCATATGGCGGGTTGTCTACATCCCCACGGCTGATCTTGTGAGACTCGGCCCGAGTCAGACCCAGCACATTGTAGTTTTCTTCGAAAACGTGGCTGAAGAAATAGCTGATATGGGTAAATGGCTCATGGCCACCGGCCATGTTTCTTGCGGCAGCCCGCCCTTGCTTGATGGCATTGTCAAAATGCTCAGTTCTCAGATACTTGCGGAATACGGGATGCCAAGCGTTGGCCACATCGCCTGCGGCATAGACATCAGGGTCGCTGGTCTGCAGGAACTCGTTGACTTTGACGCCATCGTCAAGTTCGATGCCACTTCCTTGTAACCATTCTGTATTGGGGGTGACGCCGGTTCCGATGACCACCAGGTCGCAGCCGATGGTCTTGCCATCATTGGTCACGACAGCAGTAACATGGTCAGTGCCTTCGAAACCCAGAGGTTCACAACCGAGGTGGCAGGTGACACCATGTGCTTGCATCATCTTCTCGAAATGCCTGGATATGTCGGGATGGTGCAGTTTGGAAAGTAGTTGCGACTTGCGCTCAATGAGGGTGACTTGCAGGCCTTTATGCCGCAACAGGCTCGCGATTTCCATGCCGATGAAGCTGCCGCCGATGATGACGGCGTTTCTGGCTGATTCAGTGGCCTTGAGCAAACCAGAGGCATCATCGTAAGTGCGCAGGTAATGAATGCCCTTGAGCGTAGCTTGTGCAACTGGCAACTGGGTTGCCCGGACTCCAGTGGCGATCAGGAGCTTTTGGTACTGTATTTCAAGTAGTTGACCCTCCCGGAGAGCCTTGAGCCGGTGTGTCTTGGTATCAAGATCACTGGCAGAGGTGCCCAGCATGAGATCGATGCCAAGTTGCTCGTACTTTTGAGCAGGTAAGATGGGCGTGAAAATCAGTTCGTCGCTGTCGCGACGGCTGGCCAGCTTTGACAGGGGAGGTCGGTGATAGGGAAGTTGCTGCTCTTGCCCGAGCAGGATGATCTTGCTTTCAGGATCAACCTGACGCAAGGTTTGTGCAGCGCTGGTGCCGGTTGTGCAGGCACCGACGATGACGTACTTTGCCTTGATGACGTCGGATGCTTTTTTCTTGGACGGCATTTCGTTGCTCCTGAAAAAGACGATTGCTGTACGGTGCTGCCTGGCGTTAGCACTTAAAAAACTGCCATGGCCAGGCCTGCGGCAAACAGGGCTCCAAAGTCAGAGCATTGCTTCAGTTGTTCCTGGCTGAGTTTCTTTGGGGCAAGTATGGCCTCAGGTGTCTGAGCACCAGTATTGATGATGAGGGCTGGCTGAATGAGGTTCAGCCGCCATCCTGTTGCGATCCGTTCGATCTGCCTGGCTGCACCGGTACCATCGCTACCAGCACAGATGAGAATGCAGTAAGGTCTGCCATTGATGCGATCGAGTACTTGGTAGTAGGTACGGTCAAAGAAGTCCTTGAGCAATCCACTCATGCTGGCAAGGTTTTCCGGAGTGGCAAAGACCAGGCCGTCGGCGGTCAGGACGTCGTGCGCCTCAGTCTGTGTGGCGTGGCGGCAGATCACTTCCACGCCAGGCTCCAGGTCCGCAGCCTCCGAAAAAGCCCGCACCATCTGTTCTGTTCCACCGGTATGAGAGTGATAGATCACCAGAAGTTTCTTGTTCGGAACACTCATGACGCATCCTGTAGTGGTGTTGCCTTGTCAGGCAATACCATAACAAAAGGTTTCGGAAGATGAGCCAGATACAAGGATTTCTGAAGCTTTAGAGCACTGATTTCTGTTTCTGATCTGAGTCGGGATGTTTCGACCTAGGCTTCAGGGATCTTTCCTCAGAGACTTTCTTGCGTGGAAAGAAAGCGACAAAAAGGTTTCCTGTCCCGTTTTGATATGCATCACCGCTTTCAGGTGTTTTGCTTTTGCCAGGCTTTCAGAACCCGGTATGAACGGTAGCGAATCCTTTGATTTGCTTGTTTTTTAGAAAGCTGAATAAAAGCAAGACACATGGTTGATGTCACCAAGTATGAAATCTGGTTACTTAAGTATAAGTAAATAAGAAATTCGTCTTGGGCAGAATTCCGGCATTTTGCTAACTTTTGCATGTGCAGGGATTCCTGTTCATGAATGATGTAAGCAACAGACAAGACAGCAAAAAACGGATTTGATATGTACCAGCCAACCAGCCTTGACACACAGTTGCTGCATGAGCGTGCTCAACAGTTAGAAGAACAGCTTGACCGCAACCGGCAGGGGCTGATTTCCGATGATGATTTCAAGCCATTGCGGCTGCAGAACGGGCTGTATATCCAGAGACATGCACCGATGCTGAGGATTGCCATCGCCTACGGCATGCTCAGGAGCGACCAGTTGCGAAGGTTGGCCTATGTCAGCCGAACCTATGACCGTGGCTACGGCCATTTGACGACACGGCAGAACATGCAGTTGAACTGGATCGAGGTTGACGATGTGCCCGCAGCCCTGCACAGCCTTGCTGATGTGGGACTGCACGGCATTCAGTCCAGTGGCAACTGCTTGAGAAACATCACCAGTGATGCATTGGCTGGTATTGCACCGGATGAGATCCTGGATCCCAGGCCTTACGCAGAGTTGTTGCGCCAGTGGAGTACATTCCATCCGGAACTTGCGTTTCTGCCACGCAAATTCAAGGTTGCACTGACCGGTACGCCCCAGGATCGCGCATTGGTGCAGGTGCATGACTTGGCCTTTGAGGTAGTCAGGGCCAAGCCGCAGGCGGTATTCAGGGTGCGTGTTGGGGGCGGCCTGGGCCGTACGCCGATCTTGGGGCCGGTTTTGCGCGAAGAGCTGGACTGGCATGATCTGCTGTCCTTTACGCATGCGGTCATGCGGGTCTACAACGAATTGGGCCGACGCGACAATCTGACCAAGGCACGGATCAAGATTCTGGTTCGTACTGTCGGCATCGAAGTGTTCTCGGAGATGGTCGAACGCGAGTTCGAAGTTATCAGGCATGGCCCGGACCAGTTGCACGATGAAGACTTGGAGCGAGTCAAGCAGCGCTTTGTTGACCCTGACTGGAGCAAGGCCAGGAAAGCCACGGTCGATCTCAAAGCCATTGACCCGCAGCAACAAAAGGCGTTTGAGCGCTGGTTAAAACACAACAGGTTGCCACACAGAGTCAATGGCATGGCTGCCGTGCTGATTACTGTCAAAGGTCCTGGTAGGCCGCCAGGAGATCTGACATCGGATGAAATGGATGCGGTGGCCGATGTGGCCGACCGTTATAGCCAGGGCTTCATCCGTGTGTCTCATACACAGAACCTGGTTCTACCTGCAGTTCCAGAAGCAGACCTGCCGATGCTTTATGAGGATCTTCGCGCTCTGAACCTGGCCAAGCCAGTGGGAGGGCTGCTCAATGACATGGTGGCTTGTCCAGGTGGCGATTACTGCGCGCTGGCCAATGCTAGGTCTATTCCAGTTGCAGAAGATATTGCAAGACGCTATGAGGATATTGATGCCCTGGAATCGCTCGGCCCCATTGATCTGAGGATTTCAGGCTGTATGAACAGTTGCGGCCATCACCACATTGGGCACATCGGCATCCTGGGCGTGGACAAGGATGGTAAGGCTTTCTATCAGGTCCTGTTGGGAGGGCACAGCGGTCATGGTGCCAAGGCAGCATTGGGCAAGATCATCGGGCGTGCGTTTGCCGAAGATGAAGTGGCCGATGCCATCGAACTGATCCTTGAGCATTACCTTGAGGTTCGTTTGCCCGGCGAAACTTTCCATGACACCGTACAGCGCCTGGGACACACACCGTTTGCCCAGGTTGCCGATAAGGCACGTAAGCCCGAAAACGTCCGTAGTTGAGCCAGTTATTGTGGAAGCGATTAAGTGAATTCAATGACCATGCAAAACCTGAATCAGAAGCAGTCAGTTGACAATACTGCAGTGCTGCAAGAACAACGAACATTTGCGGTTGAGTTGCGTGGCGGAAAAGTGATCGAAGCAGATGTGCCAGCTCTGGTTCTTGATCCCACACATTCCTGGGAGGAGAACTTCCAGAAGATCCAAGGTGCCGACAGCGTTGCCATTTTTTTTCCCAAGGCAGTTGACGGCAGGGGGTTGTCACTGGCAGCAAGGATCCGAGAGATTTCAGCGCAGATCCAGTTGCATGCGATCGGTGCGCTGCATGTGGACATGATCTACTTCCTGCGACGCTGCGGCGTGGATATCTGCCACTTGCCTGAGAAATCAAAAGCTGTGGTTGACGAGCAGACACAGGCGGTCAAGAAGTCATTGTTGCAGCCCTTTAGCCTGCATTATCAGCAAAGCGCAGACAGCATTGCCGGGCAGTTGGCCGACAAGGTTCAAGTGGTGCTTGGTACCCAGGTGGCAGCATGATGGAAAGACATGAAGTCATGATCGTGGGCGCAGGCCCCGGAGATCCGGAGCTTGTGACACGTGCTGGGTGGAAGGCATTGCAGCAGGCCGAGGTGATTCTCTATGACGCCTTGCTGGATGTAGATGGTTTTCATGAGGCCAATCCCGGGGCGCAGTGGATTGCGGTTGGCAAGCGTGCAGGTGTGGCATCGACCGAGCAGGCTTTTATTGGGCGGTTGCTGGTCAATCTGGCACTGCAGGGAAAAAAAGTGGTCAGGCTCAAGGGAGGGGATCCATCGATCTTCGGTCGTTTGCGTGAAGAACTCGACGCTTTGCACAGCGCAGGGATCGGCGTGCGGATCATCCCCGGAGTGACAGCGGCAAGTTCTACGGCAGCAAGCCTGCAGATCAGCCTGACCGAACGGCAACTCGCGCGTTCAGTCAGCTTTCTGACGCCTGCGCATGCGGCCAATGGCAAAGCCAACGATGCTTGGGTCGATACCGTTCTCAATTCAGATACTTCTGTGCTTTACATGGCCTCGCGCCAGCGTCAGCAGATTGCACAGACCTTGATTTCCAAAGGCATGTCTACCAATACGCCGGTGGCGCTGGTTGAAAATGCCTGTGGCAACGGCGTGCGCCAGGTCATGGACCTGGGGATGATGGCAACCATCGATCCCGAGCAATTCGACGGTCCAGTCTGTCTCATCATTGGTGAGGTGGCAGGGCGATCCCGTGGTGCGCAACGGATTGCGCATGCTGAACAGGCTGTTGCCCATTCGACAGTCCAGATCGGCCACTTTTCATAGGAAAGTCAATGCAAGGCCTGTTGCTTCTGGCGCATGGCTCCAAGTCGAGTCAGTGGACTGCACCCTTTGAAGCTTTGTGCCAGAGGGTAAGCGTCAGTTGCAGGCCAGCTTTGGTTCGACTGGCTTATTTTGAGCATTCAGAACCGCTTCTTGAGCAAGCCGTTGGGGACATGTATGGACGAGGGTGCTCAAGGATACATGTGGAACCGTTGCTGCTTGCACCCGGGTTTCATGTCGAGAGTGACTTACCACAGCGTCTCAAGAAACTTGCAGACCTCTATCCGGTTTCTTTTACAGTCGGATCGGTGCTGATTGAGTCCGAACGAGTCCAGTTGGCCGTTATTGAAAACTGCCTTCAGGCCCTAGGCCAAAGCCACTGACCGATTGACTTTAGTTAGATCGGCTGTTCAGGGGATTTCCTTTCAAAACGAGTCACATGGTGCATTGTTTTGCACCAGTTCCCACGTTGTTGCCCTAAATATCCTACGCTGTTTCCAGCCTGACTCATGCAGTTCAGGTAGTGGGTTTAGCATGCATGCTCAACTTTGGTGCTTTCAGGGTTTCTTAATCTCAGGTTTGCTTGAATATGGTGCATCTATGCTCGCAAACATTGTTTGTCCGGACAAGAAAAGTTGGCACGGTTTGTGCTTGTGTCAGATGTCACGGCAGTAAGCCGAGACATTGGCCTATCGAACACTCTTTGCGGAACAAACACCATGAAAACCAAGCTTTTATGTGCAATGCTGGCCGTAGCGCCAGTGCTGCTTAGCGCTGCAGGTAACGCAAAAGCCGAGGGAACCGACCTTGGGAATGGCTTTGAACTTTCGGGCAACATGACGCTGGTAAATGATTACCGGTTTCGTGGCTATACACAGACAAACTTCAATCCGGCTGCCCAGCTTGGCATTGACTTGAAACATTCATCTGGTTTCTATATTGGTAACTGGAACTCGAATGTGTCCTGGATCAGCGGTGGTTCGCTCGAGATGGATTTCTATGGCGGATGGAGTGGCGAGATTGTTGACGGTCTCTCACTTGACGTCGGTGTTCTGCAATATACCTATCCGGGCAATTCAGGCATGGCTGATTCCCCGAACACGACCGAAATCTACTTGGGCGTGAGCAAAGGCCCATTCGGCCTGAAAGTGTCCTGGGCTCCCACCAACTGGTTTGGCTATGCTGATTCCAAGAACGCTGTGTACCTTGATGGTACGGCAGATTTTGACCTGGGTGATGGCTGGGGTATCGGGCTTCACGCTGGCTACCAGTTCCTGCACAACGTTCAGGATGCCAATGGCAACAACACGAATGGGTACTTTGACTACAAGGCAGGTGTCTACAAGGATATCAAGGGCTGGGTGTTCGACCTCTCAGTGGTCGGTGCATCCACAGACAACCTGATGCTCAGTTCGCAGGGCTACAAGGCAGGACGAGTGGGAGTACTGTTCTCAGTTTCCAAGTCATTCTGATCTGCAGAAAAAGTCATACCAGTTTGATGCCTGACGGTAAGGGCTTTTGCGCAAGCCGCAAACCGATGAGCCGCGGCCCGTCAGGCAGTTTTTGTCAATCGTGCATCTTGGGCGGAAAGAATCTATACCACAGACCATAAGCCCAGCATGCTGCACAGAATGAGAACATCCATTCAAACGAAGAGAACACGAGTAGCGCTGTCGTCGGAACGATCCAAAACGCGATGTCCATGAAATAAAGAATGCTGGCAATGCTGGCGGCCACAAAAAGTATCTTGTTGGCAAACATCTTGGCACCGGCGTTTTCTGGTGGCCCCGCCCATCCTTTTTTTTTCAGGGCATCGGTAGCAAGACGGTGTGACGGGCACTTGTAGTGACCCACAAAACCACGCACAAAACCCATCACAGCCAGAATCGGCATCAAAAATGGCAATCCCAGCAGGGATGCGGTACAAACCACGGATGTGATCAATGCATCAACTCGAGCGGCGTTGGCATGAACCGGTGGAACATCAAATCTGAGCATGATAGACAGACTCCTGCTGAAGCAATCAACAATATATTGAAATATAATATATAAAATTATATATTATTATGCAACAGGAATACTTTTGCTCGAGTGATTGGTACGCCCTGGTTACAAGGCCAGGGGGGTGAAGTTCAGTGCTTGAAAACCCGATAGATTGTCTGCCCCTGGGCATCGATGCCTACAGTGACCGGCATGTCCTTGACCTTGAACTCATAGATGGCTTCCATACCGAGGTCTTCGAATGCGACGAGCCTGGCTGACTTGATTGCTTTGGAAACCAGATAGGCTGCGCCACCCACGGTGACCAGGTAAGGTGTGCCGTGCTTTCTGATGGCATCAATGGCGACAGGACCGCGTTCAGCTTTACCGACGGTTAGCAGCAACCCTGTCTTTTCCAGTAGCACCGGCATGAATTTGTCCATCCGTGCCGATGTCGTGGGGCCAGCAGGTCCAACGGCCTCTCCCTCGATAGGGTCGACTGGGCCGACATAGAAAAGTGCTTTGTTGCGCAGATCGACCGGCAGTGGCTCTCCTTTTTCCAGCATCTGGCATAGTCGGAAGTGGGCGGCGTCACGTCCGGTCAGCAATGTGCCATTCAAGAGTAGACGATCACCGACCTTCCACTGTGCAACCTTCTCTTTGGTCAGGCTATCGAGATCAACCCGAAGACCGTCGTTGGTCGGCATGGTATCGGGAATCCCGGACCAGGTATCCAGGGAAGGTGGGTTAAATTCAGCAGGCTGTTTCCCGTCAAGCTCAAAGGAGATGTAGCGTGTCGCAGCACAATTGGGAATCATGGCTACGGGCTGTAATGCAGCGTGACAGGGTGCTGTAAGAACCTTGACATCCAGGACGGTCTGCAGACCACCCAGACCTTGGGCTCCGATGCCAAGCGCATTCACGCGGTCATAGATCTCAAGACGCAGCGCCTGTTCTGGTGTGAGAGAGGACAGATTCCTGAGTGATGCAATGTCAATTGGGGTAAAGAGCGACTTCTTGGCAAGCGCCATGGCTTGTTCAGGGCTGCCACCAACGCCGATTCCAAGAATACCCGGAGGGCACCAGCCGGCACCCATTCCCGGCAGTTGCTCGACAATCCAGTCGGCAACATTGTCCCTGGCATTGAGCATCGTATAGCGGGCCTTGACATCACCACCACCGCCTTTGGCGACAACGGTCAAACCGAAGGTGTCTCCAGGCACCATCTCAATATGGACGATGGCCGGAGTGTTGTCGCCCGTGTCTTGGCGCTTTCCCAGCGGATCCTTGATCATGGAGGCCCGCAGTGGGTTGGTCGGTAATGTATAGGCGATCCGGGTACCTTCATCGGCAAGCTGCTGTGGTGTTGGTGTGGGACCACCATCATCAGCCACGATCCGGGTGTCCATGCCAATACGGAAGTAAACATGGGCAACGCCAGTATCCTGGCAGACAGGTCGGTGGCCAAGGGCACTCATCTTGCTGTTGATCAGCAACTGGAGCAACGCATTTTTTGCGGCTGGCCCGGTTTCTTGTTGCCAGGCTGACTTCAGGGCCTGGACAAAGTCAGTGGGATGGTAGTAGCTGATGAACTGAAGTGCATCAGCAATACTTTGGACGATTTGGGAAGCTGGTATCAGTTTCACGATAGTCTCCGGTTTCGGTACGTGTGGCCGTTTCACTAAACAGCAATGTATACGGTTGGACGCACTCTCGCCAATGGTTGGAACAGGCTTGTCGCGCAACTGGCCATTTGACATCCTCCCCAGCCTGAAGGCCGGGGATTCCTACTGCGCTCAGGTGAGGCATTGAACCGCTCCTGAGTCGCTTCGGTGGGTTCCTGCTGCTGGCGACATGACTGCATCGCTCACTTCACAGGCGCAACGGGCGTGTCCCGCCCTGAGAATGTTGATCGCACCAACTAC
>Ga0182743_1002970_pt1 | contig 14137 bp, 14 predicted proteins | sample eDN3rd30CKraftOP_FD_128522 | JGI IMG/M metagenome (GOLD analysis project Ga0182743, IMG submission 128522) | Enriched Organic Plus compost microbial communities from Emeryville, California, USA - eDNA 3rd pass 30_C Kraft OP (version 2) (version 2) ... | reverse complement strand
GATGCTGACCGGCAGCGGCCGGGGCGTCTCGATGCGGGCGAGCACCGGGAGGATGATGAGGAAGTAGATGAAGTAATAGGCCGTCGCGATCTTGGCGAGAACGTTCATGATCGCGATCGAGGGGTCCTGCGCGCCCAGATACATGAGCAGCAGGAAGTTGAGCACGAACAGGGCGTAGAACCACTTGAACATCGGGCGGAAGTTACCCGAACGCACCGGCGAGCGGTCGAGCCAGGGCAGGACAAACAGGATCAGCATCGAGCCGGCCATGACGATCACACCGCCCAGCTTGGAGTCGATGAACAGCACGTTGAAGTCGATGGCGCGCAGCATCGTGTAGAACGGCAGCAGGTACCATTCCGGAACGATGTGGGTCGGCGTCACCTGGCTGTTGGCCATGATGTAGTTGTCGGGGTGGTTGAGAATGTCCGGCGCGAAGAACACGAACCAGGCGAACGGGATCAGGAACACCACGACCGCGTAGAGGTCCTTCATCGTGTAGTAGGGATGGAAGGGCAGCGTATCGCGCTTTTCCTTGACCTCGACGCCCGCCGGGTTGTTGTTGCCCGGCACGTGCAGCGCCCAGATGTGCAGCACGACCACGGCCGCGATGATGAACGGCAGCAGGTAGTGCAGCGAGAAGAAGCGGTTGAGGGTCGGATTGTCCACAGCGAAGCCGCCGCGCAGCAGCTGCATGATGGCATCGCCCACGATCGGGATCGCCGAGAAGATGTTGGTGATCACAGTCGCGCCCCAGAAGCTCATCTGGCCCCAGGGAAGCACGTAGCCCATGAAGGCGGTGGCCATCATGAGGACGAAGATGATGACGCCCAGCATCCACAGCACTTCGCGCGGAGCCTTGTACGAACCGAAGTAGAGGCCGCGGAAGATATGGACGTAGACGGCGAAGAAGAACATCGACGCGCCGACAGCGTGGGCGCCCTGGATGATGCGGCCGCCATTGACGTCGCGACGGATGTGCTCGACCGAGTTGAAGGCCAGATCCACGTTCGGCGTGTAGTGCATCGCCAGGATCACACCGGTGATGATCTGCGCGACCAGCATGAAAGCCAGGATCGCACCAAACGTCCACCAGTAATTGAGGTTCTTCGGGGTCGGGAAATCCATCAGGTGTTCTTTGGAGAACCTGATGATCGGCAGGCGCTCGTCAAGCCAGCGCTCGATACCGGTGGACGGCGTGTAAGTGGAGTGTTCAGACATCTGGCAGGCCCCCTATCAACCGATCTGGATCATGGTGTCGCTGAGGAATTCGTACGGCGGCACAACCAGGTTCTTGGGCGCCGGGCCCCGGCGGATACGGCCGGCGGTGTCGTAGACCGAACCGTGGCACGGGCAGAACCAGCCGTCATACTCGCCGCTCTCGCCGACCGGGATGCAACCCAGATGCGTGCAGTTGGCGATCATCACCAGCCACTGCTCGTGGCCGGGCTTGGTGCGCTGCTCGTCGGTTTCCGGATCCTTGAGCTCGGAGAGAGGAACGGCCTGAGCCTCCTGGATCTCCTTGGGAGTGCGGTGGCGGATGAACACCGGCAGGCCGCGCCACTTGACCGTGACGGACTGGCCCTCGGCGATCGGGGTCAGGTCATATTCGGCCGAAGCCAGCGCCAGGACCGAAGCGTCCGGGTTCATCTGGTTGATGAGCGGCCAGGCGACGCCCACGACGCCGACGGCGCCCACGGCACCGGTCGCGACGTACAGGAAATCCCGCCGCGTCGGCTCGGTTTGAGTTTGTGTATTGCTTGCCACGGTTTGTCCCCGCACTAACTGAGCTTGCTGCTTCCCGCGGACCCGGAAGTCAGGAGCAGGAATGACGATTTGCCGCACGGAACCGGCGGCAGAAATCCGGGCTCTTTTTGCACTGTCACAAGCGCTTGTCCAGTCCGCCCGCGACCCTGCGGCGAGCGATGCGACACTATTCGCAGTTTCCCAGAGCTTTTATCCGGTGTCACCGGGCTTTTTCAGCTACCCGGAGGGTGCGACAAGTGCTGCATCAAACAGCCTTGGAGCTTTGGCATAGATTATGTGTGACATAGACAACCCATTGGATTTACAGGCCCTCTGCCTGCGCCGATAAACCGCAGGTATTTCCAGTTCACGATTAATCCATCGATGACGATCGAACTCGCGCTCTACCAACCTGATATCGCACAGAATACCGGCACGCTTTTGCGGCTCGGGGCATGCCTCGGCATTCGCATCCATATCATCCACCCGACGGGCTTTCCGTTCTCTCGGCAGGCGCTGAGGCGGGCGGGACTCGACTACCTGGACCACGTCGAATTCGTCGAGCATGTAAGCTTCGAGCGCTTCGAGGCCTGGCGACGGGAGGCCGGCAAGCGGCTCGTTCTGCTGACCACCAAGGCCAGCGATTCCTGCTACGAGGCCCAGTATCGCCCGGACGACGTGCTGATGACCGGGCGCGAGAGCGCGGGCGTGCCCGATGCGGTGGCCGAGGCCGCCGATATCCGTGTCCGCATCCCCATGCGACAAGATATGCGCTCGCTCAACGTCGCAATTGCTGCAACGCTCGTGCTAGGGGAGGCACTGAGACAGACCGGACAATTCGAGACGCTCGCATGACACTTCCCCTCGACATCGACTCCAAGAAGGCCAAGGCCTCCGCCTGGTTCCGCGAACTGCGCAATGCCATCGTGGCAGAACTGGAGGCGCTCGAAGATGCCGTAACCGGCCCGCACGCCGACCGTGCGCCCGGCCGCTTCGTCATCGAACCCTGGGACCGCCCAGCCGGCGGTGGCGGCGAAATGTCGATGCTGCATGGTCGCGTCTTCGAAAAGGCGGGCGTGCACATTTCGACCGTCGAAGGCCAGTTCTCGGAAGATTTTGCCAAGCAGATGCCGGGCACGGCCCAGGGCGCCAGTTTCTGGGCCTCGGGCATTTCGCTCATCATCCACCCGTGGAACCCCAATGTTCCGGCGGTGCATATGAACACCCGCATGATCGTGACCGGCGAGCAATGGTTCGGCGGCGGCGCCGACCTGACCCCGGTGCTCGACCGCCGTCGCACGCAGGAAGACCCGGACACCATCGACTTCCACGCGGCGATGAAGAAGGCCTGCACGGATAACGGCGTCGACTACGAGGCCTACAAGAAGTGGTGCGACGAGTATTTCTACCTCGCCCACCGCAAGGAACCGCGCGGGACCGGCGGCATCTTCTACGACCACCACAATTCGGGTAACTGGGACCGCGACTTCGCCTTCACCCAGTCGGTGGGAAATGCCTTCAAGCACATCTACCCCGAGCTGGTCCGCCGCAATTTCGAGACGGCCTGGACGGAAGAAGACCGCAACGAGCAGCTCATCCGCCGCGGCCGCTATGTGGAATTCAACCTGCTCTACGACCGCGGCACGACTTTCGGCTTGAAGACCGGGGGCAATGTGAATTCTATCCTCTCCTCGATGCCGCCCGAGGTGCGCTGGCCCTAAGCGAACGAGGACAAATGTCGGTCACCGACATCCACATCGCCGGATACCGCTCGATCCACAAGATCCGCTTTCCGGTCGAAAAGCTGTCGGTGATGGCGGGCGGCAACGGGGTTGGAAAAACCAACCTCTACCGCTCGCTCGAACTCCTCCACGCGGCCGCGCTCGGTACGCTTTCCGAAGAAATAGCGCGCGAGGGCGGCCTGCCCTCGCTGATGTGGGCCGGTGGACGCAAGGTGACGGACGAACCGCGCCTCGTGCTCGAAGCGACGCTTGATGGCGTGCTGCGGGACAATTCCGACCCCGACGGTTTCAGCCCCACCTATCGGATCGAAATCGGCTTTCCCGACAAGATCAGCACCGCGGCTTTCGACGAGGAAGCGCAGGTGAAGCTCGAAACCATCACCATTCGCTCGCGCTCGCGCAACGTGGTGCTGATGGAGCGCAAGGGACCATCGGTCTGGGCGCGCGACGCCGATGGTGCGCGTGTGCTGGCCGACGACAGCCTGCTCGCCAGCGAGACGGCACTGTCCCGCCTGCGGGGCGGCTATCCCGAGATCGACGCGGTGCGCTACGCGCTTTCCGAATGGCGGTTCTATCACGCCTTTCGTACCGACGCCGGTTCGCCCCTGCGCCGCCCTGCCCTCCCGGTGACCTCGCCGATGCTGCACTCGGACGGCAGCAACCTGGCGGCGGTGTTCGCAACGCTGCGGTTCATTCGCGGCGAGACGCGAGACCTCGATGCAGCCGTGGCCGACGCCTTTCCCGGCGCCCGGATCGAGATGGAAATGCCGGGGCGCGGCGCCGAGTTCGCGGTGCGCTTTCCCGAATTGCCGAACCGGCCCTTCGCGGCATCCGAGCTTTCGGACGGCACGCTGCATTTCCTGGCCTTGATGGGCGCCCTGCTCGCCTACCGGCTACCGCCTTTCATCGCGCTCAACGAACCCGAGACGAGCCTCCACCCTGATCTGCTGCCCGCTCTGGCACGGGCCATCGCCAAGGCGGCTATGCGCAGCCAGGTGTGGGTCGTGACCCATTCGCGCGAGCTGACCGACGCACTGGCGCAGGAAACCGGCATTCTGGCGCGACAGGTTGTGCGCAAGGAAGGCGGCACCTGGCTGGAAGGGTTGAGCGCACTCGGGATATTCAGCGAGGATTAGCAGGCCGGTCGCGTCATGGAACCGAGACCGGGCTCTGCCGTTTCCCTCATGGGCCACGACCAAGGAGGAAGCGATGAAGCGCTTTGACTGTGGGACTTTGGTTCCCGGCTGCCCCTATCACACCGAAGCGGAAAGCGAGGCCGAGATCGTGCGTCGCGAAATCGAACACCTGCGCACCGCGCATGGCGAAACGGTAATCCGGCCGGAAATGGTTGAGCACATCAAGGAACGGATCGTGGAGGTCGTGCCGCATTAAGCGGGACGGCTATGGGGTGGGTGAGCTTCTTCCCGTGAGGGAAGGAGGGAATTTTTATGGTGCTTCTCACCCCACCACCGAACTTCCCCGGCCGGAGAGCCGGGGCCCACGGATGGCTCCACTCGGGTCGAGGGGTGCAATAGGCCCCGGATCAAGTCCGGGGAAGTAAGGGGGTGGGGGAAGTAAGGGGGCGACGAAGTTTTCGCGGTATGCGGAGCAAGCAGCAGGCCGCCTGCCCTAGCCCTCGATCCGCCCGATCAACTCATCCCGGCCCAGCGAAAAGCCGCTATCGATCCAGATGCGCTCCAGCCGGTTGAGTTCGAGCCCCACCGCCCTGCCCGGCGCGAACCCCCGGGCGAGCAGGTCTGCTCCTGAGAGCGGGAATTTGGGGATGGCGAGGGCGTTGAGGCGCTGGAAGTTCTGGGCCACTTCCTCCGCGTTACGTTCGGCGATCGCGGCGGCAACGGGGATGGCGGTTTCGACCTGTTTGGGGAAGCGGTAAGCGGCTTCATTGAGGGCGCCGAGATTGACGAGCCGCGCCGCGCGCAGGACCGCCAGGGCATCGGCGATCATCTCGTTGGAGAGGCGCCAGCGAGCCTGCAGCGCTTCGGCGGTGCCATCGGTGACCAGGAGCGCCAGGCGGCCCCGGCCCGTGGGATACGGCGCGAGATCTTCGTAGGATTCGAGCTGCCTGAGTTGCTCGTCCGTAAAGTAGACGACGCCGGCATCGGCCATGGTGTGCAGCGTGCGCGAGACCTTGGAGAGCGCGATGATGCGCGTCATTTCCGAGCCCACGCGTTCGGCCGAGAGGTTGCCGAGCGTATTTGAGGCATCACGACAGGCATCGAGGCCAGCGGGGTCGAAGCGCTGGTGGCCGTGGCTCGCTGAAAAGCGGAAGAAGCGGAAGACGCGTAGTCGATCCTCGGCGATGCGCTGTTCGGGCGAGCCGATGAACCGGATGCGGGCGGAGAGGCAATCATCGAGCCCGTCGAGCGGATCGAAAAGCGTGCCGTCGGCCTCGCAATAGAGCGCGTTGAGGGTGAAATCGCGGCGCTGGGCGTCGCGGGACCAGTCGGTGCCGAAACGGACCACGGCATGGCGGCCATCGGTCTCGACATCCTCACGCAGCGTCGTGACTTCGGCGACGAGATCGTTGGCCTTGAGTGTGACAGTGCCGTGCTCGATGCCGGTGGGGTAGGACGCGATGCCAGCCGCGTGGGCGCGCTTGACCACTTGGTCGGGCGACAACTCGGTGGCCAGATCGAAGTCGGTGCTGGTGCGATCGTGCGCCATGAGAGTATCGCGGACGACACCGCCCACGGCGCGCGTACGACCCGCGCCGCCATCCAGGGCCTTGAAGATGCGTTGCAGGGCCGGATTCTGCAGCCAGCCAGCAGTACGCAGCCGCGTTTCGGCCTCCTCGCGACCTACCATTGCGTTTCGCCTGTCAGGGCAAGATCGCGGAATCGGCGGGTGAGATTGGCGGTAATGCCCCAGATACGATGGCCCTCATGTTCGATCTGGAGCGTAGAATGCTCCTGCCCGTTCCGGCGCACGCGAAAAGTGCCGTAGGCGACTTCGGAGGCGAGTTTGGCGAGCGGGACCTCGAAGAGAGAATCGACCTCGCTTGGATTGGGCACGAAAAGGCCGGATGGATGCACCTCGGCGACGACCGGCGTGATGAGGTAGTTGCTGCCGGTATAGTAGTGCGGCATGAAGCCCAGGATGCGGGCGTCCGAGGCCAGCATGCCGACTTCCTCGTGGGCTTCGCGAAGGGCCGCCGCGGCGGGACCGGTGTCCGTGGGGTCGATCTTGCCGCCCGGAAAGGCCACCTGCCCCGAATGCGAGCGCAGGTCGGCCGAGCGCTCGGTATAGAGCACGGTGAGCCCTTCGGGGCGGTGGATGAGCGAGATCAGGACGGCGGCCGCGACGGGCGGACGATCGGGCGGCACGTCAGGCCGCCAGTCGGGAAGGAAGGCAGCGCCTTCCTCCAGAACTTCGGGTTCGTCGAGGAGCCGCTGGCCGATCCGGGCGATACGTTGGTCGTCGGCCAGCACCAGCAGATACTCCTAAGCCTTCTTGCGCGCTCCAAACGCTGCAATCGGGCCCTTGAGTCGCACGGCAAGCGTCGGATCAGCAGAGTGCAGGAGGACGCGCTTGGGATCAACGGGGCCCGGCCATTGCACATTGCCCTCGGGCATCTGAACGTAGCCAAGCGGCCCGTAATAGTCGAAATCGCCCACGAGGATCACGAAGCTCCCCTCGCCGCGCTCAAGCGCGATCCGGCTCACTTCGCGCGCCAGCAGCTTGCCGGCGCCGCGTTTGCGGAAATTGGGGTGGGTAGCCAGCGGCCCGAGCATGTAGCCGTCGATGCCGCCGATGCTGATAGGGGTCATCCAGACCGAGCCGCAGGGCGAGCCATCGACTTCGGCGATGAGGCTGAGCGTCGGATCGATAGGAAACCGCTCACGAACGCGGAAAGCCGTACGCGCAAACCGGCCGGGGCCGAAGGCAATGGCCTGCAGCTCTTCGACGAAGGCATCGTCGGCGGAAGTGGCAAAACGGACAAGGGGCGAGCCGAGCGGAACGGACGCAGCCTCAAGGGCGGAAAGCGACGGAGCAATCATGATGACGGGTCCTGGAACACAATAAGGACTATCGCGGCTGCTCGACGCAGCCACCTGCTGACCTGCTAGGGTCGTCGTGTCACCTGAAGAACCTTCTCCATCCTAGACGCCTCCTGACGCCTGAAATTCGCATTAGCACCATGATTGGCCTCGCGCAAACGAAAGTCGGGACCAAGCCCAAGTTTTTCAAGACAGTGTGTCGTCTAATTTGCACCTAGTAACCCAGCACCCAAATACGGACTTAGGATGACGAAAAGCGAACAGAAAGGGACCGATCTTGGGACTTTTGATTGACGGACAATGGTCCACGCAGTGGTACGACACCAAGAAGACCGGCGGCACCTTCGAGCGTGCAGCCGCGAGCTTCCGCAACTGGGTGACCCCCGATGGCAGCGCCGGCCCGACCGGCACAGGCGGCTTCAAGGCCGAGGCGGGGCGTTACCACCTCTATGTGTCGCTCGCCTGTCCCTGGGCGCACCGCACCCTCATCTATCGCAAGCTCAAGGGCCTTGAAGACCTGATCACGGTCTCGATCGTCTCGCCCAAGATGCCGGACGAAACCGGCTGGGCCTTTACCGGTGAAATGGGCTCGACCGCCGACACCATCAACGGCGCGGACTATCTCTGGCAGGTCTACGCCAAGGCCATGCCCGACTATACCGGCCGCGTGACCGTGCCGGTGCTCTGGGACAAGAAGACCGGCACGATCGTCAACAACGAGAGCTCGGAAATCATCCGCATGTTCAACTCGGCCTTCGACGGGCTGACCGGGAACACGCTCGACTACTACCCCGAGCCGCTGCGCGAGCGGATCGACGAGATCAATGCCCGCGTCTATGCCGAGATCAACAACGGCGTCTACCGCGCCGGCTTCGCCACGCGCCAGGATGCCTATGAAAGCGCCGTGCGCAAGCTCTTCGACGCGCTCGACTGGGTTGAAGGCCTGCTCGGCGAACACCGATACCTGGCCGGCGACGTGGTAACCGAGGCCGACTGGCGCCTGCTGACGACGCTGCTGCGGTTCGACGCGGTCTATGTCGGGCACTTCAAGTGCAACATCCAGCGGATCGCCGATTATCCCAACATCACGCGGCTGCTGCGTGAACTCTATCGCGTGCCGGGCGTCGCCGAGACGGTCAACATGGACCATATCAAGACGCATTATTACTGGAGCCACGTGACCATCAACCCGACGCGCATCGTGCCGGTCGGGCCGGAACTGGACTTCATGAAGGGCTGATGCGCCCTGCCCCATTCGCTCGCTGCGACCATTTGCGGCCGCAGCGGGTTTCTTTCCGACTTGGGGTTGACACAATGGCTCGATATAGCGCATACGGCGCGCCCCGCTGACGAACCCGGTCGCGGGCCTCCCTTTCATTTACGCCCTTTCGAGCCGACATCATGACACACGACAGCCCTATGACTGCCGCATCGCCGGCAGAGCAACCTATTGACGATGCCACGGAGCGACGCAATCGCCTCGTGATCTCCCTTCTGCTCGTCTCAGCCTTCGTCGTGATCCTCAACGAGACGATCATGGGCGTGGCGCTGCCCCACCTGATGTCCGACCTGGGCATCACGGCAAGTGCCGCGCAATGGCTGACGACCGCCTTCATGCTCACCATGGCCGTGGTCATCCCGATCACCGGCTTCATGCTGCAGCGCTTCACCACCCGTGCAGTGTTCATGTTCGCCATGACCATGTTCAGCGCCGGTACCTTCATCGCCGCCATCTCGCCGGGCTTCCCGGTGCTGCTGCTTGCCCGCGTGGTGCAGGCGGTCGGCACGGCCACGATGATGCCCCTGCTCATGACCACGGTCATGAACCTGGTGCCGCCCGCCTCGCGCGGACGCACCATGGGCAATATCTCGATCGTGATCTCAGTGGCACCAGCCATCGGCCCCACGATCTCGGGCATCATTCTCAACGTTCTGGACTGGCGCTGGATGTTCTGGCTGGTCCTGCCGATCGCCCTTGCCTCACTCGCGCTTGGCATGGCGCGCATCAAGAACGTCACGACGCCCCGTCCGGCGCCGTTCGACGTGCCTTCGGTGATCCTGTCGGTCTTCGGCTTCGGCGGACTGGTCTATGGCCTTTCCAGCCTGGGTGAAGCCGCCAACCATCCGGGCCCCGTGCCGGGCTGGCTGCCGATCGTCGTGGGCGTGGTGGCCCTGGCGCTCTTCATCTGGCGCCAGCTCTCGCTCCAGCGCGAGGACAAGGCCCTGCTCGACCTGCGCACCTTCCTCGCCCCGATCTTCACCGTTTCGGTGGTGATGATGGCGATCAGCACGATGGCGCTATTCGGCACCATCATCCTGCTGCCGATCTACGTGCAGAACGTGCTGGGCCTGGATGCCCTCCAGACCGGCCTGCTACTGCTACCGGGTGGCCTCATCATGGGCCTCATCGCGCCCTTCGTCGGCCGTCTCTATGACCGGCACGGGCCGGGCCCGCTCATCATCCCGGGCTCGATCATCGTGAGCGCGGTGCTTTGGGCGATGACGCTCCTCGACCAGCACACCTCGCAATACTGGCTGCTGGCCGCCCACGTGACGCTGAGCATCGGCCTGGCGCTGATGTTCACGCCGCTCTTCACCGCCAGCCTCGGATCGCTGCCGCGCAAGCTCTATTCGCACGGCAGCGCGGTTATCGGCACGGCCCAGCAACTGGCCGGTGCAGCCGGCACGGCGCTCTTCGTGGCGCTGATGTCGATGACTGCAGGTCAACTGGCCCAGGGTGGCGTCGACCCGGTCGCCGCCACTGCCGACGGCATCCACACGGCATTCGTGTGGGGCGCGGTGATCTCGATGTTTGCCATCGTGGCTGCGTTCTTCGTACGCAAGCCGGCGGACGACGAGATGCCCGAAGGCGCCGTCGTCACCCACTGACAAGCTTTCGCCTTCCCGGTCCTGCTGGGGAGGCGTTTTTCCAGGCGCTCGACCCGAGCGCTACACGACACCCCATACGCCGCTACGCGGCTCGCCACCGAACACTTCGGCCACGCGTTGCGTCGTAGCAGGCGAGAGCCCATCGGGCAGCGCGTCGAGGGGGAACCAGCCGGCTTCGGCGATCTCGAAACTCCTGCGGAATTCCACGGCCTGCTCGAATTGCCGACAGAGGAAGAGCGCCACGTGATCGCGGTTCGTGACCGAACTCACATTGTGGTAGATGCCGAAGAGTTCGAGCGGGCCGGTGACCTTGAGCCCGCCTTCCTCGAACACCTCGCGGGCAGCGCTTTCCTCGGCGCTCTCGCCCGGCTCGACGCCTCCGCCTGGCAATTGCCAGCCGGGCATATAGGTATGGCGGATCAAGAAGATTTTATTGTCGTCGATGAGCATGACGCGAACGCCGAACGTCATGCGGCGCTTGAGGCCCACTGCGAAGAGAAATACACGCGATCTGAGGCGCTGCCATCGAGTGAGTCGCATGCCCGAACTCCAGTTTGAGTCTCTCAATAGCAGGGTCGGTGCAGCGGCTGAATTGCAGCCAGTCCAAAATAGACGTTTTCTTGGGCCGTGCCGCATGGCATTAGGCGCGCGATGACAACGCTGGCCCATATCTCGGACATCCACCTGGCGCCCCTGCCGCCCGTCCGCTTTCAGGATCTGCTTTCCAAGCGCATCACCGGCTTCCTCAACTGGAAACTCAAGCGCAACCGGACGCTGGATGGCGACGGGTTGAGCAATCTCATCCGCCACATGCGCAGCCAGGCGCCCGATATCGTGGCCGTGACCGGCGACCTCACGAACCTGGCGCTCGATGCCGAGATCAACACCGCCGCCAACTGGCTGCAGACCGTGGGCACGCCCGAAGAGGTTTGCGTCTGCCCGGGCAACCATGATGCCTATGTGCGCGGTGCGCTCGAAAAGGCGCGCGAGCGTTGGGACGGCTACATTGCCGGCGAAACGGTCGACAAGTCGCCCTTCCCTTATGTTCGTCGGGTGGGCGATGTGGCGGTAATTGCCTGTTCGAGCGCCATCACCACCCCGCCCTTCTTTGCCGCCGGTAAGTTCGATGAAGCGCAAGCTGAGCGGCTCGCCCGATGCCTCGATGTGCTTGGCGAGGCCGGCTATTTCCGCATGGTGATGATCCACCACCCGCCCAATGTGGAGGATCGGAACTTCCGACTCGGCCTCTGGGGTGCACAGCTTTTCCGCGACGTCGTGGCCAAGCAAGGCGCCGAGGTCATCCTCCATGGCCACACCCACAAATCGACGATCCACTCGATCCCTGGCCCTACCATCGACGTACCGGTGATTGGAGTGGCAGCGGCAGGCGCGGCGCAGGGTGGCAGCCATGATGACCCGGCGCGATACAACCTGTTCCGTGTCGAAAAGTCGGGAAACGGCTGGTCGTGCCTGATGCGCGAATACGGCTTCCAGCGGCTGGGCAGTGAAATCGTGATGCGCTTGCAAATGCGGGTCTACTAGGCCATCGCCCACCCAGTTCCCAAAGCGGCAAGGAACACCTATCTCTAGTGGACGTGATTCACCGACAAGGTCCCATGCCCGCAACGACCTTCTTCATCGACAAGCCTGTCTACGACACAGCAAAGGGGCTTGTTCGCTTCGACTACGGGCTGGACGACCGCCGCTTCTGCGAAACCCTGGAATTGCCGCCTGGCGCCGATGCGCGGGCGGCTGAGACCGAGACTTTCGGCAAGCTGCTGGGTCTCGCCGCGATCGTGATGGGCGTCAGCTATTTCAAGCTGCTGGCCCCACTCAAGATCGCTGCGCCCGATATCGCGTTGACGACCGAAGAGCGCGCTTTCGTCATCGACGTCTACGAGAACGGGCTGGGCGAATTCTATGCCCGCAACAACCTCCAGCGCTTCGGCAAGCTGTCGCTCGAGGCGCCAGAGAACAACCACCGCCCTGCCCGCTTCGACCTGCCGGATCGGGCGCTGGTGCCTATCGGCGGCGGCAAGGATTCGCTGGTAAGCGTGGAGCTGCTGCAGGCGGCCGATGTCGCCTTCACCCCATTCGCGGTCAACCCCAAGGGGCCGATCCTCTCCTCGGTCGACAAGATCGGCATTCCGCCGATCTATGTGACGCGCACGCTCGACAAGGAAATGATCCGGCTCTCCAAGGAGCCGGGCTTCTACAATGGCCACGTGCCCTCGACGGCCATCAATTCGATGATCGCCGCGCTTTGCGCCGTGCTCTACGGCTACAACCGCATCGTGCTCTCCAACGAGCGTTCGGCGAGCGAGGGCAATGTGACCTTCGATGGCCGCGAGGCCAATCACCAGCACTCCAAATCCATCCAGTTCGAAGAGATTCTGGCCTCGGTGCTGGCGAACGCGACGGGTGGCTCGCTGCAATATTTCTCGATCCTGCGGCCCTATTCGGAGGCCCGGATCGCTTCGCTGTTCGCGCGTGAGACTAAGTACGACCACGTGTTTTCGAGCTGCAATCGCAATTTCCGGCTGGCAGGACACGATGGTCCGCTCTGGTGCGGGGAATGCCCGAAATGCCATTTCGTCTTCCTGATCTTCGCGCCTGTGATGAGCAAGGAGCGGCTGGTCGGCATTTTCGGCCAGGATCTGCTGGCCCAACCCGAACACGAGCATTCCTTCCGTGAGCTCACGGGTCTCGCCGGGCAGAAGCCCTGGGAATGCGTTGGCGAAATCCTCGAGGCAGCGGCCTGCCTCTATGACTTGACCAAGCGTTCGGAATGGGCGGACGAGTCCATCGTGCAATTGCTCAAGCCGGACCTGTTGACACAATACGGCGAAGGCAAACTTGAATTTGCTTTGGCCGAGCTGATGGCCGACAGTAGCGAACATCACATACCCCAAAGTCTTGCCGCGAGGATTTCGCCCCATGCACTTTGATGCGCCCGTGCTGCTCTATGGAGCGGGCAGAGAAGCCCGCTCGACGCGCGACTTCATCCGCACCCATTCTCCCGGAACGAAGGTCTACGTGACGGTGGATAGCGGCGACGTGGACATCGAGGATGTCGAGATCATCGCACCGTCCGACCTGCAGGATGCGATCGCCGCGCGCCGTTTCGGTACCATCGTCAAGAGCCCGGGTGTCTCGCGCTACCGCCCCATCTTCGCCATCGCGCGCGAGGCAGGGATCGCGGTGACCTCCAACCTCAACCTCTGGGGCGAGGAATACCGGAGCAAGGTCAAGGTGGTCGCCATTTCGGGCACCAAGGGCAAATCGACCACGGCAACGCTGACCTGGCTGATGCTGACCAATTCGGGTGTCGACGCAGGCCTGGGCGGCAATGTGGGCGTAGCGCCGCTCGACGTGGCGGACAAGTACAAGACCGTGGTTTTCGAGCTTTCGTCCTACCAGACGGCGGACATGGCCTTTACGCCCGATATCGCCGCCATCACGAACCTTTCACCCGAACACACCGACTGGCATCGCGATGTCGAGCATTACTATGCCGACAAGCTCAACCTCATCGACCGCGACAAGGATTTTCCGGTGGCGCTGGGTGTCGGGGCCAGGGACAACAAGCTGGTGCTCGAGGCGCTGCGTAATGCGGCACGCCTCGTGCCGGCGCTCGATCGCGAGAGCGATCAGGCCATCGTGGACGCAGTGAGCATTTCGCGCCTCAAGGGCGCCCACAACCTCGACAACGCCCGGCTTGCCGCGCAGATCGCACTGGCG
>Ga0182743_1002964_pt1 | contig 14156 bp, 13 predicted proteins | sample eDN3rd30CKraftOP_FD_128522 | JGI IMG/M metagenome (GOLD analysis project Ga0182743, IMG submission 128522) | Enriched Organic Plus compost microbial communities from Emeryville, California, USA - eDNA 3rd pass 30_C Kraft OP (version 2) (version 2) ... | reverse complement strand
GGACGCCCCGGAGCTCGCGGAGTTGGCCGGACTTTCCGGCGGCTCGGTGCGCACGGCGGCCACCCTGATCGACGAGGACAGCCGGGCTCTCCGCGGCTCGCTCGATGCGGTTCTGAACCGCCTGCCGGACATCGACACGGCCGCGTCCCACGCGCTGGCCGAAAAGGTCGCCGCGCGCGATGGCGGCGTGGCGTTTTCGCTGTTCGTGGCGTGGGTTCTCGACTGGCTGCACGAGCGCGTGCGGCAGGGGGCGGGAGCCGGCGAGCCGCGCCTTGCGAGATGGGCGGAGCTGTGGGACAAGACCGCCCACAGGGCCCGCGAGGCCGAAACCTACAACCTCGACCGCCGCCCGCTGGTGCTCGGGATCATCAACGATCTCGCGGCTGCGGTTCGCGGCGGCTCCTCTCTCCCAAGAAGTGGCAGATGACGGGTCGCTCACCTTTCTACATCACGACCGCGATCGCCTATCCGAACGGCGTGCCGCATATCGGCCACGCCTACGAGGCCATCGCCACCGACGCGATCGCGCGCTTCCACCGGCTCGACGGCGACGACGTCTTCTTCATGACCGGCACCGACGAACACGGCATCAAGATGCTGCAGACGGCGGAGAAGGCCGGCATCACGCCGCGCGACCTGGTCGAGCGCAACGTGCCGCGCTTTCAGGCCATGGCCGAGCGCTTCAACCTCTCCAACGACCGCTATATCCGCACCACGGAAGAGGCGCATCACGCCGCCTCCAAAGCGATCTGGCAGAAGATGCTGGACGCCGGCGACATCTATCTCGGCAGCTATGCCGGCTGGTATTCGGTGCGCGACGAGGCCTTCTATGGTGAAGGCGAGACGATCCTGAACGCGGATGGCGTGCGGATCGGCCCGCAGGGCACGCCGGTCGAATGGGTCGAGGAGAAGAGTTATTTCTTCCGCCTCTCAGCCTATGGCGAGCGCCTGCTCAAGCACTATGCCGAGCATCCGGAATTCATTGGTCCCGATGCGCGCCGCAATGAGGTGGTCAGCTTCGTGAAGAGCGGTTTGCAGGATCTCTCGATCAGCCGCACCACCTTCACCTGGGGCATTCCGGTGCCAAACGACTCCGAGCACATCATGTATGTGTGGGTCGACGCGCTGACGAACTACCTCACTGGCGTCGGCTATCCCGATGAAGAATCTCCGCTTTTCCAGAAGTTCTGGCCGGCGGCGGCGCACATCATCGGCAAGGACATCATCCGCTTCCACGCGGTCTACTGGCCGGCCTTCCTGCTGTCTGCCGGGCTGCCGCTGCCGGCCCGCGTCTACGCCCACGGCTTCCTCTTCAACAAGGGGGAGAAGATGTCGAAGTCGGTCGGCAACGTCATTGACCCCTTCGCCCTGGCGGATGCCTATGGCGTCGACAGCGTGCGCTATTTCCTGCTGCGCGAAGTGCCCTTCGGCCAGGACGGCAGCTACAGCCATGAGGCCATCGTCAACCGCATCAACGCCGACCTCGCCAACGACCTCGGCAATCTCGGCCAGCGCTCGCTGTCGATGATCGCCAAGAACTGCGAGGGCAGGGTGCCCGCGCCCGGCACATTCACGGAGGCGGACAAGGCGCTGCTGGCCTCCGTCGACGGCCTGCTGGCCGAAGCCCGCACGGCGATGGAGGATTTCGCGCTGCACATGGCGCTTGCCGCGGTGTGGCGCGTGGTGGCCGAGGCCAACCGCTATTTCGCCGCGGAAGAGCCCTGGAAGCTGAAGAAAACCGATCCCGAGCGCATGAACACGGTGCTCTACGTCACCGCGGAAGCGCTGCGCAGCTTCGGCATCCTGACCTTGCCCGTCACGCCAGCATCGTCCGACAAGCTTCTGGACTTGCTCGCGGTTTCTCCCGACCAACGCAACTTCTCAGCCCTTGGCGAAAAGGGGCGCTTGGTGCCGGGCGCCGAGTTGCCGCCACCAAGCCCGGTCTTCCCGCGCTATGTCGAGCCGGAGGAGGGCGCGGCGTGACCATGCTCGTCGACAGCCATTGCCACCTCGACTTTCCGGACTTTTCGGAAGACCGGCCGGGCGTGCTTGCCCGGGCGCAGGCGGCTGGCGTCGGGCTGATGGTGACGATCTCGACGCGCGTGCGCCGCTTCGACGCCATCCGCGCCATTGTCGAGGAACATGCCCAGGTCTTCGGCTCGGTCGGCACGCACCCACACAATGCCGACGAGGAACTCGACATCTCGGCCGACGATCTCTGCCGGCTGGCCGAGCATCCCAAGATCGTCGCCATCGGAGAAGCCGGGCTCGACTACCACTACGATAACGCCCCGCGCCAGGCGCAGGCACAGGGTTTTCGCGCCCACATTGCCGCGGCGCGCACCACCGGGCTGCCGCTCGTCATCCACGCCCGCTCGGCCGACGAGGACATGATCCACATCCTCGAGGAGGAAACGGAGCAGGGGGCTTTCCCCGCCGTGCTGCACTGCTTCTCCTCCGGAGCGGAGCTGGCGCGGCGCGGCGTGGCGCTTGGCCTCTATGTCTCGTTCTCGGGCATCCTGACCTTCAAGAATTCCGACGCGCTTCGCGCCATCGCCGCCGAAGTGCCGGAGGACCGCCTGCTGGTCGAGACCGACGCCCCATATCTCGCGCCGGTGCCGCATCGCGGCCAGACCAACGAGCCGGCCTTCGTGGCCGAGACCGCCAAGGTGCTGGCCAAGGTGCGCGGCTGGAGCGAGGACGAGGTGGCGCGGCGCACCACCGAGAATTTCGCCCGCCTGTTCAGTAAGGTGCCGCGCAGCGCGCTCGGCCTTGGAGCGGCGGCGTGAGCATCAGCATCACCATCCTCGGCTGCGGGTCGTCCGGCGGCGTGCCGCGAGTCTCGTCCGGCTGGGGTGCATGCGATCCGAAGAACCCGAAGAACCGCCGCAAGCGCTGCTCGATTCTCGCGCGGAAACAATCGTCTAGCGGCGAAACCTGCGTTCTTGTCGACACCTCGCCCGACCTGCGCGAGCAGATGCTCGATGCCGATGTCCAGGCGCTGGATGGCGTGCTGTTCAGCCACGACCACGCCGACCATACCCACGGCATCGACGACCTGCGGCCCTTCGTGGTCCACGCCCGGCGGCGCGTCGATGTCTGGCTCGATCCGGTGACGTGCCCGGAGCTGCGCACGCGCTTTGGCTATGTGTTCCAGACGCCGGTCGGCAGCGAATATCCGCCGATCCTGAACGAGCACATCATGGAGCCGCCGGTGCTCGTGTCGGTTCCGGGAGCGGGCGGGGCGATCGAGGCGGTGCCATTCCGCCTGCAGCATGGCGGCGTCCAGGCGCTGGGCTTCCGCTTCGGGGGCATTGCCTACACGCCCGATGTCAGCGCCATTCCGGACGAGGCCCTGCCGCATCTGGAAGGGCTGGACGTCTGGATCATCGACGCGCTGCGCCACACGCCGCATCCGAGCCATTTCTCGCTGTCAGAGGCGCTGCAATGGATCGACCGCATGAAGCCGCGCCGCGCCGTGCTGACCAACCTGCACACCGACCTCGACTTCGAGGCGCTGCGCCGCGATCTGCCGGACCATATCGAGCCGGCCTATGACGGGCTGACGATCACCGCCTGAGAATGGATCCGGTCAGCGCCCCTCGTTGAGTTGTGCGGCCGTCTGCGCCCTGAAATCCGAAATCTCGCGATAGATGTTGTGGATCTGACGCGCCTTCAGCGTCTCCTCGCCATTGACCCGCCAGTGCATCAGCATCATGCCGCCGGGCTTCAGCGAGCCGTCGCAGGCCCCAATGCGCGTCATGCGGGTGGTGAGGCGGCCATCGCTTTCCGCGGCGTTGTTGCGGTTGGCGATCATGGTCTCGCTGCGCACCTCGTCGGCACTGACGAAGGTCGTGAAGCGGGTGAACTCCGACGAGCCGATCTTTCCGGTGGCGGCTGAAAGCCCGGAACAGCGCATGGTCGAGGACAGGGTGTCTTCCACCAGCGTGAAGATCGGCTTCCCGCAGCTTTCCTTGCGCATGGCGGCGCTTGCCTGGTTCTCGCGCACCTCGAACTCGTGCAGCGCCCGGTCGGCCTTGGGGTCGAGGCAGATGGTCCAGACCTTCTGAACGTTGATCGTGGTCGTGCCGTCGCGGAAGGTGCCCTGACGATCGATCTGCCAGAGTCCTTCGCTACGGGCAGGAATCCTGGCCGGCAGGTCCAGCGCGTCCACGGAGCTGGGCAGCAGAGCGAGGCACAGGCCAAGCCCGGGCAGAAGCAGGCGGGATGGGTGGCTCATGGCGGACTCCCGGGTAGTCTGGGACCGGCACAAACGGCCCCAAAAAGACCGAACGCGTTCAATGAAAACGCGAATTCAACTCGTTGGCTTCATTGAGCATTTTTGTCAGAACCTTGCGGCTCTCGAAGAGGTTCTCCGTGTGCGGCTTCTCGCTTTTTCCGCCATTATAAGCGGGGAAGAACTCAACGCCGTCGCCGGGTTTCTGGCCCTCGGGACAGGCGCCGACCCATGTCTGCCGCTGCACCGAAATATCCTCGCCGCCGCCCTGGATATTGTGCGCGATGGCATATTCATCCACGATCACCTCGCTTGGACTTAGGTAATTGATTTTCCATCGAAAATCTTTTCCGGTCGGACGTACGGACGCCTTGAATGCCTCGCAGGTCATCGCGCCGCTGACGGCATTGCCGGAGCGCGTCACGACCGGCGGCTTGCATTGCACGTCGTTGTAGATCACCGACAGTTCGCGGCCCTGGATCTCGGTTTCCTGCAGTACCGGATCGGTCGCGGCATCGAGGCAATAGCGTTTGACGATCTCGATCTTGTTCGGCCCGAAAGTACCCCTCGTGATCATCTCCCAAAGCCCAGCTTTCCGCTCCGGAAGCTCTTTTGGCAGATCATAGGTGACAGCCGAAGAGATAGTGGAGGCAAGGAAGCCAAGGGCGCACAGAGCGGGCATTGCGGCAGATTTCAAAAGAACCTCATGGGCTTGGACACGGCCGCTGGGCTATGCGCGGAGATTCCGAGGTTACACGCCACAGGCCGCGGGTCGAACAGCGGGAGGTCGGCGGTGTGGACAACACATATGCTGCGGGGATGGCGGTATGTGCCAGGCTTTGACGCGACGCTGAGTTTCGGAAGCTCTGGAGAGCGTCGCGAATGAGGGTCCTGGAGATCGGGGGCGGCTGGCGTTTGCGATAACGTCGGGCCTTTCCGCCTGAGCCTGCGGCATATTTGGTTCCATAATATATCTTATGCGACTTATAGACGTGGAGAGGCAATGGGCATCCGGCCGGTTGTCCGGCATGTCCCCGACACCCTCTTCAGCCGGCGGACAGGCTTTTCGAGGCCAATCGGAGATGCACCGCGCATGAACCGCACTGAGAGCCGCGGCCACAAGCAGCAATTGGCCAATCGCCGTGCTGGGCGCGGCAACCCGCGGCAGCACGATCGTCGCGGGAACCGGCTCAGACCAGCCCGGATGCCTCGGCGCCGTCCATGTGGGCCTGCCCCGGAAATTCTACTGCATGGGGTTCTGGCGCGATGCCGGAAACGCCGGCCCGCCACGAAGGACACCAGCGCAAGCATGATGACGGCGGTCATGCTGCCAGGAGCCAGGTGCCCTCTTCATGGCTCCCTGGCGTCTCCGACCCTTTGAAGGGAGAGCAAAACGCCGGCCCGGCGCCTCAGCTCAGGCGCACTTGCGCGGTCAGATATGCCGTGACGGCTTGATGACAAGTCCCGAAGGCGCAGGGCAGCCTTGCCGATTTTGGCTCTAACGCAGGCTGCGAACTCGCCCATATCCACGACACAGCAGCGGACATTCCAACAAACCCCGCTCTCACCCGGGTATTCCATTCCAATTGTACGCGTTGCCCGGGGATTTTTGATCAAGGATCTGGGATCATGAAGAAGATTGAAGCCGTCATTGCTCTGGGCGCCATTCTGGCCACGGCTGCGCCGGCCTTTGCCGGTGGCGACTATTCGGACCCCCGCCCCCAGGCCGCCCAGGCTCAGACGCTCATTGAGGGCCGCGCGGTGGTTTCCGACAGCGCCGACCATCAGACCCGCGCCGTGACCGGCGAAGAGGTCGACCATCACAAGGCGCCGATCTACAACTTCATCCATCAGCAGTAATGCTGCTGGGTTCGCAGAAGGGCCGCTCCTCTGGAGCGGCCCTTTGTGCGTCTTGAACGGGCCACCAGAGCTTCTATCCTGCCCCCATGACGCACTCCGAGCCGCCGCTTTCCGCGCCCGTCGATCCGGGAACCCATATCGGCCATGTCCATCTGAAGATGGCCGATCCCGACGGTAATGGCGTCGAGCGATACTGGGACCGCCCGGCCGAGGAATGGCCGCGCACGCCATCGGGCGAGCTGGCCATGTTCAACCACCATTTCGACCTCGACGAGCTTCTCCGCCAGTGAGCCCTTCCACCAAGCCATCGCGCGACATCGAGCATCTCCTGGCCATCATGGCGGCGCTGCGCGCGCCGGACGGCTGCGCCTGGGACCGGGCCCAGACGTTTGAGAGCATCGCGCCCTACACCCTTGAAGAAGCAGCGGAAGTTGCCGATGCCATTGCCCGAAGCGACCTGCCCGATCTGCGCGAGGAACTGGGCGATCTCCTCCTCCAGGTCGTCTTCCACGCGCGCATGGCCGAGGAGCAAGGCGCCTTCGATTTCGGCGACGTGGTCGAAGCCATCACCGCCAAGCTGATCCGCCGTCATCCGCATGTCTTCAGCGATGCGCGCGATCTTCCGCCCGAGGCGGTGAAGCGCATCTGGAACGAGATCAAGGCACAGGAAAAGGCGGAGAGGACGGCCCGGCGCGGAGAGGGCGGAGCCCCCTCCTCCAGCCTGCTCGCGGACATTCCGGCCGCCCTGCCCGCGCTCGGCCGCTCCGTGGCGCTGCAGGCCAAGGCCGGCACGGTCGGCTTTGACTGGAACGACGCACGCACCGTGATCGCCAAGATCCACGAGGAAAGCGACGAAATCGCCGATGAGCTCGGCCGCGACGACCAGGACGCCAAGATCGACGAGATCGGCGACCTGCTGTTCGCCGTCACCAATCTGGCGCGTCACCTCAAGGTCGATCCGGAAGTCGCCCTGCGCCGCGCCAACGCCAAGTTCGAGCGCCGCTTCGCCTCCATCGAGGCAGCCCTGGCTGCGGCGGGAAAGACCCCGGCTGAAAGCTCGCTGGAGGAAATGGACGCGCTGTGGGATGCGGCCAAGGCCACGGAGCGCACGCCGGCCTGACCGGCTGGAAGCCGCGAGCGCCTATTCCGCGGCGGCTGGAAAACGCCGCGCGACAGCCGCCGCACGTTCCGGCGGCACCCGGAGGTCGAGGGAGACGCTGCCGTCCTCCTCGTCACGCCGGCCAAGCACCTCGGTGTGCTCGTAGAGCCAGTGCAGCCCCTCGCCATCGCTTGGTGAAACCGTGACGCTGAGAAGCGTGCGGCCGGCGGCGATGCGGGCCTCGACCGCGGCGAGAAGGTCGTCCACCCCCTCCCCGGTCATGGCCGACACCAGCAGGGGGCGCCGCGCCGCCGGCGTGCGCCGTGTGACTTCGGCCATGCGCGCGCGGGCCTCTTCGTCCAGCTCGTCCACCTTGTTCCAGACCTCGATGACGCGGCGGCTGTCCTCCGCGTTGACGCCGAGTTCCTTCAGGATGGCGGCAACGTCGCTGGCCTGCGCCTCGGTGTCGCCGTGGCTGATGTCGCGCACATGCAGGATGACGTCTGCCTCCAGCACCTCTTCCAGCGTGGCGCGGAAGGCGGCGACAAGCGCGGTCGGCAGATCCGAGATGAAACCGACGGTGTCGGAGAGGATGACTTTGGCGCCATGCGGCAGCTCGATCGAGCGCAAGGTCGGGTCGAGCGTCGCGAACAGCATGTCGGCCGCCAGCACTTCCGAGCGCGTCAAGCGGTTGAACAGCGTCGATTTTCCTGCGTTGGTGTAACCAACCAGCGCAACAATCGGATAAGGAACGGCTTTTCGGCTCTTCCGGTGAAGGCCGCGCGTGCGCTTCACCTGCTCCAGCTCGCGCTCGATCTTGAAGATGCGCTCGCCAATGACGCGGCGGTCGGCCTCGATCTGAGTTTCGCCGGGGCCGCCAAGGAAGCCGAAGCCGCCGCGCTGGCGCTCCAGATGGGTCCAGGAGCGCACCAGACGGCTCTTCTGCCAGGTGAGATGGGCAAGCTCCACCTGCAGCGTGCCCTCGGCCGTGCGGGCACGGCGGCCGAAGATTTCGAGGATCAGGCCGGTGCGGTCCAGCACCTTGCAGGACCACGCCTTTTCAAGGTTGCGCTGCTGCACGGGCGACAGCGCGGCATCGACGACGACGAGTTCCGCCTCTTCGGCACGCACGATGCCGGCGAACTCATCCACCTTGCCCTTGCCGATATAGGTTGAGGGCCGGATTTCCTGCAGCAGGACAATGCCCGACGCCACCACGTCGAGGTCGATGGCGGCGGCCAGACCAACCGCCTCTTCCAGCCGCGCCTCGGGCGTGCGCGTGGGAGCGCCCTCGCCCGGGCCTCGTGGCGCGCCATTGCCACGGCGGTTCAGGTGCGGAACGAGCACAACCGCGCGCCCGCTGGCACCCGGGCCTTCGGGCAGCGGCGTCGTGACGTCAGCCTTGCGACGTGGAGCGCTCAATCAATCTTTCTCGGCATCATCCGATCCCTCAAACAGAGAGATGGGATGACCCGGCATGATCGTCGAGATGGCGTGCTTGTAGACGAGCTGCGAGTGACCGTCGCGGCGCAGAAGCACGCAGAAATTGTCGAACCAGCTCACAATGCCCTGAAGCTTGACGCCGTTCACGAGGAAGATCGTGAGCGGAATCTTGTTCTTGCGAACATTGTTGAGGAAGGTGTCCTGAAGGTTTTGTGCGCGATCCGCCATTTTTTTCCCGTGGTTCTTGTCGCACTGCGGCGTAACGCCGCCGCTCCAGCGTCTATACGAAGTACCCCAAGCTCGCATCCGAACACAAGCGAGCGCGTGCGCTGTGCACGCCTAGATTGGCTTTTTCTCGGCTACCGTGTGGAAGTGCTGGCGCAGCTTGCGTGCCAGCGGGCCCGGCTTACCGTCGCCGACCGGCTTGCCGTCGATCCGTACAATGGGCATCACGATGGTCGTCGCCGAGGTCAGGAAGGCCTCGTGGGCCGCCTTGGCCTCGGCCACCGTAAAGGGCCGCTCCTCGATGCGGAGCCCCTCTTCCCTGGCGACGTCGAACAGGGTCGTGCGGGTGATGCCGCGCAGGATGCCGAAATCAGCCGGCCGGGTGACCAGCACGCCGTCCGCCGTGACGATCCATGCATTGCTCGAGGCCCCCTCGGTGACATTGCCGTCGCGGTCGACGAACCAGGCTTCCTTGGCTTTCGCGGCCCGGGCCGTCTCCTTGGCGAGCACGTTGGGCAGCAGGCCCGTGGTCTTGATGTCCACGCGCGCCCAGCGGGTTTCCTCGACGGTGACCACCCCTACCCCGTCCATGGCCGGCGCCTCGGCCTTGGCCGGATCGACCGTGCGGGCGATGACCACCAGGGTCGGCGCCACGTCGTCGCCGGGAAACAGGAAATCGCGCCGCGCCACGCCGCGCGTAACCTGGATGTAGACAAGACCGTCATGGACGCGGTTGCGGCGCACGGTCTCGCGGATGACCACGTCCAGCGCGCGTTCGTCCATCGGCTCCTGCATCTGCAGTTCGTGCAGCGAGCGGCGCAGGCGCGCCAGATGGCGCACGCCGTCGACGATGTAGCCGCCGCGGACCTCGCAGACCTCGTAGACACCATCGGCAAACTGGAAGCCGCGATCCTCGATATGCACGCTGGCCTCGCCGAGCGGAACATAGCGGCCGTTCACATAGGCAATCCGGCTCACCGCCGATCTCCTTGGTTAGATTGGTGAAACCGGCTCAGCCGATATCCAGTGCCTTGAGCTTGCGGTGCAGCGCGGAGCGCTCCATGCCGATGAATTCCGCGGTGCGCGAGATGTTGCCGCCGAAACGGCTGATCTGCGCCACGAGATATTGCCGCTCGAAGATCTCGCGCGCCTCGCGCAGCGCCAGCCCCATGAGCTGCTCGCCGCCCGCCCCGTTGGGGGTCGGCGGCACCATGGTGCCGACCTCGGAAGGCAGCATGCTGGCGGTGATCGTGGCCTCAGGGTCGCCGCCGGCCAGGATCATCAGGCGCTCGATGTTGTTGCGGAGCTGGCGCACATTGCCCGGCCAGTCGTGCGACTGCAGAACGGCCATCGCGTCCTCGCCGATCGAGCGCTTGGGCAGGCCCTGCTGTGCCGAGATCTGGTCGAGGAAGAAATCGATCAGCTCCGGCACGTCCTCGCGGCGCTCGGCCAGTGGCGGCACGCGGATCGGCACCACGGCCAGACGGTGGAACAGGTCCTCGCGGAAGCGCCCTGCCCCAATCTCACCCTGCAAATCGCGGCTGCTGGAGGAGACGATGCGCACGTCTACATGGACGCGCGTGGCGCCGCCCACTCGGGTGAAGTTCTGGTCGACGAGCACGCGCAGGATTCGGTTCTGCGTCTCGCGCGGCATGTCCGCCACTTCGTCGATGAACAGCGTGCCGCCATGGGCCTCTTCAAGGGCGCCGACCGTGCGCGGGCGTCCCTCTCCGCCTTCGGTGCCGAACAGCGCCGCTTCCATGCTCTCGGGCGTGATGGTGGCCGCGTTCAGGGCCACGAATGGCCCGCTCGCGCGGCCCGACAGCGAATGGATGGTGCGCGCGACAAGCTCCTTGCCGCTGCCCGAGGGGCCAGAAATCAGGATGCGGCTGTTGGTCGGCGCCACGCGCTCGACCGTGCTGCGAAGCTGGTTAATGGCCGTGGAATGGCCCACCAGCCGCGAGGCGTGGCCGGAGCGCTGACGCAGGTCGCGGACCTCGCGACGCAGGCGCGAGGCCTCCAGCGCGCGGCTGACCACGAGCACCAGGCGGTCGGCCTTGAACGGCTTCTCGATGAAGTCGTAGGCGCCCTTCTTGATCGCCGCCACGGCGGTCTCGATGTTGCCGTGGCCGGAAATCATGACCACCGGCAGATCGGGATGCACTTCCTTGACCTGTTCGAGGATCTGGAGGCCGTCGAGCTTGCTGCCCTGCAGCCAGATGTCGAGGAAGACGAGATGCGGGCGACGCTCTTCGATGGCTGCGAGCGCCTGATCGCTGTTGCGGGCCACGCGGGTACCATAGCCCTCGTCTTCGAGGATGCCCGAGACGAGTTCGCGGATATCCGCCTCGTCGTCCACGATGAGGATGTCGGCCGTCATGCCTCGATGCTCGCTCCCTGTTGGTGCTGCGGATGGCTGTCTTCACGGTTGCGCGGGAACCACAGGCGCACGCGGGCGCCCCGGCCTCCACTGGCCACGGCGGGCGCGTCGCCCAATTCGATGCCGCCGCCATGTTCTTCGAGAATCTTGGAAACGATGGCAAGGCCAAGGCCGGTGCCCTTCTCGCGCGTGGTCATGTAGGGCTCGAGCAGCCGGCTGCGGTTCTCGACCGGCAGGCCGGTGCCGTTGTCCGTGATGTCGATGATCACCATGCCGTCCTGCTCGTGCAGGTCCACATCGATGCGGCCCTGCCCGCGCACGTCTTCCGGCACGGCGCTGATGGATTCGGTAGCGTTCTTGATAATGTTGGTCAGCGCCTGCGACAGCAGCCGGCGGTCGACGGGCGTGACCACCTTGTCGTCGGGAACATGCGCCACGACCTCGATGTCGGGATAGCCGACATCCATCAGCATCACCACCTGGCGCACCGTCTCGGCAACGTCCTCCGGCTCCATCACGGCCTTGGGCATGCGAGCGAAGGAGGAGAACTCGTCGACCATGCGCTTGATGTCGTCCACCTGGCGCACGATCGTGTCGGTGCACTGGTCGAAGACCTCGCGGTCCTCGACGATGACCTTGCCGTATTTGCGGCGGATGCGCTCGGCCGAGAGCTGGATCGGCGTCAGCGGGTTCTTGATCTCGTGGGCGATGCGGCGGGCGATGTCGGCCCAGGCCGAGGTGCGCTGCGCCGTCACCAGCTCGGTGATGTCGTCCAGCGTGATGACATAACCGTGCTCCTCGGCCGAGCTCTGCTCGCTGGTGACACGGGCGTTCAGCGTGCGCTCGCGGCCATCACGCGTCACCCGGACGGTGCCGTGGACGAGGCGGATATGCCCCTCGCTCGCCTGCGTGAACAGATCGGCCAGCTCCGGCACGGCCTCGCTCATGCGGCTGCCGAGCAGTTCGGCCTCGCTGCTGCCAACGAGGTTCTCGGCGCTGCGGTTGACCAGGGTGATGCGGCCGTCGGAATCGACGCCGAGCACGCCGGCCGAGACGCCCGACAGCACGGCCTCGGTGAAGCGGCGGCGGGTGTCGATCTGCTCGCTGGCCTCCAGCAGCGCGCGGCGCTGGTTGCGGAGCTGCGCCGTCATGCGGTTGAAGGTGGCGGTCAGCCCGCCGAGCGAGCGCTCGTGCCGGCCCGAGGGCACCTGCACATTGAGATTGCCGGCCGAGACCTGGTCGGCCGCCGTCATCAGACGGGTGATCGGCTCTACGAGGCGGTTGGCAAAGGCCAGACCCAGCCAGATCGCCGACAGGAGCAGCGTCAGCGCGATAGTCAGGTACATCAGCCCGAAGGCCACCTGCACGCCGAAGCGCCGGCTCTGCAGCATCTTGTATTCGAGCGCCGCCGTCTCGGTCATGCGCATATATTGCGTGGCCTTGGGATCGACCGGGCGGGCCACGAACAGCCAGAGATCGTCATAGGCCGAGAGCTTGAAGACGGCGCCGATGAGGTTCTGGTTGCCGGGCGCCAGGATGGCCGGCTCGGTGTCGGTGGCCTGCGCGAAGACCGATTCCGGCGGCAGCACGATCTGGCGTCCGCCATCGGTGGCGGCACGCTCGACAATCGTGAAATCACGCTTGAGCAGATAGGCCACCTGCATGCCGCGGATGCTGGCCTGCACGGTCAGAAGTTCGCGGAAGCGCGGGCGGTCGGTTTCGTAGAGATGCTTGGCGCGGTTGAGATCGTTGGCCATGGCCAGGGTCTCGCCGCGAATCGTCCGAGCCTGGTCCTCGAGATAGGCGCGAGCCACCACAACGGCGTTGTCGACGATGGCGCGGGCGCGGGTCGAGAACCATTCGTCCAGGCCGCGATCCAGCGTGATGGCCGCGACCAGCGCCAGCACGACGGCCGGCGCCGCCGCGATGATGCTGAACAGCAGCACGACGCGCGTGTGCAGCACCGACCCGGCCCGGTTGTGGCGGCGCGCCCGGATCAGCGGCGCGAGCTGGCGCAGGATGATTCCGAGCAGCAGGACGGCGAAAGCGAGATTAATACACAGCGTGGTGACGACCACGTCATGCGTGGGCTCAATCGGCGTCAGCCCGGTCAGGACGACAAAGGTGGCGATGGTCGACAGCAGCGCGAGTACGAGCGCTGCCGGGCCAAAGCGGCCCATGCCGCGGGGCTGCTCAAGCACGGGCTCGCTTGTCGTCTTTTCGGCTGCCGCCGCCTTCATTCTACCTGTCGGCTCCGTGGCTCGGGTCGTCCCCGACCACATGCTATGCGAAGTGATGTAGGGGCGCGACACTGTTGTTGAATTGCGACAACATCACGGCAGCACCGGCCTTTTTTGGAGGCCCTTATCGCGCGCTACGCATGACCTTGAGGTCGAGGTCCCGGATCTTCTTGCGCAGCGTGTTGCGGTTGAGGCCGAGCAGTTCGGCCGCCTTGATCTGGTTGCCGCGCATGGCCGCCAGCGCCGCTCCCAGCAGCGGCTGCTCGATCTCGCGCAGGACGCGGTGATAGAGCCCGGGCGGCGGCAGGCCGTCGCCGAATTCCTGAAAATGCTTGGCCAGGTAACGCTCTACCGCGGCGCCGAGCTGCTCGGGCGGCGGCTCCTGGTCGGCCGGCTGAACGGCGATGGATGGCTGCTCCAGCTCGGCCTCGATGATCCCTGAGGTGATGACCTCCTGCGGGTAGAGCGCGGCCAGGCGGCGGATGAGGTTTTCCAGCTCGCGCACATTGCCCGGCCAGCGGTGGCGCTTGAGGCGATCGAGCGCGGCGGAATCGATCTGCTTGCGCGGCAGGCCTTCCTTCTCGGCCTGGAGGAAGAAGTGGCGGGCGAGGTCCGGCACGTCCTCGACGCGCTCGCGCAGCGGCGGCAGGCGCAGCGGCACGACGTTGAGGC
>Ga0182743_1002962_pt1 | contig 14161 bp, 11 predicted proteins | sample eDN3rd30CKraftOP_FD_128522 | JGI IMG/M metagenome (GOLD analysis project Ga0182743, IMG submission 128522) | Enriched Organic Plus compost microbial communities from Emeryville, California, USA - eDNA 3rd pass 30_C Kraft OP (version 2) (version 2) ... | reverse complement strand
CTCGCGCGAGGTCGTCACCGGCACCCACGGCACGCGCAGCGCATCGGCGGTGATCGCCGCGTGCATGGCGTCGGCAACCACGAGCTTCGCGCCCCGGATGCGCTCCAGCGTGGCGCGGCTGTCGGCGCGCGGATCGAGATAGGCGATGCCGGCGCGCGCGCAGACCTCTTCCCAGGCGCCGGTATAGAGCGCGTGGTGGTGGGGCATGAAGACAACGCCTTCCCGCTCGCTCTCGGCCAGCGGTTCCAGCCCGGGCACGCGCGACAGCAGCATGGCGCCGTCGGAAACGACGAGGTTCTCGTCGAGGCCGAGCACCTTGGCGGTCAGCGGACCGCGCACGCACGACAGCTCCCAGCCGACCCCGCCGAAGTCCTCCGGCGCGGGGCCGTAGCCGGCGCCGCTGGAAAACACCACCCAGGAGGGCGCGGAGGGCATGGTCGGGCCGATGATGGTGCCGATACCGCTGAAATGGACGGGAGAACGCTCGTCCCACAGGCCCGGCGCGAGCGCTTCCCAGACCCATTCGTTGAGATCGTCGCCGAAATTGCCGTGCGGGTCCTTGTAATAGAAAATCTTCATGAGGCCTTTCCGGCGATGGCGGGGTTGCGGCGGAGGATGTCGGAGACGAGTCCGGCGAGCCCACGGATATGGCGCGGCCAGAGATGGCCGAAATCGCCGCCGAGCAGGACGCCGGCATAGGCGATTGCGCCGAGAGCGATGTCGCAGCCGAGCCCGGCCCAGGCCTCGAGGCCCGGCAAGGCCATCTGCCGGCCAAGCACGGCCACCGCCATGACGGCCGCGGCGGCTGTGGGCGGCAGCAGGGCATGGAACAGGCTGCCGAAAGTCAGGCCGACATGGCGCTTCAGCGCCGTGAAGTTGAAGCCGGAAACGACGTAGGAGCGCAGCACGTGGGCCGCGAGGACGCTGCGCAGGCCGACCTGCGCGGCGAGCGTGGCAAGGCCCACGGTGAGCACCAGCTGCAGCGCCGCCTGGCGCAGCACGGTGGCGGTCTCGCCGACCGCGATCAGGGTCGGCGCGAAGAAGAAGTTGATCGGAGCCGACAGCGAGACCAGCGCCAAGATGCGGAACAGCGGCACCGCCGAGGCCCATTGCGGCCCGAGCAGCAGCGCGAAGAGATCGTCCGCCACCAGGGCCAGCCCGACGAAGACGGGAATCGTCGCCAGCGCGCTGATCTGCACGAAGCGCAGGAAGGCGCGGCGCACGGCGTCCTTGTCCTCCTGCAGGCGGCTGAGCGAGGACAAGGCCACGCTGACCACCGGCTGGAAGGTGAGCTGGTTGATGAAATCGACGATGCGCCAGGCGATGCGCAGCTGGCCGAGCAGAGTGACGCCGAGGAAGAGGCCGACAATGCCGTCCACGATGCGCGGGCCGATCATGTTCATCACGGTCGCGGTGGTGACGTCGAAGCCGGTGCGCAGCAGCGCTCTGGCCTCGCCGCGCTGAAAATGCAGCCCCGGCACCCAGCGATAGCTGACGAAGACCAGGGCGGTCAGCGTGCCCACGACGACGAGGCGCTGCGCGGCGAGCGCGTAGAGCCCGAAACCGAAGGTCGCGAGCGCCGCGGCGACGACCGAACCGGCCAGTGCCGCGACGAAGGTGCGGGTGGCCAGCGCGCGGAAGCCGAAGCTGCGCCGCAGCCACGCCTCGTGCACGCCGCCGAGGCATTGCAGGAAGCAGACCGGCGCCAGCAGATAGAGCACGTCGGCCAGATGCGGCGCTTCAAACAGCCGCTCGGCCGGCGCGGCGAGGAGGACGACGAGAACCGAGAACAGCAGCCCCATGCCCTGCAGCAGCCAGAAGGCCGTGCTGGCGGTTTCGTGGGAAAGCTCGGCGCGCTGCTGCAGCGCCTCGACCTGGCCGAGGCGTCCGACCTGCGTCAGCGTGTCGGTGACGACATAAGCCAGCGCGATCGTGCCGAAATCAGCGGGGGTAAGAATCCGCGCCAGATAGATGAAGACGAGGAAGCCGAACACCTGCTGCCCGGCATTGCCGGCCAGCATCCAGATGGAAGAGCGGCCGGCCTCGCGGCGGAGAGTCATGACTTCAGACTCCGCCGAGTGCGGCCGCGGCGGCGGCGCGGCGGGCGCCGACCACATCGACGACCTCGCGGCCGAGCGCGGCGAGCGAGGAGGGCTCGCGCAGCAGGATGGCCGCGGTGCCGCGCGGATCGCGGGCGCGCAGTCGTCCGGCCAGATCGAGCGCCCGGGCGCGGCGCAGCATGATGCGGCGGCGCGTCTCCAGCGCCTCGCGCGCCGAGAGCGGCAGGACGGCGCTGTGCTCGCGCAGGATTTCGCTGCACATCGAGGCCAGCACCCGCAGCGTCCAGCCGCCCGAGCGCGTCAGCGAGCGCGGGCTTTGGGTGTAGCGGTAGAGCGCGTCGGGCAAGACGACGAAGCGCGCGCCCTGCATCAGCGCCTGCGTGTAGAGCAGGAAGTCCTCGCCGACCGTATAGCCCTCGTCGTAGCGCAGGCCGTGCGCCAACAGGAAGTCACGGCGCATCAGGGGCTTGAGGTAGCCGGGCGAGAGGCGCCCGCGCACCGGCACGCTGTCCTCGAGGAAGCGGCGCAGGCCAAGGGAGACGACCGCCTCCCCGCCGTCCAGATCGGGAAAGGCCAGGCCGAGATGGCGGCCCTCGGGATTGACCAGGCGCTGGTTGTCGGCGACGAAATCCGCCCGCTCGGCTTCCGCCGTCTGGACGAGGAGACTCAGCCGCTCACGCTCGTAGGCATCGTCGGCGTCGAGCACGGCGATCCAGTCGCCGCAGGCGGCGTCGATGCCGGCATTGCGCGCCGCGCTCGGCCCGGAATTCTGCTCCATAGGCAGCGCGCGCACGCGCGGATCGGCCGCCGCGAGGCGCGCGATCAGTGCCCGCGTGCCGTCCGTCGAGCAATCGTCGACGAGGATGCATTCGAGGTCGGTGAGCGTCTGCGCCAGCACCGACTCCACCGCGCCGGCCAGGGTGGCCTCCGCATTGAAGCAGGGAATGACGACCGAGACCCGGGCCGGGCTGAGCTCCGATTGGGACATCAGAAGAAGGCTCCCTCCGCCACCAGCCGTTCCTTCATGGCATCCGCCGTGGGCAGCCGCCCGAACGGGCCGACCACGATGTCCTCGCGCAGCACGCGCGCGGGATTGCCGGCCACCATGGTGCCGGGGGCGACGTTCTTGGTGACGACGCTGCCCGCGCCGACGATCGAGCCGTCGCCGATGGTGACGCCCGGCATGATCAGGCTGTTGCCGCCGATGAAGCAGTGCCTGCCGATGCGCGTGTGCAGGTAGAGCCCGCGCGTCATGTCGTGGGTCAGGATGCGCGTGTTGAACGCGACATAGCTTTCCTCGCCGACATGGACGCCGCGCGGATAGGTGCGGTCGAAATGCGCGCTCAGCGAGAACGTGCAGGTCGGGTGCAGGTCCATGCCCCAGACGCGGACGTAAACCAAGCGCTTGGCGAAGACGATGCTTTCGCGAAGCCATTGCAGGGCGTTGAGACTGGCCATCGTGTTCAGGCCTCCACCAGTTCGGGCTGCGCGAGCAGGCCATTGAAGGCGCGGACATATTTTTCCGCCTCGCGCTCCCAGCTGAAATCACGCCGCGCCAAAGCGGCCACCGCCTGGCCGAGCGCCCGGCGGCGATCCTCGTCCTGGGCGAGCGCGTTGACGGCGCGCGCCAGGCCGGCGGGATCGTCGGAATCGGCCGCGGCCAAAGCCGGGCCAAGCAGTCGGCGCGTCTCCGACAGCTCGTAGGACACCACCGGGATGCCGAGCGCCGAATACTCGAAGACTTTGTTCATGCTGATCTTGTCGTTGTACTCGTTCACAGGGTCCGGGATGATGCCGATGTCGAAGCTCGACAGGGCCGCCAGCAGCGCCGGGCCGGACAGGTAGCCGGTGAAGGTGATGTCGTCCTCGACGCCGAGCTCGGCAGCCAGCGCCTGCGCGGCCGGCAGCGCCGGGCCATCGCCCACCACCACCGTGTGCACGTCGCTAACGCCCAGCTCGCGTGTCATGTGGCGGACCGCGCGCACGACGTGGTCGACGCCGTCCTGTGCGTTGATGATGCCGACATAGCCGAGCACCAGGCGCTTGCCCTTGCGCAGCTCGGGATCCGGCTCGACGCGGCGGATGCGCGAGGTGTCGGGCACGCTGTAGACGGTGACGACATCGCTCGGGTGCTTGCCGCCGCGCTGCACGGCGATGCGCCGGAAGGTCTCGTTGGTCGAGATCACCAGATCCGCGGCGCGGAAGGTCCAGCGCTCCAGCAGCGTCAGCACGCGGTGCAGCAGCCCCTTGGAGCCGAACTTCACGGCGAACAGCTCCGGGCTGATGTCGTGGTGGTCGAAGACGAACTTCTTCCCCGCGAGCTTGAAGGGCAGCGCGGTGAGGAAGATCAGGTCGGGCGGATTGCAGGCCTGGATGACGTCGAAGCCGCGCTCGCGCGAGACCTTCAGCAGCAGGCGGAACTCATGGAACAGCGCGGTCGCGTATTCCGCGCAAAAGCCCCATTTGCCCTTCGCCTCCAGCGGCAGCGGATGGCGGTAGACGGCGATGCCGTCGAGCTCCTCGAACAGCGCCGGATATTTCTCTGTCGCCGGACAGATCACCGAGACGTTCCAGCCGGCATCGCGCAACGCGCAGGCTTCCTGCCAGACGCGGCGGTCGAACGGCACGGGCAGGTTTTCGACGACGATGACGCAGGACGGCGGTCGCATCGGGCGGACTCCTTTAAGGCTTCAGCCGGAATGGGAGGGGTGCAGCGGCAGCCGGGCGCGCGGCCGCAGGGCGTGGCGCAGGCAGAGCCGGTGCGCCTCGACGAAACGGAAGGCGCGCACGCGCAGCAGCATGATTGCGGCGCCCGCCCGGCTGCGCAGGCCGCGCAGCTGCCGCGCACGAGCCACCGTGAGAAGGTCGGGCAGGGCCGAGGCCAGCACCAGATAGGAACGCCCCAGCCACAGCACCGCGCCGAAGCTGCGGCGGCGCGCCAGCGCGAAGCTTTCCTGGCTGAGGCGGCTCCATTTGCGGCGCAGCTCGGCCCAGTCGCGGCGCGCCGGATGGGCGATCACCGCGTCTTCCGCATAGCCCAGCGAAAAGCCATGCGCGCCAGCGCGGTGGCACCATTCGAGGTCTTCGGAGAGCCCGTTGCGGAAGGGCCCGACACGCTCGAACACGTCGCGCGGCACGAACAGATTGGCGGTGACCGAAAAGCCCTTGCGCAGCACATAGACATCGTTGCGGAAGGCGAAGACCAGCTCGAAGGCCTCGGAGGGGGTCGGCTCGGGCCCGGCGATCTCGACCTCTACCGCGCCGCCAGCGAGATCGTCGCGCTCCAGCGCGTGCAGACCCTGCGCCAGCCAGTCCCTGCCGGGGCGGCAATCGCTGTCGATGAAGGCGAAGATGTCGGCCGCCGCAAAGGAAACCCCGGCATTGCGCGCCGGGCCGGCGCCCTTTTCCGGCGCGCTGACCAAGCGGGCGCGGCCGGCGATGATCTCGGCCACACGCGCGGCGCCGCAGGGCGAGCCGTTGTCGGCGACGATGACCTCATAGGCATCCGCCGGGAGACTCTGATCCGCCAGGAGAGCGAGGCAGCGGTCGAGATTGGCGAGATCGTCGTAGTGCGGGACGATCACGGAGACCTGCGGCCGGGGCAGGGCGCAGCCGCTGGTCATGAAAGCCTCCCGTGCACTGCACTGTCACGAAAAGCACACGGTTGCGGCAAGATTCCGGAAAGCGTGGTTTTACACGTGCTGTTAGACAGTATTCGCGGATAATGGACGCCGTCTCCATAAGGAAGGTCGGCAACGATGCTGATCCAGTCGAAGACGGCGTTTGAGCAGTCCCCCCCGCTCACGGCACGGGCAGGCAGGGCACGCAAGGCACAGGTGGCGGCGGTCGAGGGACGCGCCGACCCGGTATGGCGCGCATGGGCGCTTGGCGTCTGCATCGTGTTCTCCGGTCTCATCTGGGCGGCCCTGTTCGCGGCGCTCTGAAGCGCGCTCAGAATGCGTTCGGCCCGAGAAGCTTGAGCGGGGTTTCCGCGATGAGCTTGAGGTCGAGCAGGAGCGACCATTTGCGGATATAGGCGCGGTCGTAACGCAGCCGGGCGCGCACCTGGTCGAGCGCGTCGGTGGGGCCGCGATGGCCGGCCATCTGCGCAAGGCCGGTCATGCCTGGGCGCACCAGATGACGGTCGACATAGTGCGGCAAGAGCGGCGCCAGCGACTGGTCCATCGCCACCGCGTGCGGGCGGGGACCGACCAGCGACATCTCACCTTTCAGCACATTGATCAGCTGCGGCAGCTCGTCGAGGCTCGTGCGCCGCAGGACCGCGCCGACCGCGGTGATGCGCGCATCGCCCCGCTGCGCCTGGGTGAAGGCGCCGTTCGCCTCCATCACGGTCATGCTGCGGAACTTGTAGAGCTTGAAGGTCTTGCGGCCGACGCCATAGCGCTTCTGGCGGAAGAGCACCGGGCCCTTGCTGTCGAGCTTTATGGCGACCGCGATGACGAGGAGCGCGGGCAGCAGGAAGAGAAGGGCACTGAGCGCAAGAACGATGTCCACGCCGCGCTTGCCGGCATGGCCGTTGATCCGCTGCGCCCGCCCCTGCAGCGACGAGCCCGAAGCAAGAGCTTCGCCATTAATTTCAGCGGCTTCATCGGCGCCCGCGTCGAGCGTCGTCCCGTCAGCCGTCAAAACAGTGGTGGTTCCGAAGTACATCGTACCCTCTCCACTTCGCTGTCTTCAGGAAGACCGGCAGACGCAGCCTTGCGTGCCGGCAGTTTTCGATCTCACCACGCCTTTCGGCCTAGAAAGTTCTTTCTGGACTTGCAGTCTTCATCTATCTGGAATCAAGCTACCTATAGAACAGACGCAAGCTTACAGCTATGATGAGCGAAATTTCGGTCACATTCAGGCAAAAATAAGTTCGGACGGATGTGTCTTTGTGGCATCAAACCAGACATTCGATTGCATTTTTTTGAACGTCGGCCACGAAATCATTATCGCAAGATACGTGCCATTCGCCGAACACATGAAATCAATTGACAGCTTGAATTTAGTTCCATGTAATTAGTGCGGGCCCGAAAGGTCGAATCCGTGAGGCTGGAAGTGCGCCGGCACTTCTGGAGGCGGCCTGGACTGGGACGTTAGCGAGCACAACGGGACGGGGGCGCGCTTTCAACACGCCGGTATCGCACCGGGTCATGAGGGGAATTTAAGTCGTGCGTATTTCCATCGTTGGTTCTGGCTATGTCGGTCTGGTCTCGGGCACTTGCTTTGCCGATTTTGGCCACACCGTTTGCTGCGTCGATCAGGACGCGTCCAAGATCCAGATGCTGCGGTCCGGCGGCGTGCCGATCTTCGAGCCCGGGCTCGAAGATCTGGTCGCCAGCAATTACGCTGCCGGACGCCTGAGCTTCACCACCGACCTCGCCGAGGCGGTGCGCTCATCCGAGGTCATCTTCATCGCGGTCGGCACGCCGTCGCGGCGCGGCGACGGCCACGCCGACCTGTCCTATGTCTATGGTGTTGCTCGTGAAATCGCGGCAGCCATCGACGGCTACAAGGTCATCGTCACCAAGTCGACGGTGCCGGTCGGCACCGGCGACGAGGTCGAGCGCATCATCCGCGACCTGCGCCCCGACGCGCAATTCTCGGTGGTCTCCAACCCCGAATTCCTGCGCGAGGGCGCCGCGATCGGCGACTTCAAGCGCCCCGACCGCATCGTGGTCGGCGTCGAGGACGACCGTGCCCGCGAGGTCATGGCCGAGGTCTACCGGCCGCTCTTCCTCAACCAGGCGCCGCTGCTGTTCATGCCGCGCCGCGGGGCAGAGCTGACGAAATATGCGGCAAACGCCTTCCTGGCGGCCAAGATCACCTTCATCAACGAGATCGCCGATCTCTGCGAGGCGATCGGCGCCAACGTCCAGGACGTCGCCCGCGGCATCGGCCTCGACAACCGCATCGGCCCGAAATTCCTCAACGCCGGTCCGGGCTATGGCGGCTCGTGTTTCCCCAAGGACACGATGGCGCTGATCAAGACCGCGCAGGACTATGCCTCGCCGGTGCGCATCATCGAGACGGTCGCCGCCGTCAATGACCAGCGCAAGCGCTCGATGTCGCGCAAAGTCGTCGCGGCCTGCGGCGGCTCGGTGCGCGGCAAGCGCATCGCGGTGCTCGGCCTGACCTTCAAGCCCAACACCGACGACACCCGCGAGGCCCCCTCGCTGTCGCTGATCCAGGCGCTGCAGGATGCCGGCGCGGAGGTCGCGGTCTACGACCCCAAGGGCATGGGGCATTGCGGCGGACTGCCGGGCGTCGAATTCGCCTCGGACGTCGATGCCTGCGCCACGGGCGCCAGCGCTCTGGTCATCGCCACCGAATGGGACGCGTTCCGTGCCCTCGATTTCGCCCGATTGAAGGCGATCATGGCGTCGCCGGCCCTGGTTGACCTGCGCAACATCTACCGCCCCGCGGACATCCGTGCGCGTGGCTTCACCTATGAGAGCGTCGGGCGCGGCGAGGCCCCCGATAGCCGGGCTGCGGCCGACACCGCGGCCTGACGCTCTCCCTCGACAGACCCGGACCTCGACTCCGGCGCGCCTTCCCCGGCGTGCCGGAGCGGCCGTGAAAGAGGATCGCCATTTGCGCATCTCCGTAATCGCACTCACTTTGGCCGCCGCCCCCCTGGCGGCCTGCGGCTCGCTGCCCTCCTCGGGCCCGAGTTCCAACGCCATCGTGGTCAAGGCCAATGCCGACACCAATGCGCGCTCGCCCTACGATGTCGTCGAGATCAATCCCTCGGTGGCCGACGTGGTGTCGGCTTACGAGCCGACCGGCCTTGCCCGTTCCTTCGGCAAGGGCAGATACGCCCCCGACATCCGCATCGGCGTCGGCGACACCGTTTCGGTGACGATCTTCGAGGCGGCGTCCGGTGGCCTGTTCTCGAGCGAAAGCACCAGCGGAAACGCCTCCAAGAACGTCACCCTCCCGGCGCAGACGGTGGACAGCTCCGGCGCCATCACGGTGCCCTATGCCGGGCGCATCCCGGTCAAGGGGCGCACGCCCGCGCAGGTCGGCCGCTCCATCGAGGACGCGCTCGCCGGCAAGGCCATCAAGCCGCAGGCGGTGGTCTCGGTGACCAATCCGATGAGCACCAGCGTCACCGTGACCGGCGACGTCGCCGCCAGCAAGCAGGTGACGCTCTCGACCAAGGGCGACCGGGTGCTCGATGCCATCGCCGCGGCCGGCGGGCCGCGCTATCCGGCCTACGAGACCTTCGTGTCGCTGACGCGCGGCGGCAAGACGCAGACGATGCTGCTGGCCAAGCTCATCGAGGAGCCGCGCCAGAACGTCTATCTGCGTCCGAACGACCAGGTCTTCGTGTTCCGTCAGCCGCAGACCTTCACCGCCTTCGGCGCGACCGGCACCAACACCACGGTGCCCTTCGACGCGCCGACGCTGAACCTCGCCGAGGCGGTGGGCAAGGCGGGCGGCCTGAGCGACATCCGCGCGGATGCCGGCGGCGTCTACGTGTTCCGCTACGAGACCGCGGAGCTGGCCAAGCAGCTCGGCCTCGGGAAGGGCAAGACGGCCGCGCCCGGAACCATGGTTCCGGTGGTCTATCACGCGAACCTGAAGAACCCGCAGGGCTACTTCGCCGCCCAGCGCTTCCTGCTGCGTGACAAGGACATCGTCTATGTCTCCGACGCTCCGGCAACCGATCTCAGCAAGTTCCTGACCCTGATCGGGCTGGGAACGGGCACCGTCCGCACCACCGCCGGAACGGTCAGCGCGGTGCATTAAAGGCCGCCGCACAAGGCTTCCATCACGACGGCCGCCCCACAGGGCGGCCGTTTTGCGTTGCACCGGCCGCGGAAAACTTTTTCGCCCGGGTGCTTTGGTTCGGCGAAACCCGCGCAACATTTGCCGCAATCGGCTTCTACAGCCGCCGCACAGGCGGAGCGAAATCCAAGAAGCCATGAGCGACGACGCGCAGCTGCGTGAAGGCCAGGGACCGGTGCCGGCAGTGGCATCGCCCGGCGGACAGCCGCGCCTCCTGCGCTGGCTCGGCCTTGCCGCCATCGCGGCGATCTTCGCGGGCGTCGCCTTCGCGCTCTACCAGATCCTCGAAACCATCACCTGGGCGGAAGTCCGCGCCGCCATCGACGCTACGCCGCCGGCCGCGCTGCTCGCCACCGCGTTCTTCACCGCGGCCTCCTATGGCGCGCTGATCAATTACGACGTGCTGGCGCTGCGGTGCATCGGCGCCAGCCGAGTGCCGCTGTCGAGCGCGGCCTTCGCCTCCTTCGTAGGGCAGAGCTTCGCCTTCACGCTCGGCTTCGGCGTGCTCACCGGCGGCGCGGTGCGGATGCGCGTCTACAGCGGCGAGGGCCTGCGCCCGTCCGAGATCGTCGCGGTGAGCCTGCTCTGCGCGCTGACCTTCTGGCTCGGCCTTGGCAGCTCCGGCGGCGCGGCGCTGCTGCTGGCGCCGGACCAGCTCAGCCGTCTGTCGGAACTGCCGCCGCCTCTCAACGCGGTGCTCGGCGCGGCCATCCTGCTGGCCGTGCTGGGCTTTCTCGTCTGGTCGGGGCGCGGCGGGCGCAAGATCGGTTTCAGGGGCGCCTGCCTGCCGCTGCCCGGAGCCGGCGGCTGGCTGGCGGCGATCGCGGTCGGTATCGTCGACACCTGCTGCGCCGCCGCCGCGCTCTATATGCTGCTGCCCGGCGGCGAGAACGCCTTCGGCGTGTCCTATCCGGCCTTCCTGTCGGTTTTCGCGCTGGCCACCTTGCTTGGCGTCGTCAGCCATGTTCCGGGCGGGCTCGGCGTCTTCGAGACGACGCTGCTGGTCGGCCTGCCGCAGATCCCCGCGCCGGCGCTGCTGGCCTCGCTGCTGCTGTTCCGCGTCATCTACTACGTCCTGCCCTTCGCGCTGGCGCTGACATTGCTGGCGATCGCCGAGGCGCGCGCCGGCTCCGCCGTGCTGCGGCGCTTCCGCGGCGTGGCGCGCTTCGTGCCCTGGGTGCTGCCGCCCGCGGCCGGCGTTGCGGTGTTCGCCGGCGGCACCATCCTTCTGGTCTCGGGCGCGCTGCCGGCCGAGCCGCAGCGCATCCTCTCGCTGCGCGCTCTGGTGCCGCTCCCCTTCGTCGAGACCTCGCACATGCTGGCCAGCGTGGTCGGCCTGCTGCTCCTGATCCTCGCCAACGGGCTGGTGCGGCGGCTGGCCAATGCCTGGCGCTTCGCCTGCCTGCTGCTGGCGGCGGGGGCGGTGTTCTCGATCTTCAAGGGCTTCGATTTCGAGGAGGCGGCGCTGTGTTCGCTGCTGCTCGGCATGCTCTGGCTCGGCCGCTCGGAGTTCTACCGCCAGTCGGAGGCGCTCGGCCAGAACCTCACCCCGGAATGGATCTTCGCCATCGCGGTGGCGGTCGCCGCCTCGCTATGGCTCGGCTTCTTCGCCTTCCGCCATGTCGAATACGATTCCGACCTGTGGTGGCAGTTCGCCTACCGCAAGGACGCGCCGCGCTTCCTGCGCGCCTCGCTGGCAGTGGCCGTGGTGGCGCTCGGCATGGTCGCCTATGCGCTCGTCTACCGCACGCCGCTGCCGCGCCGCAGGCTGCGGGCGGAACGGCCGCTCGCGGCGGTGGCCGGGATCGTCGCCCGTTCGCCACGCACCGATGCCCGCCTGGCGCTGCTCGGCGACAAGCATTTCGTGGTCAACCCGGCGGGCAGCGCCTTCATCATGTATGCCCGCCATGGCCGCAGCGTGGTGGCCATGGGCGATCCCGTGGCGCCGGACCCGGCCGACATCGCGCCGCTCGTCTGGCGCTTCCGCGAACTGGCCGACCGCCAGAACGGCACGCCGGTGTTCTACCAGATCACCACCGAGCACCTGCCGGTCTACCTCGACGCCGGCTTCTCGCTGGTGAAGCTTGGCGAGGAAGCCTGGGTGGACCTCGACGCCTTCACCCTGGAGGGCAGCGCCGGGCGCAAGCTGCGCCAGTCGCGCGCGGCGGCCGAGCGGCGCGGGCTTTCCTTCGCCATCGTACCCTCCGAGGAGGTCGGCGCCATCCTGGGCGAGCTGCGCGACGTTTCCGACGCCTGGCTCGGCGACAAGGGCCGCGAAAAGGGCTTTTCGCTCGGCTATTGGAGCGAGCCCTATATCCGCGCCCACGACGTGGCCGTGGTGCGCCACGAGGAGCGCATGGTGGCCTTCGCCAATATCTGGCGCGGCGGCGGCAACGGTGCCGAGATCTCGGTCGACCTGATGCGCCACCGCCCCGAGGCTCCGCCCGGCACCATGGACCTGATGTTCATCGCGCTGATGGATGCGGCCAAGACGCAGGGCTATCGCTGGTTCAATCTCGGCATGGCGCCGTTGTCGGGCCTGCCGGCCCACCGCCTGATGCCGGTCTGGGCGCGGCTCGCCAATTTCGCCTACCGCCGCGGCGACCGCTTCTACAATTTCGAGGGCCTGCGCAGCTTCAAGCAGAAGTTCAATCCGGTCTGGCGGCCGAAATATCTCGCTTATGTCGGCAGCTTCTCGCTGCCGCAGATACTCTTTGACGTCACGCGGCTGATTGCGCAGGGGCCGAGGCCGCTGGCATGAGTTCTCGCAGGTCCTCCATGAGACGCTTTCCGCCGCTCGCGGCGCTCGCTTTTGCGGCCCTGCTGCCGGGTGCCTCCACCGCTTTTGCCGCACCGCGCACGGTCACCGTGGCCGACACGCCCTTCGGCCCGGTCCAGGTCGCCGCGCCGGACGAGGAGCCGAACGCCTTCGTCTTCATCATCGCGGACAGCGGCGGCATTGCCGGCAACCGCGCCGCCGAGATCGAGGACTTCGTCGACGACGGCGCTGCCGTTGCGGCGATCACACCGGAAGAGATCGTCACCGCCGCGCATGCCGAGACCGGCGACTGCTTCTACCTGTTCGGCGCGATCGAGGAGATTTCGCACGAGGCGCAGCGCCAGCTCGGGGCCGCGCATTACCGCCTGCCGGTGATCGTCGGCGCGGGCACGTCGGGCGGCACCTTCGCCTATCTCTCGATTGCCGGCGCGCCCGACAATTCCGGCGCGGGCGCGGTGGCGCTGGATGTCGACCTGCACGATCTCACCACCGGCAAGTCGATCTGCGGCAGCGCCGAAGCCACCGAGACCGCGCCCGGCAGTTTCGACTACAAGCCGGCCTCCGACCTGCCGGGCGCGCTGACTTTGGTTCTCGCCGCCGCCCCGAATCCGATGCAGAAAAGCGTGCTCGACGCCGACACCGCCGCGGACCTCAAGGTCGAGGCAGAGGCCGACGACCGCCTGGACGACGCGCTCAACGCCGCGCAGGCCATGAGCAAGGCCGCCTCGACGGAAGTCGGCGACCTGCCGATCGTCGAACTGCCTGCGCCCAAGGCCAAGACGCTCGGCATCTTCCTCTCGGGCGACGGCGGCTGGCGCGACATCGACAAGGACATCGCGGAAGAGCTCAACCGCAACGATGTCGCCATCATTGGCCTGGATTCGCTGCGCTATTTCTGGTCGCAGAAATCCCCCGCCGACATCGCCCGCGACCTCGACCACATCGCCGACACCTATTCGAAGCGCTGGAAGACGACGCGGGTGGCCTTCCTCGGCTTCTCGTTCGGCGCCGACGTCATTCCCTTCGCCTGGCCGCGGGTGACGCCGAAGGTGCAGGACGCCACCGACCTGGTGGCCCTGCTCTCGATAGACCACATGGCGAGCTTCCAGATTTCGGTGTCGAGTTTCATCGGCGCCGAGAGCGCGACCGACCGGCCGCTGCGCCCGCTGCTGGCGCGTCTGCCGAAGAACCGCACCATGTGCTTCTTCGGCACCGACGAGAAGGCCGACGGCGCGACCGCCTGCACCGCCCCGGAACTGACCGGCGCGACCCTCGAGGAGCGCCCCGGCGGCCATCATTTCGACGGCGACTACCAGGCCATCGCGCGCCTCATCCTGGCGCGCCTGAAGCACTGAAGGCTCACGCCCTCAGCAGGTTGACGCTGAACAGCGCCTGCGGATCCGTCCATTGCCGCGCGACGCTCCAGCCCGCGCCCTCGGCGAGCTCCGCGATCTCGGCCAGGCTGTATTTGCAGGAATTCTCGGTGTGGATGGTCTCGCCGCGGGCAAAGGCGATGCTGCGCCCG
>Ga0182743_1002958_pt1 | contig 14168 bp, 17 predicted proteins | sample eDN3rd30CKraftOP_FD_128522 | JGI IMG/M metagenome (GOLD analysis project Ga0182743, IMG submission 128522) | Enriched Organic Plus compost microbial communities from Emeryville, California, USA - eDNA 3rd pass 30_C Kraft OP (version 2) (version 2) ... | reverse complement strand
TGCCCAGCAGACGGCCCGCGCCCAGCAGGGCCGCGCCGATCAGCGTGGCGACGATGATGAAAAGCAGCACGGGAAAGTACTGTGCCAGATTCATGAGCAGCCCCTGTTCCAGAAGATCAAACTACGGGATTGTAGCATTTCGACAAGCCCGATCGCCGGGAAAACCCGGGGTGGAAACATATTCGAGATCAAGAATTCAGAAGATCACAGAAGACCTTTCAGACGCCTGAAAACACGCATCCTGCCTGGGAAAGCGGGATGGGGAAGCGCGACGGACGAGCGGCCGGGCACGGCGGCCGGCGAGGCGTGATCGGTATGCGGCCGGGACGCCAGGTGTCACCCGGGAGAGACACCGCCGGGACGGCCTACGAACGTCCGTGGCGCGCGACGTCCGATTCCAGCAGCATGCGCACGTAGCGGGTGTAGGGAATGCCCCGGGCTTTCGCACGGGCCTTGACCGCGTCGAGCAGCGCGGCAGGCAGACGCATGTTCAGCGACGCGGACTTGGGTTCGAGTTCGAAGCGCATGGGCTTGAACTGCGAGAAATCCAGATCCGACAGATCCTGGTCAAGAAACGCCTCTGCCTCCTCATCGCTGCGAAGCGTGGGGATCGATTTCAATCTGGCGCTCATAGTGCGTAACCTCTTTTTCGTGCATGCGCCGAGCACTGATGCCGTGCTTGCCGCATTTCGGCCAGTTCCCGGCATCCCAATCGAAACCTGCGATCTTCATTTCAGCTTACGCCTTTGTGTAGACAAAAGCAAAACAAACCCGCATGGGGTCAGAAGCGTCATGATGGCCGGATCGCAGGCGGGCGGCCAGATCGCAAAACTACGATGGAATGAAAACGTCCTATCCTCGCAGCCCGTATTTCCCCGCAGTGGCAAACACGATCAAAACCGGTCGGGGCGCCTTTCAGTGCAACGCCGACGCCTGCATCATGGTGTCCGGGCAGCCGTAGTCACGGACATCATGAATAAATAATGTGCCACTAAGTGGTATGCTGAGGGGAAGTGATGCACATCTTCAAAACCCGCCACTTCCAGCGGTGGATGCGCAAGACGGAGTTGAACGATGCCGCTCTGCGCAAGGCCATCCAGGAAATGGCGGTCGGGCTGATCGACGCCGACCTCGGCGGTGGCGTGGTAAAGAAGCGCATCGGACTGGCTGGGCGCGGCAAGCGAGGCGGGGTGAGAACGCTGATCGCCACCAACAAGGGCAACCGCTGGTTCTTCATATTCGGCTTCGAGAAGAACGAACGGGAAAACATCGGCGACGATGAATTGCAAGCCTTGCAGGACTACGCGGCAGACTTGCTGAAACGCACGATCACGCAGCTGGACGCAGCCGTTGCCGACGGTACTTTGCTGGAGATCGCCAATGACTGAAAAATCCAAACCCAGGAGCCGTATCATGGATGCGGTGCATGAAGGCGCCCGCGACCTGCATCGTCTGGGGTTCATCGACAAGCGCAAGATGCAGAAGTACGACCTGCTGTGCCTGGAACCGGTGCGGGACTACGATGCCGCCAGGATCAAGGCGCTGCGTGAGCGCCTGCAACTGAGCCAGGCCGTTCTGGCCTCGGTCCTCAATACCAGCCCGTCCACCATCCGAAAATGGGAAGTGGGCGACAAGCGCCCCAGCGGCCCGTCGCGAAAGCTGCTTGATCTCATCGAGCGCAAAGGGCTGGAAGCCGTGCTCTGAATCGCATGGGCTCCCATCGCGATGTCGAGCAATGACGCGCTTTGCGGCGCACCGCGGCGCTACCCTTGTGGGCGCGCCGCGCGCGGCGGCGGGCCAGGGCTCAGAAGCTGTGGCTCAGACCGACACCGGCTTCGGTGCCCTTCAGGTCCTTCACGTAGGCCAGGTTCTTGCCGTACGTGCCGTAGGCATAGACGCTGGTGCGCTTGGACAGCGGGTACACGTAGTTGAGGTGGTAGGTGCTGATGCTGCCGGAGAGGTCGCCGGCAGCTCCGCCCGGCGCCAGGTCGTCGGCGTTCGAGGTCGAATAGCCCCAGCCCGCATACACCGTCCCGCCCGCCACGGGCGCGCTCAGGCCCACGTGGTAATTGTTCGACTTGAAGTCCGTGCCGAAGAAGTCCCCCAGGCCCAGGCCCGCGAAGTCGGCGAAGTCCTCGACGCTGCCGCCCCAGCCGATCTTGCCGTGGCGGTCCTGGCCATAGGCCAGCGACAGCTTCACGACCTCGAAATCGTAGGCCCCGTTGACCTGCCAGTTCGTGGCCGCGCTGGCATCACCCCCGTTCAGGTCGTTGCCGTACACGCTCTGGCGGTCATAGCTGGCGCCCGCGCTGATCGGCCCGTTGGCATAGAGTACGCCGACCGAGACGCGGGAACCACGATCGTCGAACGACACGCCATTGGCGCGGCCCACCGTCGTCGAAGCCTCGTAGCCGTCGGCCGTCAGCCTGCCGCTGTCGCCCGTCCCGTACATCACGATGGCCTGGAAGCCCGACAGGCTGGGCGTCGTGTACTTGAAGGAATTGTCGACGCGGTTGCCTTCGTTCATGCCCATGGAGCCGAAGACCTTGTCGGCATCGCCCATGTTGAAGCCGTTGTCCACCAGGAAGGTGTCCACCCCGGCGGAATACTGGCGGCCCATGGTGAACGTGCCCCAGGCGTCGCTGGACAGGCCGGCGAACGCCTGGCGATGGAACTGGCGATCGCTGGAACCCTCGCCGGTGCCGATGTCGAAGCCCTGCTCCAGCTGGAAGATGGCGCGCAGGCCGTCGCCCAGGTCTTCGGAGCCCTTCAGGCCGAAGCGGCTGTTATCGAGGGTCCCGTCGCGCAGGCCCGAGGATTTGGCGGTGACGTCCGCCCCGCCGTGATCGTACTTGTAGTTCTGGTAGCCGTAGCCGGCATCCACGATGCCGTACAGAGTGACGGAGGTCTCCGCCCCCGCCGCGCAACTGAACCCGGCCAGCAACGCCGCCGCCAATAAGGTTTTCTTCATCGTTCAACACTCCTTCCAGGCCTGGCGACATGCGTGAGCGGCGTGCGGGATCCCATCGTCAGGACATCGACACAATAAACGGCACGGCGCTCTCCCGCTCGCCTGCCGAGGAATATATGACGTCTCAAATATTAATGAGAATCATTCTTATATTATATAGATACTCTGGAAATTCCACATCGGAAAATCACGGAAAATCACGTAAACGACATGCCGATCGGCTCACCCAGGACGTCACTCCGCCGCAACCGCCGCCAGTCTTGACGCCACAGCCTCCTGGCAGGAGGCATGGCGCAAACGCAAAAAACCACCCCGGAGGGTGGTTTTTTGCATCGGGAGCCGAAGCCCCCGTCGTTCGGGACGGCCCGGCGAACCGGGCCGCATCGCAAGCGTGGACGAGCCACGCGAGGCGATTAGAACTTGTGGTTCAGGCCGATACCGGCTTCCGGACCATTCAGGTCCTTCACGTAGCCGATGTTCTTGGCGTACGAACCGTAGGCGTAGACGCTGGTGCGCTTGGACAGCGGGTACAGGTAGCTCAGCTGGTAGGTGCTGATGTTGCCGGCGCCATCGCCCCACTTGTCGCTGTCGTCCAGGTTGGACGTGGAGTAGTTCCAGCCAGCGTACAGGGTGCCGCCAACCAGAGGAGCGCTCAGGCCGACGTGGTAGTTGTTGGACTTGAAGTCGTTGGTCAGATCCAGACCCACAACCTTGCCATCCTTAATAGCCGCCTTCACCCCAGAGTTCGGCGAGGCAGCGATAGCCCTCATCATGTCGCCACCAACAATACCGTCGGCGGAGCCGTTCCAACCCATCTTGCCATGGCGGTCTTGACCATAGGCCAGGCCCAGCTTCACGACTTCGAAGTCGTAGGAGCCGTTGATCTGCCAGGACGTGGCGGCATCATAGCCATTAGCCGTCTGGCTTTGACGGTCATAGCTGGCGCCGACGCCGATCGGGCCGTTGGCGTACAGGGCGCCCACGGACACGCGGGAACCGCGGTTGGAGAAGGAGGAACCGTCGGTGTTGCGACCCACGGTGGTGTTGCCATCGTTGTCGGTACCGTACATCAAGATGGCCTTGAAGCCGGACAGGTCAGGCGTCGTGTACTTGAAGGAGTTGTCGACGCGGGTGCCTTCGCCCAGACCGGTCGAACCGAAGATCTTGTCGGAATCACCCAGGTTCACGCCGTTGGGAACCAGGTAGGTGTCCACGCCGGCGGAGTACTGGCGGCCCATCGTGAAGGTACCCCAGTTGTCGCTGGACAGACCCACGAAGGCTTGGCGGTGGAAGGCGCGGGTGTTGTTGGCGGCGGTGCCGTCACCCATGTTGAAGCCTTGCTCCAGTTGGAAGATGGCGCGCAGGCCGTCGCCCAGATCTTCGGAGCCCTTCAGACCGAAACGGTTGCCGTTGAAGGTGCCGTCACGCAGGCCCGAGGACTTGGCGGTGATGTCAGCGCCAGCGTGGTCGTACTTGTAGTTCTGGTAGCCGTAGCCGGTGTCCAGAATGCCGTACAGCGTCACGGACGTTTCCGCTTGAGCAACGCCAGCGGTGGCAAAGCCGGCCAGCAGAGCAGCAGCGAGCAGAGTCTTTTTCATGTAAGAAATCTCCGTAGATTTGTGTGAATCAGAGCAGGCCAACAACATCCTTTGCTGCTGCTCTTCCAACTCCGCGATGGGAAGTTGTAGGTATTGCATCAAAAATCCGGGACGAACGCCACGTTGGGCGGGACAAAACGGCCAGTTTCCCAGGAAGCCGTTGCATGTCCGCAACATCGGTCCGAATGATCCAGACTTGAGTCGGGGATTACCCTGATGTTGTATCGGGATGTGTGGATTGGGTGCAGTCAGAGCCTGCCTTCGGCGACGGCTTCCTCGATGAGCCGATGCAGCCGGGACTGCCAGCCCTTGCCCGTAGCGCGCAGATACGCCAACAGCCGGGGGTCCATCCGCATGGTCAACGCCTGACGGCGTACCGCCACGGGCGGCCGCCCCGGGCGACGCACGACAGCATCCACCGAATTCCAGTACGCCGCTACGGCGTCCGGATCATTGGGATCGTAGGGATCGACATCTGGATCGTAGACAACGGGCTTGTCCATCCGCACATCCTCCTGGACTCGCTTCCAGTTCGTCCGGGAATCAACTTTCCGTGTGTTCACGATATAACCTCCGCTCGACCTTTGAGGCACGCCGCAGTGAAATGGGTCGCAATGCGTCGCCCCGGACGGCATACACCAACATCAGGACGCCCCCCGCACTTTCTACATGCGCAATGTCCATCCAGCGATGCTCACCATCACGCATGGTCGGCATAGTGACTTTTACTGGTGCGTCGTGCACCAGCAAGGCATCCGCCAAAGACAGGCCATGCTTAAGCACGTTGATTGCGTCCTTTACCGGGTCGAATTCAATCGCCTTCATTTATTGTATGTGCATTTATTATCTCCGTCCATCCATGGTGATGTGGCGGCAGCCGATCATCCGTCATGGGCCAACCCTCATCCTGCCGGCCTCGTCCCTCGGGGACCATTCGTACTTCATACAGACGACTGAAATGTCCGCCTGCCCTGATCGCGTCGTATCATCTCGGCCATTCCCCCCGCCTTCCGGAGCCTTCCCTTGCCCGCCCTGAACAAGATCACCTGCGTCGAGGACTTCCGCCGCGTCGCGCGCCGCCGCGTGCCGCGCATGTTCTACGACTACACGGATTCCGGGTCCTGGACCGAGTCCACCTACCGCGCCAACGAGTCCGACCTGCAGGCGCTGAAGTTCCGCCAGCGGGTGGCGGTGGACATCGCCCGGCGCAGCCTGCGGACGCGCCTGCTGGGGGAAGACGTCGCCATGCCGCTGGCGCTGGCGCCGATCGGACTGACGGGCATGCAGCGCGCGGACGGCGAGATCCTGGCCGCGCGGGCGGCGGAGCGTTTCGGCGTGCCGTTCACACTGTCGACGATGAGCATCTGCTCGATCGAGGACGTGGCGGCCCGCACCAGCCGGCCGTTCTGGTTCCAGCTGTACGTGATGCGCGACCGGGACTTCATCGGCCGGCTGATCGACCGGGCCCGCGCGGCGCGCTGCTCGGCCCTGATGGTGACGCTGGACCTGCAGGTGATGGGGCAGCGGCACAAGGACATCAAGAACGGCCTGTCCACGCCGCCGCGCCCGACGCTGGCCAACCTGGCGAACCTGGCGCTCAAGCCGCAGTGGTGCCTGGAGATGCTGCGCACGCCCCGGCGCGCGTTCGGCAACATCGTCGGGCACGCCAAGGGGGTGGCGGACATGCGCTCCCTGGCGTCCTGGACGGCGGAGCAGTTCGACGCCACGCTGAACTGGGGCGACCTGGCCTGGATCAAGGAACGCTGGGGCGGCAAGCTGATCGTGAAGGGCATCCTGGACGAACAGGACGCCCGCCGCGCGGTGGACGCAGGCGCGGACGCGCTGGTGGTGTCGAACCACGGCGGGCGCCAGCTGGACGGCGCGCCATCGTCGATCGCCGCCCTGCCCGCCATCGCCCAGGCCGTGGGCGACCGCATCGAGGTGCTGATGGACGGCGGCGTGCGCAGCGGCCAGGACACGCTGCGCGCCCTGGCGCTGGGCGCGCGCGGCGTGCTGGTCGGCCGGGCGTTCCTGTACGCCCTGGCCGCCTACGGCGAAGCCGGAGTGCTGCGCTGCCTGGAGCTGATGGCCAACGAGCTGGACGTGTCCATGGCCTTCTGCGGCCGCACGCGGATCCAGGACGTGGACCGCCGCGTGCTGGTGAATCCGGAAGCCGCATGCTGAACATCCTCTGGCTCGGGTTCTTCCTCGTCGCGGCGGCCGCGGCGCTGTTCCAATGGCTCGTCCTGGGCGATCCGGGCGTGTTCGCCCGCCTGATCGCCAGCCTGTTCGACATGGCGGACCTGTCGGTCAAGCTGATGCTGCTGCTGTTCGGCACGCTGACGCTGTGGATGGGCTTCCTGAAGATCGCCGAGTCGGCCGGGCTGGTGGCCGGCCTGGCGCGGCTGCTGGGGCCGCTGTTCCGGCGCCTGATGCCGGAGGTGCCGGCCGGGCACCCGGCCCTGGGGCTGATCACGCTGAACTTCGCCGCCAACGCGCTGGGGCTGGACAACGCCGCCACGCCGATCGGCCTGCGGGCCATGCACGCGCTGCAGACGCTGAACCCGGAACCCAAGTCCGCCAGCAACGCGCAGATCCTGTTCCTGGTGCTGAACTCCTCGTCGCTGACGCTGCTGCCGGTGACGATCTTCATGTACCGGGCGCAGCAGGGCGCGGCCGATCCGACGCTGGTGTTCCTGCCGATCCTGCTGGCGACCTCGGCCTCGACGCTGGTGGGGCTGCTGTCAGTGGCCTTCATGCAGCGGCTGCGGCTGCATGATCCCGTGGTCCTGGCCTGGCTGGGCTGCGGCGCGCTGCTGCTGGGCGGCTTCATGGCGCTGCTGGCGTCCATGAGCGCGGCCGCCGTGGCCGCCCTGTCCTCGCTGCTGGGCAATCTGGTCCTGTTCGGCGTCCTCATCGCATTCCTGGCCGCCGGCGCGTGGAAACGCATCCCCGTCTACGAAAGCTTCATCGAAGGCGCCAAGGACGGCTTCGACGTCTGCAAGGGCCTGCTGCCCTACCTGGTGGCCATGCTCTGCGCGGTGGGCGTGCTGCGCGCCTCCGGAGCGCTGGACGCGCTGCTGGAGGGCATCCGCTGGCTGGTGCACGCGGGCGGCCTGGACGCGCGTTTCGTCGACGCCTTGCCGACCGCCCTGGTGAAGCCGTTTTCCGGCAGCGCGGCGCGCGCCCTGATGATCGAGACCATGCAGCATTCCGGGCCGGACAGCTTCCCCGCCCTGCTGGCCGCCACCGTCCAGGGCAGCACCGAGACGACCTTCTACGTCCTGGCGGTGTATTTCGGCGCGGTCGGCATCCAGCGAGCGCGCCACGCCGTGGGCTGTGCGCTGCTGGCGGACCTGGCGGGCGCGCTGGCCTCGATCGGGGTGTGTTATTGGTTCTTCGGGTAGGGTCAGGCTGCGACCGTGATCCCGGGTTCATGCGACCGTCGCACCGGCCGCACCACGATCTCGACCCGCTGGTCGAACGCGACCAATGCTCGCATCAGTCGTTCCAAAGAGATGTTCTGAAGCTTGTAGCGACGGACCTGAGAGACCTTGGACTGAGTCATGCCGGTGACCGCCGCGACCGCCACCTGGCTCAGGCCGCGCTGATCGATCAGGGCATTGAGCTTGAGGGCCAGCGCCGCCTTGGCAGTGAGCTCTTCCGCATCATCAAAACCAAGATCCAGCAAAACATTATCCGTGCCCCCGGAAAGCGTGTCGAAACTCATGACGTCCTCTCACCCGCCCCATGACGGGCCAATACGGCCTGCAGCCGCTTTCTGATCAGCTCCACATCGGGCCGGGGCGTGGCAATACCCGACTTGGACTTTTTCTGGAATGCATGGAGCACATGCACCGCATCGCCCAATCGGACGCTATAGACGGCCCTGAACGCATCGTCCCGATGATCCTCCACCAGCTCGTACACCCCCGGCCCCAGCCCCTTCCAAGGCTTGACGGAATCCGGCGTCCCGCCCATCTGGACAATGAACAACGCCACACCCATGTCTTTTTGAACGTCCAGGGGAAATGTCTTGAAATCCTTCTTCGAGGATCCTTCCCAGTACAAGAGTTTGCGGCGCTGACCTATGATTATATCCGTTCGGATATAGATATCCAGAGATTGGAGCTCGCATTCTGGATAAAGGGTCAGCCCTGCGCTAGATTGGAATTCTCACAATGGATGAAAAGATCCTGGTCCAGCACTGATCAAGCCTGCCCCGGCACCCCGACGCTGGCCAGCGCCCGCAGCGGGCCGGCGGCGCGGATGGCGTCGATCTGGGCCGGGTCGCGCACGTAGATCGTGCCGCCAAAGGACAGGGCGTTCAGGGACACGCCCTGGAAGTGTTCCCGGCTGCGCGGCAGCACCAGCATCCAGCCGTCGCCCACCAGCATGTTGCAAGGCGGCAGCAGGCCGTCCGCGCCGGGGCGCAGGTCGAGCGCGGCGCAGGCCTGGCCGAACGCGATCAGCATGGCCTGGGCGCTGGCCCCGGCGTCAGCGCCCAGGCCTGCGTCCACGCGCACGAAGCAATGCGCCAGGTCCAGCGCGGGATGGCGGACGATGGCGCCCTGCGCCCGGTCCGCCGGCAGGCCGGCCCCCAGGGCGCGCAGCGAGGCGTTGCCCGGCGCGTCGGGTATCCACTGCACGTGTTTGTGCCGCTGGCTGGCGCCCGCGGCGGCGCCGCCGTTGTAGAAGCCCAGGCCGCCTTCCCTCGACAGGATGAAGGCCAGGGCCTGGAAGTCGATTTCTTCCAGCGGCGAGAGCTGCTCGGCGAACGCCCGCCGGGCCAGCACCAGATGATGGAGACACACGGGAAACTTGTTGAGGATGGCGGCGTGATGTTCCCCCACCGGACCGACGAGCAGGGCGGGATCGGGGTTCAGGAAGGGATTGAAATCGGGATCGCGCGGCCCGCCCGGCAGGGTGATGGCCTGGTTTTCCGCGGATCGCGGCTGTCCGGCCGCGCCGTCCCGGGCCGCCGCGTCCTTGGCGGCCAGCGCGGCCACCCAGCGGACGATGAACGGCAGGCCCCGGTCCTCGATCACGACCTGTTCGGCCTCGATGGGTTGCAGGTCGCCCGAGGCGATGGCCTGGTCGCTGCGCGCACGCACGGCATCCATGAAGTTAGAATGCATGTTCCTCCCCCTGCATGGGCGGTTCTCGTCCCGCCGGCCGCGCCGGCGGGTTTCGGATCTCGACGGCGAATTTCTCCGATTGTAGGAGATCACCGCAAAAGATGCCCGATCGGGGGATGAAAACCGCACATGGAGGCGTTTCATGTTTTCCTGCCCACGCATGCGGACATTCGTCCGGGGCGCCCTGGCGACGGGCGCGGGCCTCTGGCTGGCGGGCTGCGCCAATATCGCCGCCACCCCGCCCGGCACGCCGCTGGCCCAGGTGACGGCGCAATTCGGCGCGCCCACGCTGCAATGCATCGACCGCCAGGGCCATGACCGCGTCGTCTGGTCGCGGCAGCCCCTGGGGCAATACGCCTGGGGCGGCACGGTGGACGCCCAGGGCCGCGTCCAGGGCATCGAGCCCATCCTGACCGACGAGCATTTCCAGGTCCTGAAGCAAGGCGAGTGGACGGCGGACCAGGTGCGCTGCGAATTCGGGCCGCCGGCCATCATCGACACGGCCGGCCTGCCCAACGTGCGCCAGATCGTCTGGAGCTACCGCTACAAGCAGGACCACGTCTGGGACTCGCTGATGTACGTGTTCCTGGGCCCCCACGGCGACCGGGTGACGAAATTCCATCCAGGACCGGATCCGATGTACGACCGGGACAAGATGTTCCCCAGGTTCTGAGGCCGTGTCCGGCGGGCGGGCGCCGGGCCCGCGTGGATGACCGTCAATCTCCGCCCGGCACCGACCGCCGGCCATCCAGCGACCGGACGGCCGGGAACACGGTCTTGCCCCAGGCGCTGTAGCCGTAGGCGTGCCAGACGACCTTATGGCGAACGATGACGTCGTACGAAGGCACGGCCAGGTTGGTCTTGCCCTTGCCCGAGCGCTTGTCGTAGAGCCAGGCCAGGGAACGGGGATAGAGATCGCCGGTTTCCGCGTCGGCGATCCGCGGGCGTTCGACCACGTAATAGCGCACGCCCGGGTGGGTATCCGCATAATGTGCGATTTCGCCCTGGCCACCCAGGGAGCCTTTCCAGCGCTGGCAGAACACGCAATCCCCGGCCGAATGGACCAGGACCACCACTTCGTCGTCGGGACCGACGCGGGCCCGGGCCAGCCGATCCGCGAAATCGACCTTGTGGCGCGTCCCGGCCTCGATGTCGGGGCCGCCGGACGCATCGTCCGCCGCCTGGGCGGCGAAGCCGGCCGCGCCCAGGGCCAGGGCGCAGAACAGGGACGGCCAGAATCCGGACACGGGCAGCTTCATGGTCGGCTCACCGGAAAGGAAGGAAAAGGGATGGGGCTGCCGGAAAAGTGTACGCCCGCTGCCGACGATGGCAGCGCCGGTCAGGGAAAAACCTGATCGCCCAAGGAAAAAACCCGCGGAACCAGGGTTCGGCGGGTTTCATGGGGTCCGGCGGGCGGGCGCCGGGATCTTGCTGGCGGAGACGGAGGGATTCGAACCCTCGATGCGGGTATAAGCCGCATGCTCCCTTAGCAGGGGAGTACCTTCAACCACTCGGCCACGTCTCCAGCAAGACCGGCATTCTAGCACAGGACACGGCGGGAGCCGGCAAGGCGCCGCCGCGCCCGGGGCGCCCGGTCAGGCCTCGGCCTGGACGGATTCCTGGTCCAGTTCGAAGGCCTTGTGCAGGGCGCGCACGGCCAGTTCCATGTACTTGTCGTTGATCAGCACGGAGGTCTTGATTTCCGAGGTGCTGATCATCTGGATGTTGATGCCCTCTTCGGCCAGGGTGCGGAACATCAGGCTGGCGACGCCGACGTGGCTGCGCATGCCGATGCCGACGATGGAGACCTTGGCGACCTTGTCGTCGGAGACGATCTCGCCGGCGCCCACGGCCGGGCCGATCTGGTTCTTCAGCAGGTCCAGGGTGCGGGCGAAGTCGTTGCGGTTGACCGTGAAGGAAAAGTCGGTCATGCCCTGCTGGGAGATGTTCTGCAGGATCATGTCCACGTCGATGTTGGCCGCGGCGACGGGTCCCAGGATCGAATAGGCCACGCCCGGGGTGTCGGGGACGTTGCGCAGGGTGACTTTGGCTTCGTCGCGGCTGAAGGCGATGCCGGAGACAACGGCGGTTTCCATTTTCTGGTCTTCCTCGAAAGTGATGAGCGTGCCCGAGTGCATTTCCTCTTCGACCGGGATCATGGGATCGGTCAGCGAGGACAGGACCCGCAGCGGCACCTGGTATTTGCCGGCGAATTCGACGGAACGGATCTGCAGGACCTTGGAGCCGAGCGAGGCCATTTCCAGCATTTCCTCGAAGGAAATGACGTTCATGCGGCGGGCTTCGGGGACGACGCGCGGATCGGTGGTGTAGACGCCGTCCACGTCGGTGAAGATGAGGCATTCGTCGGCGCCCATGGCGGCGGCGACCGCCACGGCCGAGGTGTCCGAGCCGCCCCGCCCCAGCGTGGTGATGTGGCCTTCGTCGTCGATGCCCTGGAAGCCGGTGATGATGACCACGCGGCCCGATTCCAGGTCGGCCCGGACCCGGGTGTCGTCGATGGAGCGGATGCGGGCCTTGGTGTAGGCGCTGTCGGTGCGCACCGGGACCTGCCAGCCGGCGTAGCTGCGGGCGGCCACACCCTGGCGCATCAGGGCGATGGCGAGCAGCGCGCTGCTGGCCTGTTCGCCCGTGGCGGCCAGCATGTCGAGTTCGCGCGGGTCGGGCTGGGGGGAGATTTCCTTGGCCAGGCCCAGCAGGCGGTTGGTTTCGCCCGACATGGCCGAGGGCACGACGACGACCTGGTGGCCGGCGGCGTGCCATTTGGCGACCCGCCGCGCGACGTTCTGAATGCGTTCGACGGAACCCATCGAGGTGCCGCCGTATTTCTGGACGATTAGCATGATGCCCTGACGAAGGTTGAAGCCCGGTGAACCAGCAAAACGAATTATTCTACCTGGGTTTTCGGAACGCAGAGGACGCGGCCGCGCCGCACCATGATCCAGACGTCCTCGTGGCGCAGCCGCACGGCGCGGTCGTGCCCCAGGGCGTGGACTTCGCGCAGTTGGCGCAGCCAGGCCCGCAGGCGGGCCTCGGTGGGCATCCGCAGGCCCAGGCCGCGCAGCCAGCAGCGCAATGCGGGGGCCTGGCGCGGGGCCGGCAGCGCGCGCCAGGCGGCGAGCGAGAATTCCCGCCCGTCGGGCGAGGGATCCAGTCCCAGCCAGTCGGATTGGGCGGCCTCGTCCACCCAATCCGACAGTTCCCGCGCCTGGACGGCATGGCGGGCCAGGGTCCGGCGCCAGGCGGGCCAGCGCGCGTCCAGCGCCGGGGCCAGCCCGGCGCGCAGGGCGGCCCGGGCGTAGCGGTCGTCGGCGTTGCTGGGATCGCTGACCGGCCGCCAGCCGGTCAGCGCCTCGAAACGCCGGGCGCAATCCAGGATCGCGGCGCGGGGCTGGTCCAGCCAGGGCCGGATCCAGACCAGGCCGGCGCGCTCCGTCACGGGACGCATGGCCGCGAGGCCCAGCGGCCCGGTCCCGCGCAGCAGGCGCAACAGCACGGTCTCGGCCTGGTCATCCTGGTGATGGGCCAGCAGCAGATGCCCGACGCCGACATGGGCGGCCAGTTCGGCCAGGGCGGCGTAGCGGGCGTCCCGGGCGGCGGCTTCCATGCCCCGCCCGTCGACGTCCACGGCCACCCGGCGGCTGTGGCAGTCCGCCTCCAGCAGCCCCGCCAGCCGATGCGCCCGGACCAGCCAGTCGTCGGCGCCGGCCTGCAGGCCGTGATGGATGTGGAAACAGTGCAGGCGCAGGCCGCGGCGCCGGGCCGCGCGGGCGGCATGCAGGGCCAGCATGGCGGAATCGGCCCCGGCGCTCAACGCCACGCCGACGGACAGGCCGGGGGGCAGCGCCGCCAGGGCGGCGTCGACCGCCCGCAGCAGCGCCGGATCGAGCGCCGTCCGCCAGGGATCGGAATCATCGTCGGACGCGGCGGCGGGCCGCTTCGGGGGGCGCGGGGCGGGCTCGTCCGACGGCCGCGTCCCGCTGGCGCGCGTCGCGGGGCTAGCGGGCTTCCTGGAAGCGCCCATAGGCGGAGACGCGTTCGAGGCGGCGGCGCAGCAGCTCGTCCACGTCCATGCTGGAGAGTTCACGCAAGGCGTCGGCCAGGGCGCGCTGGAGCTGGCGGGCCATGGTGGCCGGATCGCGGTGGGCGCCGCCCACGGGCTCGTTGACCACGCGGTCGATCAGGCCCAGGTCCTTCAGGCGCGGTGCGGTGATGGCCAGGGCCTCGGCCGCGACGGAGGCCTTGTCGGCGCTGCGCCACAGGATGGAGGCACAGCCTTCGGGCGAGATGACGGCATAGGTGGCGTACTGCAGCATCATGACCGTGTCGCCCACGGCGATCGCCAGCGCGCCGCCCGAACCGCCTTCGCCGATGATGGTGACGATGATGGGCACCCTGAGGCCGGCCATGGCGTACAGGTTGTGGCCGATGGCTTCGGATTGG
>Ga0182743_1002954_pt1 | contig 14171 bp, 12 predicted proteins | sample eDN3rd30CKraftOP_FD_128522 | JGI IMG/M metagenome (GOLD analysis project Ga0182743, IMG submission 128522) | Enriched Organic Plus compost microbial communities from Emeryville, California, USA - eDNA 3rd pass 30_C Kraft OP (version 2) (version 2) ... | reverse complement strand
GATGATCACCGACATCTTCCGGGCCAATGTGCGCTCCTACCGCGACCTGCCGCTCAACCTCTACCACCTGCAGTGGAAGTTCCGCGACGAGGTGCGCCCGCGCTTCGGCGTGATGCGCTCGCGCGAATTCCTGATGAAGGACGCCTATTCCTTCGACCTCGACGCCGAGGGCGCGCGGCACTCCTACAACCGCATGTTCGTGGCCTATCTGCGCACCTTCGAGCGCATGGGGCTTAAGGCCATTCCCATGGCGGCCGACACCGGCCCGATCGGCGGCAATCTCAGCCACGAATTCATCATCCTGGCCGACACCGGCGAGAGCGAGGTCTTCTGCCACCGCGACTTCCTCGATTTCGAGGTGCCGGGCGCCGATGTCGATTTCGACGATGTCGCGGGTCTGCAGCGCACCGTGGATCGCTGGACGAGGCTGTATGCCGCCACCTCGGACATGCATGACGCGGAAGCCTTCGGGAAGATAGAAGCCGCGCAGCAGGTCTCCGCGCGCGGCATCGAGGTCGGCCACATCTTCTATTTCGGCACGAAGTATTCCGAGCCGATGGGCGCCAAGGTGACCGGACCGGACGGCAGCGACAGCCCCGTGCACATGGGCTCCTACGGCATCGGCCCGAGCCGCCTGGTGGCCGCCATCATCGAGGCCAGCCACGACGAGAACGGCATCATCTGGCCCGAGCCGGTGGCGCCCTTCAGCGTCGGCCTGGTCAACCTCAAGGCCGGCGACGAGGGCACGGACGCGGTCTGCTCCGACCTCTATTCGCGCCTGCAGGCCTTCGGCGTCGACGTGCTCTACGACGACACCGACGCGCGGCCGGGCGCCAAGTTCGCCAGCATGGACCTGATCGGCCTGCCCTGGCAGCTCGTGGTCGGTCCCAAGGGCGTGGCCGAGGGCACGGTGGAACTGAAGCGGCGCGCGACGGGCGAGCGGCAGGTGCTCTCCGCCGAGGACGCGCTGCAGCGGATCGCGGGCTAAGAGCGTGGCGATCACCGCCATCCGCGACCTGCTCGGACGGCTCAAGCCGACGGCTCCGCCGGACGGCACGGTTCCGTTCGCTCCGTTCGAATGGATGATCGCGGGGCGCTATCTGCGGGCGCGGCGGCGCGAGGGCTTCATCTCGGTCATCGCCGGCTTCTCCTTCCTCGGCATCATGCTGGGCGTGGCCACGCTCATCATCGTCATGGCGGTGATGAACGGCTTCCGCCAGGAGCTGCTGGCCAAGATCCTCGGCGTCAACGGCCACATCATCGTGCAGCCGCTGAGCTCGCCGCTGACCGACTACGACGACATCGCCAAGAAGATCAGCGCCGTGCATGGCGTGAAGTTCGTCCTGCCGCTGGTCGAGGGGCAGGCTCTGGCCTCCTCGGTGTCGAACGCCGGCGGCGTCCTCGTGCGCGGCGTGCGCGCGCAGGACCTCAAGCACATCAAGCTGGTGGCCGACAGCCTGCCGCCCGGCACGCTGGACGATTTCGACAACAGCGACGGCGTGCTCATCGGCCGCCGCCTGGCCGAGCAGCTCGGCCTGCGCGTGGGCGACGTGCTCACCCTCGTCTCGCCCCGCGGGGCGGTGACACCCATGGGCACCACGCCGCGCATCAAGGGCTATCCCGTGCGCGGCATCTACGAGGTCGGCATGTCGGAATACGACGCCGTCTTCGTCTTCATGCCGCTCGCGGAAGCGCAGGCCTATTTCAACCACGCTGACGAGGCCACCGCCATCGAGGTCTACCTCAACGACCCCGATGACGTGGAGAACATGCGCACGGCCATCACCCAGGCGCTGCAGCGCCCGGTGGTCCTGGTCGACTGGCGGCAGCGCAACGCCACCTTCTTCTCCGCCCTGGAGGTGGAGCGCAACGTGATGTTCATGATCCTCACCCTCATCGTGCTGGTGGCGGCCCTGAACATCATTTCCGGCCTCATCATGCTGGTGAAGGACAAGGGGCAGGACATCGCCATTCTGCGCACCATGGGCGCCTCGCGCGGCACGATTCTGCGCGTCTTCCTGATAACCGGCGCCTCGATCGGCTTTCTCGGCACGCTCTGCGGCGTGCTGCTGGGCGTTCTGGTCTGCACCAATATCGAGGACATCCGGCAGTTCGTGTCCTGGCTGACCAGCACCGAGCTGTTCTCGCCGGAGCTGTATTTCCTCAGCACGCTGCCGGCAGACATGAATTTCGGCGAGACCTTCTCCGTGGTGATCATGGCGCTGGTGCTGTCGCTGCTTGCCACCCTCTATCCCTCGTGGCGCGCCGCGCGCCTCGATCCCGTCGAGGCGCTGCGCTACGAATGAGCATGAACGGCCAACCCGTCCTGGCGGTCGAAGGCATCGAGCGGCGCTACAAGCAGGGCGACAGCGCGATCGAGATCCTGAGCGACGCGCATTTCTCGCTCTATGAGGGCGAGGCGGTGGCGCTGGTGGCGCCGTCGGGCACCGGCAAGTCCACGCTGCTGCACATTGCCGGCCTGCTGGAGCGCCCGGACGCGGGCGAGGTGCGCATTGCCGGCACGGCCACATCCGGCCTTTCCGACGACGACCGCACCCGCGTGCGGCGCACCGAGATCGGCTTCGTCTACCAGTTCCACCATCTGCTGCCCGAGTTCACGGCGCTGGAAAACGTCATGCTGCCGCAGCTCATCCGCGGGCTGCATCGCAAGGAGGCGGCGGACCGGGCCCAGCAGTTGCTGAGCTGGCTTGGCCTGCCCAACCGCTCGGTGCACCGCCCAAGCGAGCTTTCCGGCGGCGAGCAGCAGCGCGTGGCCATTGCCCGCGCCGTGGCCAACGCCCCGCGTATCCTCCTGGCCGACGAGCCCACCGGCAATCTCGATCCCGTCACCGCCGACCATGTCTTCGACAGCCTCGGCCGCCTCGTGCGCGCCACCGGCCTGGCGGCCCTGATAGCCACCCACAACATGGACCTCGCCGCCCGCATGGACCGGCGCATCACCCTGCGCGATGGCCATGTGGTGGAGATCTGAAGGGCAGGGCACGGCGACCTGAATTTCCTTGAGAAACCGTGCCTTGCGGGAAAGAGATGCTCAACCGCCTGAAGACCTGGGCACGGGCCATCCGCCGCGACGTGGTGGCGCTCTGGCTCGCCGGGCGCGATCCGGCCACGCCCTGGTATGTGAAGGCGCTGGCGCTCCTTGTCGCCGGCTATGCGCTTTCGCCGATCGACCTCATCCCCGACGCCATTCCCGTTCTCGGGCTGCTCGACGAAGCCATCCTGCTGCCGCTCGCCATCCGCGGCATCGTCGCCCTGATTCCGCCCGGCGACATGGCCCGCCACCGCGCCGCCGCGACGCTGGTCGTAGAGAGGCCGGTCAGCCGGACCGCGGCCGTTGTCGTCGTGCTGGTCTGGCTCGGCGTGCTGGCCCTGCTCGGCTGGATCGGCTGGCGGCTTTTCGGCTGACGCGTCAGCGTTCGACAAAGGCCCGCAGGCGGGCCAGGGCGACCTGTTTTCCGCCGTCGAATCCAGCCGCCGGCTGCCAGCCGCCTCGGCATCCGGGTCGCGCCGTATCTAATTCCTCTTGTGCATCAGAAACATACGCCGAGCGAAATCCACTCCGCCCGAGCCCTCTTGACTCTTTCCCTTAAAAAGAACAAAACAAGAACATAGGGGAAAAGAGGAGGCAGCTATGGCAGAGACCGCCGCAAACCGCATCCTGTGCGCTCTGGTTGAATTCAGCTCGGTGGCGGTGTTCATCACCGCAATCCTGTTGTGGGCGGACGCCCTGCGCGTCGGCTCGGTCTGAGAGAGGGAGCGAGGACGGTCATGGCGGATGTGGGGTTTGTCCACCTGCATGTGCGGTCCGCCTTCTCGCTTCTGGAAGGCGCGCTGACGATCCCGAAGCTCGCCGCTTTGGCCAAGGCGGACAAGATGCCCGCTCTGGCGCTGACCGATTCCTCCAATCTGTTCGGCGCGCTGGAATTCTCCGAAAAGCTCGCCGGCTCGGGCATCCAGCCCATCACCGGGCTCAACGTGGCGGTGGACTTCGCCGACCGCCAGGCCGTCCCCGGCAGCCGCGCCGGCGCCACGGACCGCCCGCGCATGGTCCTGCTCGCCCAGTCGGAGGAGGGCTACGGAAACCTGATGGTCCTGACCAGTACGGGCTATCTGGATTCCGAATCGGGCGGCGATCCGCACGTCACCTTCGATGTCCTCGCGGCGCATTCCGGCGGCCTGATCGCCCTGACCGGCGGGCCTGACGGGCCGCTCGACACGGCACTGGCCGACGGCCGCGCCGATCTCGCCGCCGCGCGGCTGGAACGGCTGCGGCAGGCCTTCGGCAGCGGCCTCTATGTCGAGGTCCAGCGCCATGGCACCGAGCGCGAGCGCGCGGTGGAACCCGCGCTGCTCAATCTCGCCTACGAGCAGGGCGTGCCGCTTGTGGCGACCAATGCCTGCTACTTCGCCGACGCCGCCGACTACGAGGCGCACGACGCGCTGCTGGCCATCGCCGAGGGTCGCTTCGTGGCGGAGAGCGAGCGGCGCCAGGTCACGGCGGAGCATCGCTTCAAGACCCGCGCGGAAATGCTTGAACTCTTTGCCGATCTTCCCGAGGCGACAGCCAATACGGTGGAGATCGCGCAGCGCTGCGCCTTCCGGCCCCGGACCAAGAAGCCGATCCTGCCGCGCTTTGCCGAGGACGGCGACGAGGCCGCCGAGCTGCGCCGTCAGGCGCTGGTCGGCCTCGAGGCGCGGCTGGCCGCGCACGGCTTGGCGCCAGGCATGACGCAGGAGACCTACAGCCAGCGCCTCGAATACGAGCTCGACATCATCGAGCGCATGAAGTTCCCGGGCTATTTCCTGATCGTCTCGGACTTCATCAAATGGGCCAAGAGCCAGAACATTCCGGTGGGCCCGGGGCGCGGTTCGGGCGCGGGCTCGCTGGTGGCCTGGGCGCTGACCATCACCGACCTCGACCCGCTGCGCTTCGGCCTGCTGTTCGAGCGCTTCCTCAACCCCGAGCGCGTGTCGATGCCGGACTTCGACATCGACTTCTGCCAGGAGCGCCGGGAAGAGGTCATCCGCTACGTCCAGGAGAAATACGGCGTCGAGCGCGTCGCGCAGATCATCACCTTCGGCACGCTGCAGGCGCGTGGCGTCATGCGCGATGTCGGGCGCGTGCTGGAAATGCCCTATGGGCAGGTCGACCGCCTGTGCAAGCTGGTGCCGCAGAACCCCGCCGCGCCGGTTACGCTGAACCGCGCGGTCGAGGACGAGCCGCGCCTGCAGGAAGCGCGCGGGTCGGACCCGTTGGTCGGACGGATGCTCGACATCGCGCTCAAGCTGGAGGGGCTCTACCGCCACGCCTCCACCCACGCGGCCGGACTCGTCATCGGCGATAGGGGCCTGAGCGAGCTGGTGCCGCTCTACCGCGATCCGCGCTCCAACATGCCCGTGACCCAGTTCAACATGAAATGGGTCGAGCAGGCGGGGCTGGTGAAGTTCGACTTCCTTGGCCTGAAGACCCTGACCACTTTGCGCAAGACGATCGAGCTGCTGCGCCTGCGCGGCATCGAGCTCGATTTGTCGCGCATCCCGCTTGACGACAAGGCGGCCTATGACCTGATGACCCGCGGCGAGACGGTCGGCGTGTTCCAGGTTGAAAGTGCGGGAATGCGCCGCGCGCTGATCGACATGCGGCCGGACCGGCTCGAGGACATCATCGCGCTGGTGGCGCTGTACCGCCCGGGCCCGATGGCCAATATCCCCACCTATTGCGCCCGCAAGCACGGCCGCGAAAAGCCCGATTACCCGCACGAGAAGCTGGAGCCCATTCTGTCGGAGACCTTCGGCGTCATCATCTACCAGGAGCAGGTGATGCAGATCGCGCAGGTGCTCGCCGGCTATTCGCTCGGCGAAGCCGACCTGCTGCGCCGCGCCATGGGCAAGAAGATCCGCGCCGAGATGGACAAGCAGCGCGCCCGTTTCGTCGAGGGCTGCACCGAGCGCGGCGTCTCCAAGGCGCAGGCCGACACCATCTTCGACCTTCTGGCCAAGTTCGCGGACTACGGCTTCAACAAGAGCCATGCTGCCGCCTACGCCCTGATCGCCTACCAGACGGCCTATCTGAAGGCGAATTATCCGGTCGAGTTCCTCGCCGCCTCGATGACGCTCGACATGGGCTCCAGCGACAAGCTGGCCGAATTCCGCCAGGAGGCCGGGCGGCTCGGCATCACGGTGGAGCCGCCCTCGGTGAACCGCTCGGGCGTCGAGTTCGACGTGGCCGACGGCGCGATCCGCTTCGCGCTCGCGGCGGTGAAGGGCGTTGGCGTGCCGGCCGCCGCGGCCATCGTGGCGGCGCGCGGCGACAAGCCGTTTGCCGATCTCGGCGATTTCGCCCGCCGCATCGATCCGCGCGGTGTCAACAAGCGCACGCTGGAAAGCCTGGCGCAGGCCGGCGCCTTCGATTGCTTCGAGAAAAACCGCGCGGCGGTCGTCGGCGCGCTGGAAGAGGTCGTGGCGATCGCCGGGCGCACCCAGCAGGATTCGACGGCGGGGCAGGGCGGCCTGTTCGATTCCGGCCCGCCGGAGGCGGTGCGCCTGCCTCAGGTCGAGCCCTGGCTTCCGGGCGAGCGGCTGACGCGCGAATACGAGGCCATCGGCTTCTTCCTAACCGGCCACCCGCTCGATGGCTATGCGGGCATCCTGCAGCGCATGCGCGTGCAGCGCTGGAGCGAGTTTTCGGCCGCCGTGCGCCAGGGGGCGACCGCCGGGCGGCTCGCCGCCACGGTGCTGTCGCGTCAGGAGAAGCGCACCAAGAGCGGCAACCGCATGGGTATCCTCAAGCTGTCGGATCCGTCCGGGCAGTACGAGGCCATCATGTTCTCCGAGGCGCTGGGCGAGTACCGCGACCTGCTGGAGCCCAATTCCTCGGTGATCCTGACCCTCCAGGCCTCGGTGGACGGCGACGAGGTGCGCGCGCGCATCAACGCGGTCGAGCCGCTCGAGGTCGCCGCCGAGCGCATGGGCCAGTCGCTGCGCGTCTTCCTGCGCGACCCGGCTCCGCTGGACCGTCTGGAAGGGCGCCTGCAGAGGGGCGGCGAGGGTGAGGTCTCCGTGGTCGTCCTGGCGGATGCCGGCAACACCGAGGTGGAGATCAGGCTGCCCGGCCGCTACCGCATCTCGCCGCCGGTGACGGCCGCCATCAAGGCGGTGCCGGGCGTGCTGGACGTCACGGCCTATTAGGAGCCGCCCGGCCTGCTGTGCGCCGGCGTCTTTCCGGCGGCTTGCCCGAAGGCCCGGGGTGGCGTGATAGCACCTGCCGCCGGGCATCGGCCGCAGAGGGAAGGCCGGGAGGACGGCAGAGGGGAAAGAGGGCTCTTTCCCCATGCTCCGGCATACTTGCGCTTGATGCGGCTTTGCGCCTATAAGCCGCGCATCCCACACGCGGACTTTCGCCTTGTGCGATCCGGTGCCGGGTCCTTGTCGGGCTCGGTCACGTCTGCGGCGGCATTGAACCGGAGAATATAAGTTATGGCTCTTCCCGACGTTTCGCTGCGTCAGCTGCTCGAGGCTGGCATTCATTTCGGCCACCAGGCTCACCGCTGGAACCCGAAGATGGCTCCCTACATCTTCGGCACCCGCAACAACATCCACATCATCGATCTCGCGCAGACCGTGCCGCTGATGCACCAGGCGCTGAAGACGGTGTCGGACACCGTGGCCCGTGGCGGCCGCGTGCTCATCGTCGGCACCAAGCGCCAGGCGGCCGAGCACGTCGCCGACGCCGCCAAGCGCTCGGCGCAGTACTACGTCAATTCGCGCTGGCTCGGCGGCATGCTGACCAACTGGAAGACGATCTCCAACTCGATCCAGCGCCTGCGCAAGCTCGAGGAAATGCTCTCCGGCGAGACCCAGAGCGGCTTCACCAAGAAGGAGCGCCTGACGCTGTCCCGCGAGCGCGAGAAGCTCGACCGCGCGCTTGGCGGCATCCGCGACATGGGCGGCCTGCCGGATCTGATCTTCATCATCGACACCAACAAGGAAGCCATCGCCATCCAGGAGGCGCGCCGCCTCGGCATTCCGGTCGCCGCGCTGCTCGACAGCAACAGCGATCCGGATGGCATCCAGTTCCCGGTCCCGGGCAATGACGACGCCGGCCGCGCCCTGGCGCTGGTCTGCGACCTGATTGCCCGCGCCGCCATCGACGGCCTCAGCCGCGCCCAGGGCGGTTCCGGCGTCGACCTCGGCGCCGCCGAGGAGCCGATCATCGCCGAGCCGGCGCTCGAGGAAGCCCCGGCCGTGGCCGAGGGTGTCGAGGCCACGCAGACCGATGTCTTCCAGCGCCTGGCCGCGCCGCGCGGCGCACCCGACGACCTGTCCAAGCTGCCCGGCATCGGCCCGCAGCTCGAGAAGAAGCTGAACGAGAACGGCATCTTCCACTTCTGGCAGCTCGCCGCGCTGACCGAGAAGGAAGCCGAGGAGCTCGACAGCGAGCTGAAGCTCGGCGGCCGCCTGCAGCGCGATGGCTGGATCGGCCAGTCGCGCGAGCTGCTCGCCGGCGCCTGATCGCCACACTCCCGATGCGGGCCTTCCCAAGGTCCGCATCTCCTGTTCTTCTCCATTTCAACGAGGCGACCCATGGCGAACATCACCGCTGGCATGGTCAAGGAACTGCGCGACAAGACCGGCGCGGGCATGATGGATTGCAAGACGGCTCTCAATGAGACCGGCGGCGACATCGAGGCCGCGGTCGACTGGCTGCGCACCAAGGGTCTTGCCAAGGCCGCGAAGAAGGCTGGCCGCGTCGCCAGCGAGGGTCTCGTGGCGGTCGAATCCTCAGGCCACGTCGCCGCGGCCGTCGAGATCAATTCCGAGACCGACTTCGTTGCCCGCAACACCGACTTCCAGGCTTTCGTCCGCGAATCGGCCAAGCTTGCGCTGAACACCGACCCGACCGTCGACGCCCTCGAGGCGGCGCATTTCCCTGGCTCCTCGACCACGCTCAAGGAGCGCCTGAACGATCTCATCGCCACCATCGGCGAGAACATGACCGTTCGCCGCGTCGCCAAGCTCACGGTTTCGGACGGCGTCATCGCCTCCTACGTGCACGGCTCCGTCAGCGAGGGCCTGGGCCGCATCGGCGTGCTGATCGCGCTCGAGTCCAAGGGCGACGTCGAGAAGCTGTCGGCGCTCGGCCGCGGCATCGCCATGCATGTCGCCGCCATGAACCCGGTTGCCATCGACGCCTCCGACGTCGATCCGGCCATTCTCGAGCGCGAGAAGGCCATCCTGCTCGAGAAGCACCAGGGCAAGCCCGCTGCCGTGCAGGAGAAGATCGTCGAATCGGGCCTGAAGAGCTACTACAAGGAAGTCTGCCTGCTGGATCAGGCCTATGTGCACGACGGCTCCAAATCCGTCGGCCAGGCCGTGAAGGAGGCGGAAGGCCAGGTTGGCGCTCCGGTGAAGATCACCGGCATGGTCCGCTATGCTCTCGGCGAGGGCATCGAGAAGACCGAAAGCGACTTCGCGGCCGAGGTCGCGGCTGCCGCCGGCGGTCGCTGAGAGCGGAAGGCCAACAGCGCAGGATCGAAGCCGATGACTCTCCCCAAATACCGCCGCGTCCTTGTGAAGATATCGGGCGAGGCGTTGATGGGTCAGGGGAGTTTCGGCATCGACCCGGCAACCGTCGACCGCATCGCGCAGGACATCGTCGCCGTCCGCAATATGGGCGTCAGCGTCAGCCTGGTGGTCGGCGGCGGCAACATCTTCCGCGGCGTGCAGGTGGCCGCGGGCGGTATCGACCGCGCCACCGGCGACTATATGGGCATGCTCGCCACGGCCATGAACGGCCTGGCGCTTGCCGCCTCCATCGAGCAGCTCGGCGCCACGGCGCGCCTGATGTCGGCGCTGGAAATGCCGGCCGTGTGCGAGACCTATGCGCGCTCGCCGGCGCTGCGCCATCTCGAAAAGGGCCATGTTCTGGTCTTCGTGGCCGGCACCGGCAATCCCTTCTTCACCACCGACACGGCGGCGGCACTGCGCGCGGCGGAGATGGGTTGCGATGTCCTGCTCAAGGCCACGAACGTGGACGGCATCTACACCGCCGACCCGAAAATCGACGCTTCGGCAACGCGCTATGAGCGGCTCACCTTCGACGAGGCGCTTGGTCGTGATCTGAAAGTCATGGATGCCGCAGCCTTCGCGCTTGCCCGCGAGAACCGGATTCCGATAATCGTCTTCTCAATTCACCAGCCGTCTTCCATAGCGGCGGCAGTTACCGGCTCCGGCCTGGGCACCCTGGTCGGCGCCTGAGGGGAGCCGCGCGGCGCATCCGGCGCCCGGCCCGTCGACCGCATATCCTGAACGGAGAAATTCATGGCCTCGCAAGGCTTCGACCTCGATGAACTGAAGCGCCGGATGCAGGGCGCCGTGGCGGTTCTCCAGACCGAGCTTTCGGGTCTGCGCACCGGCCGCGCCTCGGCCAGCCTGCTCGATCCGATCGTCGTCGAGGCCTATGGCTCCAACCTGCCGCTCAACCAGGTCGCCTCGGTCACCGTGCCGGAGCCGCGCATGCTCTCGGTGCAGGTGTGGGACCGCGGCATGACCGGTGCCGTCGAACGCGCCATCCGCGAATCCAATCTCGGGCTGAACCCGATCACCGAAGGCCAGCTTCTGCGCATCCCGATCCCGGACCTGAACGCGGAGCGCCGGAGCGAGCTCGTCAAGGTCGGCCACAAATATGCCGAGCAGGCGCGCGTGGCCGTGCGTCACGTGCGTCGTGACGGCATGGACGTGCTGAAGAAACTGGAAAAGGACGGCGAGTTCTCGCAGGACGATCTGCACCGCCAGTCCGATGTCGTGCAGAAGACCACCGACGACGCGATTGCCGAAATCGACGCCCTTATTGCTGCCAAAGAAAAAGAGATCATGCAGATCTAGAGGCGAGAGGCGAAGGGATTTGCGGGCATGGGGGCCATAGAGCCGAGTTTTCTGAAGGACGCTGATCCCGCGCCAGGCAGCCGGGTTCCCTCGCATGTCGCCATCATCATGGACGGCAATGGCCGCTGGGCCGCCTCGCGCGGCCTGATGCGCCTGGAGGGCCACCGCCGCGGGGTCGCCGCCGTGCGCCGCACGGTGGAGGCGGCCAGCGAGCTCGGCATCCGCGTTCTCACCCTCTACGGCTTCTCCGCCGAGAACTGGTCGCGCCCGCGCACTGAAGTCGCCGGGCTGATGAACCTGCTGCGGCACTTCATCCGCGACGATCTCGCCACGCTGCACCGGGCCAATGTGCGCGTGCGCATCATCGGCGAGCGTTCCGGGCTGGAGCCCGACATTCTCGCGCTCATCGAGAAGAGCGAGGCGCTGACCCGCGACAACACAGGCCTCGTTCTCGTCGTTGCCTTCAATTACGGCGCCCGGCAGGAACTGGCGCGCGCCGCCGCGGCGCTTGCGCGAGCGGCGCAGGCGGGCGAGGTCGATCCCGCCAGCATCACCGCCGAGAATCTCGGCGCCTATCTCGACACCGCCGATCTGCCCGACCCCGACCTCGTCATCCGCACCTCGGGCGAGCAGCGCATCTCCAATTTCCTGCTGTGGCAGGCCGCCTATGCGGAATTCGTCTTCCTGCCGATGCACTGGCCGGATTTCGACCGCGCCGCGCTGGAACAGGCGCTGGCCGAATTCGCCGGCCGGGACCGCCGCTTCGGCGGTATCGGCAAGAGGCAGCCGGCGTGACACGAGCCTCCGGCTCCGGCCGTTCCGAACTTTTGCTGCGTGTCGTCTCCGGCGTGGTCCTTGCCGGGCTTGCCGTGCTCACCGCCTGGCTCGGCGATGTGCTCTTCCTGCTGTTCTGGGGCGCCGCCGCCGTGGCAGTGCTGGTGGAATGGTGGCGCCTGGTCGGCGGCGAGCCGGGATGGCGGTTTCCCGGCCTGCTCTATGCCTTCTGCGCCGTTGGCCCGGCGGTCGTGCTGCGGTTCGATCCGCAGCTGGGCCTCGCCGTCATCGCCTGGCTGTTCGCGGTGGTATGGGGCAGCGACATCTTCGCCTACTTCACCGGCCGCACTCTTGGCGGGCCGAAGCTGTGGCCGAGCGTTTCTCCAAACAAGACCTGGAGCGGTTTTCTCGGCGGCACGCTCGCGGCGATCCTGCTTGGGCTGGGCGTCGCGCATTGGGCGGGCGTGGAGCGGCTGTGGCCGGTGGCTTTGGTCAGTCTCGTCGCCGCGGTGGCGAGCCAGGGCGGCGATCTTTTCGAGTCCTCGCTCAAGCGGCGCTTCGGCGTGAAGGATTCCGGCGCTATCATCCCCGGCCACGGCGGCGTCATGGACCGGCTCGACGGCTTCATCTTCGCCGCCACGGCCGCCGCGATCGTCGGCGTTGTGCATGGCGGCTGGTCCGCCGCCGGGCAGGGAGTTCTCGTATGGTGATGCCCGCCGGCCTGGCTCATGTGCCGCACGCGGCCAATGCCCCGCGCAGCGTCTCGATTCTCGGCGCCACCGGCTCGATCGGCGCGTCGACGGCCGATCTGCTGCAGGCCGACCCGCAGAGCTATCGCGTCGAGGCGCTGGTCGCCGGACGCGATGCGCAGGCACTGGCGCGCCGCGCGCGCGAGCTCGGCGCCCGCATCGCGGTAATCTGCGATCCCGAGGGCTACGATACCCTGCGCGATGCGCTTGCCGGCAGCGGCATCGAGGCGGCCGCCGGCGAGGCTGCGGCGCTGGAGGCCGCCGCGCGGCCGGTGGACTGGACCATGGCCGCCATCAGCGGCACCGCGGGCCTGCGCCCGGCGCTCGCCGCGCTGCGCCGCGGCGGAGCGCTGGCGCTCGCCAACAAGGAATGCCTTGTCTGCGCCGGAAAAGCCTTTCTCGGAGAGGCCGCGCGCACCGGCGCCGAAGTGCTGCCGGTCGATTCCGAGCACAATGCGGTGGCGCAGGCGCTCGGTCCGGGCCGGGTGGACGACGTCACCCGCATCACGCTGACGGCATCGGGCGGCCCGTTCCGGCAGGCGAGCAAAGCGGAAATGGAGCGCGTCACGCCCGAGCAGGCGCTGAAGCACCCGACCTGGTCCATGGGCCGCAAGATCACCATCGATTCCGCGACGCTGATGAACAAGGGGCTCGAACTCATCGAGGCGCACCATCTGTTCGGCGTGGACGCGGCGCGGCTCGACGTTCTCATCCACCCGCAATCGGTGGTCCACGGGCTCGTCTCCTGGCGCGACGGGGCGGTGACCGCAGGGCTGGCGCCCGCCGATATGCGGGTTCCGATTGCGCATTGCCTGGCCTGGCCGGCGCGCATCGACACCGACATCCGCCCGCTCGATCTGGCGCGCATCGGCACGCTGTCGTTCGAGGAGGTGGATCATGTCCGCTTCCCGGCCGTTACCCTTGCGCAGGATGCGCTGCGCCAGAGCGGGGGTGCCCCCACCGTGCTGAACGCGGCCAACGAGGTGGCTGTGGCCGCCTTCCTCGCCGGTGAATTGCCCTTCCTCGGCATTGTCCGCCTTGTCGCCGGCATGCTGGAAGAGGCCGTGCGGCAGGGGCTCGCGCGCGAGCCGGCCAGCGTCGAGGAGGCGCTGGAGCTCGACGCGGAAGTGCGCCGCGCGGCGCGGAGTCACTTGCCGGCGGTGGCGCTGCGTGCTCATTAGCGGGCGGGGCGTCGGGAGAGAGTGGTGATGACCGATCTGCAGAATGTCGGCGATCTCGCCGGGTCGACCCTCAGCTACATCGTTCCCTTCCTGTTCGTGCTCTGCGTGGTCGTGTTCTTCCATGAACTCGGCCATTTTCTCGTGGCGCGCTGGTGTGGCGTGCGCGTGCAGGCCTTCTCTCTCGGATTCGGGCCGGAGCTCTTCGGGCGCACCGACAAGCACGGCACGCGCTGGCGGCTGTCGGCGGTTCCGCTCGGGGGCTATGTGAAATTCCACGGCGACGAGAACGCGGCCAGCGTGCCCTCGCGCGAGCGGCTGGAGGCGATGTCGCCGGCGGAGCGGCGCGCGAGCTTCTATGGCCAGCCGGTGCACAACCGCGCCGCCATCGTGGCGGCCGGCCCGATCGCCAATTTCATCCTCGCCATCCTCATCTTCGCGACGATCTTCTGGATTTCCGGGCGCCCGATCTCGGAGGCCAAGGTCGACAGCGTGCAGCCCGGCAGCGCCGCCGAGGTCGCTGGCTTCCAGCCGGGCGACGTGGTGCTGGCCATCGACGGCAAGG